>Ga0105340_1000234_pt1 | contig 27472 bp, 45 predicted proteins | sample EasRivMeERMLT700_FD_89676 | JGI IMG/M metagenome (GOLD analysis project Ga0105340, IMG submission 89676) | Soil microbial communities from meander-bound floodplain in the East River, Colorado, USA - East River MetaG ERMLT700 | ecosystem: Environmental > Terrestrial > Soil > Floodplain | place...
AGCTGCACGCGGTACACGTGGCTCACTATGCGGGACCTGGCTGATCTGTGCACTTGGTCGGCGATCATCGCCGGCTTGAACATGTGCAGCGGTAGGTCCAACCCTGTCTCCTCCCTCAGCTCCTTGGCCGCGTTCGCGATCAGGGTGAGGCCGGGCTCCAAGTATCCACCGGGCAGTGCGAGTTGCCGGTTGTCCTTTCTCAACACTGTCAAAACTTCTTTGCCGTGCGTGACCACCGCGTCCGTGGCCAGGTGCGGACCGCTGCCCCACCGCGCGGTTGATTCGCATTTGTTGCCGTATGCCAGGGACATTTTCAGACTGAGGTGTGCGTTCTCTTCGGTCACCAGCCGCACGTTGTTGTGCAGGGACAGTCTCAGTAGCAGGTCTATGGAGTTCTTGGACATGGGTTCGCCGTTCAGCTTCTGGCCGAACATCGCCTCCCTGACCATGGTTCCGCTGACGCCGTCGTACCTCCCGGGCTTCGGCACGCTCATCCGCCAGTTCTTCGGCAGCAGGTCGGCCATCCACTGGTCCTTTAGGCCACACACGAACACCACCTCCTGCTTGCCCTTGAACGCGTTCACCTCCAGGGTGATCTGCCGCGCCCATTTGGCGTCGTCGTACGGGTAATCCCGCACCATCCTGCAGGTGACCTTGTCCTTGTGGGGTAGGGCCATCATCTGCAGCTGCACCATACGTAGGCGGTCGTGGGCTGACCACGGTGTGTGCAGGTCCGGGGCGCGGCCCCTCGATCCGATGAACACCATGACCTCGTCGGCCACGTTAGTGGCGTGCTGCAACAGATGGGCATGGCCCATGTGCAGCGGGGCGAAGCGCCCGATCACGACGGCGAGTTTCTTCATAGTATGTAGCACACTTTGTGCGGTACGTTCGGGGTGGACTTATCGATGATCACCTTGAGGATGTCCCAATCCCCACCGCCGAGCCCGGCGCCGATGCGCGGGAAGGCGAGCATGGGTTCGGTCTTGGTGAAGACCCCGTGTTTGTACCAGTCGTCGATGTACGCGAAGCAGGACGCCACGGCGTCGTAGCTGACGGCGCGGTCGCCCAGCAACCCTCCGACGTTGTCGTCGTACTCCATGTTCCCCCTGCCGGTGCCTATGGCAGGCTGGGTCATGGCGTTCACGATCCACTTCTTGCTGGCGATCTTCACCAGCTGTATCGATCCGAGCACGAGCCCGTTGTCGAAGTGCTGTTTGGCGTATTCCTGCTCCACCGCCGGGAACCGCGTGGCGATCTCCTTAGCGATGCCGGAGCCCATGGCTCCCAGGCAGTTGCATCCGTGGACGATTACGCCCTCGGGAATGTCTAAGACGTTGCCCCTGCGCTCGTGTATCGTCATTGGTTGGCCCAGTCGGCCAGCCTGTCCATCAGGAGCCGGTCTCTGTTCACGGCCCCGCGCCACACCCACCGCGCCCCGTCGGCCATGATGGCCGGCACTATGAGCACGAGGAACAGGAATCTTCTGACTTTGTCCATCGTTGTTCTCCACATTAAAAATGGCCCGACCATTGGCCGGGCCATTCTGCTCCACTTCTCTTGCCGGCGAATTACGCGCCGAACAGCTGCTCGGCGATGCCCTTGAGCTGGGTCTCCAGCCGCTTGAGCAGGTCCAGCTCGTCCAAGTTGCTGACGATGCTGTTCACGTCGAGCGGGTAACGGCTCGCGGCGGTGTTCACCGCGTTCTCGCGTCCCTGGATTTCGATGCTCAGCTCGGCGAGCCGCATCTGCAGCTTCGCGCGCTGCTCCTGCGCGCGGGCCGGCGCCATCTGCTTGTCCAGGTCTTCCTTGGACTGCAGGATGGCCTCTTCGTACTTCTTGAGTTTCATTCACTTCTCCTTTTCGAAAGGTTGATTTGGTGCTTCTACAACACAACGCCGCTCAATGCTGCGTCTTGCTGCTCCTTGCGTCCGGGTCGTCCTTCGGATGCATCGCCCCGGGCTGTCTTTCTGTGTAGTACTCCTCGTCCTCCAACGCCGTCACCAGGATGGCACGCATGGTCTGAGGGTACACCTTGTGCTGGTTGTCGCATTTCATGATCGTGCAGGCAGTGATGTCGCCTTCCTTTTGCCTGTCGAGCTTGCTCAGCAGGGTGAGGAGGTTTCGCCGGGTGAGGAAGACGTGTTCCATGTCAATTCCCCTTCACGCACACCACCTGCTTCAGGGTGTGCACGATTTCCACGAGGTCGGCTTGGTTGGCCATGACCTCGTCGATGTCTTTGTAGGCCGACGGCAGTTCGTCGAGCACGCCCTCGTCTTTGCGGCAGACCACGCCCTCGGTCTGTCGCCTCAGGTCTTCCACCGTGAATCGTTCGCGGGCGGCTTTTCGACCATGTTTTCGACCAGCTCCATGAGAGCAGCTGGCGTAGGAAGCGGGGTTCCCTTTCCCACGAACAATAAAGGACCTGGCGCCCATGGAGCCAGGGATGATGCCCAGGTCTCCGAGACGAGCACGGATTGCCCCTTTGCGAGTAACCCATGCGTTATGACCGTAATGATTTTCTTTTTCGACATAGTTGTGATGGCAGTTGATAGCCGTCTCCTCGATGGACACCGTGAGCTTGTGCAGCTCCCTGCACACCTTGTCCAGGGTCTGTACCATCATCGTCTCCCGGTTCAAGCGGGCGTAGTCCTGCGCCCACGACACCGCCTCAACGTAGTCGTCGTGGGTGGTGGTGCCGTCGGGGAGGTACGCCAGGTCTTTGTCCGGCAACGTGACGAAGAACCGCTCCATGAGCTTCTTCGCCTCGGAGATGTAGTGTGTGCCAATTTTATTTCCGATGCCGCGGCTGCCGGAGTGGAGCATGATCCACACCCGCTTCTCTTCGTCCAGGCAGATCTCCACGAAGTGGTTGCCGCCGCCGAGAGTGCCGAGTTGACCCTCCACCCTGTCGAGCTTCATGAGGTGCTCGACCATGACTGCGAGCTTGGTGGACGGAAACTTCGGCATTGTGATCAGGGGCACCTGGTGCTGGCCTCCGGGGCCGGGCTCCACCGCCTTCTCGATGTTGTCGTGCATCCGCTGCAGGGAGTCGGGGAGCTGGTCCGCCCGCACGTTGAGTCGCGCAGCCATCATGCCGCAGCCGATGTCTACCCCCACGGCCGCGGGGATGATGGCTCCCCGAGTCGCGATAACTGAACCCACAGTTGCCCCGATTCCCCAATGCACGTCCGGCATCGCAGCGATTCCGTGAGGATGGATGAAAGGGAGGGACGCGACGTTCTTGAGCTGCTGCATGGCACCGTCGTCGACGTCGTCCGTCCAAAGGTGGATTGGGCGTTTGCCTTCTTCATTGATGACCCTCATTGTCCGAACCTTATGGTTTCTCCCACGTTGCCCCAGAAGCCGCAGTCTTTCCACCTTCTCCCGGGTACCCCGGTTGGTGAACCTGCAGCGGTCTCGAATAGTGTTTCCTCTTTGCTGTTGCAATCTTCGTTTTTGCGGATGTCTATTACTTTTGCGAATACGTCCTTTGATCCTAGAATGGCTTCCGTCACAGGTTCAGATTTTGCAGCCGTTGATTCAACGGCTTTTGCTGCCGGCACTGGTTCGCCGCATCCTGTCAGTAGGAGGCTAAGAACTATGACTAGTTTTTTCATTTTGCACCTTGAAATGTTCCGTCAGCCACACGATGAACATGCCCCATGAACTGTGAACGCCGTCTTTGGCTTTTCCGTCTTCCTGATATTGCACGAACACCCCGCCGTCGGTGGTTCGGCGGGCGTTGATATTCGTGATCACTCGATCCTCCAGCCGCACTCCAATTGCACATACATGTTTTTCAGGTTCCTCTCCAGTTCGTCTTGACTGGGACGGCCGGAGTACCACGAGAACGGGTGCGGTGTGCCGCTCGATAGGGCCAGGCCTAAGTAGCCGATGGTCTCGGAGTTGTATCCGTTCCTCATCGGCACGATGTATGGGATGCCTGGTTTTGTCTTCTGGGCGTACGCACATCCGAATCTGATGGCGTCGCTGGAGACGCTGTGCAAGTTTTGTTTCAGTACCACTTTATTAATGCTTGGTTGCAGATCGTGCTTCTTCATGTACTGCTCCAGCTCCGAGAGCGACATGGGTGCCACGCCCCACCAGCCGAGCAGTCCGTTCGACATGACTTGGATGAGTCCGTATCTCTCGGAGTCCCATGCAGCCTTCACGATCAAACATGGATCGTGCTTCCAGGATTTGTGCACCACAGTGGGGATGGGTGCCTTGAACACGGTGGGAGGAGACGAAGCTCCAGATGAATCCGCCATGTTCTTGTCTTTGTACACCGCAATGCCGCCGTGTCGCTTCTTCAACAGTGGCAATAGTCCCTCTTGCATGACATTCTCCATTAATGGTGGGTGAGGCAGGGATCGAACCTGCACGGGCTAGCCGACCTCGGAGTTACAGTCCGGTGCCCTTCCATCCTGGGCGTCCCACCCCGTTATTCGGCCTTGATTAGGTCCTTGATCTTGACGATGACGAGCCTGGCCCTGCCGGCCTCGCCCTCGGCCGCGTTGGCTCCCTGCGTGGCCTGCTCCGCCTCTTCGCGCTTGGCGATGGCCTCGTCGTGCTTCTCGGCGGCGATCGCGTTTAACTCGTCCACCGCTTTCGTGAAGACGCTCAGCACGTCGTCCACGGTCTTGCTTCCGAACAATTTCATAGCATCCTCACGAAAATGGTGGAAGCGGAGCTGCTTTGGCCGGGCCGAAGCCCCGCTGTACGCCGCTTACCCCGCCCCCGTTGATGGGTTACTTCTTGAGATCCAAGTTCAGGTCTTTGGCCGTTTTGATGGTAAGCAGCTCCATGAACGTGGTCGCCATGTTCGGCGATCCGCCCGCGGCCCCGCCACCCATGTAGGTGCTGGGAACCCATGCGCCCTTGTAATTCTCGATCGCGTGTGCGTACATCTTGTTCACTTCCTTGTACGCGTCCAGTTTCTGCGTCAGCGCGCCGTCGGCATTCATCACCAGCCGCTTGCGCTCCGACTCGCCCTGGCCCAGCAGGATCTCACGTTGCTTCGTGAATTCGGCCGCTTCCTTCTGGAGCTTCGCAACCTCCTTCTGCTGCTCGGCCTCGGTCACCGCCTGTGCCTTAATGGTCTCCTGCTTCCACTTGGCCGCGGCCGCGTTCGACGCGCCCTGGGCTTCGGTGGTGAGCTTCTCCTGCTCGGCCCTGCGGGCGTTGGCCATGGCGATTTGCACCTGCGTCTTCGATTGCTGTTGCTCCTGGATCTGCTTCTCGACCGCCTGCTCGTATTTGATCTCGCTTATCGTCGTCTGCACGAGCTGGATGCCGTACTCGGCTATGGCCGACACCGCGCTGCGCTGCGGAGTGCCGTCCTTGTTCTTCAGCACCTCCACTATGCTGACGGTTCGTTCGGTCTTGGTGATCGGATCCATCTGCCGTTCCTGCCGCGTGCTGGTCTTGTACACGCCGTTCTTCAGCTGGTCTTCGATGAGGGACAACAGCTCGGCCCTTCGCTCGGCCGACGACTCCGTAGACGTCATCATCTGGCCGGAGAAATAGATGGCGTTGGTCAGCGCCTTCGCCACCAGCTGCTGCTCCACCGCGTCCTGCGACCCGAAGTCCTTCTGGATCTGCAGCAGCAGCTCGGGCTTCAGCGGCATCTCCCACGACAGCGCGCCGCACAGCTGGGCGTGGCCGCCTTCGCTGAATCGGATGGTCTGCGGGCCGGAGTCCCCGTTCTTGGAGGCGCCCTTGCACACTTTCGCGTCGTTGTCGAACGAGAACTGACTCCGCCGCTCGTACTTCGTTGTCGTGCCGAACCACGTGAACGTCGGTCCCGGTTCGGTGTAGGTCTTCAACGTGCCGTTGGGGAACTGCACGTTCATCAGGTGCTTCGCGTCGAGCCACGTCACGCAGCCGAACAGGACCACGATGATGGCCAGCAGCGCCGTCAGTCCCACGATTCCCTTGGCGAGAACGCTGCTGTTAATCGCCAGGTTTGGATTGTTTAAGCTGTTCATCTTCGATCTCCTTCTTGATGTTGCGATTGAGGGATTCTTCCTTGGCCATGGACCAGAGCCCGAGCAGTTTTCCTTCTTCCCTCAACATCGGGAACACGGGTGTTCCCCTCATGAGGGGCAGGCACACTTGCGTGACGAACCCCACGACGATGATGACAAATAGCAGGATCTGCACTATTAGTACGATGTTCATGCTGCTCCTTTGCCCATGTTGTCCTGGATGTGGAAAAGCACCAGGCCCACCTGGGCCCGGTGCTCGTGTTGCCTTACGCCGCTTTCTTCGCCGCTTCGTCCTTTGGTATCACGGGAAGGTCGTTCAGGACTGGGAGGTTGACTCCGCGGTCGAGTTCTTCCTTGATTTCCCGTTTGACCTTCGACTCTGCCAGCCAGGCGTTGATGCGCTTGCGCAGTTCCCTGCGCTCGCCTTCCAGCAGGGCCACGTTGCCCAGCGCGTCTGCCTGCCGCCACACGATGTGGCGCTTTTTCTCCTGCGTCGCCCTGCGCATCAGGCCGGCGTCGCACGCCGCCAAGAGGCGCAGTCGGTTGATGGCCGGCAGCTTGTCGTAGATCCCTTCTGCGCCCAACGTGTCCGGATTCTCGAACGTCATCCGCTCGATGCACTCCAGAACCAGCGACCGGTTGGTCGCCAAGAACGCCACGTTGTTCTTGTTCTGCGCCAGGAAGCCCTGCATCAGCTCTTCTTCGCTGATGTTGAGGGCCTTCGCTTCCGCCTTCATTGCCGCCGTGAGGCCGCGGGGCTCCCTGCTGATCTGGAAGTCCAGCGTGTCGGTGATGCGGTCGCCACAGGCGTACGGATCGGGAACGACCTTCTTGCTGAGGACCAACTCGACCTTGGGGGCGACCGCCACCATGTCGTCGCACAGGTAGCCGCGCACGGCCCTGAGCATCCCGCCGAGAACCATCGGGTTCATTCGTGTGCTCGCGCCCTGCTCTTCCATCTGGCGGTCGTCTTCTTCCGCGGCCGCCTGGCCGGAACGCAGTTCGTTGTACGCGTCGATGCCTTCGCCGGTGCCGCCCATCCGGATCTCGTTCCGGATGATGCCCGACGCCAGCGCGATGAGCGCGAAGTTGATGGAACCGACGACCCCGCGGCCTGCGGCCACGGCGACGACGGGTGCTGCCGAGTCGTGCTTGCATGACTTGAACATGTGTTGCTCCTTTTAGTAGTTGAGTTTATCACGACGCGGATGGCGGCCGTCGCCGCCACCGCGTATTCGCTCGACCCGGGAGGAGGGATCGGACCGAGCTCATCAGGTGATTTTGCTGCACTCCCTCAATAGGTGGCAAGCCTGGGCGTCACACCGCTGAAGGCCCCTTCCATTGGGTCCTCAGCCTTACGTGCTCCTGCCGGCATGCCGGGTACTCTATGCTCTTGCAGTGCGCGACAGCCCACTCATGATGTGCTGCGCCACTTCGTCTCCCTCTTCGGCTCGGATCAGCAAGTCGAGAGGATCTCCGTTCGGGTCTGCGGTGTCGTGGTCCCGCCAAAACTTCCAGTGCGGGTCATACGGCACTTCCATCTGCACGCGATTGAACATGGGGTAGGCCATGATCCCTCTCCGTGACGCAAGTTGATGAAACGTCGCCGTTTGAAGCACTGTTGTTTCAAGTATCTCTCATGGTCGCCTCCTCTTCGATGACTGTTGCCAGGTCCCCGCACTGAGGGCACCGGAATTCGTTCGTGGGGCCGTTCATCTTCTCCAGTTGCCTGTCGTACTGTGTCTCCGACAGGTATTGTGGGCCCACGCATTCGCCTTGGCATGCCACGGCGACGTATCCGTTCGTCATTTCTGGTCTCCCAATAGCAGCAGCTTGCGTTTGTTCCTACCGTCGGGCATCTTGATCTCCATCGTGTTATTGGATACGGTAAAGTCATCTTCCCGTGGATTTCCAAATGCTTCATTGTAGATCATGTTTTCGATGGAGGCATACACCCTGTTGTACCAGTAGTCTTCGCCTTGAAGTGTTTGACTCCAGGTGAACAACTCGTTTTGTATTATGTGTTTCAACCTATGCAATTCGATTTTCGTTATGAGTTGTTTGCCATACACGCCGGATATCGATTTCGGTGGGGGCGGATATCCGCCCACGCTGGGCTCTTTACCACCGTCGCGCGCGTGATGGTGATGGGCTGACAAGCACATGGCGAGGCCGTACCAGAAGTCAGAGCCCTGCGGCGTCTCGTCCCATTTGATTTTGTTCACCAACATGTGTGCTTCCGTGGCCAAGCCCGCTTTCGCTCCGTCTCTGTATGGCATCATATCGTTTCCTTATCCGAACACCAGCATCCAGATGGACGCCAGCGCGACCCCCGCGAGCACGGCGATATTGAGGCCAAGTATCCATTTCTCCGTGGTCGTTATCATCACAACTCCTTGGGTGGGTGTAGCACTTCGAACCCACGTATCGCCTGGAATAGGCCGGCCCGCGCTGCATCTGGGTGCACCCCATGCTTCACCTGGCCCTCCACGTAGGATGATATCTGACGCTCCATCCTGGACGCGTCCTCTTCTACGCGGAGGGCCCGTGGTTGATGTTCTGTCCCACCCACTAGCCTGAGTTTTGGGGTCACGGCCACGTCCGCGCTCCCTGTAGGTGACAGAACTTGGTCTGGTCTACGTTCAAGTGTCCGGGCACGTAGATCAGGGGTCTGGGGTTGTCCACGTACACTCTGGTTTCCACGAATCCCTGTACGTGGCACATGTACCAACGACCGTCTTCGTCTTGCTTCATTCCGACCATGCTGTTCTCCTCAATCAATTGTTCCGCCACCGATGGTGATGCTCTTCACCATCTCCCAGTTTGTTGCGTTCATGAGCATCTCGCAGTCGCATGGGCCACCGCGCATGAGCCTGTGCTCCGCGTCTTCCCATTTGACGCCGAGCTTGGAGACCGCGGCCTTAGTCAGCCTCAAGGTCCCGTCGCACGTCGTCCGCTCGCCGTCCGGCTGCTCTTTTCCGGTCCTCAATCGCTTCGAGACGTAGGCGCTTACCTTCGCCGCTTGGAGCTCCGTTATCATCCGTCTTCTCCGGTATGGTTTTGTTTGGCAATCCCTGGAAATGCGTCCTGCCCAGGAGTCCTTGGAACTCCGCGTCTGTGTAACCCAGCCATGAGAGCCAGAGCTCCCGAGTGTGCCGCATGTCCGGGTAGGTGAGGAACCGTCTGGCCGAGGCCCGTGCGCCCATGGCTATGGGGCCTTTGCCCTTGGAGCGAAGGTCTTCGATCGCGGTGCTCAGCACCGCGCTGGCCAGGGCCTTGTATGCTTGTATCTGTTGCTCGGGCATGGTGTCGCTCATAATGGTCTCACATTCCCTTTGTCGTCGTAGATATTGACCTGGTCTTTGATCCAGTCTTTATTCTTCTTCCAGTCTTTGGGAATGGTGCGCACGAAGATGGCCACCTGGCATCCAGAATGGGCGTTCAGTTCTCGACACACGCAATCTGCAAACATGCCAGGCAGTTCCCGTCGCACTTCGTCTGCGATGTAGTAGCTGTAGCTGCCGTCGTTTGACACCAGGAACTTGGAGAATTTGTAGTTCGCTGCACGTTCCATGCGGTCAGCCATATGATTTGCAATCATGGCTTCCACTTCTGGTGGCAGTTCGTTGTATGTGTTGATGTTGTTCATGCTTTCCCCCATATGAATCGTGCCAGGTGGCACACGCCGATGCTGACCACGAACGCGGTGACGCCTGTCATTGTGCCGGTCATGGTGCCCCAGTGTATCCACAGGTTGAGTACCATGAATCCGATGTGCAGGGTGAATTCCCAGGTTCGCCTGGTCAGCACCAGGCGTCTGAGCCAGGGCAAGTAATGCAGGAACAGCAGTTCGCCGATGGCCGTGATCAGTGCGAAGGTGAACACCGCGCTTATCATGGTGCCCTCATTATTTCAAGTATCATCCTGGCATCAGCGTTGATGTCCGTCATGAGTTTATTTGCCTCTGGCGTGTGTGCCTTGATGTTGGGGAAGCATTGGAGGACCATGTAGCTGGACATCTCGGCCAGCGCCCGCATGAGCGGCAGAGCCGTCATGGGGTTGACGCCGGCCTTGCCCAGGGTCTTGGATATGATTATCGACCTGAGGTGGACCTCCACGCAGTGCAGGTATGGTTCGCTGCGCCTGGCCTTGATGGCCTCACGCACCTCATTGAGCTTGGCGCGTCGCTCCAGTATTTGATTCAGAAAGTCGCTCATGATCTACTCCTGTGGTAAAGCAGGTTAAACGGTGGGTCTCATCTCTAGGCCTTCGTCCTTGGCCCAGGCTTCGGCTTCCACCAGGGCTTCATCCCTGGTCGCGTAGCGGCCGAATCCCGTGTTCCAGGGTTCCCAGAACTCTTCGCCTGGGATGTCCTCTTTGTTCAGCCACATCTGGACCGCGGCCCAGCCGCTGCCCAGAAGTTGAACCGTCATCACCGAGTTCGACGAATTGGCCTGTGCCATGGCAATATCCTATGAGAGAAAACGAAACATCGAAAAAGGAAGGCAGCGCGCACAGTGCCGACAGGCACAAGCGCGAGTCTGCCTTCCACCAGGCTGGAATTACAACAGTCGTCCGCGGAGTATCTCCGCGATCTCCTGCTGGTCGTTGTAGTTCTCCAGGTTTTCGACCATCTTGGCCGCGGTGTTGCGGCCGTGCTGGTCTTCCAGGTGTTTGACGTGGGCAGGCGTGACCACGGTGTCGTCGAGCGGTGTGGTCGGTATCTCGAACCTGAGTTCCTGGTTCTCTTCGTCCAGAACGGGCAGCAGCCCTTTCAAGTCGATCTTGATGATGCGACGGCACAGTGTGCCGTTGGTCGTCATGGGTCTTTTCAACATGATGTTCTCCAGGTTGCGGGAGGCGGGGCGAATGCCCCGCCGTTCCCGGTGCTACTCGTCGTTTTCCGTGAACTTCTTCTTGAGGTCCGTGATGGCGTTGGCCAGTTTCCTGGCTGCATCCAGCAGGGTGGGCAGGGCTTTCTCGACCCGGGCCATGAAGTCCGGAGCATTGTCCATCAACCCTTCGTAGAAGGCCGCCACGAACTTGGCGCAAGCTTTGCCGTCCGTGGTGGCTTCGATGGTGAGGTCGATTGTATTGGGGCCGAGTTTGCCCCGAATGGTGATTTTCTCCATGCTGTTCTCCAGGTTGTGCTGCGATTTACATCGGCATCGGGTTCTGCGATTTCCCGTCTGCGTCTTTGAGGACGCGGAAACGGATGCAGGCACCGATGTCGGCGCGGGGCGCTTGCTTCCAGCTGCGCAGCCGTCCGATGGCGGTGTCCACCACATGGGCGGGTTTGTTGCCGAAGGCAGGCATGACGAACGCGGAGATGTGCTTCCACTTGTCTCCGGGGTTGGAACCCGGATCCATGATCTTGAACTCGTAGCGGTCTCCGCCCGCTTCGACGTGGGCCTTGACCAGGTCTTCGTGGGCCTTGACCAGGGCTTTGTGGATCTTGGCGGTCTTCTTGTCCGCTGCCGGGTCCAGGGGACCAGGTCCCGCGGCTGGGCCGCGGATCGCGGTGGCTTGGAGCACGACGCGGTGACCCGCTTTGAGCTCGACGACCTTGCCGTCAGACGCCACGATCTTGACGTCGGTGGGCAGCTTGAGGCCGCCTTGCCATAGGCCTACCCCTTGCGGGGTCATGGTGTTGAAGAATACCCAGCCTAAGCCGGGCGCGCCTTTGTTCTGCGTGGTTGAGTCCATGGTTCAAAGTTCCTTTGAAAGTGAGGTGATTGACGATTTCACGATGTGGGAAGCCCCGGGGTCCAAGGACCCCGAGGTGCCCCGTTCCAGAGTTACGAGAACAGACCGGCGAAGAACCCGGTGACCGAGTCCTTGGCCACGACCGCGCCTGCGACCACGGCCGCCACGGCCACGGCAGTGCCTGCCTTGACGTCCTTGCCGAGTTGCTCGGCATTGCGTTCCGCGGTGCTGCGTGCGACGCGCTTCGCTGCTTGCTTTGGGGTGCGCTTTTTCATCGATATCTCCTAAGTGGTTGAAGTGAGAGCCAAAGGCTCAACACCGGAGGGCAGGGCGCACAGCGCCGGGTTCATCGGCGCAAGCGCCAGGGGTTATGCACGCGAAGGCGTGCATGCAGTATCTCGATGCTCGCGGGCTGCGTGTTCTGGGAACACGCTGAGCCGCGAGCATCGAGCTGTCCACCGGGAAAAAGAATTCTTTTTCCCGGGGGACTCAGACCGAACGAACCGGGTACCCGGTTCTTCGGTCTGTGGGGGAGGGGACCCAGCACCTTGTCATAGACCACCTTTTTTCACGATGTGAAATCCTAGGAGCTGCAGGCACCGGGCTGCGCGCAAATGTAAAACTTGAAAAAATATATAAAATCCTGTATACTCTTAGACCTATGACTCGCAAAATGAGCGGCCGGCAAGAGAAATACGTCGAGGCGCGGGCCCGCGGGCTGCCGCGGGAGGAGTCGGCCATATTGGCGGGCTACCCGGCGGGGCAAGGAGCCGGAAAGCAAGTGGAAACAAAGCCCACCGTGGCCCAGGAACTGGCCAAAATACGGGCCGCCATGGCCATCGGCTCCGGCGTGACCAAGGAGGACATCGTCCAGATGCTCCTCGACGCTGCCGCCATCTCAAAACTGAACATGGACGCCATCGGCATGATCGGGGCGGCCCGCGAACTCGGCCGGATGCTCGGTTTTTACGCCCCGGAGGTCAAAAAGACCTTGATTGGGCTTGACAAAGACATGATGCGCAAGGCCATAAACGACATGACCGACGAAGAACTGCTGAAAATTGCCAACGCGAGGACGATCGATGGACAACATAGTCGAGTTGCTGATCCCACCCCGAATTTGCAGCAACTGCAAGACGGAAAAGCCAGCGAACCAGTTCTACCGCCTCCACACGGAGTGCAGGGGATGCGTGAGGACAGCCTCGGCGGCGGACAACACGTTGACTCTGGACCAGAAGGCGGAGTCGCGGAAGCAGGAGAGGCTGCTGAGGCAGGAACTGAAGAAGATAGCCCTGGCGAGGTTCGAAAAGAAGAGGACCGAGCGTAAGAAGAAGGCCCGACACCAGGTCGAGAAGCCAACCGACGTCAGCGACGTCCCGCCGGTAGACCCGGCGTTCAAGGAGTTGGCGCGCCGCGAGCTGGCCAGGCGCAAACTCATCGAGTTCGTGAAGCAGTTCCACCCCCGGTACAAGGCCGGGTGGGTGCACCACGACATCTGCCGCCGGCTGGAGAAGTTCATGCGGGACGTGGAGGCCGGCCTGTCTCCGCGCCTCATGATCCTGATGCCCCCGCGGCATGGCAAGAGCCAGCTCGCGTCGAAGCTGTACCCGGCGTACCACCTGGGGCACTTCCCACACCACGAGTTCATTGCCTGCTCGTACAACATATCGCTGGCGCTGGAGTTCTCGCGGGAGGTGCGCGAGGTGGTCCGGTCGGACTACTACTCGAAGCTGTTCCCGAACACCCGGATCAACCCCGAGTTCCAGTCGGCGGAGACGTGGAAGCTCGCCAGTCCCACCGGCGTCGGCTCCGGCGGGTACGTCGCGGCCGGCATCGGGGTGGGCATCACCGGGAAGGGCGCCCACGTCCTCGTGATCGACGATCCCGTCAAGAACGCGGAGGAGGCGGAGAGCGCCGAGCTGCGCCAGAAGCACTGGGACTGGTACATCTCGTCCGCCTACAGCCGGCTCGCGCCGGGCGGCGGCGTGCTGGTGATCCAGACATGGTGGCACGACGACGACCTGGCCGGCCGCCTGCAGAAGCTCATGCTGGAGGACCCGGAGGGGGCGGATAAGTTCGAGGTCATCAAGTACCCGGCGATCGCGGAGGAGGACGAGGAGTTCAGGCAGAAGGGCGAGGCGCTGCATCCCGAGCGCTACGACCTCAAGTCCCTGGAGCGGATCCGCCGGCTGCACCAGGGCGGCCGGTACTGGTCGGCCCTGTACCAGCAGTCCCCGGTCAGCGACGACGGCGCCTACTTCACGGACAAGATGTTCACGTATCGGGACAACACGCCCCGGATAGAGGACATGCACATCTACCAGGCCTGGGACACCGCCATATCGGAGGAGTCCCAGCGCCAGAACAACTGGACCGTCGGCGTGACGATGGGCCTGGACCACAACGACATGGTGCACGTGCTCAAACGGGTGAGGATCAAGACCAATGACTCGGCCGAGATCGAGGACGCCATCATCGACATGTACCGGGAGTACCCCCGCGTCCACGGCATCGGGTTTGAGGATGGCCAGATCTTCAAGACGATGCGCTCGTCCTTGAAAAGGCGAATGAAAGAGCGTAAAGTGTACATCCCGCTGGACGAGAAGGCGAACGTGCTCAAGCCGGTCAAGGAGAAGACCGTCCGCGCGCGGCCGCTACAGGCCCGGATGCAGAATGGCAAGGTCACCTGGCCCCGGGGACAGGAGTGGGTGGACGAGATGCGGAAGGAGTTCGTCAGGTTCCCGGTCGGGACCCAGGACGACCAGGTCGACGCCTCGGCATGGTGCATCCAGCTGCTTTTGGGCAAGTCGCCGCCGAACGCGCCCAAGCCGCCGCGGTCTAAAACCGAGAAGACGGTCGCCCAGAAATTACGCGCATTTGGTCACATTAGTGACGCTGGTGGGCACATGCTGGCTTGATTTATGTAACGAGAATGGCCCTTTTCGTGTAAAAACTACACAAATTACACTTTCAACTACACTTATCCCATTGATTACGAAGGGAATTACAGATTAGGTTACACTTTAAGAATCGTCTGTAACCTGTTGATTGTTCGCCCCTAAGAGAACCTAAAGAAAGAAAAAACTACACTTTATCTATATATTTACTTTAAAAATAAAAATTTATTTTTGGACCCAGTGGTTTTATAGTGGAAGTAGAAAAAAGTGTAGTTTCTGTAGTTTTTTGCCATTTTTGCCTGTTTCGCCCGTTGAATCATGTGCTTGGGCCACTACACATTGTGTAGTGGAAGTGTAGTCAAAGTGTAGTTTCCGGAGAAATCATGAAATTCAGGCTCCCAAACGGACAAATCATCACCCGGCACACGACTGCGCCGGTCTGCGGCACCGGGATCAAGGCTGTCGAGTTCACGGCCCGGGACTTCCGGACCTTCATGCAGCTGCCGGATGGCAAGCTCAGGGACTACCTCAACCACATCCATTGCAGGTTCGTCCCATGATCCCTTGGTACAACCCGCTGCGTTTCCTGATCCTGGTGGCCGCGTGCCTGGTCGCCGGCATCATGCTCCTGCTCATGGCCGTCGGCGCCCTGGCGCGCCGGCTCGCGCCGCCCAGCGCCGAGTCGCCCAGGTCTGGGTACCAGGGTCCCGAGCGCCGGGGTACCGCGCGCTGGCAGGACGACGGAGGGATCGATGGCTGATGAGCTGAGGGCGCTGGAGAGGGTCGAGTCCGGGGGTGAGAAACACCTCAAGTTCGCCCGCGGGCGGCTCGCTGCGCTCGCCGCGGCCAGGAAAGATCTCCGACTCCCCAGCCTGCAGAAGCACTTCAAGATTGGGTCATCGCTTGTCCGCATGAAGTCCACTGACTGGGGTGACTTAATCTATATCACCGCGGGAGGTGGTCCGTGGAACTTCTACTTCCTCACGACAAAGGCCACCATACCGGGGACGGACGCACAGGTGGCTGCCCTCGCTGCGGCCTTTGGCCTAACCATCCCTCAGCTCCTGGCGGCGCTGGGGTTGTCCACCGTGGAGCAACTGAAAGAGCTGCTCGGCACTGGCGTGGTCAGGCGGCTGCACGTGGGGGACATAGGTGGCGCCACGTCCGTCGCTACAGCGTCCACTGTGCTGGATGCAGGAGCCGGGTCACTGACCGTATCTTCTTCCAGGTCCGTGGACGCTCCGCACCTCATAGTCAGGCAGGACAACACATGGAGGGTGGTAGATCCAGACAGGAAGACGATATATGTCAGCGATGGGTTGTTCGATGGCTTGACCATTCATAGTTTCGTGGCTGGTAACAGCTGGGCCCTATCACTGAACGAGGGATCTGGTTTCAGGCTGCTCACGAAAGACACCAGCATCGCCATCCCGGCCAGGTCGTCCACCAATAACGTCCTCCGTCCAACGGAGGACGCTGCATACTTTGTGCGGTCTCGGACGACGTCCGTGGTCGATGGTCTGCCTGGCATACAGATATATAAGGCGGGGGTGATCGCTCCTCAGGAAGTGCGTACGGACTGGGATGTTGCATGGCCGCCGGGGGTAAACTTCGACACGTCTGTCCCCAAGTCTTCCACCAGGAGGGACTGCCTGGTTTTGTGGTGGGGGGAGGCCACAGGCACCATCCTCTCTGGAGGTGGGGCAAGCTTAGAGGCCAATAGGTTGGCGGCCCCGACCCATGTGTACTCGTATGTCTTGAACAGGGAAGTCGGGTTTGTCTCACAGGGGTATTCGCTGTTGGACACTCCGGACAATGACTCCACGAACAGGGAGACGGCGAATGCCACGGACTTATTTGTCATGGGCCTTCGCGGCTCCAGGGGTACTACCAGCGGTTCCCTGGTAGATGATCCACTGTCAAACCACACCTTCTGTACCGTTCGCGCCGCGGCCCAGTTCTCAGAGGCAGGAGAGTTGACGGACTACGTCGTCTCCTCTCTAGACACGGTCATAGTCGGTCCGTCTGTTGCGGACGAGTTCACCAACTTCAGGGCAGCCGGCCCACTGCCGCTTAAGAACGGGGCGTGGCTGCCGTTCGTCCTGCGGGATTCTTACCATGATCCGTTGGAGTTCGAGTATTGGTCACTGAGGAGCGACGGCACTACATTCTCTTTCAGGTCCCCGATAGTGGCCAACACGTTCGACAGTTTTACTCGCGAGTTCCGGGCCTCCGTCGGCGACGACATGTGGACAATACTCTTGAATGGTCAGACCGGCATCAGCAGCACGCTGCAGTTCTGGAGGCAGGGCTTCAAGGTGTTTGAGAGCGCGGCCTTCGTCCCGAATAACACACTTAGAGTGGCGGGAGCTACGGCGAGCACGGTGTACATGCACTGCCCGATCGCAGGATCCAGTCGCTTGATAGGTAGCGATGGGACAGATTTCAGGGTGCACGACTACCTGCCGGCCACGGCCGGCTTGGTGCAGTCCTTCCAGGCAACACAGGACACAATATATGGCTTCGGGTCTCATTCTACCGGGAAGATCTATCATATAACTGATCTGAAAGCAGCAGCGGAAGGTCCTCCGGTTCCTGGCGTGAAGACGTATCCCTATGATGGTGCGTTGGTGCTGACCGTCCCGTCTGTGGCTATCCCGGATCCGTCGTACATCTTGCGTGGTCAGGAGCTCGAAGCATGGCCTGCACCTTGACCCCCAGCCACTTGTGCTGTATACTGTTTGACCCTACCTTCGAGGCGATTTCATGCCCACCGACACAAAAGTAGCGCAGGACCAGTGGGAGAGGTACGCGTACTGCCGCGACGAGGGCGGGCACCTGGAGTACGTCCGGAAGTCGCGTATGTGCGAGGACTTCTTCGCCGGGCTCCAGTGGGACCCGGCCATCGCCGCCGAGCTCAAGGAGCAGCGCCGGCCCGCGCTCACGATCAACAAGATCCTAGGGACGATGTCCTCGATCTTCGGGGAGCAGATCGACCTGCGCCAGGAGATTGCCTACAAGGCCGCCTTCGGCGCGCCGGCCGGCGGCTCCGACATCCTGACGAAGACTTTCCGGCACATCTCCGGGAAGAACCAACTCGACTGGCTCCGCAGCGAGATGTTCGCCGACGGGTGCATCACGTCCCGCGGCTACGTCGACGCCCGCATGAACTTCGACCGCTCCCTGACCGGGGACGTGGTCATCTCCAGCCGGAACCCCCGCAACACGATCCCCGACCCGGACGCGCACGAGTACGATCCGGACAAGTGGGGCGACGTCATCCACACGTCCTGGATGTCGGCGGACGACATCGCCGTTCTATACAGCGAGGCCAAGGCCAAGGAGCTCCGCAACAGGGGCGCGTCGGCCTGGGCCTTCGGCTTCGACTCCCTGGACAACTTCCGCGACAGGTTCGCGGGAGACAGCCAGCTCGGCTCGGTGAACGTCGCGCACGGCGACGACCCCACCTCCCGCATGATCCGGGTCATCGACCGGCAGCACCGCGTGCTGTCCAGGATCAAGTACTTCGTGAACACGAGGTCCGGCGACCGGAAGGAGATACCCGGCTCGTGGGACCAGAACAAGATCAACCTGTTCCTGGCGCAGAACCAGGTCCTTGCCGTGGACGAGGTCCCGGGACGCAAGATACAGTGGACCGTGACCGCGGACGACGTGGTCCTGCACGACAAGGCGTCGCCGTACAAGCACTTCACCATCGTGCCGTTCTTCCCGCACTTCCGGTACGGGCGGACCATCGGCCTGGTCGAGAACCTGATCGACCTGCAGGAGCTGCTCAACAAGACCACGTCCCAGGAGCTGCACGTCGTGAACACGATGGCGAACTCGGGGTGGAAGGTCAAGACCGGCTCGCTCAAGAACCTCACCATGGACGAGCTGGAGATGACCGGCGCCCGCACGGGGATCGTGCTGGAGCTGGACGACACCAAGGACGCGGAGAAGATCCAGCCGAACCAGATACCGCAGGGCCTTGACCGCCTGTCGATGAAGGCGGAGAACTACATCAAGTCCGTGTCCGGCCGGGGCGACGCCCAGATGGGGATGACCCGGGCCGACGTGTCCGCGGACCAGATCGAGGCGAACAACGCGTTCGGCGACGTGTCCCTGCTCAAGTGCATGGACAACCTGCGCCGGACCGACTGGATACTGGCGCGGAACGTGCGCGACCTGGTCCAGGAGTTCTACACCGACCCGCGCATCCTCCGGATCACGAACAACCAGCTGACCGGGGAGCAGCAGGAGATCAAGATCAACTGGCCGGACCCGACCACGGGGGAGATCCAAGACGACCTGTCAATGGGGGACTACGACATCGAGGTCATCAGCCAGCCCGCGAAGCAGACCCTGGAGGACAGTCAGTTCGAGCAGGCGGCGTACCTCAAGGAGAAGCTCGGGGTGCCGATCCCCGACGAGTTCCTGATCGAGAACAGCCGGCTGATCAACAAGACGGCCCTGGTCCAAGGGATCAAGGCGGCGCGCGAGGGCCCGGAGGCCCAGGCCCAGCAGAAGATCCAGATGCTCGGCGGGCAGCTGGAGCTGGCGAACCTCAAGGCAGACATCTCGAAGACTGAGGCGGACGCCGTGCTCAAGCGGTCGAAGGCGGCGTCGGAGCTGCAGAGCATGCAGGGGCAGCCCGGGGAGGCCGAGGCCGCCCAGCAGGAGATGCTCCTGGAGCAGCAGAAGCACGAGCAGAAGATGACCCAGGACAAGGAGAAGCACGACCAGGAGATGGCGCTGGCCGTGGAGAAGGCGCGGCTGGATGCGCAGATCAAGGCGCAGCAGGCGAAGGAAGACGCCCGGCTCAAGCGGGCGCAGGCGATCCTCACGATGAAGCAGGCGGCGGAGAAGCCGGCCGCCGGTGGGCAGGAGAAGAAGGCCGCGTAGCCCTGGCTTTTCGCCAGGCGGCGTGATATAATGTTCGCACGACTCAACAACCATTGGAGGCAGCGCAGATGACCGAAAAAGCAACGGATCGCGGGGACAACTTGGACTCGACGGCGACGGGTGACGACAACACCGATCTGGAAGCAGGAAAGAAGGAAGAACTGGAAGCTGCAGGGAAGGCGGAAGCAGAGGCCAAGGTCAAGGCCGAAGCGGAGGCGAAGGCGGGCGCGGAGGCCGAGGCGAAGGCCAAGGCCGACAAAGAAAAAGGCATCATGATCCCGAAGGCTCGCTTCGACGAGGGGATCAAGAAGGCCAGGACCGAGGCAGAGGCCGCGCTCAAGCGCCTGGCCGAGGCCGAAGCCAAGCTCAAGGAGTCGGAGGGGAAGGTCAACGCCGAGCAGGTCGAGTCGGACATCGACAAGCTCGAAGAGGACCTGGAGAAGGCCCGGGCAGACGGCAACGCCGAGAAGGCGGCCGCGCTCCGGAAGCAGATCAGGGGCAAAGTCCAGCTGCTCGCCGACGCCAGGGCGGACGCCAAGGCCAACATGGCGGTGGCGATCGCGGTGGAGAAGGTGAAGTACGAGTCCGTCGTCTCCAAGATGGAGGAGGTCCATCCGGAGCTCAACCCGGACGACACGGACAACTACGACCAGGAGAAGGTCGACGAGGTCCTGGAGCTGAAAGAGGCGTTCGAGGCGGCCGGTCACGCGTCCTCGGCGGCCCTGGACAAGGCCCTCAAGCACGTGTACAAGGGCGGCAAGGGCCCGGAGAAGGACACGAAGGCCGCGGCGGAAGCCGAGGCGAAGGCCAAGGCGGAGGCCGAGAAGCGCACGGCCGAGGCGGCCAAGCGCGGACTCGATACCAAGAACGCCCAGCCAGCCGATGCGAAGGCGGGGGCGGACAGCGACAAGGGCGGGAAGACCGGCTCGACGAAGGACACGGCAAGGATGTCCGACTCAGAGTTCAACAAGCTGACCGAGGACGAGAAGCGGAAGCTGCGGGGAGACGACCTGTGATGGACGTCATCAAGATCGCAGCCGTCTGCCACGAGACGAACAGGGCCTACTGCCGGGCCATCGGCGACAACTCCCAGCCGTCATGGGAGGAGGCGCCGACCTGGCAGAAGACCAGCGCGGTGAACGGGGTGGCCTTCCATATGGCCAACCCCGGCTCGGGACCGTCCCACAGCCACGATGAGTGGTTGAAGGAGAAGGAGAACACGGGTTGGCGGTACGGTCCCGTCAAGGATCCCGCGAAGAAGGAGCACCCGTGCATGGTGGGGTATGAGATGCTCCCCGCCGAGCAGAAGGCCAAGGACAGGTTGTTCGTGGCCGTAGTGAGAGCACTGACCACATGAGGAGGCCACCATGGCCAACACGAAGAAGCCGCAGGGTCTGCGCGGCAAGCCGGTGATGCCGGCCAAGAAGTACAGGCCAGCGAAGGGGAGGGCATACTGATGGCAAACACGAACGGACACGCGAACCGCACCGAGACGATCGGCGACACAGCCGAGAACGTGATCTCGGCCAAGCCGTGCATCTTGTACGGCATCTACCCCCGTCTGACCACGACCGGGACCATCACGACCAGGAACACGGCCACCGCGGCCGGGGGCGCGGTCGAGCACATCTGCGCCATCGGCCTCACACAGCAGGGCAAGACGTTCGGTCCGAAGGGCGTGATCTACAGGACCGGCCTCACGATCCAGTTGTCGGTCGCGTCGGACCTGTGCACCATCGCTTGGGAACCGTTGTGAAAAAGCTGTTGATAATCATGGCCTTGGCAGCCGCGGCGCTGAGTACAGCGCTCTTTGGCGCCTCGGATACACAGTCCATCATCAACGGCGTGACTGTCACTCGGCGCTCGGCTCCGTGCACTCTCGAATCTGTTCCAGCTCAGCTCAGGCCTCTTTTTTCCAGCGGCCGGCTGGAGCTCAGCGGCTCGGGAGCCGTGGAGATGTGTTGGTCTCTGCGTACCGACCCCGGCAATGTGTGCATCGTGGACGAGAACGGGTGGCACATTGACGTGCCGCTGAAAAGCTTCGGTACTGGTACTTGACATCCAGCACGAGTTGCTGTAGAATTATCACCTTCGTTACTCGGCCGCGACAGCGCCGGGGGACTCCGGGACCTGATACCCGGTACGTCGCGGGCTTTGGCGATACAAAGCGAGAGCTGTACTTTGTACAACCAATGGAGAGCATACCATGCCCAATACCACAAATTTCACCAGGCTGACCACCGAGCAGAAAACAGTCTGGTCCCGCGACCTCTGGAAGCAAGCACGGAACCAGATGTTCGTGAACAAGTTCCTGGGCGAAGGCCCGAACGCGATGATCCAGCACATCAGCTCGCTCACGAAGAGCGAACGCGGTGCGCGTGCGGTCATGACCCTCGTGCCCGATCTCGAAGGGGACGGCGTGGCGGGTGACCGCGCGCTGGAAGGCAACGAAGAGGCCATCAAGGCATTCGACAAGGTGATCCGCGTCGACCAGCTGCGCAACGCGAACATCACCGAAGGCCGCATGGCCGAGCAGAAGTCAATCGTCCGGTTCCGCGAGACGTCGAAGGACGTCCTGGCGTACTGGATGGCAGACCGCTGCGACCAGGTGGCGTTCCTGACGCTGTCGGGGGTGGCCTACTCCCAGAAGAACACCGGCGCCGCGCGCACGGGTTCCGACCTGATCAACCTGGAATTCGCGGCCGACGTGGCTGCGCCCTCCAGCGCCCGCGTGTTCCGTTGGGACGGCACCAACAAGACTCTCGTGATCAACGGCGCGACCAGCGCTGTGACCGCGGCGGACCTCCCGACGTACAACATGTTCGTCCAACTGAAAGCGCAGGCCAAGGAGATGTACGTCCGCGGCATCCGCGAGAAGGGCGAAGAGACCTACCACGCGTTCCTGACGCCGACCGCGATGGCGAAGCTCAAGCTGGACCCGGACTACATCAAGAACGTCCGGCAGGCGATGCCGCGCAGCGAAAGCAATCCGCTGTTCAGCGGCGACACGGTGAAGCTCGACGGGATTTATTTCCACGAGTTCCGCCACGTCTACAACACCAGCGGCACGGCCACCAAGTGGGGCGCCGGCAACCTGATCGACGGGTGCCAGATCCTCTTCTGCGGCGCACAGGCGCTGGGCATGGCCGACATCGGTATGCCGTCGTGGGACGAGATCGAGAAGGACTACGGTAACCAGAACGGCATCTCGGTGTCGAAGATCTTCGGGTTCCTGAAGCCCTCCTTCAACACCCAGTACGGGCCGTCGCCGTCGACCGTGCAGGACTTCGGCGTGATCAGCGTCTACGTCGCGCAGTAACGCGGCCATACAGGAAAAGGAGATATAACCATGGCTCTTCTCAAGAAAATCCCCAATGCACAATACCCGCTGTCGGTTGTGTTCACTGCGAGCACAACTGACACGATGGTGAACGTGGCCGGTGCAACGGTCACGTTCGGCGATGCCGCTCCCGGCGCCTTCGACATCTTCTATCCGCCTCCCGGTTCAATCGTGATCGGCGGGGTGGTGAAGGTGGAGACGGCCGCGGTCGGCAGCACGAGCACCGTGGATGTGGGCGACTCGGATCAAACCGACCGCTACACCGAGACCGCGGCCATCGACCTGACGGACGTGGACGCTCCGGCGACCGGGTTCGACCAGCTCGGTGTCCACAAGGTCTACAACGGCTCGCAGGCGGTCCGAATCACAATGGCGAACGGCGGGGCACTCTCCGCTGGCAAGTTCCACGTCATCGTGAACCTGATCGTCCCGGGTCGAGGCAACGAGAACCTCAAGACCGTGTAAGGCTGACAGGCCCTGGCTATGCCGGGGCCTGTAGGACGTGCACGCCAACCAACAGGAGACACCGCTCGTGGACTACATTTCCAACCGAGACGTCGTTGTTCGCAGCAAAAAGACGGGACACGCAATCGAGTTCAAGAAGGGCGTCCCGACCGCAGTACCGAAGTCGATGGTGGAAGAAGTTCTCGAGAAAGGCATCCTGCCCGCCTCCAACGAAGCCGTTGAGCCGGGTAAGACGGAGCTGGTCGCGGAGAAGCCGAAGATCGTGCTGCCCCCGGACGACGGGGACGTGAGGGAGGAGCAAGTCCTCGCGGTCATCAAGGCGATCGTGAAGCGCAACGACCCGAAGGACTTCACCGGCGGCGGGGCACCCTCCGCAGGCGCGGTTACCGCGGTCCTGGGATGGCGCGCAGACAGAAAAGACGTGCAGAAGGTTTGGGAGAAGCACAAGGCCGAACTCGTCGGCCGTGGCAACCCGGCCTGAGGAGTAGGCCGTGGAACTGCAGGAACTCATAACCCTGTTCCGTAAACAGGTGTCCGACCAGGCCAAGCCGTACCTCTGGGACGACACTGAGACCCTGCAGTACGCCATCGACTCCCAGGACATGTATGTCAGGAAGATCGGCGGCATACGGGACGGCTCCACGAGGGCCCTCACCGACGTGCAGCTGTCGCCCAACGCGGCGTTCTCGGGGCACAGCAGGTATGTGCTCCGGATACGGTCGGCGCGGCTGCTGACCGCCGGCAGGGACCTCAAGATCATAAACGAGGGCGACGTCGGGCTGCAGCGGTTCACCGACTACAACCTCGACCAGGGGTTGTCGGCGCTGGACGACGAGGACACGGGCGACGTGGTCGCCATGATCCTCGGCATCACCGAGAACAAGATCAGATGGTTGAAGGTGCCGTTGGTGGCGGACACGTGCAGGATGCACATCCACCGCCTCCCGTTCCCGAGGATCAAGGACACGAACGGCTGCCTGGAGATCGACGAGCAACATCACATCCACCTGCTGATGTGGATGAAGCACCTGGCATACTCCAAACAGGACGCGGAGACGTATGACAAGGGGCTGGCAGAGAGCAACAAGACGGCGTTCGAAAAGTACTGCGCGGACGCCGAGGTAGAGGCTGAGAAGAAGCGGTTCAGGCCTCGAAGCATGCAGTACGGCGGCATCTAAGCGAACATAGAGGACATCACCATGGCAAATTACACCAAGAATAAACCCGGCGCCCCCGACAGCGGGCGCTACGCGTACGGCGACACCGTGCTCGACTCCAACAACGTGACCTGGCTGTGCGTGCAGTCCGGCATCCCCGGCATGTTCGTTCCGAACACCTTCTCGACCGGCGCGGGGGCAGTGATCCCGACCGCGTCGCAGACGGGCATGACGGTCAAGGACATCGGGGTGGGCGGGTACCACACGACCACGCTGACCCTGACGGACTGGCCGCTGGTGGTCACCGACGCGCTGGCGTACGCCGGCAAGCAGCTCCTGGACTTCCCCGAGGGTCGCGTCTACGTGATCGGCGCCATCGCCGTCGCGCAGTTCGGCGTGACCACGGTCCGTGCCTCGACGATCAACAACAGCTCGACGATCGACTGGTCGATCGGCACAGCGACTGCCTCGAACGTGGTTCTCTCTGCCACCATGATCGACCTGGGCGTGCTGGTTGACGAACAGGCCATCGGCGACGACTCCGCATACGGCGCGGCCGGCAACAGCGTGCTGGCGGCGGCTGCATTTTTCGACGGCACGTCCACGGCAAAGGACGCGTTCTTCAACGTCGCGTTCTCGGACAACACCGACATTGACGCGGACGGCACCCTCAAGATCACCGGGACCATCCAGATCACCTGGCTGCACCTCGGCGACAAGTAAGCCTGGTCGAGACGTAACCGCGGGCGCCTGGACCTTGTCCACGGCGCCCGTTTGCTGTATAATAGGTGCCCCATGACATGTAACACTCAAGACATAACGATCAACAAGGGAGCAACCTTCACCCAGGTGGTGCGGTGGGAGACACCACCTTTGGTGTCGAAGGCCGTCACCGGCGTCACGAATGCAGCACCCGCCGTGGTGACGGCGGTGGGACACGGACTCACCACGGGATGGCTGGCCGCTGTGGTGTCGGCGGGTGGGATCTCAGACATCAATGCGGAGACGTTTCCTCCGAACAGTTCGGATTTCAGCCCGGTAACCGTGTTGACGGTGGACACGGTGTCCTTGGACGACATCAACTCGGCGGAGTACTCTGCGTACACGAGCGGCGGGTTCTTGGTGTACTACACGCCAGTGTCCTTGTCAGGATACACGGCGCGCATGCACATCAGGGAGACGGTGGGCTCGTCCACCACGGAGCTGGAGCTGACTTCGCCGTCGGCCGGCATCGTGATAGACGACGCGGCGAAGACCATCACGCTGACGATCTCCGCCGTTGACACCGCCGCGCTCGACATGACCAGCGGCGTGTACGACCTAGAGCTGGTGTCGGGTTCGGGAGTTGTAACCAGATTGCTGGAAGGCACCGTGACCATCACGGAAGAAGTCACAAGATAAGGAGCTCACCATGAGCGCATCGAACGTATTTGAAAACGGCCTGCTGTCCCTGATCTTCGAGAACGCGAACTACGCGAACGTCGGAGACGCGACCGGGCTCCGAGGGTCGAGCACCGCAGGCGTGTTCTACGTGTCCCTGCACACGGCGTCGCCGGGCGAGGGCGGGAGCCAGAGCACCAGCGAGACGGCCTACACCAACTACCTCCGCTCCGGTGGCAGCGTGGCCCGCTCCACGGCGGGCTGGTCGGTCGCCGCAGGCGTGGCGGACAACGACGGCGCCATCACCTACGCGACGTGCGGCGCCTCCGGCGCCACGCTGACGGACTTTGGCATCGGCTCGGACAGCACCGGCGCGGGGAACTTGTTCCTCTACGGCGCCCTGACGGCGTCGCTGATCGTGAACTCCGGCATCACGCCGAGCTTCGCGGCCGGCGCCCTGGACGTGACGCTGGACTAACATGGACCTGCTCAAGAAGGAGCGCATCGCGGTATCGATCGAGGGTGAGCTGGTCGTCATCCAGCTGGGCAACGTCACATTGAAGGTGCCATACGAGACGGCCCTCCAGCTGTCGCAGTGGATTCGCTTCCGGGCCAAGGAGGCCAAGAAGCGGGCGGGCGACGTGTCGAGGCACTGGAGCGTCATCGGTAACCTGACCGACGCGAACGAGACAAGGGGATAAATATGGCAGCAGTCGGATATTCAGTAACGACCGAAGGCGCGGTAGCGGTGGCAGCGGCCACCGTCGAGTCCGTCCTCGGCGTCAAGGCGCACGCGAACTCGGGCCTGCAGCTGAAGGGCTTCGTCATCGCGTTCGACGGCGTGACGGCCTCGGCCGTCCCGGTCCTCGTGGAAGTCTGCTACGCGACGTTCGCCACGAACTCGCCCGGCACGAACTCGACCTCCGTCACCGCGCGGCAGACCTATGGCCGCGTCCTGACGGCTGGCTTCACCGGCGCGAAGAACTGGACGGCGGAGCCGACCACGCTCACCGCGATCAAAGAGTTTCTCTTGGCACCCGACAAGGGTGTCATCGCCTACCAATTTCCGCTCGGCCAGGAGCCGGACTCCGCGCTCGCGGAGGGTTTCACGCTCCGTGTCACCGCTCCCGCCGTCGTGAACCTCCGCGCAACCATGGACGTCGAGCGCATCTAAGGATGCGCCATGGCTGACGTAACAATAGACGCGGCGGTAGGCGCCACCGACTCTCGCGGAATACGGAGAGTTGTATTCTCCACGTCCGAGATAGGGTACTGGTTCTACATCGACGGCGACGGCACGTTCGGATACTCCAAGACCACGGACGGTGGTGCCACGTGGGGCGCGCAAGTCGAGATCGCCTCGGCCACCACCCACCAAGCATACGACGTGTGGTTCGACCAGTGGACGCCCGGCGGCACCGGTACGCTTATCCATACGTGGTATTTCGACACCACCAACGACGACGTCTTCTGGCGCACGCTGGACACGAACGGCGACACCCTCGGCACGCAGCGGGTGGCGTTCGCCGCTTCCACCTCCGTCTCTGGTCGGGGCGTGTTCGTATCCGGCACCAAGACCCGCAGCGGCTATCTCTACTGTGCTTTCGACGTGGACGCCGGCGCGGAGCGCG
>Ga0105340_1000236_pt1 | contig 27402 bp, 20 predicted proteins | sample EasRivMeERMLT700_FD_89676 | JGI IMG/M metagenome (GOLD analysis project Ga0105340, IMG submission 89676) | Soil microbial communities from meander-bound floodplain in the East River, Colorado, USA - East River MetaG ERMLT700 | ecosystem: Environmental > Terrestrial > Soil > Floodplain | place...
CGAAGCAATCGCAGCCGACTACCGGGAAGTCGGCCGCTTTACGCCGGTCGATTCGCCGATGCGCGGCAAGTCGAAGGCGTGGGCATACCCAATCATCGCGGATGGCCGATTGTACGTGCGCGATTTGAGCTCAATCTGGTGCTACGACATCAAAGGCGGCTCGTGATCGTCAAAAAAACGGCACCTCCTCTATGGCCTGAACGCTGGGCTCGCTACAATAACCGTTTCCCGATTCTCTGAAGTTCGCCGCGTCGGCGAACGGTTTCGGGAGTTGGTTCTTTATTGTTAGATTGATGCCGGCGTATCCCCCGCTTGCGGCTTCGCGTTCGCAAGCAACACCGCGAGCGCGAAGCCGCAAGCGGCGCCAATGGCATCGGAAGGATTTCGCACGCATGGTTAATCGGAATTTGGTCCGGCAATACGATCTCTCCGAGGAAGATCTCGAACAACAACTCGCGGAAGCCATGGGGCTTTCCACCTATGATCCAGATATTCCGGTCATCACCTTCAACGAAGGACAGGAATTCGACGTCAACAAGATCGTCAAGGGACGCGTCCTCAATATCGTCGGCGATGATGTCGTCGTCGATGTAGGCTACAAGAGCGAAGGCGTCATTGCGCTCGAAGAATGGAAGGACGAAGGGCTCGACAAGGTCGTCCCACCCAAAATCGGCGATGAAATCACCGTACTTCTCGAATCCGTCGAAGACGAATCCGGCGCGATCGTTCTCTCCTACCGCAAAGCGAAGCGCCAGCAGGAATGGGAAGACATCATCGCCAAGCACAAGGAAGGCGACGTCGTTTCCGGCGCGGTCACACGCAAGATCAAGGGCGGCCTGCTCGTCAACATCGGCGTCAACGTGTTCCTGCCCGCGTCGCAAGTCGATATTCGCCGGCCGCCGGACATCGGCGATTACATTGGCCGCAACATCGATTGCAAGATTCTCAAGATCGATGAAGCCCGCCGCAATATCGTGGTGAGTCGCCGCAAGCTGATCGAGGACGAGCGCACTGAGAAGAAATCGCGCCTGTTGTCCGAGATCGAGGTCGGTCAGATTCGTAAGGGCATCGTCAAGAACATTGCCGAGTTCGGCGCGTTCGTGGACCTGGGCGGCATCGATGGCTTGCTCCATATCACCGACATGAGCTGGGGCCGCGTCAACAATCCGCATGAAGTGGTCAAGATCGATCAGGAACTCGAAGTCTACATTATCAACGTGGACAAGGACCGCGAGAAGATCGCACTCGGCCTCAAGCAGAAATCGAAGAGCCCGTGGGAAGACGTGGCCGCGAAGTACCCGATCGCCAGCCGGCACACGGGCGAGGTCGTCAACGTCATGTCCTATGGCGCGTTCGTCAAGCTCGAACCGGGCATCGAGGGTTTGGTCCATATCAGCGAAATGTCGTGGACCAAGCGCATCAATCATCCCAACGAGCTGGTTTCCATCGGCGATCAGATCGAAGTGCAAGTCCTCAACATCAACAAGGACAAGCAAGAGATCTCCCTCGGCATCAAGCAAGTGCAGCCGAACCCGTGGGACAAGGTCGCGGAACGTTATCCGACTGGCATGCAGGTCGAGGGCATCGTCCGCAATTTGACGAACTACGGCGCCTTCATCGAGATCGAGGAAGGCATCGACGGTCTGCTCCACGTCAGCGACATGAGCTGGGTGCGCAAGGTCGGCCATCCGAGCGATGTCTTGAACAAGGGCGACAAGGTCAAATGCGTCGTCCTCTCCGTCGATCAGGAGAAAAGGCGCATTGCGCTGGGCCTCAAGCAGATGGCCAACGATCCATGGGACGGCGACATTCCGAGCCGCTACCATCCCGGCGACACCGTCAAGGGCAAGGTGACGAAGATCACCAACTTCGGCGTGTTCATCGAGTTGGAACCGGGCCTGGAAGGGCTGTTGCACATTTCCGAGCTGGGCGACGGCAAGGTGGACAAGCCGGAAGCGCTCGTCAAGCAGGATCAAGAGATTGAAGTGCGCGTGTTGCGCGTCGATCCGGCGGAGCGCAAGATTGGCCTCAGCCGCAAACGCGTCGGTGATGAGGAGGAGACGCCGGTGGAGACGCCGACGGACCCGACCGGCGACGCGTCCGCGAAGCCGCGCTAGCTGCGCGGCGGCACGGGCACTGGCGGCAATCTGATCAACATGCCGGAAGCGCCGCCGAAGGAAGAGTAATCGCCAACGCCGCTTGCGGTTTCGCGCGTTCGCAGCTCGCGAAACCGCAAGCGATTTGGTTTTTATTCCTTTGTCAGTTCTTGCATCACAAGTTGCTGAACCACTTCGGTCTTCGCCATCCCTTTCGTCTCACGCATCACGAAGCCCTTGATCGCATCGGCCGCCTTTACCTTTCCCTTTTTGAAGTCGGCCACGGCTTTCGGATTTGCGGCAATCGCTTTACGAACCAGCTCCAAGAGCTGCGATTCGTCGGCGACAACTTTGAAGCCAAGCTTGTCGATCGCCTGCCTGGCGGTCAAGCCGTCGAGCATCGCCGCGTAGACTTCGCGAGCCCGCTGCTTGTTCAATCCGGTGGCCTTGATTTCGTTGATGAGGTCGCCCAAGTTTTCGGGTGACAGCGGACACGCCGTGATGTCGATGTTTCGATCATTCAGGGTTGAGAGCAAATCGTTGAGCGTCCAGTTGCACGCTTCCTTTGCGTCGTTACATTTTTTGACGACTGCTTCGAAATAGGCGACAAACGCCCACCCCTGGCGTGAGAGAACGCTGGCGTCTTGCGCCGTCATGCCGTACTGCGCCTGCAATCGCGATTTCTGCGCCGCAGGCAGTTCGCCGAGTTCCGCACGTACTCGTTCCAGAGTGGCCGCATCGACCGTCACCGGCACGAGGTCCGGCTCCGGGAAATAGCGATAATCGGAAGCCTCTTCCTTTCGTCGCTGAATCTCGGTGCGGCCTGTACGCTCGTCCCAGCCCGCGGTCGCTTTGCTGACGGAGCCGAGCGTGCCACTGGCTTTTTTTTCGACTACCGAGGCGACATGATAATCGCCAAACGGCTTCGTCGCGGTGTCGATTTGCCAGACACCGCGTTCGAGATTGCGCGTCAATTCGCCCGCCTGGCGTTCCGCTTCATATTTCAATGCCCGTTCGACGCCGCGGATGGTGTTGAGATTCTTGACTTCAATAATCGGAGAAGCGACGAATGTGCCGCTCGACTGCGGAACATGGATATTAATGTTGGCGTCGCAGCGAAGGCTCCCCTCTTGCATCTCGCAATCGGAGACGCCGATCTCGCGCAGCAACAAACGCATTTCCTCCAAATACGCTTTCGCCTCCTCCGGCGTCTCGATTTCGGGCTTGGAGACGATTTCCAAAAGCGGCGTGCCGGTGCGATTGAGATCGACGAGCGAATCCGCGCGCCCCGCGGCCTCGTCGTGCAGCATCTTGCCGGCGTCTTCCTCGAGATGAGCGCGGATGATGCCGATCTTTCGCGTGCCGGCCGACGTTTCGATCTCGAGCGAACCATCGGAGCTGAACGGCAAATCGTACTGGCTGATCTGATAGTTCTTCGGGAGATCGGGATAGTAATAGTTCTTGCGATCCCACTTCGTGAAGCTTGCAATCGTGCAATTGAGCGCAACGGCCGCCTTGAGTGCGAGTTGAAACGCGGAGCGATTCATGACGGGCAGCGTCCCCGGCAAGCCGCAGCAGACGGGGCACGTCGCGGAGTTCGGCGGCAACCCGAACGTCGTCGCGCAGCCGCAAAAGAGCTTCGTCTTGGTGAGAAGCTGCACGTGAACTTCGAGGCCGATGATGGTGCGGTAAGACATGTTTAGCGAGTCACAATAGCCGATTAGATCACGAACGATTCGAGTACCGTTCCCATCTTTGTTCAATTCGTTGCCAAAAACTCGGAAAATGCCCCGCCGTTTGCCTCACGACGAGGTTTTCTTTCTGCTTTTGCCAAACAACGTAAATGAGGTTTCCGTTGTCGCTTAACCAAGTCGTCCCCTGGTGGATGCCAAATTCGTATGGGCAAGTGTTTGGATTGCCAAGAAGCTCGACGACTTCGTATTCAGTCATGCCTTTCTGGATGCGTTCGAGATTTGTAGCATTGATTTTGTCGCTAGGGTGAATGATGTAGAAAGCGCTCGCTCCCATAAACACCAAAATCACCACGACGACAAAGAGTGACCTGCGATTCATTACGCACCCAACCTTGTTACATCAACTTCTTCGCCTTCCCCTTCACTGCCGCCTTGAGGTCGCCGTTCAAAAGTTGCGGCAATCGGAAGACCAGGCCAGGGAACAGACCGGGCTCAAACCATTCGGCCCCAGTGATTTCCGTACGGCAAACATATTTACCTTCAACAAGCTGGTGTTCGCGCAACGTCGGCTCGTCACCGGTCGGATCGATAACCCAATACCACGAGATACCGTAATGTTCGTAATCCGCAAACTTGCGTTCCTGAAGATACGGTCGATTCGATGGAGAAAGGACTTCCACCGCGAGGTCGACGGGGCCGTAAACCAGTTCGTCTCGATATTGCTCAAGATGTTTGTTGGCCAAGAACATGAAGTCGGGAGCGTAAACCAGTGCATTTTCCTCGTCTAGAATCAAATCGCACTCGAAGAACACCAGGCCGAGCCGCGCGTGGCGAACCCAGCGATCCAACATGTCAGCGAGGTAATGACTGGCGCGATTGTGCTTGGGTTTCGGCCTGGGCATGGTCACCAGCTCCCCGTAAATCAGCAACGTTTCATATGGCAAATCCGTTGGAAGAGCAAAATAGTCGCGCACGGACATGCGCACTTTTTTCGATGGTCTTGGTTTCAACAGCACGCCCATAGCTTTTCCTCCCGCGACCATTCTACACCACTGGCCGCCTGCGATGCCAATCCGTTTCCCGCTCGAACATCCGCGCCACGCGCAGCAGCTTCTCCTCCGCGAACGGCGCCGCCAATATTTGCAGACCTATCGGCAACCCGCCGCTGGTGAAACCGCAAGGGATGCTGATGCCGCAGATGCCCGCTAAATTGGCGCCGATCGTGTAGATGTCGGATAGGTACATCGCCAGCGGATCGGCCGTCTTTTCGCCGATCTTGAACGCGGCCGTCGGCGACGTCGGCCCGATGATCACGTCGCACTCCGCGAAAGCGCGGTCGAAATCCTGCCGGATCAAACGGCGAACCTTAAGCGCCTTCAAATAATACGCGTCGATGTAGCCGCTCGACAGGGCGTACGTGCCGAGCATGATGCGGCGTTTGACTTCGGCGCCGAAGCCTTCGCCACGCGATTTCTTGACCATGTCGATCAAGCCGGCGAACTTTTCGGCGCGATGGCCGAAGTGGACGCCGTCGTAGCGGGCGAGGTTGCTCGATGCTTCCGCGGTGGCAACGAGATAATAAACGGCGACCGCGTACGGGCTATGCGGCAGAGAGATTTCCTTGATGGTCGCGCCGAGCCTCTGGTACTGTTTGACGGCCACCCGTACTGCATTTTCAACTTCGGCATCCAGCCCTTCGCCCCAGAATTCGCGAGCGATGCCGATCGTCAATGGCTTGATCGGCTCATCCAAAGTCGCTGAATATTCTGGAACCGGCCGATGGACGCACGTGCTGTCGCGACGGTCTGGGCCGGCAATCGCTTCAAGCAATAACGCGGCGTCGCCCAGACTTCGGGTGATCGGACCGACCTGATCGAGCGAGCTGCCGTACGCGATGACGCCGAAGCGTGAAACGCGGCCGTAGCTGGGCTTGAGGCCGACGATGCCGCAATGGGCCGCGGGTTGGCGGATGGAGCCGCCGGTGTCGGTGCCGAGCGCGAGCGGTGCTTGATTGGATGCGACCGCCGCCGCGGAGCCGCCGCTAGAGCCGCCGGGGATGCGCTCGAGGTCCCAGGGGTTGCGCGTGATTTGATAGGCGCTGTTCTCGGTGGACGAGCCCATGGCGAACTCGTCCATGTTTGTCTTGCCGATGAGGATCGCGTCGGCCTCACGCAACTTCGTGATGACGTGGGCGTCGTAGGGTGGAACGAAGTTGCCGAGGATCTTGCTGCCGGCAGTGGTGCGTTGGCCTTTGGTGCAGAGGATGTCCTTCACCGCGATGGGGACGCCGGCGAGCTTGCCGAGCGCGTGGCCGGCTTTGCGTTTCGCGTCGATCGTTCGCGCCTGGTCGAGCGCGGATGTATCGTTGACGGCGAGAAACGCTCTGACTTTTTGGTCAACGGCTGCGATACGTTCGAGGAAGGTGCGCGTGATCGCCTCGGCGGTGAGGGCGCCGGCGGTTTGTTGTTGCAGCAGTTCGGTGGCGGTCAGGTCGAGCATGATCAGTCGCCGAACACGGGGGGGACGCGGTAGAAGTCGCCCTTGCGGGCCGGCGCGTTGGCAAGCGCCTCGTCCGGCGGCAGCGATTGGCCCGGTTCGTCGTCGCGGAAGACGTCGTGCAAATCGAGAGCATGCGCCAGCGGCTCGACGCCGTCGGTGTTCAGTTGTTGAAGTTGATTGATGTAATCGACGATGGCGCTAAGCTGCGGCGCCATCAACGCGAGCTCGGCGTCGGTGAGGTCCAGACGCGCGAGGTCGGCGACCTTGCGGACTTCGTCGGCGCTGAGGGACATGGTTTTATCCACCCCCAGGAATCGCTGCGCTCATCCTGGGGCTTGGCAATGTATCAAAGGGTCGGCATCTGGAAGGGCTTGCGTTTGACGGGCCGTTTCGCGAGGCCGGAGCGAATCGCCTTCACCGTGACGCGCACCGTCTTCACCTTGCCGTCCACGATAATCTTGACGCGTTGCAAATTCGGCTTGAAACGCCGCTTGGTCTTGCCGGTAACCTTTCGGCCGACGCCGCCCAGGTACTTCGCCTTGCCGCGGCGAGCGTATTTATTGCCTCGGCCGGGTTTGGCCCCGGTGAGCGCACATTGCATGGTCATGGGAATCTCCTTAACACTCAAAGAGTGCAATATATACGGAGCTTTCGAATCGACAATGGCTATCGCAATCCCGGTAATCGCCTGGATGGACGCCAGATCTTTCAACGGTAGCGACCCCCCCCTTCTACCATTTCATTGAATGGCAGAAGCCTCCGAACCATAAGTTCAAATTCTGATTAGTTTTCTGCTGTATTACCCCCCCCTTCTGCCAGTTTCGTTAATGCACTGCGTCCTTTCACCGAAGGCCAGAACGATGAATGAAGACGCGAAACTTTATCTTTTTTGGAATGAACTCTTGATTTGCGCACCATTGCAGGTAAGATTGTGGTGTCAGATGGGAAAAAATGGGTGAAAATGGGAATCACCGGACCCACACCCCCAACCCCTCTCCCAGGGGGCGAGGGGAGCCACGCCAATGTTATTGACCGGCACCCATCCCAGAACCCTTGACGACAAGAAGCGCCTGGCGCTTCCAAAGAAGGTGCGCGAGCAAGTCGGCGAGGTCGCACAGCTTTTCGTAACTCCGGGGCCGGACCAGACGCTGTGGATCTACACAACCGACGAACTCGAACGCCTGTCCGCCAAGCTCGATCAAACTCCGGCGACCGACGCGGAGGCACGTGTTTTTCGACGGTTGTTTTTCGCACAGATGGAAGAGGTCGAGCTGGATGGTTCGAGCCGAATGTTGATTCCCGATCGGCTCGCTCAGTTCGCGGGGCTGGAACACGAGGTCGTCTTGCTGGGCGTGCGCGATCATATGGAACTATGGAACGCGGCGCGCTGGCAAGCGTATATTTCGGAGCAAGGGCCGAAGTTCGACAAATTTGCAGAAGAGGCGTTTCGAAAATAAACACGGCGAGCCGAGCCGCGTAAGCGGCCGGTTGATGATGCGGTTCCTCAACCGGCCGCTTACGCGGCTCGGCTCGCCCGGATACATCGTGCGTTCGCTGACACCGACAGGGGGCTGTCGAAGGTTGGTTGTGAGAGTAGACACGACCTTCCTTTAACTTTGTAGCGATCCCCAATCCGTCAAGGTTTGCCGGCAGCCCCTTGAAATTGATCCGCAGACAACCTGCGGTTGATTCTTTTGATAGCGTGAGAGTAAGGAAACTTTCCTTGCTCTCACGCTTTTTTTGTTTGATCAATTAGCACCAAAGGTGCGCAATGTTAAAGCCCAGGGCAACGCCCTGGGATAGGACGAACAACAATGTTCAAGCCCCGAAGGGGCGCAATCGCCCGTGGCGGCGGTCATCGCACCCTTACGGGGCTTCGGTTGACGTTTTTCGTATCCCAGGGCGTTGCCCTGGGCTTTAACATCGCGCACCTTCGGTGCTTTCCGATTGGTGCGGTATCGATGAACGACGCCAAACACGTCTCCGTGTTGCCTCGCGAAATCCTGCACTGGCTCGATCCGCAGCCAGGGCAAATCGTCATTGACGCGACCGTCGGCGTCGGTGGACACACCGCGCTCCTTTGCGAACGGATTCAACCGGGCGGCGCCTTGATTGCCCTGGATCAAGACGCCGCCATGTTGGCGATCGCCAAACAACGTGCGACCGATCCGTGCATCACCTGGCGTCACGCCAACTTCGAGGATTTGCCGGCCGTGCTCGACGAACTGAAGATCCCCGCCGTCGATGCGATCCTCGCGGACCTCGGCTTTTCGTCCGATCAAATGGGCGATCCCGAGCGCGGCTTCAGCTTTCACGCCGACGGCCCGCTCGACATGCGGCTGGATCCGTCGCGCGGCGAACCGGCGAGCGCCTTGATCCGCCGTTCATCGGAAAAAGATCTGGCCGACATCTTCTGGCAATATGGCGAAGAGCGCTTCAGCCGGCGCGTGGCCCGAAAGATTGTGGAAACGAGGCAAAAGACGCCGATCTTGACAACAGGGCAGCTCGCCGATTTGGTACGGAGCTGCGTGCCGCGTTCGAAGGGGCACGCCATCGACCCGGCGACGCGCGTGTTTCAAGCGTTGCGCATCGCCATCAATGATGAACTGGGCGCTCTGGAGCGATTCCTCCAGGCGGCGCCGGCGTGCCTGAAGCCGGGCGGGCGGATCGCGGTCATCAGCTTTCATTCGCTCGAAGATCGCCTCGTCAAACAGGCCTTCCGCAATTCGTCGGAATGGGGTAAAGAGCTGACCCGCAAACCCATTGTGGCGAGCGCGGCCGAGATCAGCGTGAATCCGCGAGCACGCAGCGCCAAGCTGCGCGTGGCGCAAAAGAATGCGTCGTAGTACGCGTGAATTTCATGATATTGGCGAGGACATCGGAACCCGAATCAACGCCAACGGCGTTGCATCTCAAAGCCCAGCGTCGCGAGCGCAGCGAGCGCACGCTGGGCATGCGGTGAGTGACATTCGGCCCTGAAGGGGTCGGATCAACCGATTGCAGGCCGTTGATGTAACACCTTCGGTGTAAATCGTAATGCGTCGCGCTTGCCCAGGGTGCGCTCGCTGCGCTCGCGACCCTGGGCTTTGAGATTCAACGCCGTTGGCGTAATCGAGATTCAAGGTGTGACGGGAGAAAAATCCATGACGCGTGAAACCAAGATCGGTCTTGTCGTCGGTACTTCGTTCCTGTGCCTCGTCGGCATCGTGGTCGCGTCGAAATGGCGTCAGGAGGCGGATCCGTCGGAGCAACAAGGCAATCAGGTGGCGGCGGTCGGTCCGACGGAAACGAAGGGCAAGGACGGTGCGGAAAAGAACGACAAGCCGAATCCGCAGCCGGCGCCGACGGCGAAAAAAGAAGAGCCAAAGAAAAACGAGTTTCCGGTAGCGCCGCTGTTGCCGCCGTTGCAACAGGGTTCATTCCAGACCGAATTCAAGCCGAATGAAGGTAGTCCATTGCCGACGCTGCCGCCCCTGCCGCCGCCGACGAACGTGATCGTGCCGGCGCCGTTGCCGGTGACCAATTCCGGCCAACCGGTTCGGCCGCTGACGGAGCTGGAAAAGAAGGAAGCGCCACTGATACCGGCGCCCGTAGCGGTGGGCGTCCGCGTTGAAGGCCAGAGTCCGATTTTGCCGGTGATCGAGGAGAAGAAAACGCCGATCCCGATGCCTCCGCCGTTGACGATGTTTGACGAAAAGAAATTGCCGATCCCGCAGCCGCCGGCGTTGGCGATCGAACAAAAGAACTTTCCGATCAATAACGGAGGCGTTGAGTCGCCGCCGAGCTTGCCGCCGCTTGGCAAGGAGGCGGCCCCGAAGCCGCCGGAGCTGCCGATTGGGCCGTTCCCGGCCGTTGGAGGCCTGCCGAACAACAACGGGCAAAATCCGTCGATCCCGTCGCCGCCCAAGGACAATTCGCCGATCAACTCGACGCCGATGCCGATCCCGACGATCCCGCCCTTCAACATCAATGCGCAAGTTCCGCAACCCGTGGTGGGAGGCAACAGGCCGGTCGTCAAGGAGTTCGACCTGAAGTTTTACGAATGCCGGCAGGGCGACTCGACGTTCACCATCCTGAGTCAGCGTATCTACGGGACCGACAAATATGCAGACGCGCTGCATGCGTACAACTACGCGAACAGCAGCCTCGTCAGCAACGGCGCGAACTTGAAGTTGAATCCGCCGCTGCTCAATCTCGGCCAGCAAGTGGTGTATCCGCCGCTGGAAGTTCTCGAGCGCGATTATCGCAATTACATTCGCGAGGCGAGCGTCAATCCGATGCCCAAGGTGACGATCACGCCGCCGACGCCGCTCACGCCGGGCGTGGCGACCGTCGGCAATCCGCCGTCGCAATCGAGCGGCCGCACGTACACGGTCAAGAATGCCAATGGCGAGAGCATCCTCGATATCGCGGAGCGGGTGCTGGGCAGTCGTGGCCGATGGAACGACATTTATCAACTCAATCGCGCGAACGCCGCGGTGCAGCCGCAGTTTCGCATCCCGGCGGGGACGGAATTGAAGATGCCGGCGAATTGACAATGAATAACCTGGCGAGCCGAGCCCCGTCAGGCAACGCCGTGAAGGATTTTCCTGCGGCGTTTCCAGAGTTGCACGTCGCCACAACATGAATCGTCAGGCCATCAAATACGCCAACGGCGTTGCATCCCAAAGCCCAGGGTCGCGAGCGCAGCGAGCGCACCCTGGGAAACCACCGCGTGAATCGGTTACGCCGAAGGCGTTACATCAATCGGCCGGCAACCAGTTGATCCGACCCCTTCAGGGTCGTTTGTCGTGCATGGCGTAACCCAGCGTGCGCTCACTACGCTCGCGACGCTGGGCTTTGGGATGCAACGCCGTTGGCGTTGTTTCGAGCTCATCTATCTTCCCCAAAACACGAAATTCACGCTAAAAACTCAGTCAGAGCCGGCAGAGCCTCGCGGCAGGTGCGTGTGAAAGACCGGATTTTGCGGGAAAATGGACGTCGTTTCCGTTACTATGCACATAGAGTTGCAGATGGTTTGCACGGCTAACTTCAATAATGATCCACGGCATCCCCGAAGATGATCTGGCGCGGATTCATTGGTACCTCGGCCCAGGCAAGGGCAGTGAATACGCGTACAAACACATACCTTCTGGAATCATGGTAGGCGGCCGCAAACCGTCAGACATGAAAACCCATGAATTCGTTGAGCAACTGTTTGCTGAACTCGTCGAGAAACTGAAGGCGGCTGGCATTATTAGGGCATTGATCGAAATCGGCGAATGCGTGTTCGACAAACGACAATACGATTCGTCCCACGGGTTTGAATCGCTCGATCCGATTGCGCAGGAGGCCTTCGTCAACCATTTGCACCTTGCCGGTGAAACTGCTGCCTTGGAAGCAGATCGAATCGTCGAAAGTTGGGCGAGTGAAATGCGGGCGCGGTGGCCGAACGAAACATTCCGCATTTATCGCCATGTGGAATCGTCTGAGATCATCATCCGGTTCCACAAAGTTCGACCCGGCTTCGAAAATTGGTGTGATCAGGGAGTAGAGATCATCAACGTTTCTAGATGAGAGCGGCCGCCACGCGAGCCCCATCCGCAAGCCGCCATAAATTGTTTGCATTCCCCTAATAATTTGGGTATAACCACTTCACCTACCCAAAATACCGTTTCTCTCCACCCAAGGATTCGCAACCATGAGAAAAATGACCAGGCGCGATTTCGCGAAGGGTTCCATCGCCGCGATGGCGTCGATCACCATCGCCGGCACCAAGTCAAGCGGGCGCGTGCTCGGCGCCAATGATACGATCCGCGTCGCCGTCGCCGGCTTGAATGGCCGCGGCAGCGCGCATGTCGGCGCCTATGCCGGCATGCAAGACGTGGCGATTACCTACCTCGTCGATCCGGATAGCCGCACGTTTGCACCGCGTCTGCGCCAGATTCGTGGCGCTCAGCCGCGCACGGTGGCGGACATTCGCCGCGCCCTGGAAGATCGTGAAGTCGATGCGATTTCGATTGCGACGCCGAACCATTGGCATGCCCTCATGACCGTGTGGGCCGCGCAGGCCGGCAAGCATGTGTACGTCGAGAAGCCGATGAGCCATAACGTTCGCGAAGGCCGCATCGCCGTCGAGATGGCGCGCAAGCACAACGTCATCGTGCAGCACGGCACGCAGAGCCGCACGGAAGGTCACTGGGCGAACACCGTCGAAGTGATCAAGTCGGGCAAGTTTGGCCGGCTGCTCGTGTCGCGCGCCCTGTGCTACAAGATTCGCAACAGCATCGGCAATCGGCCCGCCAGCGATCCGCCGAAGGAACTCGATTTCAACCTCTGGCTTGGACCGGCACAACGCACTCCTCACCACGCCAACCTCGTTCATTACAACTGGCACTGGTTCTGGGCGTTCGGCAACGGCGACATCGGCAACCAGGGCGTCCATCAGATGGACATCGCCCGCTGGGCCATCCAGGGCGCGACGTTGCCGCGCAGCGTCGTCTCCGTCGGCGGCCGATATGGCTACACCGATCAAGGCGAGACGCCGAACTCGCAGGTCACGCTGATGGACTTCGGCCAAACGAAGCTCATCTTCGAAGTGCGCGGCTTGCGTTGCGAAGGCTATCGCGGCCAAACGATCGGCAACGTCTTCCATCTTGAGGAAGGCGTGATCGCCGGCAATCGCTTCTTCGCACGCGGCCAGGGGGCCGGCGAAGCGCTGCCGGCGATGAATCCGCGCCGCGGCCCGGGCGGCGGCAATCATTTCGCGAACTTCATCGCCGCGGTTCGCAGTCGTCGCGTTGCTGATTTGAACGCGGACATCGAGGAAGGCCACTATTCGAGCGCCCTTTGCCATCTGGCGAACATCTCGATGCAGATGGGCACGAACGCCGCCTTCGCACCGCGCACTCGCGCATTCGGCGACAACGCGGACGCCCTCGAAGCGGTCGAACGTATGGAAGCGCATCTGTCGGGCGCGCCGTACAACCTGCGGCTCGCGGATTTGCAGCTCAAGGTCGGCCCGACGCTCAACGTGCAAGCCCGCACCGAAGATTTTAACGGCAACGCCGACGCCAATCGTCTGTTGACGCGCCAGTACCGCGAAGGTTTCGTGGTGCCGGATCGCGTGAGCTAATTCAATTTGTGCAAACGTTTCAGAGCCTGAAGCGTAAGCGAAGACGCCAAAACTTCGCTAACGCTTCAGGCTCTGACTATTCCGATGGTTGGTCGCATGGACGAATCCCCTCGCCGCACCGCCAAGCTCTGGCGCCTCTTGCCGCACGACGCTGCCTCGATCGAACGTCTCGCCCGATCGCTGCGCGTGTCTCCCATCCTCGCTCAGCTTCTCCTCAATCGCAACGTCACCGAAACGGCACATGCTGAGCGGTTCCTCGCCTGCCCATTATCTGGCTTGCTCGATCCCGAATTGCTGCCTGGAGTCGAGGCCGCAGTCGAGCGGTTGTTGATCGCCATCCAGGAGCAAAAGAAAATCTGCGTCTACGGCGACTACGACGTGGACGGCGTCACCGCGACCGCGATTTTGCTGACGTGCCTGAATTTGCTCAAGGCGAAAGTCGATTTCCATGTGCCGCACCGCCTCGACGACGGCTACGGGCTCAACTCCGAGACGCTGAAAAAACTGGCGACGGAGAACGGCGTCAACGTCGTCGTCACCGTCGATTGCGGCATCGCCAGCATCGAGGAGGCGCAAGAAGCGCATCGGCTCGGCATGGAACTGATCGTCACGGATCATCATGAATTCAAGGAGACCTTACCGCTCGCGGCGGCGGTCGTGCATCCGCGCTTGCCGGGCACGGCGTATCCGTTCGGCGGCCTGTCGGGCGCGGGGGTCGCCTTCAAGCTGGCGTGGGCGCTTTGCAAGAAATCGTGCGGCAGCGACAAGGTGACGCCGGAGCTGCGCGAATTCCTGCTCGACGCGGTGCTCCTGGCATCAATGGGCACGGTCGCCGACGTGGTGCCGCTCTTCGAAGAGAATCGCATCTTTGTTCGCCACGGCCTGGCGCGGATGCGTTCCAAGCCGATGATCGGCCTGCAAGCGCTGATCAAGAGCGCGAAGCTCGACACGAAAGTAAACCTCGGCGCCATCGACGTCGGCTACTCGCTGGCGCCGCGCATCAACGCCGCGGGACGGCTCGGCACCGCGCGGCTTGCCGTCGAACTTTTGACGACGAACAATTCGCAACGAGCGCTCATACTCGCGGATTATCTCGAACATCAAAATCAAGAGCGGCAGACGTTGGAACGCCGCATCCTTAGCGAAGCGAAACAACAGGCGGCCCAGTATGCCAACGCGCCGGCGTTCGTGCTGGCGAGCAGCGAATGGCATCCGGGGCTCCTGGGCATCGTCGCGAGCCGGCTCGTCGATCAATTCGCGCGGCCGGTGCTGATGATCGCGCTGCGCGACGGACAGCCGCATGCCCAAGGTTCGGGCCGCTCCGTGCCCGGCTTCATGTTGCACGAAGCACTGGCGGCATGTACTACCGACCTTGTGGGGCACGGCGGCCATGCGTCCGCGGCGGGTTTTCGCATCGTTCCGGAGTCAATCGACGTATTCCGCGAAAACTTCTGCGCCGTCGTCGCCCGTTGCCGAGGCGCCGAACTGCAGCCGCATTGCTTGACGATCGACGCCGAGGTCCCGCTGTCGGCGCTCACGACGGGGTTGATGCAAGCAATGGATCAGCTCGAGCCTTATGGCGCCGGTAATCCGCCGCCATTGTTGCTCGCGGATCGCCTTCAGATTGTCGGCGAGCCCAAGAAAGTCGGCGGCGGCGAACGTCATCTCAGCTTCAAGGTTCGCCAGGGCTCGAAGGAAATGCGCACGATCGCCTTCGCCATGGCCGACCGCGCCGGCGAACTCATGTCGCAGGGGGGCCAATGCTGCATCGCGTTCACGCCGCGCTGGAATGAATGGCAGGGGTACAAATCCGTTGACATCGAAGTCAAGGACTTCCAGGCCGGACCGCAGGCGAAGCTGGATTAGCCGCGAACCGATTTGCCGTTTGTTAAAATATCCTAATAATTGGGAATCCACTTGCATTCAATATACTGGCCAAGTTAGGGTATTTGTACCTTCACAGCGCCCTGCCTGCCAGTTCCCCCGAGGAAGAACTACTCATGCTCGTCTTTGCCCGGAACCTGGAGAATGCGCGCCCGCGCCGCGGCGTGACGCTCATCGAGATCCTGGTTGTCATGTCCATCATTGTCACCTTGAGCGCCCTGGCGTTCGTGTCATTCACAGCCGCCAAGAGTTTCGCGGACAAAATCGATTCGCAGTCGCAACAAGCGATCGCGCAGACGCAGCGGTCCGAGCAACTGCATCGAATCCCGCGCGACGCGCCGAGCGCGTTTCGCAGCACACCGAACGTCAACCGGCCATCGCATCCCATTTACGGACCGTATGGCTGGACACCGATTGCGCCGAGGTTCCCGAATAGTCAGGCCAAGCTCGAAAGCCTGGATCAATTCCGTGGCGAATCCGCGTTCAGCAATCCGTTCTTCCAAATCCGCGAATCCTCCTTGTTGTCCGCGACGTCGAGTGGATTTTCGAAATCGCGCTACAGCGATTCGACGATATTCACGTCGCTAGTGAATAGCCCGAATTCGGGCGAATTCGACGATCAATTCGTCGCAGCGCCGGCGGGGAACGACATCGTTTGGAAGGCCTACCCGCCCACGAGCGCGTTTCTGTTGCACAGCAACCCGGGCGCGAATCGCGTCATTTACATGGATTTTGACGGGCATACCACGACGGCCGGCAATCCGTGGAATGCAAGCGTCAATGGCGGCAATCCGATTGTCGCGAGCGCCTGGAGCATCGACACCGATCGAACGACCTTTAACCCAGCAGAGCGCGCCAAGATCATTGAGATGTGGCGAATGGTGGCCGAGGATTACATGCCGTTCGACGTGGACGTGACAACCGAAGATCCGGGCATTGAAGGGTTGCGTTACACGGGCGGCAGCGACACCAAATGGGGTGTTCGCGCGGTCATCGGACCGCAGCCGACCGTTTCCAACGGCGGCACGGGGCCCGGGTCATGGAATGGGTCCGGCGGCTTTGCCCTGGTGGGAACCTTCAAGGCGCCGGATGATTTCGTGTGCTGGGTCTGGAACGGCGACCTGGACCCGAATGCTGAGGACTCCCTTCCCACCACGGTCAGCCACGAATCGGGCCATACAACCGGTCTGGACCACGACGGCGACGCCACCGTGACGTACTACCCCGGGCACGGCGCCGGCGCCACTCGTTGGGGACCAATCATGGGAGGCGCTTTTGGCAAGATCGTTGACACGTGGAGCAGGGACACCTATCCCGGCGCCAACAATCCCGAAGACGATTTGGCAATCATCGCCTCTGCCACAAACGGCTTCGGTTATCGGCCTGACGACTACGGCAACACGACGAGCACGGCTTTTCCGATCGTCGCTCCCGCGGCGTCCACGATCGTAACCACTTTCGGAATCATCGAGAAAAACACGGACGTTGACTATTTTTCATTCTTGGCGGATCCGGGTCCGTTGAACATCAAGGTCGATCCGCTGTTTGTCGGTCCCAACCTTGACATTCAAGCCGATCTCCTCGATCCGAGCGGCGCGGTCATCGTGTCGGTCAATCCCACCGCGGCGCTGAATGCCGTCATTTCGACGAATATCAGCACGAAGGGCCTCCACTTTCTGCGCGTCCGCGGCACGGGCCTCTTGCCGGTCTTGCCGGCCGGTTATCCCAACTATGCAAGCCTGGGCAATTACAAAGTTTCGGGCAGTGTTACTCCCTTCACGCCGCCACGGTCGTCGTTCCTGGCGTTGAACCCGCAGCGGTGGATCTACAACAGCTCGACCAACACGTACTCCGGGTATTTGACGATTGCCAACATCACCGAATTCGCATTCTCGGCCGAGTTCGAGATTGAACTGACCTTGCCGCCGACCGTTCAAGTCGTGCGGCCGGCGGGAATACAGACCGGGCAGAGATTTGTGTTCACGTACAACGGAAGAATTGCACCCGGGGAACCGGTGCGATTTCTCATTGAGGTGCGGAACCCGTACGGATTGCCGCTGTCAACGGGGAGTGACTCGTTTGTAACGGACATTCGAGTCAATTAGTGGCTGGTGTCTCACAAAGTGGTGCGACGCTCCGCGTCGCGATTTCACGACGCGGAGCGTCGTGCCACACTAGCGGCTGTGCACAAAAAAAGATGAATCCCCGAGGTGACGTACCCCGGGGTTCGGGTTACCTCATCCCGGGGCTTGTGTGTTTTAGTGGAACACTCAACTTCGTTGCACCTCAATACATGAATTCCAAACTCAAGTTGAGCATGTGCGCGGTGAACGTCGATTGCTGGAACGTCGGCGGGGCCGGCACCAGTGGCGGGGTGATCGTGGGCGCCAGGAGCGGCTGGATGTTGATCGACCGATCCATCTGATCGCCCGGACGAACCGCGTGGTTGAGCCAAAGGAAGTTGTAGCCGACGTTGAATCGGCATCGATCCGACAGGTCGATCGCGATGCGGGCGCCGAATTCCGGAAGGTACGTGGTCTTGACCTGGCGATACGTGCCGACGTTGGTCGGCTGGGCGTACAATCCCTGATCGTCGGTGACGTTCGCGGTCGTGATCAAATTGGTGGCGTTCGTTTGTCCGCTGATGTCGACGGATTGATAGTTTGGTCCAATCGCGAGCTTGCCGTGCATGGCGAAGGTGAAGCGAGCGACGCGGTACATCCATTCGCCGCCCAACTGGCCGCCGATGAATTGATTCCGGGTGGCAAACTCGTCGGCAAACGTAAACGACGTGCCGACGCCGCCGAGGTCCGCGGTCGTGTCATGGCTTGAAAAACGCTCATCCAGGCGAAGCCAGCGAACGCCGACCAGGAAATTGAGCATGGCGCCTTCGTAAATGCTGGCCGTCCGGCAGGTTAAATTCACTTCCGCGCCCATCAATCGCGTCGTCACCGAATCGAACATCGTGCCCTTGCTGATGCCGGGGGCCGAACGCAATTCGGCGCCTTCCTGGCGCCCCACCACGTTGAAGTATGGCCGGGCCAGGAGTGGAAAGCCGGTCTCGTCGGACTGGAAATAATTGATGACGGAGCGATTCTCCATGATGAAGAAGTTGGCGTCGAGACTCAACGCCTCCGGATCGAGGAGCCAGTAAGTAAAGGTCGTTCGAAACGCGCTCGACATGCCTGGCGTGCGCTCGGTCGAAAGCACGATGGTGCCCGGTTGGCCCAGGGCGCCCGGAACGGCGTCCGCAAGACTGCCCGTGGTCGCGAGCGGGGGATACTTCCCCTGGTTGAACCACAGGAACGTGTAACCCGCCGAAATCTGCCAGCGAATCGGTCGGCACAAGCGCGGGTCAACGAGTTCCGAAAACGCATTCGGCATGCCTTCATCCTTGATGGAGAATGGCGACACCTTCTCCTGCGACGGCATTCCGGGATTCGGGAAATCCGCCGGTATGCCCGTCGCGCCGGGGTGGCCGAAGGCGCCGGGCGGCATCCCCATGCTGGCCGGCATGCCCGGAGTGGGCGGCATCCCGGGGCGGGGCGGTATCATCACGCCGGGGCCGGGAGGCATCATGCCGGGACCGGGCGGCATCCCAAAGCCGCCCCCAGGCGGTGGAAATTGGCCATGTGCGGCAGTCGGCGCCAGCGCCAGTCCGCACGCCATTGCTCCCAAGAACCCGAGCGCTTTCCGCCACATTCCCATGTTTCCTTCTCCCGCTTGAAGCTCTATCCCTTTTCCCCGCCCGTCTCGGTAGAATAGGACGCGCAGGAACGCAGTGAATCCTGGTTGATGCATACATCGGCGTTACAATCCGCATCCTTGAACTTTTCGGCAAAACCCGCTCGATCCGCAAAGTCGCCTACGGTTTTCTCGAAACTCAAGCGAAATCGACTCAAGATTCGAGGTCCAACTTGGCTCTCCAAATGCGAATCACGAAATCACGAAATGCGAAATCACGAAATCCGACGCGACGATAGTCCCAATTCCCCACCTTTCGTGTTTTCGGTTTTCGCGTTTTCGTGATTGGTTTTGGCCTAAGGAGTCTCCATGCGTCGTATTTGCCTGTTGACCGTACCTTTCCTCATGTGCGCAGTCTCCGCCGTCCATGCGGGCGACAAAACGGCCGATGCGCCGGGTATCGTCGTCCGCATTCAATCGCTCGACGCGCTCTTGCAGAACCTCAATCTGGTGGTCAAGCTCGTTGGGCAGGAGGAAGCCGCCAATCAGATCGAGGCGGTCATCAAAAGCAAAGTCGGCAAGAACGGCATCAACGGCATCGATCCGGCCCGGCCCATCGGCGCTTACGTCCGCTTCGGCAAGGAGATTGACCAGATCGGCGGCGCCATCCTCATTCCCGTCGCCGACGAAACGGCGATTCTCACCCTGCTCGACAATCTCGGCGTCGCATACAAGAAGGACCAGGACGGCATCTACACGCACAAGACAAACAAGAACGTTGACGTGTATTTCCGCTTCGCTCACAAGTATCTGTACGCCACTTCCGTGAGCACCGAGAGCATCCAGCTCAAGAACCTCCCTGATCCGGCCAAGGCCCTCGCGATTCCGGGCAATGCGACCATCACCGTCGTCGCCCGTCTGGACCAGATTTCGGCCGACGCCAAGCGGATCGCCGTCGAGAATTTGCAAAAGTCGATCCAGGACGCCAAGGCCAGCGGGCTCGCCAATGAGACGCCGGCGCAGCAAGCTTTTCGCGCCGCGCTGCTCGACGACATGAGCCAGTTTGGCAAGAACGTGATCAACGACGCCACCGATCTGCGCTTCGACCTCGACGTCAATGAAAAGTCCAGGGAACTCACCGTCAACGCGTCCATCACCGGCAGACCGCAGAGCGAGCTGGCCAAGGCGATCGACGCGCTCGGCAAGCTCAAGAGTCCGCTCGCGGGCATGGCGAAGAAAGACGTGGCGTTCCAGGGCGCGTTCCATTTCACGCTGCCGCAGGCCACGCACCGGGCGCTTGAGAGCGTGATTGATGAGGCGGCCGCCAAGAGCCTCGCGGGAATTCAGGACGCGAGCAAAAAGAAGCAGGCCAAGGCGCTGTTCGATGCGATGATGCCGAGCGTCAAGGCCGGCGAGAAGCAGATCGTCGCCGCGGTGCTCGGGCCCACGGCGGATCGTTACACGTTCATCGGCGCCGTCAAGCTCAAGGACGGAGCCAAGCTCGGCACGGAAATTCGCGGCCTGATCGCCGAAGCCGTGCAACAAAGCGCGCCCGCCGACAAGGGCAAGATCCAGCTTGATTTTGACACGTTCGGCTCAACCCAGATTCACAAGCTCGAAGTGCCGAAGAACGCGGCGACCGAGCAATTGATCGACGAGATCGCCGGCGACAAGTACTTGTACCTGGCTTTTCGCGACGACGCGATGTTCCTGGCGTTCGGCAAGGATTCGCTTGCCGTGCTAAAGAGTGGGCTCGCGAACACCGCCGCGGTGGATAGCACGCCCCTGCTCTTCGACGCGGACGTTATCCGCCTGGCGAAATGGCTGGCCCAAACGCCAAAGCAGAAGGATCACGCCGCCAAGCTTCTTGCGGCCGGCGACAACAGTCGAATTCGCGTGAGCATTGAGGGCGGCACGACGTTGCGCGCCACGGCCCGCTTGCACTTTAGCGTGTTGGAGTTCTTGATGAAGACGGCGAAGGAATGACAAATGACGAAGCACGATTGACGAGAGAATGACGTCATTCGTGCTTCGTCATTCTTTCGTCATTCGTGCTTCGTCATTCGTCATTCCTTGCTCAGCCCTTCGATGGCAGATTCTTCTTCAAGAGCGACGGCGGCGAGAGCGGCCGCGGGCTTGGCGTGCTGCCAGGCAAGCCCACCACGCCCGGCTCGTGCTCCGTGCCCGGCGTCACCGGCGCGGTCGGCTGCATCGATTGGCTTAATGGCCGTTGGAAGTTGCTCAACACGGACGCCGGCATTTCTTCCCCCGTCGGCGGCGCGATCGGCGTGCGCGTGAACGGCTCCAGCGCCTGGGCAAACTCCAGCGGTGTTTGAAAACGTTTCGCCGGCTCCTTGGCGACCACTTTCTCGAACACCTGCACCAGCGAATCGGGAACATCCGGCCGCAACACCCGCAACGACTTCGGATGCCGTACCTGGTGCCAGATGATCTTTTGCGCGTTCGTCCCTTCCTGGAACGGGCTCTTGCCGGTCAACAGATAATACATCGCCCCACCGAGGCTATAGATGTCGGCGCGAATATCGACGCGGCTATCGATGATCTGCTCCGGCGCAATGTAATCGCCGGTGCCGATGATGTAGCCGACTTCGTACTCGCGTACGAACGCGGCCGAGTCTTCATGGAAGAATCGCGCCAGGCCCATGTCGAGCAACTTGACGATGCCCTGGCGATCCAGAAGTAAATTGCCGGGCTTGATATCGCGATGCACGAGTCCCGCTTCGTGGGCGTGTTGCAAGCCGAGCGCCGCCTGGCGAGTGTAGTGGGCGGCGCGTTCGAAGCTGATCGTGCCATTCTTGCGAATGAAGTCGTGCAGGTTGCAGCCGTCCACGAATTCGAGGACGATGAAATGCAACTTGTCGTCTTGATCGATATCGTGCGCCCGGACGATGTTGGGATGGTCGAGACGTGCGACCGCGCGAGCCTCGCGATAAAAGCGTTCCAGCGAGGCCTGATCTTCGGCCTGCTGCACGGGCAGAATCTTCAGCGCGACCTTGCGGCCCATGCGAATGTGCTCGCACAGATATACCGCGCCCATGCCGCCGGCGCCGAGACGTTCGAGAAGCCGATACTTGCCCGCGATGAGAAAGCCGCGCCAGCGACCGGCGATCAGCTTTTCGGCCTGAAAGTGCGTGAGCAATCCTTCGCGAATGAGTGCGTCGGCGAAATCTTTGGGGCTACTCGGTTCGCTGCCCGCGCGCGTCCAGTTCGAACGACAGGTTTCGACCGACTCCCTTTCAAGGAGGCCGCTCTTGAAACCGAGTTCAAGAAATCCATCAACGGTGTTAGGTGCCGGCATTTTCCGTTACCATTGGTCGCAGTACGAAGCCGCTCTTTTCAGCTGTGAGAGATGATCGCGTGATCCATCAACGCGAGCACAGCCGAGGAAAACGGCCACAACGCCCGGCTATTCTTCATGCCGCGCGCGCGACTGCGTGCAAAGAACCCAATGCTCCCGGGGATCGTTGATCGCAGCCGCCATCATCTAATAATCTCCTCATGGATTCAAGCGTCTAATTATTAAAAATGGCATATTCGTCAGAATTTACAAGTCTCCCCAACATGGAATCTACTGTATTTGCCCTGCAACGCCTGTGCCGATAGGATCATCTTGCGGTCTTCGTTCGTCCGTTTTTCAAGGAACAATTGCATGCAGTCGCCGTCAACACCTTCCGACGATCAGGCCGCACCCGCAAAACACGATGAATTGCAGTTTCAGGCTTCGCCTGAGCCGACGCTCGGCGTCGAGGTCGAATTGCAAATCCTCGATCGCGACTCGGGCGATCTGTCGCCAGGCGCGGTGCCGATCATCAAGATGTGCGAACAGGAAAAAATCGACGGCGTCGCGGCTGAATTGATGCAGTCGATGATCGAGGTCAAGACCGGCGTTTGCAAAACGGTGGACGAAGTCCGCGACCAGCTCTTCGAACGCATTCGCCGCGTTCGCAATATCTCCAGCTCGCTCGGCTACGAACTCGCGATGGCGAGCACGCATCCGTTTCATCGCACGACGACGAGCACCGTCTATCCCGACGAACGCTATGAACGCATCCGCGACCGTCTCGGTTGGCTGACCTATCAACGAGTCATGTTCGGCTTGCACGTCCACGTCGGCATGCCGTCGGGCGACATGGCGATCGGCGCCATCAATCTGCTCATGCAAAACATCCCGCACCTGATCGCCGCCTCCGCGAGTTCGCCATTCTGGCAAGGCGTGGACACCGGGTTGTCGTCGAGTCGCGTCGCGCTTTATCGCCTGTTGCCGCACGCGGGGCTGCCGCTGCATTTCAGCAACTGGAAGGAATTTCGCAACTATTGCGGCGTCATGAAGGATTGCAACACGATCACGTCGTTCAAGGACATCTACTGGGACATTCGCCCTCGGCCGGACTTCGGCACGATCGAGTTTCGCATCTGCGACATTCCGATGACGATCACGGAAACGCTGCGCCTGGTCGCGCTGATTCGCGCGATGGCGGTTTCGGGCTTGCGTCTGTTGCAAGAACGGCCGCGCTTGCGCCGCGGCGACATCAAACGGCACTGGATCGCGGTCGAGAACAAATGGCTCGCGACCCGTTACGGGATGCAAGCGGTCTACATCCGCACGCCGAGCGGCAAGCGTCGGCCGCTGGCGAAGGATCTCAGCGACCTCATCGATCGACTGTTGCCGATCGCTCGCGAAACCGGCGACGACAAGTATCTCGCCGCGCTTCAGCCGGTTGCCAAAATCGAGACCGGCGCGGATCGCCAGCGCCATCACTTCCGCGAAACGGGCAACTGGAAGGGGCTGACCGACTTCATCGCCAAGCAACTCGCGCAGGATCTCGAGAACGCGCCGGCAGCCCGCAACAGCTAACCGATTTTCCATGTCACGAATCGCAAGCAAACGCTATAGTGGTATTGTCCTGCCGATTGTTCCCACCCTTTGCGAAACGCCACCAAACTTATGCGTGCACAACGATTATTCATTGGCCTGGCCGTTTTCTTTTCCCCAGCATTCGTTAAGGCGGACACGTTGACCGTCTCACCCGCCATCGCAACCTTGCGAGGCAAGGACGCACGACAACGCCTGGTCGTCTCATTTACGAAAGACGGCAAATCGGTCGATCATTCGCGCGAAGCACGCTTCGAATCGTTGACGCCGAAGATCGTCGCCGTCAATGCCGACGGCGTCGTCACGCCTGTTGCCGACGGCGTGGGAACGATCGTTGCTCGCGTGAACGGCCACGAATCGCGTGCGACGTTTCAGGTCATCGACGGCAGTAAACACCTGCCCGTCACGTTCGACAAGGACGTCCAGCCGATCCTCGCTCGCTACGGCTGCAACGCCGGCGCGTGCCATGGAAAGCAGCGCGGTCAGAACGGATTTCAACTCTCGCTCCTGGGCTTCGATTCCGATTTCGATTTCAACGCGATCGCGCAAGAAGCCCGCGGCCGGCGTGTACTCCCGGCTTCGCCCGAAAACAGCCTGTTGTTGCTGAAGCCAATCGGCGCCATGCCTCATGGCGGCGGCCGCAAGCTCAACAAGGACGAGTTCGCCTACAACACGCTCCTGCGCTGGCTTCAGGCCGGCATGCCGCGCACGCCGAAAGAGTCGCCGACGATTGAAAGGATCACCGTCGAGCCCACGGAACGGTTGCTAGTCGCCTCGCCGTTAGCCGGACGCGCAAGCGACGGTGCAGGCGGACAACCGTCGCTTGCGCGTCCGGCTAACATGACGCCCGGCACGACCCTCCAACTGATCGTCACCGCCCACTACTCAGACAAGACGATGGCCGACGTCACGCACTTGACGATGTTCCAGTCGAACGAAAGCGTGATCGCATCCGTTGACGCCAACGGCCTCGTCAAGGCAGGACCGCTGCCCGGCGAAGCGGCGATCATGGCCCGTTTCATGGAGAAGTTCGCCGTCTGCAACATCGTCATCCCGATGCCGAAGGCCGTGCCGGCCGACGTGTACGCAAAATTACCGAAGAGTAACTTCATCGACGGCCTCGTCTACGACAAGCTGCGGCGGCTCGGCATCACACCGTCGGAACCGTGCAGCGACGTGACGTTTCAGCGCCGCGCATATTTGGACGTGATCGGCCGCTTGCCGACACCCGATGAAACGCGGACGTTTCTCGCCGACAAATCGCCTGACAAGCGCATCAAGCTCGTCGATGCATTGCTGGAACGGCCCGAATACGCCGACCACTGGGCGAACAAATGGGCCGACCTGATTCGCCCCAATCCGTATCACGTCGGCATCAAGGCGGTATTCACGCTCGACGCTTTCTTGCGCGACTCGTTTCGCAAGAACAAGCCGTACGATCAATTCGTGCGCGAAATCGTCACCGCCCAGGGCAGCACCTGGCAAAACGGCGCCGTCGTGATGCTGCGCGATCGCCGCAAGCCGGACGAGCTGACGACGATGGTGAGCCAGCTTTTCCTGGGCGTGCGTCTGGAATGCGCCAAGTGCCACCATCATCCGTTCGAGGTGTACAGCCAGGATGATTTCTACAGCTTCGCCGCGCATTTCGCCCGACTTGGCCGCAAGGGCCAGGGCATCTCCGCCCCGATCTCCGGCGGCGAAGAAGTTTTCTTCAACGCCCCCACCGGCTCGGTGACGCATCCCGGCACCGGCAAGGTAATGTCGCCCAAGCCATTATTCCTTCTCCCCTCTCCCCACCGCGGGAGAGGGGCCGGGGGTGAGGGGGCGGCGCCGCGCGATGACGACGACCCGCGCCAACAACTCGCCGACTGGCTGACGTCCCAACAAAATCCGTACTTTGCGAAAGTCGCCGTCAATCGCATCTGGGCCGACGTGATGGGCCGCGGCCTCGTCGAGCCGATCGATGACATGCGCGCCACCAATCCGCCGTCGAACGGCCCCTTGCTCGACGCGCTCGCCGAGCATTTCCGTAAGGAAAAATACGATCAAAAGAAACTCTTGCGTGCCATCCTCACGAGCCATGTCTATGGCTTGGCGTCGCTGCCGAACAAGGAGAACGTCGGCGACCTGCGCAACTACTCGCGTCATTATCGGCAACGATTGCGAGGCGAAGTACTGCTCGACGCCTTGACCGACGTGACCGGCATGCCGGAAGTGTTCGCCGCCGCGGCGCCGCGCACGCGCGCCATGGAGTTGTGGACGGTGCGGACGCAATCGGTGTTCCTCGATAGTTTCGGCCGACCGGATCCGAACCAGGACCCGCCGTGCGAACGGACGAGCGACACGTCCGTGGTGCAAGCGTTGCACCTCATGAATTCGCCGAAGCTGCACGCGAAGTTGACGAGCGACGACGGCCGAGCCGCACAGCTCGCCGCGAGCAAGCAAGCGCCGGCGGCGATCGTCGATGAGCTTTATTTGCTGGTTTATTGCCGCGTGCCCGTGGAAGTCGAACGCAAGAAAGCCCTGGTGCGGTTCGAAGGCGTGCCGCGCCGGCAGGCGATCGAGGATTTGATGTGGGCGCTGTTGAATACGCCGGAGTTTGTGTTCAAGGATTGATTCGATACTAAGGCGGCTGGATGATCGATTTGTGCGGCGACCTCGACAACCCGTTTGAGGTGCCAAATTGGAACCTCAAACGCCATAGCCGCCGAATTCCCTAAAAACTTGAGGTCACAATTTGTGACCTCAAGTTGTGCTGAATCGATCTCGAAAAGGGAGCGTTGAGAATGGCCGACAAAGCGGAGATCATTCTCGTCGATCAAATCGAGCCGCTAATTCACATCGTTCGTGGTGAAACCGTAGTCTTGGATAGCGACTTGGCTTTGTTGTACGGCGTGCCAACCAAGATTCTGAACAAAGCAGTTAGCCGAAACCGGCAACGATTTCCAGATGATTTTAGCTTTCAAATGACCGAAGAAGAATTTGGAACTTTGAGGTTCCAAATTGGAACCTCAAAGGGACGTGGCGGCCGCCGTTATTTGCCATACGTCTTCACGGAACACGGCGCCATCATGGCCGCGAGCGTGCTGAATTCGCCGCGCGCTGTTGAAATCAGTGTGTTCGTCGTGCGGGCTTTCGTCAAGCTGCGTGAATTGGCGCTGAGCCACAAGGAACTCGCGAAGAAACTGACGGAATTGGAAAAGAAAGTCGGCACACATGACGACGCGATTCGCGAGATCATTGACGCCATTCGACAGTTGATGACGCCGCCCATCGAGCCGAAGCCGAAACGGCGGATTGGGTTTTCAAGTTCGAGCCATTGACATTGATCATGACATTAAACGAAATCCTGACTCAGGTCGCCCAGGGCAAACTCAGCGTCGCCGATGCGGAAAAACTGATCCGCCAGGGGCCGCACCGCCGGAGCATGCCGATGTGGGGGATCCTGATGTTCATCGGCATTGGATTGCTTTTCGCTTGCGTCGGCATTGGCCTTGGAATCCGTTCGTGGTCGCTCGAATCCAATGCGCGGCGTGC
>Ga0105340_1000237_pt1 | contig 27399 bp, 27 predicted proteins | sample EasRivMeERMLT700_FD_89676 | JGI IMG/M metagenome (GOLD analysis project Ga0105340, IMG submission 89676) | Soil microbial communities from meander-bound floodplain in the East River, Colorado, USA - East River MetaG ERMLT700 | ecosystem: Environmental > Terrestrial > Soil > Floodplain | place...
CGGACATTCTCGTCATCGGCGGCGGCATGGCCGGTTGCGGGGCAACCTACGAATCCCGGTACTGGGACGCGACCTGAAGATCGTCTGCGTCGAGAAAGCGAACATCGAGCGCAGCGGCGCCGTCGCGCAGGGCCTCTACGCCATCAACTGCTACATGGGCATGCAATGGGGCGAGAACCAGCCCGAGGACCACGTGCGCTACGCGCGCAACGACCTCATGGGCCTGGTGCGCGAGGACCTGGGCTACGACATCGCCCGGCACGTGGATTCCACGGTGCACAAGCTCGAGGAATGGGGCCTGCCGATCATGCGCGACCCGCAAACTGGCCGCTACCAGCGCGAAGGCAAGTGGCAGATCATGATCCACGGCGAAAGCTACAAGCCAATCGTCGCCGAGGCGGCCCGCAAGTCCGCGACCGAGGTCTACAACCGGATCATGGTCACCCACCTGCTGATGGACACCCAGCAGAAGAACCGGGTCGGCGGCGCCGTCGGCTTCAACGTGCGCACGGGCGACTTCTACGTGTTTCGCGGGAAGGCCGTCATCGTGTGCGCCGGAGGTGCGTCGCACATCTTCAAGCCGCGCGCCGTGGGCGAGGGAATGGGGCGGACGTGGTACGCGCCCTGGAGCAGCGCATCGGCCTACGCGCTTCCGATCCAGGTCGGCGCCAAGATGACGCAGATGGAGAACCGCATCGTCCTGACGCGCTTCAAGGACGGCTACGGCCCCGTGGGCGCTTACTTCCTCCATCTGAAGACGTACACGCAGAACGGCTATGGCGAGGAGTACGAGAAGAGGTGGTACGAGGACACCAAGGCCTTGGTCGGCGACTACGTCGACCGCCACCCCGTGCCGACGTGCCTCCGCAACCACGCCATCCTCAGGGAAGTCGCGGCTGGCCGCGGCCCCATCCGCATGGTGACCAAGGAGGCTTTCCAGGACCCCCACAAGGAGACCGTCGGCTGGGAGAACTTCCTCGGCATGACGATCGGGCAGGCGGTCGTCTGGGCGTCGCAGAACATCGACCCGAAGTACATCAACCCCGAGCTGACCACGTCCGAGCCTTACGTCATGGGCTCGCACGCCACCTGCTCCGGCGCGTGGGCGAGCGGGCCGGAAGACTACGCACCCTCGGAGTATCAGTGGGGCTACAACCGCATGATGACGGTCGACGGCCTGTTCGGCGCTGGCGACACCATCGGCGGCACCGCGCACAAGTTCTCGTCAGGCTCGTTCACCGAAGGCCGCATCGCCGGCAAGGCGGCGGTGAAATACGTGATGGAAAAGGGCAAGGACCAGCCTCAAGTGAGCGAGAAGGAGGTTCGCGACTTACAGAAAACAATCTACCAGCCGCTGGAGAATTACCGCGTCGGGCGCAACGAGATCGTCGCCGGGACCGTCTCGCCGAGTTATCTGCTGCCCATTCACGGTCTTCAGCGGCTCGAGAAGATCATGGACGAGTACGTCGGCGGCATCGGCACCAACTACATGACGAACGGCGTTCTGCTCACCCGCGGCCTCGAGCTGCTGGCGATGATGAAGGAGGACATGGACCACATGGGCGCCGAGGACCTGCACCAGCTTCAGCGCACCTGGGAGCTGCACCACCGGCTGCTCGCTTCGGAGTCCGTCACGCAGCACACTCTATTCCGCGAGGAGACGCGCTGGCCGGGGTACTACTACCGGGGCGATCACATGAAGCTGGACGACGCCAATTGGCATTGCTTCACCCTGTCCCGCTACGACCGGAATACCGGAAGCTGGGCGATGGAGAAGGCGCCGGTCTACCACATCATCGACTGAAGCCGCGCACGGGGCTCGCGCGCCTGCCCCGGCGCGCGGCGGTCGCTTGCCCGATCACGCCCGGCGCGGGCAATCCTCTCGACCGAGCCTTCGGTCGCAGCACGTTACCCGCGTTGCCGGGGCTCAGCATGCCTTTCGCGCCGGTGGTGGCGGGAATCGGCCCTCCGGCTGGATTCCGAATTCCGTTCCAACGCTCGGTTAGCCGGTCGCGTTGACCGCCGTGCCACCATGTCATCTAACCACCCTTGCATTCGTCTTCGGCAATGCGCTTCGCGTTCGTTGCCGCATGGAGGCCGATCGCCCGGCAATCTACCGCCCGCGCAAGCAGGCCAGTCCGCTGTGGCAGTGCGTCAGTCGCCACCTTCCGGCGGCTGAACGTGAGGGCCACTTCAGAGTGTTGTCCAGCAGAAACGAAGGTCCTAGGATGCCGAAAGCGCTGTACGTGGGCCCCGTGCTCGCGACAGGCCATTGACGACGAGAGGTCCCATGCGAACTTGTTATATCGCCCTGCCAGCGGGTGTGCGCCAGGATCAGGATGGAAGGACGCTGGACTTCGAGTACCTGTACTCGAAGGTACTGAAGCCAACTATCGAGGACGCCGGACTCGAGTGCCGCCGCCTTGAGGAATTCTCGCCTGGGATGAGCTGGCACCGCAGTCTGTTCACAGCCATCCTCTCGAGCGACTTGATGATCGCAGACGTATCGACCCAGAACCCGAACGTGATGTACGAGCTCGGCATCCGGCATGCGCTCAAGCGCGGCCGAACGTTGATGATCACGGCGGGGGGACATTTGCCGTCGAATGTCATGCAGGTGCAAGCGTTGTTCTACAAGCCGGATGTCGATGGCCGCCTCACCGGAGCTGCGGCCGATGAGTTCCGCAGCCTGTTGCTGGGCGTGGTGCAAGTGAGCCAGCGGAGCACCATCAGCGACAGTCCCGTGTACGAGTACTTCCCGGACATCGACGTTAGCCTGCCGTCCGAGCTCGAGGTACAGACGGCTTGGCGTTCACGCAGGCGAACCCGCAAATCGGCAGTGGGAGGTTTCGGTACATCGCGGGCTGCATTCACGTCGCGCGAGACGATGGTGAGTCAAACCAGACAGCGGGAAGAGGATGCCCGCAGCACAGGGGCCGATCCGATCGAATTCCTCGGATATCTGCGTCGCTACCGCGATCTCGGCGCCTGGGACGAATTGATCAGGAGTGCCGACCAGGCGCCGCCGAGCGTCGCGCAGTCACCGGAGGTGCGACAGCTTCTGGCGTTGGCCCTGAATCGCCGGGGCCGTTCAGGGGACCAGGACCGCGCCATCGCGCTGATGGAGCAGCTGGTCGCGGAGACCGGCGGCGACGCGGAGACGTTCGGTGTTCTCGGTCGCATCTACAAGGATCGCTTCGAGGCCGCACGCTCGAAGAAGGACACGGTAGGCGCGGCGGAGAACCTCAATCGAGCGCTTCACTGCTACCGCACCGGCTTTGAACGGAATCCCAAGGACATCTACACCGGATTCAACGTCGTAAGTCTGCTGCTCCAGCGTCAGGGCGGCTCGGCGCGTGCGGAGCTGGAAACCTTCCTGCCGCGTATACGCGCCGCACTGAGGGAAAAGATCGAATCGGGCCGGCCGGACGTGCGGGACGTTGCGATGAACATCCAGCTCGCCGCAGTGGCCGGCGACTGGAGCGAGGCGGAAGCGGCAACACGCGCTTTCGTCGCGCAAGCCGAGTCAGGCTGGCTGGTCGAAGCGGCCCAAAAGGATTTGCATGAGCTCGGTACGCACCTGCCTGCAGCGGCTCGCGGCCCCCTCGATACTCTGCAAGCAATGCTCGGGGACGCCGCCGGCGCGGAGGCGAGCGATGCATGATCTCGGCAAGGTCGCGTCCAATCTGCGCATCGATTTCCTGAAGCTTGCGGAGCTCGAACGCGAGCGCGCTGAGGTACTCAACTCTGATCGAACCGCGGCGATGAAGGATGAGGACGCGCGTGAGCTCGAACAGTTGATCGCAAGGCGGAGTGACAGGATCAGGCGGCAGCTCGAGGAATTCGCACACTTTCCACATTGGCATCTCCGCCACGCGCAGTTCCTCGTTGACTTCGCGACAAAGGGAACCTACGAGGACTCCGTCTTCATCATGACAAAGTATCCGGACCCACAAAAACCGGCTGTGACCGACCCGCAACTGAAAAAAGTCATTGAAGCCGTGAGCGCAGGAGTCGTCGCAAACAAGTATGTGCCGCGGATCGCAAGCGACAAGGACTACCACATGCAATTGTGGGACAACGTTGAACTTCACATGCTCGGTTGCCGACGGGGCATCGCGATCGTCCAGGACAAGGTCAAGAGCGAATTGAACCCAAATGTCGCGATCGAATGGGGCTGGATGCTCGGGCTCAACCGCAAGGTGCTGTACCTAGTGGAAAAGGATTTCGAGCAGGAGCGCGCAGACTGGAAAGGCATGGCCAAGTACGAGTTCGACAGGGCCAACCCCGGGCCGGACGTCGAGGCCGCCGTGAAAAAGTTTCTGCCCACCAAGGCGTGATCCAGCAGTTCGGCGACGTGCTTACCGCCGCCGAAGCCTTATTTGCCATAGGGCCGCTTGTCTGCCGCCCTTGCAGCCGCACGCATGACCCATTGTCGCAGCAACCACGGCTCACCGACCCGAAAGTAGCCGAAGCCGCTCGCATTGCACGGCTCGAACGGGAAGGAAAATTCTTATCTTTAGCAAACCCAGCCCGCGAAGGAACCGCGCCAAGGGTGGCATACAGGGAGCGCTCCTACGTAAGACGGTCCTCATCCCTCAGGCGGAAGCGAAGTCTAATACCTCGGCCGCAACTCAACGCGGGATCGAACGAGCCAGCCCCTATAGCTTTTTCCTGAGGTCACGAATACGTTGCTCCACTTCTGCTTGGGTGACTAGTTCCGAACTGCCTCCCTCGTCCAAGTATTTCTGGAAGTCCGCAATGGCAGCTATGTAGTTGGCCTTACCCTCCCATATGATAGCGCGCAGGTAGTAGGCGTCGGCGAAGTCGGGCTTGAGACGGATCGCCTCGTTGTAATCCCCTAGGGCGCCGTCGAGGTCCTTTTTTTTCCATTCACGCGCAAGGCCCCGATTGTAGTAGACCCAGGGGAAGTCGGGCTTGAGGCGGATCACGTGGGCATAATCCTGTAGGGCGCCCTCCATGAGGAATTTGGATTGGCGCATACAGCCTCGGCTGTAGTAGGCCGCGGGGAAGTTGGGATTGAGGCGGATCGCCTCGCTGTAATCCCTTAGGGCGCCATCACGGTCGCCTTGGTCGTGGCGCGTAAGGCCCTGGTAGTAGTACGCGTCAGCGTAGTCGGGCTTGAGGAGGATCGCTTGGCCATAGCAGCGCAGCTTTTCATGGGGATCGACCGCATCGAATCCTTTCTCAAACCATTCCGGTGCCGTCAGTTCCTTTTCTTGCACCACGGGAGCGGTACTAGCCGCAGCCTGCTGGGCTTTGGCAGATTGTCGCGCAGCGCTCGAGGCTGGGTGCAACACTGCATCCAGCGGTACATTCAAGTACTTCTCGCGAAGGCGGCCCATGGCTTCCGCGAAGTAAGGCACCGGGACAGGTAGTCCGTTATAGCCCTTGAGCATGGCCAGCTTGCCCGTGAGTCGGCTCGCGATCGCAGGCGCGTTGAAGTCGAAGCCCTCGAGCATAAGGGGAACGATATTGCGCTGGGTATCCACTGCAGTCTCGATCTCGCGACGCAACCAGTCCTCAGGGTCGTCGCAGTGCTCTAGCGCCGACGGCGTAAGCAAGACGAGGAAGTGCGCCCGCGCGTTGATATTTTCGAGGATGAGGCGCTCGAAGTCGCCGCTGCCAATGCCTTCAAAGTCGAAGAACACGTCATACCCGTGCTGCGTCAGGTTGTGAAAGATCGCCAGCGCTCAAGGGGCGTTGGTGCGGCGATAACTGAGGAAAACGGTTTTCTCGACCTTTCTCATATCGGGCAGACGACCCTCGCGCGCGCGGAATAAATGGGGTCAGCGCGGAATAGATGGGGTCGAATAAATGGGGTCAGTGTAGTTCTTCCGTCCGCGGAATTATTTGCCATAAGGCCGCTTGCCTGACGGTCTCGCAGCGGCCAGCCCAAGCCATCGTGCCCGACACGCACCGCTTCACCGACCCGACCGGTGCCCGAACCGCTCGCTTCTCGCGGCACCGGCGCGAAGGAATTTCCTATCCTTGATTCTTCGATGCTTTCGTCGCACCCGGAAGACGCGCCGATGCGTCGGCCGCGCTCGCCGCCGGCTCCGAGCTCCAGAAGCTGTGGCCGGAGCTGCACGTCGCCGCCGGGGACCTGCGCGTCGCCAAGAACCGCTACAGCGCGTTCATCAAGAATGATTTTGGAACGAAACTCCACCAACGAGGCATCGACACGCTGTTGATCGCCGGGACCAAGACCAACGTGTGCTGCGAGTGCACCGCGCGCGACGCGATGATGCTCGACTACAAGGTCGTGCTGCTCTCCGACTGCACTGCCGCGCTTTCCGACGACGAGCAGCGCGCCACGCTCGAGAACGTGATCCAGCAGTTCGGCGACGTGCTCACTGCAGACGAGGCGCTGGCCCTGCTTAATGTCGGCGGCGGACCACGAACAGCGCCGCCTTCCGAATAGGATCGTATCCGCCGTGCCTGAAAAAACAACCAGTTAACCTCCGGCGCGCGCTGGATATCACTTAACTGTGATATACGGCTTCCATTCTGACTAATGGAAGTTTAGAACGCATCGAACGGGTCCCGCGCTAAACGCTGAATAGAGAGGAATTGAGAATGACACTATGTCCGGTCGCACTAGTAGTCGGCTGCAAGAAATGTCCGGCATTCACAGTCTGTCCCCTGAAAGGTGTCATCGGTGATTACAAGAAACCCGACGAGACGCAAGCGAACCAGCACGCGGAGACCGCACCGAGCGATGTAAAACGGGATGGGTAGCCGAAGACGACGAGGACCTCAAGATTGTCGGCGCGCTGCGTTTCTAACCTCTCACTACAACGGACGGCCGCAAGCGGCCGCCGCTGAGTTCCGACGTTTAGGTTGCTGGACCACAAACGATGTGGCTCTTATGTTTTCATGATCTTGCGACCCGCTTTGCGGTTCTTGATGCGACCGCGTCCACCCACCGACTTCGCGGCACGCCGTTTGGCCGCAGTCATTCGCCCACCTCTGCTTTTCTTCACTGTCATCACTCCTTCTCTTGTGCTCACCATTGGGAAAGAGCCAATCAACCGCGACGTGGCGAAACGCTTTCTGAAGGCGTTCCGGCAATGGCTCCTGGATCACCCGGAATTCGGGGGACGCCGGACATTAGACAAGCAAGTTACGCGCTAGTCTGTTGGCAAACTCACATAGGCGAGCCGGTTTGACTAGCAACCTAACCACCGGTTGGAGGCGACGCGTTGGATCGAGCGGCACATCGCTGGCGATGTCCGAGCGCCTCAACCCGGACTATAAGGACTTCCCCGCTGAAGCAATGTTGTTGATGAAGGGTCGGACTGCGTCACTATAACCGGCCTGTTTGTGAGCAAGGATTGCTCTGGCCCTGATGAAAGCCGCACGCCCGGTCCTCTCTCGTTAGTCGGCGTTCAACGCGCCGTCCGATTTGACCAGGTTCTCCGGGCGTCGGTCTGACCGTTTCGTCATCGTCGATTGCAGTCGTGCGGTGAATTCAATCCGAACGTAGCGCGTCGCCCCTTGCGAGCAGCACCCAGGCGATACGAGCGTTCTTGTTGGCAATCGCCACCAGCGTGCGGAAGTAGCCCCGGCGCGCCTGGAGCTCGAGCGCCCAGCGCGACATGCGATCCTGGTGTGCGGCCGCGGTCTGCAGCACCGAGCGCGCACCCTGCACGAGCAGGTTGCGAAGGTAGGCATCGCCGCGCTTGCTGATGTGGCCGAGGCGCGGCTTGCCGCCGGGCGCCATCAGCTTCACCGTGTGGCCGTGCTGCTGAAACCGTCGCCCCCACTCGTGCGCCCCGGAGCAGGCCTCCATGCCGATCAGGCACGGCGGCAAAGCGGCCACCGTCTCCACCAGCCGATCCCGCCGCACCGTGCGACGCAGCACCGTGCGCCCTGAGCCGTCTACTCCATTAAGCGAAAACACGCTCTTTGCCAGATCGATGCCCACGGTAGTAACCTTTTCCATGACTTCCCCTCCGGTTTTCAGATTGAACACAGACACTTCAATCTTGGCACCTAGATGCCGTCACCGCGCAGGGGAAGTCCCTTTCATTCGTTAGACGGCATCAAATGTTACCGAGTGGTCGTGGATTCGAACCTGACGGTAGACGATCTTGATTGGCTGCGGAAGCTAAAGGCTGCCGCAGACGCGAAACGCGACCCGCCGCCAGTTCCAATGAATATCGCTGCCAAGCTCAGTACATTCGGTCTCGCAAAGCGGAATAGTCTTGGTGCCTTCACAATTACGTCCAAAGGCCGTGACGCGTTGTTGGACCAAGACATGCGCGACGCCGAAGATCGCTAGCACAAACGAGGAACGTGCAAACCAATGCCGTCTACCCCCTCAATTCAGAGCAGCCGGGCCGCTAGGGCCGTGCCCATTCGATCGGCGTGCGATTTGTCCGCCGCTGATTTCCGACCTTAGGCGGCTGCATTTCAACCCTTCTGGTTCAGGCCGACACTTATTCCACTCAACTCAGGAGGAGGGCTCCGAATGGCAATGAGACTGACTAGGAATCTCGGCATGCTTTTGCTGGCAATCTGGCTGATCGTGGGTGGGCTAATACCGCTGCTTAATCTCAGCTTTTCGGGACTCGGCACCGTCATGGCGATCCTCGCGATCGCCGCCGGCGTGTTCATCTTGATAGGACGATAGCGGCCATTGCTCAATCCAATGCACCCGCCTAACAACCGGTTGTTGACCGACGCCAAGCTTCCTTCAGTGCGCCACGACCGGGACGTTAGAGCGCAGGAAACGCTACAGCACGATGACGACCGCTGAAGTCTTCCAGTACGCTCAAACGTGGGGTGCTGTAGTCGGTCTGGGCTTCGACATCGTAGGAGCGATTCTCGTGTACCTGGGCGTTCGCACCCCTCTGCGGCAAGCGTTTCTTCTCGAGCGCCAGGTGGTCGGAGAAACTATTGACGATATTGGCGCACCCGAAGTGCTCGCGAAGAATGAGGCGTTCCAGCGTGATCGCGCACGTGAGCGGCGGCGTGCCAGCCAATCCGCGTGGTGGGGACTCATTTTCTTCGTTCTGGGATTCGCGCTTCAGGCCCTTTCAGCCTGGCCGAAAACGGCGTGATGCGCTCTAACCGCGTGGTTATTTGCCATAAGACCGGTTGCAGGGCGACTTTGCAGCCGCGAGCATGACCCATTGTGACGGAGAAGCGCTAGTTACGGCCCCGAAACGTGCCCGAACCGCTCGCTCTTCGCGGCGCGAGCGCGAAGGAATTTCCTATCCTTTTTAGAATGGAGCCTAGCCCCTTTTGACTAGGTTCCAGCTGCGCCCAGGCGGTTCTTGCGCGAGCCGCAATCGAGGAGTACAAAAAAAGCAGCGCCAGTATGGCGCGCGTAGGCAGGGTAGGTGGAAGGTGCAAGCAATATGAATATGCGTCGACTTACGATACTCACTCCAACGGGAGGACTCATGCGTAACGAAGCGGTAGTATTTCTAGCAGGGTTGATCGTGTCGATCGGCTTGGCCGGAACTTCACATGCGGCGCAAATCGACGATGACACGAAAGCACGGCAAGGTGTTGTTCGGTGCGGGGGTAACAGCCTGCTCAGGTTGGGCGGGGCGGAAGTTCATTTTATCTCTTATACCCTGAGGAATTTAAGCTCGGCAACACCGATTACCATCGATCGAATCACGTTTTTCGACGCGACGGGAAGTGTGCTCTTTGATTCGGACACATCCGGCTTCCCGACCTTTGCCAACGGCGTCCTCGGGTCTTCCGATAACGTGCTCGACCCCAATCAGAGCGCGCAACTGGATACCCTTGACGTTCCTCTCCCTTTCCTGCTGCAGACGCAGCGGCCGATCCAGTTGGAAATTGTCTGGTCGGCGCCTGAACGCGTTCTTACGCTTGAGGTTTCCGGGTCGAGGATTGGGCGTGAGCGGGACCCGGGCACGGGCGCGCAACTAGCTGAGAGGACCCGAGGCTCCATCGGTTGCCGGACGATTGATCTTCGCAGGGGGAATTGAGCCGGCGCCCAGCGTCCGGCATTTACAACACTTGGCGGTGTTTTGGCGCCCCTGCACTAAAGACTAAAGGGGCCAGGCTCAATTCTGTAAATTCGAGCGTGGCCCTCTTGTTTTTTCTGCCTCGGAAAATACGCCTCTAAGCGTCATTCGCGGCCCGCGGTTTGGACGCGCCGTCGGAAGTGGCCGCGAAGGAAGGCATTACGACGGGTCGCCAAGGACGCGGAGGACGCGAAGGGAACAACTATCGGCTCGCGGAGCCGAGGCGGATCTTTCAATTCCGCAGCGAGCGTCACAGTAAGCATGTGCTTGCCCTTGAGGGTCACCCAATGCGCTCCCTCCGCGGCAGCGCCCCACAGCGACTGGTCGCCGACGCCCGGCGCTGGCGCCAGCTTAGGGCTCCGTCCCCGAATTCCCACGGAATCGATTATCGTTAGAGCCTGGAGGAACAGATGCCCTGCGATACTTTTGTCGAGAATGCCTGGTATGTCGCCGGCCGATCCCAGGAGTTTCCGGTCGATGAGCTCCAGGGGCGCAAGATCGCCAACCGGCCGGTGCTGGTCTGGCGCACGCGCGACGGCAAGGTCGGCGCCTTCGACGATCGCTGCGTGCACAAGCGCATGCCGTTGTCGGAGGGGCGCGTGCTCGCCGACGGCCTGCTGGAGTGCTCCTACCACGGGTTCTGCTACGACGGCGCGGGAAGGTGCCAGCGCATCCCGTCGCAGCTCGACCGGCCGATTCCGACCAAGGCCAAGCTGACGCCGTTCCCGTCGCTCGAGCAGGACGGCCTGGTGTGGGTCTGGCCCGGCGATCCGGCGAAGATCGGCAGCGTGCAGGCGCCGCGCACTCCCGAGATCTCGGGCGAGGAGTGGGAGACGCACATGTTCGATCCGCTGCATGTCCCGGCGAACTACATGCTGCTGATCGAGAACCTGATGGACATCACGCACTTCTATCCGCTGCACGAGGGCAATATCGGCGACATCGAGCAGAGCAAGATTCCGATCGAGCTGGTCGAGGAGACGCTCTGGGGCACGCCGACGGTGAAGACGATCCGCCGCGTCCAGGGCTACAAGCAGCCGCCGTTCATGTTCGACTGGTGGGGCGTACCCGTGGTCGACCGCTGGCACACGCATCACATGGTCGCCCCCGGATTGACACGGGTCGAGTTGCGCTGCGCGCCGCCGGGAAAGCTCGGCCAGGCCGAGCACGAGTTCGGCTACGTGATCCATCACTCTCACACCCCGGTCGATCCCACTAACCACGTCTGGCGGCTCTGGGTGAGCACGCGCCGGGGCAAGCCATCGGCATCGGACCCGTCCAAGACCTGCACGCAGCGCATCGCGGAGACTTTTCCGGCGGTCATGGACGAGGATCTCTGGGCGCTCGAGCGCCAGCAACGCATGTTCGAGTACCCCGACGACGACTACACCGAGGTGTTCCTGCGCTCGGACCAGGCGCTGCTGCGCGCCCGCAAGATCCTCGCCGAGCTCGAGAAGGGCAATCGCGGAAAGATCTCCGCGCCCGCCAGGCAAGCCGCCTAGAAAAAGCATCACCGGAGGGGGAGACCCGATCGGCATGCTGGCCGCGACGGAAGTCGTCAAGTCGTTCGGCGGTTTTCAGGCGCTTGCGAAATGCACGCTGGCGATCGAGCGCGGCACGGTCACCGGCATCATCGGCCCGAATGGCGCTGGGAAATCGACTTTGTTCAACGTGCTCGCGGGCCTGCTCGAGCCGGATGCGGGCAGCGTCGCGCTCGAAGGCCGCAGCCTCCTGGGGCTGCGCCCGGACCAGCGCGCGCGTGCCGGGCTGGTCCGCACGTTCCAGATCTCACGCGAGCTGCGCGGGCTCACCGTGCTCGAGAACATCCTGCTCGCGAGCCCTGGGCAGAGCGGGGACGCGGCCTGGCGCTGCTTCGCGGCGCCGGGGCGGGTTCGCGCCGAGCAGGAATCCGCGATCGCGCGCGCGCGGCAGCTGCTCGAACAGGTGGACCTGTGGCCGCTGGCGAACGAGCCCGCCGGCGACCTGTCGGGCGGCCAGAAGAAGCTGCTCGAGATTTCGCGCGCGCTGATGCAGAAGCCCGAGATCATCCTGCTCGACGAGCCCGCGGCCGGGGTCAGCCCGCTGATGATCAAGGTGCTCGGCGACACGATCCTGAGGCTGCGCGCGCAGGGCATCACCTTCGCGATCATCGAGCACGACATGGACGTGATCGCCGAGCTGTGCGAACCGATCTACGTGCTCGCCGAGGGCCGCACGCTGACCCGCGGCACGTTCCGCGAAGTGGCCTCCAACCGGGAGGTCATGCAGGCGTACCTGGGCAAGGTCGCATGAGCGCGGTGCTGTCGGTTGCCGGGCTGCACGCCGGCTACGGCGCCGGGGACATCCTGAAAGGCATCGACCTATCGCTGGACGAAGGCCGCGTCCTCACCATCATCGGGCCGAACGGCTCCGGCAAGTCGACTCTGGTGAAGACGCTTGCCGGCCTGCTCCCCGCGCGGCAGGGGGAGGTGCGTCTTGCCGGAGAGCAAGTGAACGAGCTGTCGCCGCCGAAACGGGTGCAGCGCGGCCTTGCCTACGTGCCGCAGGAGTACAACGTCTTTCGCAACCTCACGGTGCTGGAGAACCTTCGCATCGCGCACGAGTTCATGGGTCGCGGCGCCGGCGCGCCGCTGCCGCAGGACATGGCGGCGCTGTTCCCGGAACTGCCGTCGCGCTACCAGGCGCTCGCCGGAAACCTGAGCGGCGGCCAGCGCCAGATGCTCGCCTTCGCCTGCGCGCTCACGGTGCGTCCGAAGGTGCTGATGCTGGACGAGCCCTCCGCGGGACTGTCCCCGCTGTTGACCGCCGACATCTTCCGGACCGTGAAAAACGTGAACGCGATGGGCGTCAGCGTGCTGATGGTCGAGCAGAACGCGATCGCGGCCTTGCGCATCTCGGATGCCTGCGTGGTGCTGGCGGGCGGGCGCGTGCGCCTTGCCGCGCCCGCGGGCGAGGTGCTGGGCATGAAGGACCTGCAGAGCCTGTACCTCGGCGAGACGCCGCCGGTGAACGGCCGGGCCGCGGCCTGATGCTGCAGACCGCGTTCAACGGCCTCGTCAGCGGCGTGATCATGACGCTGCCGGCGCTCGCGGTGACGCTGCTGTTCGGCGTGCTCAAGTTCCCGAATTTCGCCGTTGGCGCGATGATGACGGTCGCCGCCTACATGGTGTTCGCGCTCAACGGGCAGCTCGGCTGGCCGCTGGCGGCGGCGACGGCCACGGTCGCGGTCGCCTTCGGCGGCGTGTGCATCGCCATCGACCAGCTCACCTTCAAGCCGCTGCGCGGCCGCGGCGGCATTACGTTGATGGTCGCCTCGCTCGGCCTGGGCTTCATCCTCGAGAACCTCGCGCGCTTCGCCTACGGCAATACCGCGCGCAGCTTCGCCATCGAGCTGGCGCGGCCGTTCCGCTTTCTCGACGTGCGGATGAACCGCGAGCAGATGATCACGATCGCGATATCGGCGCTGGCGATGACGCTGATGTGGCTGCTGCTCACGCGCACGCCGGTCGGCCGCGCCATGCGCGCGGTCGCGGACAACCCGCAGCTCGCGCTGGTGCGCGGCATCGAGAGCGAGCGCATCATCCGCTGGACCTGGTTCATCGCCGGGGTCCTGCTCGCGGTGGGCGGCGTGCTGATCGGCATGGATCGCGCGCTGGAGCCGCCGATGGGCTCCAATTACGTGGTCGGCGTGTTCGCCGCCGCGATCCTCGGCGGCCTGGGCAGCGCGCTCGGCGCTTTCGCCGGAGCGATGATCATCGGCGTGGTGAGCGAGCTCTCGACGCTGATCATGCCGCCCAACTACCGTATCGGCATCCCGCTCGCCGCGATCGCGCTGATCCTGGTTTTCAGGCCGCAGGGCCTGTTCGGACAACCTTATATTCGAAAATGATTTCATTTCTTGTCCTGCTCGGCATCGTGGTCTGCTTCTCGGCCATCCTTGCGCTGGCGCTCAACTTCCAGTGGGGCCTGGGCGGCATGGTGAATTTCGGTCTCGCCGGTTTTTACACGCTCGGCACCTACAGCTGCGCGCTGCTGATCCTCAAGGGCGGCGCCAACACGCCGGTGGCGACGCTGGGCGCGATGGCGATCGTCGCCGCCGCGTGCGCGGCCACGGCGCTGGTGACGCTGCGCGTGACCGAGGAGGACTACTTCGCCATCGTCACGCTGGGCGTCGGCGAGATGCTGCGCCTGGTGGCGCTGAACGAGGACTGGCTGACCAAGGGAGCGCTGGGCCTGTCGGGCATTCCCCGCCCGCTCGGGGACGTCATTCCGGCGGACGTCTACGTGTACTTCCTCCTCGGGCTGTCGGTCGCGCTGCTGCTCGGCACGCTGTGGGTGCTGAACGTCCTCGCGCGCTCGCCCTTCGGCCGCATCGTGCGCGCGCTGCGCGAGGACGACGTCGTCGCCGCCACGCTGGGCAAGAACGTGCTGTGGGCGCGGGTGCGCGTGTTCGCCATCGGCGGCGCGTTCATTGGGCTCGCAGGGTCGATGCACGCCTTCTACTACCAGTACATCGACCCGACGCAGTTCACCAACATCGTCATCGCCTACGCCTTCATGGCGGTGATTGCGGGCGGTCGGGGTGCGCATGCCGGGGCGATCTGGGGCGCGGCCGCGGTCATGGTGCTGCTGGAAGGCTCCCGCTTCCTGAAGGACGTGATCCCGGCGCTCGACTCCGACCGGCTTGCCGCCATCCGCATCATCATCATCGGCGTCGGCCTGATCCTGCTCCTGATCTACCGGCCGCAGGGCTTCATGCGCGAGTACCGCCTGCAGGTGGAATTGAAGTAGTCTCGATCTCTATAGGAGGAGACAGATGAACAAGACCCGTCGTGACGTAATCAAGTCCATCGGCGCCGCCACGGCGTCCAGCATCGCCGCGCCGTACCTCAACCTCGCGCACGCGCAGGGCGCGCCGATTCCGATCGGCGTCGGGCTGCCGCTCACCGGCAACGCTGGCGCCTACGGGCCCGACATGGGGGAAGCGGCCAAGCGCACGGCGGCGAAGATCAACGCCGCCGGCGGCATCCTCGGCGGCAGGAAGCTCGAGCTGTTTGTCGAGGACTCCGAATCGAGCGCTTCGGTCGCCGCCAACCTGACGCAGAAGTTCATCAACGTGCACAAGTGCCAGTCCTGCATCGGTTACTGGGGAACGCCGGAGGGCATGTCCTCGCGTCCGATCGTGGTGCAGAACAAGGTCGTGCTGATGGTCTCGAGCGCGGCCAACGCCATTACCGAGGGTGACACCCAGGGCTACGTCTGGCGCTTCCAGATGAAGGCCACCGACTGGGGCATCGTCATCGGCCGCGCCGCGGTGCGCCTGGGCTTCAAAACTGTCGGCATCCTCGGTCTGCAGAACGCCTTCGTGTTGCCGATCATGAAGGTGTTCGAGGAGCAGATGAAGGCCGCGGGTCGCCAGGTGGTCGATTCGCTGGTCTACAACCCCGAGCAGCCCTCGTACCGGGCCGAGGTCGAGCGCATCTTCGGCAAGAAGCCTGAGGCGGTGTACTGCTTCGGCCTGCTGCCCGACTTCGTCTCCATCATGAAGGAGGTGTACCGCGGCGGCTTCGACAGCAAGGTGGTGGCGCTCTCGATCATGGCCGACGCTGAGGGCAAATTCGTGCAGGCGGTGGGCAACCAGGTCGCCGAGGGAATCCGCCACTTCCAGCCGATGCCCGACGTCTCCGCGTCCGGCTACAAGAAATTCCTCCAGCTGATGGGCGCGCCCGCCGACCGCGTGTTCCTGTTCCCGCCGAACACGCACGACCAGCTCGCCATCACTGCGCTAGCGATGGAGCGCGCGAAGAGCCCGATGGCGGTGGACTGGTCGAAGCAGATCATTACCGTCGGCAATGGCCCGGGGCAGGAGGTGGACGACGTGGTCGACGCCCTCAAGCTCGTGCGCGCGGGCAAGCCGATCAACTTCCAGGGCGCGGGTTCGACCTGCGATTTCACGCCGAACGGCGACCAGCTCGGCCGCGGCATGGGCCACTGGATCATCAAGGGCGGCAAGAGCGTGTTCGTCGAGTACGCCAAGCCCTGAGCGTGCTGGCAGGCCTTCGGGTATTGGAGTTCGGCCAGATCGCCGCGGGGCCTTTCGCGGGGTCCCTGCTGGCGGACCTCGGCGCGGACGTGGTCAAGGTCGAGAAGCCCGACGGCGGCGACGACATGCGGCGCTGGCCGCCGGTCAGCGAAGGCGATCGCGGGCCCGGCTACAGCGAGAACTTCGCCTCGATCAACCGCAACAAGCGCAGCATCGCGGTCGACCTGAAGGACCCAACCCAGCTCGGACAGCTCAAGCGCCTGTGCGGCAAGGCCGACGCCATCATCGAGAACTACCGCCCCGGCGTGCTCGAGCGCCTCGGGCTGGGCTACGAGGCGCTGCGCGCCGCTTCACCCCGCCTCGTCTACTGTTCGATCAACGGCTACGGCCACGCCGGACCGTACGCTGGCAAAGGCGCATTCGACGCCACCATCCAGGGCATCAGCGGCGTCATGAGCGTCACCGGGGAGCCGGACGGTCCGCCAGTGAAATGCGGCGTGCCGCTGGGCGATTTCGGCGCCGGCCTGTACGGCGCGTTCTGCATCACGGCGGCAATCCTGCGGGCGCGCGAAACCGGGCAGGGCGGATTTATCGACTGCTCCATGCTCGCCGGGCTGCTCGGCATGGCGGCGCTGCAGACCAGCGAGTATTTCGGCACCGGCGCGGCGCCGCGGCGGCTCGGCTCCGCGCACCCGCGCGCTGCGCCCTACCAGGGTTTCCAGGCGAGCGACGCGCCGTTCATGATCGCCGCCGGCAATGACAAGCTCTGGATGGCGGTCTGCGACGCCGTCGGCATGCCGCAGCTGAAGTCCGACCCGAGATTCGAGACCAATGCCCTGCGCGCGAAAAACCAGAAGCTGCTCGAGCCGATCCTGCAGCGCGAGTTCTCGAAACGGAGCAAGTCCGAGTGGCTGGAAGAGCTCGACCGGCGCGGCGTTCCTTGCGCGCCGATCAACACCTATGCCGAGGTTCTCGACGACCCGCATGTCCGCGCCACCCGCCTGGTGCGCGACATGACGCTGCCCAATGGCCGCAAGACCAGGACCATGGCTTTTCCGATGAGGATCAGCGGCTACGAATTCAGCGTGTACCGCGATCCGCCGCTGCTGGGCGAGCACAACGACCAGGTTTTCGCGGAGTGGCTCGCATGATCAAGAAAGGCATCAAGCAGCTGGTCGCGGAGGCGGACAAGCGCTCGAAGGGAATTTCGGTCGAGGAGGCGAAGAAGCGCGTGGGCGACGCGAGCACCGTGTTCGTGGACATCCGCGACGTGCGGGAGCTCGAGCGCGAGGGGATGATCCCGGGCGCGTTCCATGCGCCGCGCGGGATGCTGGAGTTCTGGGTGGACCCGGAGAGCCCGTACTACAAACCGGTTTTCACCGACGACAAGACGTTCATCCTCTACTGCCAGGCGGACTGGAGGGGAATACTCGCGGCCGCAACCCTGGCGGAGATGGGATGACCAACGTGCTGCACCTCAACGGCGGGTTCGGCGAATGGCGCAAGGCCGGCGGGCCGACCGGGCCGAAGCCGGAGAAGAAGAAATAAAAATCCGTTTTATGCTTGAATAGGCGATGGCCGACCGGCGCCTCCAAGTGTTCCACGCAGTGGCGAAGCACCTCTCCTTCACCAAGGCCGCCGAGACGTTGTTCATGACCCAGCCGGCGGTCACGTTCCAGATCAAGCAGCTCGAAGAGCACCTGAGCACGCGCCTCTTTGACCGCGCGCAGGGCCGGATCTCGCTCACGCCGGCAGGGCAGGTGGCGCTCGAGTACGCCGAGCGCATCCTCGCGCTCTCCGCCGAGCTCGACACGCGCCTGAAGGAGATGGGCGGCCACGCCGCCGGGCCGCTCGTCATCGGCGCGAGCATGACGATCGGCGAATACGTGCTGCCGCGGCTCATCGGCGAGTTCAAGGCGCGCTTCCCCGCAGTGATGCCGACGCTGTTCGTCGGAAACTCCGAGGCGGTGCAGGACCGCGTCGCCGAGCGCACGCTGGATCTCGGCTTCATCGAGGGCGATTCGCATCTCGCCTCGCTGCACAGCGAGCTGTGCTGCGAGGACGAGCTGCAGGTGGTCTGCGCGCCGTCGCATCCGCTCGCAAAGGAGCAGTTCGCGCTGCCGTCCGCGCTGACCCAGCATCCCTACATCAATCGCGAGCCGGGCTCCGGGACGCGCGCGGTCATCGATCGCTACCTGCAGAAGGCGGGCGTGACCCCCGAATCCCTCAACGCGGTCGTCGAGCTCGGCAGCCCGGAGGCGATCAAGGGCCTGGTCGCCACCGGTCTCGGTTTCGCGATCATGTCGCGCGTCATCGTCGCAAAGGAGCTGCAGCTCGGGCACCTCGTGCAGGTGCCGCTCAGGCCGCCGCTGATTCGCAATTTCTCGGCGGTCTATCCGAAGGAGCGCTTCCACTCGAAGCTGGTGGCCGCCTTCCTCGCCTTTGCCAAGGAGCAGCTCGCCGCCGCTCAGCGTCTCGCGGCGTAGCCACCACTCTCGCTAGCGAGTCGCTGGCGCAGAAGCAAGATTCTGCTCTTGCCATCGGTCCAACCGCTCACGCACCCTGGTGGCATAACAGTCCTCCGTTCTTTCAAAAATCTCGAGAGCCCTCCTGGCGTTGGCAATCGCCTCGCCGCGCTTGCCTATCTCCCAGAGCGAAAGGCTCGATCCAAAGAGTGCGTAGCCTTCCGACTGCGGATCGGCCATATCCCGAGCGATTGCTCGACTTTGCTCGAATAGTTCGAGGGCTCGACTGTGCTCGCCTCGGGCTGCATAGGCCTTCCCTAGATTCCCAAGCGCGTACCCTTCGCTGCGGTGATCCCGCGCCTCCCGGTTGATCTTTAGCGCCTGCTCGTGGAGCTTAATGGCCACGCGCGGTCTGCCCATCGCCGTGTAGGAGTCCGCGAGATTACTCAGATAGATCCCCTCGCCCCAGCGCGCGTCGATCGTGTGATAGATGGCCAGCGCCTGTCGGTAAAGCTTGATCGCTTTGCGGTGCTTTCCCAATGCGGCGTAGGCGAGGCCGAGTGCTCCAAGGTCACTGGCCTCATACTCGTGGCGTTTGATTTCGCGGTTGATCGCTACAGCTTGCAACAGATAGTCGATCGCGCGGTCGAATTCGCCCAGGTCTATCAGTGCCAGGGCCAGTTTATGGAGGTGTGCGCTTTCCGCGTATTGATCTTTGACCCGCCGCGACGCAATCAAAGCGGCTTCTCCCCACTTGATCCGATCGCGTGCCCGAAGTCGAAGATAGATCAGCATCTCTCCGACATACGGATACTGGCTGCACAGCCTTGCAGCCTCCTCGTCTTCTTCGGTGTGAGCTGCCGTCCAGGCCTGCGCGAGTTGGAGATTTTGCCACTCCACATCAAACAGCTTCAGGCTGCGGATAAGCGCTTCCCCACCTTGCAAGTACAGGTCGTCCGCTGCACGGAGCACGGTTCCGTAGTGAACAGCGTGGCGCAACGACGCCTCCCTCCGGCTGGGCATGGACTTCATGCAGTGAGAGATGACTGGGCGAGCAGCGCGGGCACCGTGTGCACCTCAAGCCCTCGAATGTCGATCACGGGTTGAAGCCTGCCCCGACCGTCCAGAGTGTATTACCCTGCTGGCGGCCGACCAATGTTCCACGAGGGTCCGAACATGGTAATCCGAAGCGTCTTCATCAGCAGCACCGGGAAAGACCTGAAGGACTATCGCGAAGCGGCAGAAGAGATCTGCAAAAGGCGCCATCTCTTTCCCGTCGCCATGGAGTACTTCGAGGCTATGGGAGTTGGCGCCACCGAGGGCAGTAAACGCAAGCTCGATGAGGCCGATGTTTACGTGGGTATCTATGCCCATCGGTACGGTTTCATCGAGCCGGGCCACGATAAATCGGTCACCGAGATCGAGTTCGACTATGCCGGCGAGCGCAACATCGAACGACTTTGCTTCCTCGTCGATCCCACCTGGCCCTGGCCGCCGGAGGCCTGGGACTACAAGAGCCAAGAGAGCCTCCAGGGCTTCAAGTTTCGCCTATCCTCAAGGCTGATTCGCGGCCAATTTACGACTGTCGACGACCTGCGCGTCAAGCTCATGCAGGCGCTAGACGAATGGAAAGAGCGTCACGCCGGGGGCGATGACACGGACCACGGTGAGCCGCCGCCGCCCGCCGCTCCGGCGTCGCTCGCACCACCGACACCGCCGCTGTTTATTGGCCGGGAGAATGACCTGGCCGGTCTCAAGGCGCGCTTGGGCATCGGCCCAAATGCAGCGCTCCGGCCGCTCACGGTGATCCGCGGTTGGCCTGGTGTCGGAAAGACCACCTTGGTGAACGCGCTGGCTCACGATCCCGACGTCGCCGCGGCGTTCCCTGATGGGGTCCTTTGGGCGGCGGTCGGCCAGACGCCTAACCCGATCGGCGAGCTGCTGGCGTGGGCCCGTGCCCTTGGCTCGGGCGACGTTGGCGTAAAGCGATCATTGGAAGACCTGATGAACCAGGTCCGCGCCCTCTTGCGCGAGCGGCGAGCGCTGCTGATCGTCGACGACGTCTGGGATATCGGTGCTGGCGCTCCTTTTAAGCTTGGCGGGCCGCGCTGCGTCACGCTGTTTACGACTCGTTTGGCCGACGTTGCGCGCCAACTCGCCACCACGCCCGACGATGTCTACAAGCTCGGTCAGCTCGCTGAGAACCAGGCCCTGGAGCTGCTGGCCAGGCTCGCTCCGACAGTGGCCAAACGGCACCCCGCCGAATGCCGCCAGCTGGTGAACGACCTCGAGGGACTCCCGCTCGCCATCCGCGTCTCGGCACGCCTGCTGGAGACGGAAGCGGGGCTGGGTTGGGGCGTGTCGGATTTGCTGGCGGAACTTGCCGCCGGGCCTAAGCTCCTCGCGGAAACAGCGCCCGACGATCGTTTAGATCCGCGAACCGGCACCATTCCGACCGTGTCCGTCGTGCTCAAGCAAAGCACTGACCGACTCGACAATACGACCCGTGATCGCTACGCGTACCTGGGTGCGTTCGCTCCCAAACCGGCGACCTTCGATCTGGAAGCCATGCAGGCCGTTTGGCTGGCGGAGAGCATGGAGGACACCAAAACCACAGTGCGCACGCTCGCCGACCGTGGTCTCCTGGAGCCGATCATCGGCGCCGGGCGCTTTCAGATGCACGCGGTGCTCGTGCTTCACGCCAAGTCGCTGCTGTCAGCCTAGGCGAGAATGCCGAGCCTCCACGAAGCCCAGCGGCGTCACGCCTGCCACTACGAGGCTCGGCTCAACGGTGCTGATCGCCTTTATTTGCAGGGCGGCGACCAAACCAGGCGGGCGCTGACGCAATTCGATCTGGAGTGGCCCAACATCGAAGGAGGGCAGAAGTGGGCGGCAGCACACGCCCGGCAAGATCAGCTGGCCGCGGAGCTTTGCAGCTCGTACGGGCTTGACGGCTCGCAGTGCCTTTCCTTGCGGCTGACGGCGCGCGAGCTGTTCGAATGGGCTGAGGCTGCGTTGGCAGCAGCCCAGCAAACAGGTGATCGTCACGCGGAGGCCATGCACCTGGGCAACCTTGGCGTCGCTTATGCAGGCATCGGGGAGCACGATCGGGCTATCGAGCTGTACCAACAGGCGCTCGCTCTGGCGCGAACGCCGAGCGCTCGCGACCGACGTGCCGAAGGCAACGCCCTTGCACACCTCGGCGCTGCCCGTATGAACGCTGGGCAACCCTTGGAGGCAATTGAATTCTTTCAGCAGTGGCTTGCGACCGCCCGCGATTTCGACCGGCGCGACGAAGGTACGGCGCTCATGAACTTGGGAGTGGCGCATCTGCATTTGCGCGAAACTGCTCGCGCCTTGGATTACTTTGGTCAGGCGCTCGCCATTGCACTCGAAACGGGCAATCTTCGCCGGGAGGGCGATCTGTATGGAAATATTGCGGTCGCGTGCGGAACATTGGGTGACCTCCCGCGCGCCGTCGAGTGCCTCCACCGGGCCGTTGTCATAGCCAGGGAAATCGGGGATCGCGCCGGAGAAGGGGGCGCACTGTGCAACCTGGGTGTCGCATACACACAAATGAGCGACTACGCACGCGCGATCGAGAGCGCGGAAGCCGCGCTTGCGGTTCTCGAGCGAATCGGCCACCCAAGCCATGCGCGTGCACTGCTCTCGCAGTTGCGCGCTCGCGCTTGAGTCATGCCTTCGCCAAGGAGCAGCTCGCGGCCGCTCAGCCCCTGGCCGCGTAGCGGGAGGAGTAATACGCGCGCAGGATCGCGACGACTTCCGGCCGGGAGAACTCGGACGGCACTTCGGCGCCTTCCTCGAGCCATTTGCGGAGTTGCGTTCCCGACACCTGCAGCTGGTCTTCCGCGCGGTGCGGGCACGAGCGGCCGGACGCCATGCCGTGGCAGCGGTAGCACCAGAAGGTGATGTCCATCTTGAGCGGCCGGGTCTCGAGCGAGCCCGGCGGGATCTCGTCGAAGATGCGGTGCGCGTCGAACGGCCCGTAGTACTTGCCGACCCCGGCGTGGTCGCGGCCGACGATCAGGTGCGAGCAGCCGTAGTTCTGGCGGAAGAGGGCGTGCAGCAGCGCCTCGCGCGGCCCCGCGTAGCGCATGTCGAGCGGATAGCCGGCCTGCACCACGGTGCCCGGGCGGAAGTACTTCTCGATGAGCACGGCGATCGCGCGCGTGCGCACGTCGGCCGGAATGTCGCCGGGCTTGAGGTTGCCGAGCAGCGAATGCACCAGCACGCCGTCGCACACCTCGATCGCCACCTTGGCGAGATACTCGTGCGCGCGCTGCATCGGATTGCGCGTCTGGAACGCGGCGACGCGCGACCAGCCGAGCCGCTCGAACTCGGCGCGCGTCTCGGCCGGCGTCATGAAGAGCGCGCCGTACCTCGCCTTGAAGCCGCCGTCGGACAGCACCTTCACCGGGCCGGCCAGATTCACTTCTCCCTGCTGCATCACCATCGCGACGCCGGGATGCGCGGGGTCGGTCGTCTGGAACACCGAGCTGCACTCTCGCTTTTTATCAATTTTGTAATGTTCAACAACCTTCATTGTGGCGAGCGGCTCGCCGCTATCGGGGTCGACCAAGGCAACTTCTTTGCTCGTCGGCGTCTCCGGCGCCGAAAGCGTGATCGGAATCGGCCAGAACAGGCCCGACGCCGTGCGGTAGCGCTCGCACACGCCTTCCCAGTCGGCGCGCGTCATGAAGCCTTCGAGCGGCGTGAAGCCGCCGATGCCGAGCATGACGAGATCGCCTTTCTCCCGCGAGCTGATGCGCACCGCGGGCAGCGTGCGCGCCCGCGCGGTCTCGGCGGCAAGCGCCTTGCCCGTCAGCGCGAGCGGCTTGAGGCCACCTCCTCCATGCGGCGCGACCAGGGGCACGGAGTTATTTTCGGGAGCCGCCGCGGGACAGGCAAAACCGCTGTACTGATCCGGCGATAAGGCTCCCTGATAGCTACTTGCGCAGCTGAATGAAGCGCAGCTGGCTCTGCACGAGATCGGGAACGACTACGGTCATGCTGCCGCCTGCGCCGGGAACGACGGTGAAGTCGGCCGGGCCCTTGAAGCCGTCGGCGAGCTTCTGGACGCCGCCTTTCTCGCTCCAGTGCGAGAGCGAGCCGGTGTTCCAGTCGGTGAAGAGCAGCGAGCCGTCGGCCATCTCGTAGAGGCCGTCGATGCGGCCGAGCGGGCCGGAGATCTGCCTGACCTGGCCGCTGACGCCGAGCGCGTACAGGCCCTTCGGCTTGTCGGGGGCGAGGAAGCCGCCGAAGAGGAGCATGCCGACCTTGGTCGGGTAGACGCCGTTCGGGTGGAGGCCCAGGCCCGCGAAGACTTCGGTCACTTTCGGATCCTTGGCATTCAGGAAATCGGCAGGCTCCACCTTCACCAGCTTGTCGTTGCGGTTGTCGCTGATGTAGAGCGCGTTGCCCATGACCGCGGGGTCGTTGGCGAAGCCGACGCCGGGCAGCGCGAGCTTGCGGCCTTTCTTGGTCTTCAGATCGAAAATCCACACCACGTCGATGTCGGTGACCCACAGGCGCTCGCCGCGGATCCAGATCCCTTTCGGCTTGTGCAGCGGCTCGCCGCCCTGCGCCGGGACCCACTTCTGCTCGATCACCTTGCCGTCCAGGCCGACCTTGCTGATGTAGCCGAGGCCGTCCTTCTCCGCCGGGGCGAGCTTCTGCCCGCCGAAGTTGCCTACGTAGAGCGCCTTGCCCTTCGCGTCGTACGCGGCCGACTCGGGAAAGACGAAGCCGCCGACCGCCTGGTCGGACGAGACGCGCCACTGCGCGGCTGCGGGTTGGCAAACGGCGAGCGCGAGCAGCGCGAGGGCTGTTGCGATGCGGCATTTCATGGGGCCTCCTCCTTGAGGATGCGGGCAACTCTAACGTGAAAATGTATCCGGGGGCTTGACGTTCGGGGTTGCGGTGCTTACAACGATAGGCGGTTCAGCAAGCTTGGGGAGGCTTGTATGCGGACCCTGGTCGTCACGATCGTAGTCGCCGGCGCCTTGCACGCCGGTCTCGCGCTGGCGCAACGCCGGCCGGCAACCGAAGCCGAAGCGATGTCCTACATCACCTCGGCGTTCATCTCGCAGGCCGACCCGGGCGCGATGAGCCCCGGCGTCGCGGTCGGGCCCGAGCTCGAGCAGGCGCTCGGCCTGCAGCCCGGCGCCGACCGGCTGAAGGTCTACCAGGCGGTCGTCCCTCTCGCCGACGACCCGCGGCTCGAGGTGCGCCGCGCCGCGCCGGCCGACGTCGCCGCCTACGGCCCGCGCCGAGGCTTCGACCCCGCGTCGCCGCATCCCCTGTTCACCGTGCAGTCGGGCAAGGCGAAGCTCCTGGTCCAGTACGACCTGCAGGCGCTCAATGTGGTGTTTGTCGGCCAGCTCGGCCTGCCCGATCCCGACCAGCGTGCGCTGGTGGCGAAGGCCGAGCCAGCCGCGCCCGCGAAGCCGCCGCTAATCAACGTCTCCTGGACGGCGGAGTTCTCCTACGACAGCGCCGAGCTCACCCCCGAAGCGCGCGCCAGGCTCGACGGCGAAATCGTGCCGAAGCTCATCGACTCGAAGGACATCCGCTACCTGCATGTCTATGGGCACAGCGACCGCACCGGCTCCGCCGAGTACAACCGGCGGCTGTCGGAGAAGCGCGCCGAGGCCGTGCGAGCCTATCTGGTGGCCAAAGGCGTCGACGCGGACAAGATCGAGGTGTTCGGCTACGGCCAGACGCTGCCGGTGAAGTCCTGCCCCGACGAGAAGGAGCGCAGCGCGCTGATCGAGTGCCTGGCGCCGAACCGCCGCATCGTGGTGGAGATCCAGGCTACGCCGTAGCCCATTTTCTCGAGCGAGCGACCGCCTCGCGCCAGCGGGACATCCTTGCTTCCCTTTCGGAGGGGCCCATCCGCGGCTCGAAGCGGCGCTCGGCCTTCCAGTGCGAGGCGAGCTCGTCGCGCGACTTCCACAGGTCGACGGTGAGGCCGGCGAGGTAGGCGGCGCCGAGCGCGGTGGTCTCGAGCACCTTCGGCCGCACCACCGGAACGCCGAGGAGGTCGGCCTGGAACTGCATCAGCAGGTCGTTCGCCGCAGCGCCGCCGTCGACGCGTAATTCACTCAATTTTTCCCCAGCGTCCTTTTGCATGGCATCGAGCAATTCCGCGCTCTGGAAGGCGATCGACTCGAGGGCAGCGCGGGCGATATGAGCTTTGGTCGTTCCTCTCGTCAATCCGACCAGCGTGCCTCGCGCGTCCGGATCCCAGTAGGGTGCGCCGAGGCCGGTGAACGCGGGCACAAGGTAGACGTCGCCCGAGTCAAGGACGCTTGCCGCGAGCCTTTCAACCTCTGAAGAAGAATTGAAAAATTCCAATCCGTCGCGCAACCACTGCACTACCGCGCCGCCGATGAACACGCTGCCCTCGAGGGCGAATTCCTTGCTCCGGATCTGCGCGCACGCCGTCGAGATCAGCCCGTGCGAGGACTGCACGACCTTGTCGCCGGTGTGCAGCAGCATGAAGCAGCCGGTGCCGTAGGTGTTCTTCGCCATGCCGGCGCGATGGCAGGCCTGGCCGAACATCGCCGCCTGCTGGTCGCCGGCGATGCCGCCGATGACGAGCGGCTCGCCGAGGATGGCCGCCGGCAGCATGCCGAAAGCGTGCGCCGAGGGATGCACGTCGGGGAGGATCGCGCGCGGCACGTCGAACACCCGCAAGAGCTCGGGATCCCAGTCGTTCATGTGGATGTTGAAGAGCAGCGTGCGCGAGGCGTTCGACACGTCGGTGACGTGGGTTCGGTTGCCGGTGAGCTGCCACGCGAGCCAGGTGTCGACGGTGCCGAATGCGAGCTCGCCGAGCTCGGCGCGCCTGCGCGCGCCCGGAACGTTGTCGAGGAGCCACGCAATCTTGGTGCCGCTGAAGTAGGGATCGATCACGAGACCCGTCCTCTCGCGCACCAGGCCCTCCGCGCCGATCTGCTTGAGCTCCGCGCATTGCGGCGCGGTGCGGCGGTCCTGCCAGACGATCGCGTTCGCGATCGGCTCGCCGCTTTGCCGGTCCCACAGGATGGTGGTCTCGCGCTGGTTGGTGATGCCGACTGCCATCACGTCCTTCGCTTTGTGGCTGTGCAGCGCCTCGCGGGCGACGGCCCGCTGCGTCTCGAAAATCTCCTTCGGGTCGTGCTCGACCCAGCCGGGCTGCGGAAAGATCTGGCGGAGCTCGCGCTGCGCCACCGACACCGGCCGGCCTTGCTCGTCGAACAGGATCGCGCGCGAGCTGGTCGTGCCCTGGTCGAGAGCGAGAACGTAGCGCACCCATAGGATTCTACTTTGGTTAGAATCCGCGCCTTATGCCATTGCCGGTCACCGAGGTCGAGCGCGAGCTGCGACACACGAGGCGCGTGCGCTTCGAAGGCTACAAGCGCGCCGATGGGCTGTGGGACATCGAGGCGCATCTCACCGACATCAAGAGCCACGACAACCCGATGAAGACCGGCGTGCGCCGCGCCGGGCAGCCGATCCACGAGATGTGGCTGCGCCTCACCATCGATCGCCACCTCACCATCCTCGATGCGTCCGCGAGCTCCGGCGCGGTGCCCTATCCGGGCGGCTGCGAGACGATCGCGCCGGCGTACAAACGCCTCGTGGGCCTGAATCTGGCCCGGGGTTTCAGGAAAGAGGTGAAGCGGCTCTTCGGCGACGTCAGGGGCTGCACGCATCTCACGGAAATGCTCGTCGGCTTCCCGACCGCGGCGATCCAGACCTTCGCCGGCGAGATGCCCGAAGAGCGCACCGACGGCCGCAAGCCGTTCCAGCTCGACCAGTGCCACGCGCTCGACACCTCCGGCGAAACGGTGAA
>Ga0105340_1000239_pt1 | contig 27371 bp, 17 predicted proteins | sample EasRivMeERMLT700_FD_89676 | JGI IMG/M metagenome (GOLD analysis project Ga0105340, IMG submission 89676) | Soil microbial communities from meander-bound floodplain in the East River, Colorado, USA - East River MetaG ERMLT700 | ecosystem: Environmental > Terrestrial > Soil > Floodplain | place...
CCGCCGGCCTGAAGTTCAAAGAGACATCGATCGACCGATTGCGGTTTTTCCTGACCGGACGCGATGACGTCGCAAACCGGCTCTACGAGTTGTGCCTGGCGACGAGTCTTGGTGTGCTCGCGCCGTCTTCGAAAGGCGCATCGCGCCGGCACGAGCTTTTGCCGTCCGCAGCCGTCCGTCCGGTGGGCTTCGCCGATTCCGAAGCCCTCCTGCCCGTCACCCTGCGCTCCTTTCAGGGCTACCGGCTGATGCAGGAGTATTTTTCGTTTCCGCAGCGATTCCGGTTCTTCGAGCTGACTGGACTCGGGCCCATCGTCAAGCGGACTGATTCTAACGAGCTCGAACTGGTCATTCTGCTCGGTCGCGGCGAGCCGACCTTCGAGAACATTGTGGACGCGTCGAACTTCGCGCTGTTCTGCACGCCAGCGATCAACCTGTTCCCGAAGCGCACCGACCGGATACAGGTGTCCGACAACGCCTACGAGTATCACGTTGTCGCGGATCGGACCCGGCCGCTCGATTTCGAGATCTACGAGGTAACCGACGTCGTGGGGCATGCGATTGGCGCCGAGAGCGAACAGCAGTTTCTTCCGCTGTACTCGGCGTATAGCACCGACGAGCAACGTCAGGACTCCGCCTATTTCACGACGCGCCGCGAGCCACGGCTGGTGTCCGCCTCGCAGAAGCGACGCGGGACCCGCTCGAGTTATATCGGGACCGAGGTCTTTCTGGCGCTTGCCGACTCGGCACAGGCGCCGTTCAGCGGCGACCTGCGGCAGCTTTCAATCAAGGCGCTCTGCACCAACCGCGATCTCGTGCCACAGATGCCGGCCGGGATCGGCAGAAGCGACCTCTCGCTGGACATTGCCGCCCCGGTGACGAGCATTCGTGTCGTCGCGGGGCCGAGCCGGCCATATGCGCCGTTGGCCGATGGCGTGGTGGCGTGGCGAGCGATCAGCCATCTGTCGCTCAACTATCTTTCGCTCGTGAATTCCACATCCCAGGAAGGCGCCGCGGCGCTCCGCGACCTGCTCGAGCTGTACGCCGCGAGTGGTGATTCGAGCGCCAGGAAACAGATCGAAGGCATCAGGTCGGTGCAGGTGAGCCCGGTCGTTCGGCGGCTCCCTCCGCCGTCGGGATCGCAGGCGAAGGCCTCGACGCTTGCGTTCGGTCGGGGCCTCGAGATCGCGGTGGAGGTCGACGAGCTGGCATTTGAGGGTGGCAGCGCGCACCTGCTCGGGTCGGTACTCGAGCACTTTTTTTCACGCTACGTGTCGATTAATTCGTTTACCGAGACCGTCCTGAGGTCGCAGGGCCGGGGCGAAATCAACCGATGGGTGCCACAGTGGGGCGAGAGACCGATCCTGTAGCGTTTTTCGCCGCGTTGGCGGAGGCGCCGTACCGCTACGACTTCTACCAGACGCTGCGCCGGCTGGAATGCCTGTACGGCACCAGGCCGCGCTGGGGTCGTGCGCTGCGTCCCATCGACGAACCTATTCGGCTGGGACAGGACCCGGATCTGTCGTTTGCGCCCGCCCCGCTTGCGTCGTTCGATGCCGGCCAGGATGGACGGCCGCCGCGTCTTCAGGTGAGGCTCTTTGGTCTTCTCGGTCCGAACGGCCCCCTGCCGCTTCACTTCACGGAGTACACGCGCGAACGGCTCCGGCATGCGGGCGATCCGACGCTCAGTCGATTTCTCGATCTGTTCAATCATCGTTTCTTGACGCTCTTCTATTGGGCCTGGGCTCAGGCGCAGCCGCACGTCAATCGAGACCGCCCGAAGGACGATCGGTTTGCGGTGTATGTCGGGGCGTTTATCGGCGTATCAACAAAGGCATTCCGCGAGCGCGATACGCTGCCCGATCTCGCCAAGCTCCTTCATGTTGGCGCCCTCATTCGGCATTCACGGAATCCCGAAGGCTTGACCGCCATCCTTCAGCACTTTTTCCGCGTCCCCGTGCAGATTCAGGAATTCGTAGGGCATTGGATGGCTCTCGGCGGGAAGGAGCGTACGTACTTGACGCGCGAGGGAGCCTCACTTGGCGCCGGCGCCGTGCTTGGCGCCCGTGTGTGGGACCGTCAAAACAAGTTCCGCCTCTGTCTGGGTCCGCTGACCTTCGCCCAGTACGAGAGCTTTCTGCCGGGTGGTCCGATGCTGCAGAAGCTGGTCGACTGGGTGCGGCTGTATTGCTCGTTCGAGCTTGATTGGGATGTCCGCGTCGTGCTGAAACGAAACGAGGTTCCGCCGTTGCGGCTCGGTGGGGGGAGTGGCGAAGGCGGACTTGTCTCGCCGAAGCCACGGAGTGGCGAAGGCGGAAGACTTGGATGGACAACCTGGCTAGGCCGACGTACGTCGGAAGCAGACGCCGGGGACCTCTGTCTTGCTGCCGAAACGTTCGTCACACGCGCGGGAGCGATGGCCGCATGAGTGAAATCAGCCGCTCCGCGTTGTTCGGCAAGCTCAATAGCCTCGCGTACAAGGCGATCGAGGGCGCCACCGTTTTCTGCAAGCTCAGAGGCAACCCGTACGTCGAGCTGGTGCATTGGTTCCAGCAGATCCTGCAGACACCCGACTCGGACATGCACAGGATCATCAGGCATTTCGAGCTCGACCTGTCGCGGGTGGCGAAGGATATGACTGATGCGCTTGACCGGCTGCCGCGCGGTGCGACATCGATTTCGGACCTCTCGTCGCACGTCGAGAGTGCGGTCGAACGCGGTTGGGTGTATGCGACGTTGATGTTCGGCGAATCGCAGGTGCGAACCGGGCATCTGGTCGTCGGAATCCTCAAGACCCCCTCGCTGCGCAACGCGCTGCTCGGTATCTCTCGCCAGTTCGAGGGCATAAAGCTCGATACCTTGACGGAAGATTTCGTGCGGATCGTCGGCGGCTCGCCGGAAGAGAAGCTCGTCTCCAGGGACGGATCGTCGATCGCGGCTCCGGGCGAGGCGAGTGATGCGATGGCGCCCGCGCAGATGGGCAAGCAGGAGGCGCTCAAGCGATTTGCGACGGATCTGACAGACAGGGCGCGCAAGGGCCAGATCGATCCTGTAAGCGGTCGTGACGAGGAGATTCGACAGATCATCGACATCCTTATGCGTCGGCGGCAGAACAATCCGATTCTGACGGGCGAAGCGGGCGTCGGGAAGACCGCGGTCGTGGAAGGGTTTGCCGTGCGTCTTGCGCGAGGCGACGTGCCGCCCCCGCTCAAGGACGTGTCGCTGTATACGCTCGACATCGGGTTGTTGCAGGCCGGCGCGAGCATGAAAGGTGAGTTCGAGAACCGCCTTCGGCAGGTGATCGACGAGGTGCAGGCGTCGCCGAAGCCGATCATTCTGTTCGTCGACGAGGCTCACACGTTGATCGGCGCAGGCGGCGCGCAGGGCACAGGTGATGCGGCGAATTTGCTGAAACCGGCTCTCGCGCGCGGCACGCTGCGCACGATCGCGGCGACAACGTGGGCCGAGTACAAGAAATACATTGAAAAGGACCCCGCCCTCACCCGGCGCTTCCAGGTCGTACAGGTAACCGAGCCGAGCGAAGACAAGGCCATCCTGATGGTGCGCGGCGTGGCGTCGGTGCTCGAGAAGCACCATCGCGTTCAGGTGCTCGACGAAGGACTCGAGGCGGCCGTACGTCTGTCGCATCGGTATATTCCGGCGCGTCAGTTGCCGGACAAGGCAGTCAGCCTGCTCGACACGGCGTGCGCGCGCGTCGCCATCAGTCAGCACGCGGTTCCACCCCAGCTCGAAGACTGTCGCAGGAAGATCGAAGGGTTGCAGACCGAGCTGGAGATCATCGGCCGCGAAGAAGTTGTCGGGATCGATGCGACCGAACGCAGAAAGGTTGCGGAGGAAAAGCTCGCTGTCAGCGAGGAGCGTCGGGGGGGATTGGAGGAGCGCTGGCAGGGCGAGCGTGAGCTCGTCGACCGCATTCTGGCCATTCGCGCGAAGCTGCGGCAGGGAAGCAAACCTGTCGAAGGGACTGGCAGCCCGCTCGAGCAGGCGGCGGAAGCTCAGAAGGCCGAGGCGACGGCGCCGTCACCAGAACAGCCCGCCGAGGTGCGGGACACATTGCTTCTCGAGCTCGCCGATCTCCAGGGGAAGCTGACGGATCTCCAGGGAGAATCGCCTCTGATTCTGCCGAGTGTTGACGAACAAGCGGTCGCATCCGTCGTGCAGGATTGGACGGGCGTGCCGGTTGGCCGCATGGTCAAGAATGAGCTCGAGGCGGTGTTGAACCTCGCGGAGACTCTCAATCAGCGGGTCATTGGCCAGCGTCACGCGCTCGAGATGATCGCTCAACGCATCCAGACCTCTCGTGCGAAGCTCGACAACCCCAACAAGCCGATCGGCGTCTTCATGCTGTGCGGTCCCTCCGGCGTCGGCAAGACCGAAACAGCGCTGACACTGGCCGAAGCACTGTATGGCGGCGAGCAGAACGTGATCACGATCAACATGAGCGAGTTCCAGGAGGCGCACACCGTCTCAACGCTCAAAGGATCGCCTCCAGGCTATGTGGGATACGGGGAGGGCGGCATCCTGACCGAAGCCGTCCGTCGCCGCCCGTACAGCGTCGTGCTCCTGGACGAAATCGAGAAAGCGCACTCGGATGTCCACGAGATCTTCTTCCAGGTCTTCGACAAGGGGTGGATGGAGGACGCCGAGGGCCGGTACATCGACTTCAAGAACACCATCATCCTGCTCACGTCGAACGTCGGCACCGATCTGATCATGGGCATGTGCAAGGATCCCGAGTTGATGCCACAGCCCGAGGGCATCGCGAAGGCGATGCGCGAGCCGCTCTTGAAGAAGTTTCCGGCCGCGCTGCTCGGGCGGCTCGTTGTCATCCCGTATTTCCCTCTGAGCGATTCGATGCTCGCCAACATCGTCCGGCTGCAGCTCACGCGAATTGCCAGGCGGGTGACCGAACACCACAAGATTCCGTTTACCTATGATGACGAGGCTGTTCGACTCATTGTCAGCCGATGCACCGAGGTGGAGAGCGGGGGACGCATGATCGACACCATATTGACGAACACCGTGCTGCCGGCGGTCAGCCGCGAATTCCTCACTCGCACGATGGCCGGTTCGCCATTGAACGGTGTGCGCCTGGCTGTCGCCAACGGCGATTTCGACTATCAGTTTGCGTAGAGGCAGGAAGCGTTCTGGGATCGACACACGCCATGGATCAGCCGTCGTCAACGCCGCGTGAGCTCACCCTCGACGAAGCGATGGCGTGTGCCGTGGAATGCCTGAAGAACGGACAGATGGACGAAGCTGAAGTCATCTGCCGAAAGATCCTCGAGGTGGCGCCCGATCACCCTGATGCGGTGCACTATTCCGGCATGCTGGCGTATAAGCGCGGGCGGCGCGAGGACGCGATGGCGCTGATGGCGAGGAGCCTCGAGCTGGCGCCGGACGAGCCGGACTGGCATAGCAACCTCGGAATCATTCTGCAGGCGCAGGCCGATCTCGACGGCGCGATCGCATGTTTCGAACGGGCGATTACGCTGCGGCCGTCCCATGCGAAGGCCCACAACAACCTGGGAGTGCTGCTGCGGATCCTTGGCAGGCATGTAGAGGCCGAAGCCGAGTATCGCGAGGCGATTGCGCTGAATCCCGACTACGCGGATGCCTACCACAACCTCGCGATTCTGCTCAGCCTGACCGATCGGACCCCGGAGGCGGTGACCGCATATTGCACGGCGTTGACGCTGAAACCCCAGTATCCGGAAGCGCGACGGCTGCTGGTGCTCGCCTACTGCGCGATCGGCAAACGCGACAAGGCGCTGACGCTGTGCGAGGAGTGGGTGAAGAACGAGCCCGACGATCCGGTGGCGCGGCATGCACTGGCGTCGGTGTCGGGCCGCGATGTCCCCGCGCGGGCGTCAGACAGCTACGTCCAGAAGGTCTTCGACAGTTTCTCGACCAGCTTCGAGGTCAAGCTCGCGCGTCTCCACTACCGGGCTCCGGAGCTTGTTGCCGCCGCGTTGGCGGATTCGGGCATCGCGCCGGTCAAGTCACTGGACGTGCTCGACGTCGGCTGTGGCACCGGGTTGTGCGGTGCACTGTTCGCGCCGTATGCAAGGCGCATCATCGGTGTGGACCTGTCGAGTGGAATGCTCGAGCACGCCCGGGAGAAGCACGTGTACGACGACCTCGTGCAGGCCGAATTGACGGCGTACCTGGGACGGCATCGCGAGGTGTTCGACGTGGTCGTCTCGGCCGATACCCTCGTCTATTTTGGTCCGCTCGAGGAGGTGGTCAGCGCCGCCGCGATGGCGCTGCGCCCCGGCGGGTCGTTCATCTTTACGCTGGAGGAATCGACGGCTCCGGACATTGCGGCGCCCTACTGCCTGCAGCCGCACGGCCGCTACAATCACCGGGCGGAATATGTCGAGCGCCTCCTTGGCGATGCCGGCCTGGTGGCGCACATCGGCCGCGCGGAGCTGCGCATGGAGCAAGGCCTCCCTGTGGCCGGCCTCGTAGTCAGGGCAACGAAGCCATTGAGCGTGTCCTCGAATACCGAACGCGACGTGACCGTCGGCCAGGCCATCGGAGAGCAGCATGCCTAGAGTGATGGAAATCACCACGCCGCTCGGCGCCGACGTGCTGCTGTTCCATGGCATGCACGCGCGCGAGGAGCTCGGCCGAATGGGCGAGTATCAGCTCGATCTCCTGAGCCGCAAGGGTGACATCAACCTGGATGACATCCTGGGCAAGAACGTCACCGTCAAGCTTGCGCTGCCCGACGACAAGACGCGGTACTACAACGGGTACGTGACGCGATTCTCTCAGGGGGGGAAGGACGGGTTCTATCATCGGTACTTTGCCGTGGTGCGGCCGTGGCTCTGGTTTCTGACGCGCACGGCGGACTGCCGGATTTTTCAGGAGATGACCGTCCCGGACATCATCAAGAAGGTGTTCGGCGATCACGAAACTGCCGATTTCAAGCTCGAGTTGACCAACCCGTACCGCAAGTGGACCTATTGCGTGCAGTACCGGGAGACCGACTTCAACTTCGTCAGCCGCCTGATGGAGGAGGAAGGCATCTACTACTACGTCAAGCACACCGACGGGCACAACACCGTGGTGCTCACCGATTCCTACAGCGGACACGCGACGTTTCCCGGCGCAAAAGAGATTCATTTCATCTCCCCCGAGAAGCTCGCCAGGCCCGACATCGAGCACATCAGCAGCTGGGACTTTGCGCGCGAAATCCAGCCAGGTGTCTACGTGCACGACGACTACGACCTCGAGCGGCCGAGCGTCGAGCTCCAGACCAAGAAGGTCGTGCCCCGCACGTACGCGCCGAGCAACTACGAGGTGTTCGACTATCCCGGGCACTACCTGCAGAAGGCTGACGGCGAGCAGTACGCAGGCGTTCGCATCGACGAGTACGGCAGCCAGTTCGAGGTTGCGCATGCCTCGACCAACGTGAGGGGTCTCAACGTCGGCTATCTCTTCTCTCTCCTGGACTGCGAGCGGACCGATCAGAATCGCGAGCACCTGGTTGTGGCGGCCACCTACGATCTCGAGTTCAGCGACTACGAAGCGCTCCCGGATCGGGGAGGGTCGAGCTACCGGTGCAGTTTCGTCGCGATGTCGAGCAAGCAGCAATTCCGGCCGAAGCGAAGCACGCCGAAGCCGTTCGTGCAGGGGCCCCAGACGGCCGTGGTGGTTGGGCCGGCGGGCGACGAGATCTACACGGACAAGTTCGGGCGCGTGAAGGTGCAGTTCCACTGGGATCGGCTGGGCAAGAAGGACCAGAACAGCTCGTGCTGGATTCGCGTCTCGCATCCCTGGGCTGGCAAAGGGTGGGGCTCGGTGGCCACGCCGCGTATCGGCCAGGAGGTGATCGTCGATTTCCTCGAGGGCGATCCCGATCAGCCGATCATCACAGGGCGTGTGTACAACGCCGAGCTACAGCCGCCGTTCGGGTTCCCGGCTGGCGCGGTGTTGAGCGGCACCAAGTCACAGACGCACAAGGGGGCCGGGTTCAACGAGCTGTCGATGGACGACACGGCGGGGAAGGAGCGTGTGTTCGTCCACGGCCAGTACAACATGGACACCGTCGTCGAGCACGATCAGACATCGACGATTCACAACAACCGCACCGACAAGGTCGACGTTGACGATTCTGAGACCGTAGGCGGCAACCAGAAACAGCACGTCGTCAAGAACCAGAACGTCAACATCGACATCGATCGGACCGAGGCGGTAGGGGCCAACGAGACGATCACCGTCGGTGGGAATCGCAGCATCACCGTCAGCAAGAGCGAGACGGCCACCGTGGCGCTACAGCGGACTCACAGCGTCGGGATCAACGAGACGATCAGCGTGGGAGCGGCGCAAGAAGTGACTGTTGGTGGTCTGCAGGCTGTCACCGTGGGCGCCGCGCAGACGATCAACGTCGGTGCCAATCAGTCCACGAGCGTCGGAGCAGCCCAGTCCACGACGGTCGGCGCAGCGCAAACGCTCAAAGTTGGGGCCGCGCAGAATGTCGACGTCGCTGCCGCAGCGAACTTGAAAGTCGGCGGCGATCAGGGAATCAAGGTCAGCGGTGGCCGAAGTTCGGATATCGGTAAGGATGACTCAATCAAAGCGGGTAAGAACTTCGTCGTCGACGCGGGCGACTCCGTGACGATCAAGACCGGCAGCGCGAGCATCACGATGAAAAAGGATGGCACGATCACCATTAAGGGCAAGGACATCACGGTCACGGGAAGCGGCAAGATCAACGTCAAAGCGAATAGCAGTATCGACATGAAAGGTAGCAAGATAAATCTCAACGATTGACCGCGGAACGCCATAGGAGCCAATCATTGCAAGACGTCCGGGGCCACACGATCGTAATCAAAAGCAGGGCCGTCACGATTGAGAGCGGGGGACGGATAGCCGTCGCGCGAGATCACGACGAGCGGTTCGAGACTCTGCAGAACTGAGGATGAACATGGAGGATCGCCTCCGGGTGCGCACCATCGAAAGTATTGAGGAAGGCGCGCAGCAACTTGAGCAGCTGCTGACAACGTCAAGCGGCGGACCTCACGAGACCCTGCTATCGAAGCGGATCGACGGCTCGCTCATCGGAACCTTAGTGGGTTTCAAGGACGATGCGGCGACACCGCTCGTGACCTACCATGGACAACCGGGGACCGCGGCGATTTCAGCGCGTGCCACCCTCGAACTGAGTGGCGCTCACATTGGGCGAGAAGCTGTGCTGCTGTTCGAGGGGGGAGACCCGTACCTACCGATCATCGTCGGCTGCCTTCACGGAAGTGAACAAGCGCTCCTCGATGTTCGGGGGAAGGTTGAACTGGAAGTGGACGGCGAGCGCTTAGTGGTGTCGGCGAAGGAGCAGGTCGTTCTTCGTTGTGGCAAGGCGAGCATCACCCTAACTCGGGCGGGCAAAGTGCTCATTTCAGGTACGTACTTGTCCAGCCGGTCCACAGGAACCAACCGAATCAAGGGCGGGTCCATTCAATTGAACTAGTGGCTCGAATAGCTTATACGGTCTTCGCGCACTCTGACTGCCTGCTTCATAGGGGAACCTTGGAGGCTGGCGCGTTTCCGGACGTGTCTCTCAGTCCACCGCCGCACCAGGGCCCACTGCCTATTCCATGTCCGAACGACTTCTCAGCCTCCGACATGGTCGACGGCCGTGCCACGGTCAAGGTGCTGGGAGCGCCCACCGGCCAGACTTGCCTAGGGATACAGCGTGCAAGTAAGCCGATCATTTCGGGACTGCTGATGGAGCTTACATCTGAGACGTCACGCGAAAGCAGACCGATGTCCTGCTCGATGATGAAGGGCGGTCCTGAGGCTCGATGAAGTAGCGCCTTCGCTGGGGAAAGCCAGCATGGCTAACTGCTTAGGCGTTTCTCCGCGCAAAAGGATCAACAGCGGCTCGATTCAAATCAACTAGACACTATCGCGATGGAATTAGTGAACGCAACGAAGATGCAGGCCGGCTACACGACGGCAACGCGGCCAGACGGACGAGAGTTGCTGGTGGTCGTTGTGAAGGGAACCTTCACAATCCCAAAACCGGGAGAAGAAGTTGCGCTCGCGGAGACACAGCTGCCGCTGATCGAAACGGACGCTTTCACGGGCGAGCCTGGTTTCTCGGCGCCACTATACGAAATCGATTTTGCGCCGCGCAAACCACATTGCGACGTTCTTCTCAACGGCAGCGCCCATGCACCGGGCGGCAAGCCGACCGGTCGAGTCAAGGTATCTCTGCGTGTTGGTTCGTGGACAAAGTCCTTTGAGGTCGTAGGTAACCGGAGGTGGAAAGCTGGCATGTTTCACACGGGCAGCACCAATCCAGAGCCATTCGACGTCATGCCTATTTCTTATAACAACGCCTTCGGGGGGGTCGATCGTTCTCGTGACGACGAACTGAAGCATCGATACTTCCTGCAAAACCATGTTGGTGTGGGTTATCACGGGTACCTCGACGAAGAGTCGCTGGAGGGTCAACCACTGCCCAATACAGAAGAAACCGGCAAACCTGTGACTAAGCCGGATGGCGATTATCAACCGATGGCCTTCGGGCCGATTGGTCGTGCCTGGAAACAGCGCATCCAGTACGGCGGGACTTATGGTCAACATTGGATTGACAACGAGTTCCCGTTCTTGCCCGCCGACTTTGATGAACGATACTTTCAATGTGCCGCGGAGGATCAGCAAATCGATTACCTCAGAGGAGGTGAAGAGGTGGTGCTGATCAATCTGGATCCTCGTGGGTTGACCGAATTCAAGCTGCCGGCTCTGAAGGAGCCGTTCGACTTTTTTTTCAAGAATGGAGAGAGAAAGAGGATCGCAGGAGTCGTCGACACATTGATGCTAGAGCCAGACTTGGGACGATTCACGCTTAGCTTGCGAGCGTCTCTGCCGCTGCGGCGGAACCTGCACGAAGTCAGCAGCATTGCGGTGGGCAGAGTGGTGCTTCAAGCGCCAAGTGCGGATGGAGAAGAACGCGAAATGTTGGCAAAACCCCACTATAAATCGCTCGCTGACTTGGCGGCGGCGAATCGGGCAAGACAACAGCAATAATGTATCTCGGCCCCACAGGTTTGGTTTGTTCGGTTGGTCTCAACAGCGCCGCTGCATGTGCTGCGCTGCGCGCCGGCATTGCCAAGTTCGAGGAACTGCCCTATTGGGATAACAATGGCACGCCCGTTGTCGGAGCCGCCGTCCCAGATCTGGATTCGCAATTCGGGGACCGCCTGGTGGAAATGCTTGCAATGGCCTTGCACAATTGTCTTTCTGGTATGACAGCGTTTCCTTTTCACGAGGTGCCGTTGCTCGTAGGCTTGGCGGAACCCGGACGGCCCGGAGGGGGAGCGTGGTTGGCTGAAAGGATAATTTCGCAGGTGGAGGAGAAGCTAGGCACAAAGTTCCATTCTAGTTTCTCGATGGTGATTTCCGAAGGACACACGGCTGGATTCGAGGGCCTTCGAATTGCTCGAGACCTGCTGCAGACGACGAACGTTTCTGGCTGTTTGGTCTGCGGGGTCGATTCCTATATCAATGCCAGTTCTCTTTTTTGGCTGGACCGGAGCTGGCGTCTGAAGCGCAAAGGTCACACGGACGGCGTGATTCCGGGAGAGGCGGCGGCAGCAGTGCTCGTCCAACGGCATATCCCTTCGAGGCTGGAACCTAGAGTAGAAGTCGTTGGTCTGGGATTCGGTCAGGAACGGGCATCAGTACTGGCCGAGGAACCTCTGCTTGCTCGAGGGTTGGCCGACGCCTGCAGACAAGCCCTAGCTGAAGCGGGCTGGGGTTTTCACGAATTGGATTTCAGGATCTCGGACGTGAGCGGCGAGAACTATGGATTCCGGGAGCTTGCATTGGTTGAAGGTCGCCTGGCGCGCGTTGTTCGTTCTCTACCGCAGCCTCTGTGGCATGCGGCTGATTCAATCGGTGACACTGGAGCGGCGGCAGGGGTGGTGCAAATGGTGAGGGCGAAGACCGCATGGGCCAAGGCGTACGCACCGGGCGCCCGCGCTGGCTGCTTCACGAGCGCTGTTCCGGGAAACCGGGCTGTTGCTCTACTTCGATCCGCCGAGTCTTGAGGGAAATTGATCGATGGGGTGCGATGTATATGCCGACGGTGATGAGATCGCCTGCAAAGCGGGGAGTGGCAAAGTCATTGCCGGCTTCCCCGACGTCTGCCTGACTCCGCCGCCTCCTCCAGCAGGGCCGCTCCCTGTCCCCTACCCAAACACGGCCTTTGCCAAGGACATGCAGCAGGGGAGCAAGACGGTGATGATCGAGGGCAAGGAGGTCATGCTGAAAGATCAGTCTTTCTATAAGACCTCTCCGCTCGGCGACGAAGCGGCCACCAATGGCCAGGGGGCGGGAGTCGTCACCCATGTGATCACGGGAAAGACCTACTTCATCGCCTGGTCGATGGACGTGAAATTCGAAGGTCAGAACGTCGATCGGCACACCGACGTGACGACTTCGAATCACGCTAGCCCGATGGCCAACCGGGTCGTCCCGACCCCAAACGGGGCGAAGATGTGCAAAGTGAAGTGGGACAATCAAACCTGTCGGGAAGACGTTCGCAAGGGAAAGAAGGAAAGGCTGACCAACGCGAAGACAAAGCAGAAGCAATGCGACAGTGCAACACCGAACCCTCCCCCTGCGGGCGGCGGGGCAGCGTATCGCAGGGCCATAGGCTGTTTTCGACTCAAGTGCAAACTGAGCGCCGAACTGAGACTTCTGAACCTTAGGCAAGAGATCGAACGCGAGTGCTTTAACGATCGGAGTCTCGACACGGTTCCGGGTGATCCGGTAAAGACCGCGGAGCTACAAAGGGAGCGGCAAGGCCATGACAATGCGATCGCTGAAACGAGAGTGGCGATCACAAACTCAAGACAAGCGATCGCAGACAATTGCAGATAGCAGGCAATGCAGGCCTAGATGGCAATGATCTACAAGAAGTTCGGCACTTCATCGGAACTCATTAACGCCATTACTCAGGACGATCTCAGCCACGTTGCGAGTCTTCTATCAGAGGGCGCGGACCCTAACGCTCCGGACGAAAGGGGGTGGCGGCCCCTCCACGCGGCTATCGGTCACGTCGACTTCGAAAAGCCGATCGACTATGTGAAGTCGATCGATTTCGTGAGGTTGTTACTCGAGCATGGCGCGAACGTCAACGAATGGGATGTTCATCATAATGAAACACCCATTCTCAGTGCTTGCGATCCCCCCAATATTGCTGCGGCCCGTCTCCTTCTCGAAGCCGGCGCCGACCCGAACGCCCGCCGGTCCGATGGTGAATCGCCGCTGCGCTTGTGTGCGGCGGCACAGGATCTAGAGATGGTAAGGTTGCTTCTCCAGTACGGGGCCGGAAAGACAATCAATGAATATGGCGGCGTACTTGCCTGGACTGCGCTCGCCCATGCGGCAAGCAACTTCGACATCCCAATGATTGAGCTCTTACTTCGAGCAGGCGCCGATCCAGGATTGACCGCAGAGTTCGGGGAAACCGCTCGCGACAGTTTGCCGCCTCGCGAACAGCACGATCCGCAAGCATGGGATCGCGTAATGGAAATGCTGGGGCGCCGAAATACCTAAAAACCTTCTAGAGTTAAAGGTCATCGCGGAAATCTTCTGCGGGGCTCACGCGCAATGGGTCCGCGAGGGGTAGTGGGAGAATCGCGAGCAGTGACGATCATTCCGGCCGTCGTTCGAGAGCATGTGGAGGAGGTCGCGTTTCTCCATACACTACGTACGTCGTTGACACGGGCACCACACGTCAAGCTGCGCGATGTCGCCGGCTTCGATGAGCGACTCGCAGCGCACCACGACGGGCTGTCAGTTGCGGGTGAGTATGGATGGCTCTTCTGCGACGTAGCGCTCGAAACCCCATCCTCAGGTACGGTGTTCACGTCAGCGGTTCGAGCGATTGAAGAGAAGCAACAGCAAAGAATCGACAGGTGCCTGGCGTTGGCGCATGCAGTGCCCGAATCTCGCCCGGGGTTGACGTCCGCTTTTGGTTGGCTTGGGGGGGAGCACCTGGAGGGGGTGGTGGCGAGCCTACTCGGTTCATCGGATCCGTTCCGGCGGATGATAGGCGTCACCGCGTGCGCTTTACACCGGGTCGACCCGGGACTCGTCTCTGCGCGTCGGATACTGGACGCCAGCTCCGCGGTTCGTGCGCGCGCTCTCCGGACGGCAGGCGAAATCGGATGCGATGACGCGCGTGCGGTTTGTGTGGCCGGGAGCCGCGATGACGACCCAGAGTGTGGTCTCTGGGCGGCGTGGTCGTCAGTCCTGCTTGGACATCGAGGCGAAGCTCTGGACAGGTTGACGGAGGCGGGACTGGCGATTGGACCCCATCGGGCCAGAGCGTACCGCCTAGCCCTTCAAGCAATGAATGCCAGTGCGGCGCATGAAGTGCTGCGGGGCTTGGCGAAAACTCCGGAGCAACTGCGATGGCTCATACAGGGCACAGGTGTTGCGGGCGATCCTGTCTACAGCGCTTGGCTCATTGGGCAGATGGCAGATGCCAAGATCGCGCGCCTTTCGGGAGAAGCGTTCACGCTGATCACCGGCGTTGACCTGAGTCAGAGCCACTTGGAGGGGGAGAAACCGGAGGGCTTTGAGTCCGGGCCCAACGACGAGCCTGACGACCCCAACGTGGACATGGATCCCGACGAAAGCCTCCCATGGCCTGACCAGAAGAAAGTCGAGAACTGGTGGGCGGCGAACAGCTCGCGATTTCAGAAGGGGCAGCGCTACTTCATGGGAGCGCCAGTTACTCGCGAGCATTGTATCGACGTATTGAAGAATGGCTACCAGCGCCAGCGGATCCTCGCGGCGCACTACCTGTGCCTCCTCGAACCAGGCACGCCGCTCTTCAACACCAGCGCGCCGGCTTGGCGTCAACAGAAGCTGTTGGCCCAAATGGAGTAGCTGGACACTACCCGGATAAGGTCCCAATTTAGGCGAGGAGCGGAAACAGATGGCGACATCTCAGCGCAAGGGCATGCGAATGCCCCTCGCGAAGCCCATTCTCCGATGTGACCGGCATTTACAGCTCCTCGTCGGAGGGACCTATGGCTACACGCGAGCGGTCAAAAACACAAAGAAATTTCACGGCGGTGTTGATTTGTATGCCGAGCCCGGCACCGACTGCTTTGCAATCTACTACGGCAGCGTGAAATCGATCCTAAAGGGGAAGGACTTCGGCAATCGTGATCACCAAAATCGATTTCCCGGAGTGGACATGCTGGGGGGTGTACGCGCACCTCTCCAAGGTGCTCGTGAGCCGAGGGACCAAATTAGAGCCAGGGACGATTATCGGGCAGACCGGAACCTCCGGCAATTCGAGCCCGCACTATCCGCACCTTCATTTCGAGATCTGGCGGACACTTGAGGCCGGGAAGCTGGGCACGCGAGAGAAATATCGGATCGACCCGTTGGTCGTACTCGGTGCAATTCCGCTCCAGCCGTTTGCCGGCGAAATAGTCGACTGGTATAGCTCCAGCGCGTAGGCGGTCGTCGGATAGGGGAGCGAGACTCATCGGAAGAGAGGAAGAGAGGTGGAGTGGCTGCAAAGTACATCCTTGCCGGGTTGGCTGCCGTATTTATCGTAATGGCCCTCGCGCGCGGTGGTCCCTCGCATCCCCAAAGCCGCACGTGGCTGCTCATCGGCGTCATCTTCGGCGCGGTCAGCGCCTGGTTGTTCTACCAGGGCTGATACTCGCTCCGCCGGGTCGGTACAGCGCTCAGGCGACCAGTACTGCGCTGTTCGTAAGGCTCGCGATCGCTTTCTCCAGCCTGTCCGCAAGGATCGTCCGCGCCGCGCTGGCGTCGGTGACGGGCGCTCCGCGATCCTCCATCTCGAGCGTCCCGCGTTCGAACCGCTCGACCAGCGCATCGAGGATGTTGCTTCGTCGCCGCCGCCCGTCGGCCAGCTTCAACACTTCCACCGCCAGCGCCTCGAGCTCGATCATCTCGTGGTGCGCATTCACCACCGTGTGTCCGCTCTGCACCTGATAAGCCGCGTAAGGATGCGCGCGCGGGGTATCCGACGGACTGTTGGTGCAGGACGGCGGCTGACTATGAAGCTTGACCATCCCGTACATCACGCCGCCGAACAGATCGCCGATAATCGCGCGTCGAGCCTCGTCAGCTGACGTGTCCGCCAGGAAGGGAGCGGCACGCTGGAGCGCGATCGCGCACAGCGCGTCAACGTCGATCGCCTCTGGCCAGATCTCCATCAACACCGTCAGCGCCGCCTTCGTGCCGGGCAAGGCGCTGTCCGCGCGTTGAGCCCCGATCCTGAAGGTCACCATCGTTCCGGCCGCGAGGTCGGGCGAGGCTGTATCGGCCACCGCTCGTGAAGACACCATCAGCCCGTGCATGAACTCCGGCGTCAACGCCCGCTTTGGCCCCGCGTCCGCATGGCAGAGCAGCGTCTGACGGAACTGCCGGTTCCGCACGAAATCCATGTACTGCTCGAGATGCAGCAGGTCCGGACTGATTCGCTCGAGCGTCTCGGCTACATCCGGTGGCAACAGAGACGTGAGCATGTCGGCCACTGCCGCCTCCGACAAGTAGAGCAACCCGGCGCGCTCAGCCCGCTCGATGAACTGATGAAAATAGAGCGGCATATTTGTCTGTTCCAGATGCTCGTGGAACAGGTACGAGTCGGCCGATCGATTCAGTCGTTCGACCTCGCGGTTCAAGAGCTCGCCATAAGGCCCAGAGCCATGAGAAGCGGATGCCAGGAACTTCAACAGCGCCCGCGCCTGCTCGATCTGGTCCTGCGGCTCCTCGAATTGGCCGGCGTGGTAGCGCATCATGTGCCGAACCATATCGCGCATGTGCCAGCCGGGGTACGTGTTGTAGCTGACGTACGCGACGCCGGCTGGAGAAAGATTCTGCGAGGCAACCTGGAGAATCTTGTCCTGCACGGCCGTTTCCACCCACGAAAAAACGCCGTGGCAGATGATGTAGTCGAACTCGCCCCAGTCCCGATCGATGTCCAGAATCGACACCTGCCTGACGGTGATATTCCGTATGTTCAGGGCGTCGATCGTTGCCTGCGCGTCGCGAACCTGATCGCGTGACAGGTCGATGCCGAGGAACGTGCTATCCGGAAGGTTGACCGCCATCGGAATGAGGTTGCCACCGCTGGCGCAGCCAAGCTCGAGAACTCGGCAGCGGGCGACATCGATGGGGGACAAATCGAACATGCGCGCGATTGTCGCCATGCGGTCGGGATGGGTTTGCGCAAAGGCAAGGCTTTGGTACGGGACCTTGTCGTAAGAGGTCGAATCGAGAGGAATCATCGGATCGGCCACAGGTGCGCTGAGGCCCTGACGCGTCAGACGCGTTCTGGCGTTTGGAGACGGACGATCTCGAGCAGGCGCTCCTTCAGCGGGTCTGGCAAGCGCGCAATGTCCTCCACGTTGACGACCTCCTCGAAGGCGTCCATTCCCGTCAGCTCGGCGCTCTCGACGACGACAGAGTCCGGCGGGCGCTTGGTGGAGACCCCCACGCCGATTCGCGTCATGGGGAGGTCGCCGAATTCTGCCGATGTGCTCGTGGTGACGGGGAAATGGAGTCCATCCAGGATCTCCATCACCCCGGGCCGATACTTCATCACCAGATGGATGATGAGATAACTGAGGATGAAGCGCTGCAGCTCGTCGCCGCGAACCTTCTGATCCAACATCTCCTGCAGGCGGGGAGGCGCAAAGCCGGTATACGTCAGCACCCAGGTCAGAGGCGACCGCACGGTAATGTTTTTGGTGCCCGAGCCTGTCTGCGCGATGTGAACGTAGTCGACGGGTGTGAGCTCGAGGCCGACGTTCGGGAAATTGAACGGGGGCGTCATCTCGCGCCGTAAATTCAACGGCTTCGTGGGGGCGACGGTGTCGTAGAGTGCCTGCAGCTCTTTGAAGGCTTGGTCAGCTTTGAGGCTCGGTACCTTCGGAGCGCCCTGCATGTAATCGCCGAAGACGATCTCGGGCCGCAGCAACGGCGTCAGCGTCGTCAGGTACGTCGTGACCTGTGCACGAACGGTGTCGGCAATCGCGCGCGTCAGCTTTCTGAGCACGAGAAGCGACGTGATGCTGTCGCGTCCGTTCATGTGAGAAGACTCCGTTTCATGACTGCCGGTCCGCGCGGGAGGCGCGATGAAGCTCGAAACCGGGTCAGCTTATCGGCCAGTGGTGGGCTTGTCAACGAACGGTCCGCCGGCGTGCAAATGGATCGATGCAGGGCAGTGGCGCAGAGCCGACCCGCGCTATAACGCGAACGTCATCCAGGGCGCCTTTGACGTATCGACGTGAATCGAATCTGTCTTCATGTACGGCGGTGCCATTGGGACAGCGGGCTTGCGTGGAGGAGTCTTGGCCATGACTCACATAACCTAAACTCTTCTGACCCCGGAACCTATGCCGTTGCCTCACAACGCCGCTAGCCGTCCGCCTCGCGCGTTCATTTCCTACGCGCGCGCCGACGGCGAAGCGTTCGCCTCCTCGCTTCGCAAGCGACTTCAGCTTGAACGCCCGGAGGTGACGCTCTGGCAGGACCGCGCCGAGCTCGAAGGCGGCGTGGGCTGGTGGAAGCAAATCACCGAGGCGCTCGATCAAGTCGAGCTCCTGATCATGGTCATGACGCCCGCCGTGATCGAATCAGCTGTCGCGCGGAAGGAGTGGCGCTACGCGAGGCAGCAGGGCGTGCGCGTCTGCCCGGTGCTCGGCTCGAATCCCAGCGGGTTCGACTTTGACCGTCTCCCGAGCTGGATGCGAAAGGTCCACTGTTACGACCTGGAAAAGGAATGGGACTCGTTCGTCGGGTTCCTCCTCAGCGCTCCGAGGGACAACCGCGTGCCCTTTATGGCGCCAGACCTCCGTCACGATTTCGTGGACCGCCCCGCCGAGTATCAGGCGCTGATCTCAATGCTCCTGGATGGGTCCCGCCTGAATCCCCTGGCCATCACAACGGCCCTCCAGGGCGCTGGTGGCTTTGGGAAGACCACGCTCGCGGCTGCGGTCTGCCACAACGACGCGGTGATCGCGGCGTTTGACGATGGAATCCTCTGGGTGACGGTGGGCGAAAAGCCCGCCATCCAGCAGGAACTGACGAAACTCTACGCAGCGGTCACAGGAGAACGGCCCGCGTTTGTGGACGCGGACGACGCATCGATCGAGCTGGCGACGCGATTGGAGAACAAGAACTGCCTCATCGTGCTGGACGATGTGTGGGACCAGAACGACGTCAGACCGTTTCTGCGAGGTGGGCAGCAATGCGCCAGGTTGATCACCACGCGTCGGCTCCAGGTCGTCACGGGCGTAGGCGCCAGTCAAGTCCTCGTCGACGAGATGACCGAGGATGAGTCCGTCGCGATGCTGGTGGCACGGTTGTCCTCCCGGCCGGAGGATACGACGCCTCTTAGACGTCTCGCGCGTCGGCTGGGAGAATGGCCGCTGCTGTTGCGATTGGCCGCCTCGCAGTTGCGAGAGCGCATGGAGCGAGGCGACTCTCTCAAGGGAGCGCTCGCGTTTGTGAATCGCGCGCTCGACAAGCGCGGCGTGGTGGCGTTCGACCGGACGAACGCATCCATTCGGAACGATGCCGTGGCCACGACGGTCGGGGCGAGCCTTGCATTGCTTAGCCCGGTCGACAGGGTACGCGCGACCGAGTTAGCGATCTTCGCAGAGGCGAAAACGGTGCCGCTCTCGGCCGCAGCGGCCGTGTGGGGCCTGGACGACTTCGAGACAGAGGACCTCGTGCAGCGTCTTGACGATGCGTCGCTGGTCGAGTTCGACCTGAAAACCGGCCAACTCCGAATGCACGACGTGCTGCGGTCGCACTTGCTGGCGCAGCTCGGTGACGCGTCGAAGGTGCACGGAAGGCTGGTGAAGGCCGGATGGCCAGACGATCGCGCCCTGCCGGACGCATTTGCCTGGCGCTGGATCGGTTGGCATCTGGTGCAGGCGGGCGAGAGCGACCGATTGCGTGAGCTGCTGCTCGACTTTACGTGGCTGACGGCCAAGCTGCGCGCGACCGATGTTCAGGCACTCATCAGGGACTTCGAGAACGTTGGTCCCGGCGAACCCCACACCACCATTCGCGATGCGCTGCGACTGGCTGCGTACAGCATCGACCGCGACCCCGAACAGCTGGCCGTGCAGCTGAGCGGCAGGGTCGATCGCGGCCGGTCGAGTGCCGTGGACCAGCTGCTCGATTCCGTCCCCATCGATGGGACGCCGCGTTTCCGATTCGGCTATCCGTCGTTGACGCATCCTGGTGGACCCCTCGTCAGGATCCTGAAAGGGCACGCCAGCTCAATCGAGACCATCGTCGTCTCTCCGGACGAAAAGTTCGCGCTGACCGGGTCGGCGGACTGGACGCTCAGGCTTTGGGATCTGGAATCGTGGCGTGTGGTTCGCTCGTTCGAAGGACACTCCGGCACTGTGCACGCGGCGGCGTTCACGCCGGACGGGCGGCGGATCGTATCTGCGTCCGAGGATCGAACGCTCCGAATGTGGGACGTGGAGACAGGACAGTGCCTTTCGATCCTTCGCGGGCACCACGAAGCGGTGCGTGGTATCGCCGTGGCATCGAATGGGATTGTCGCAGCCTCGCTGGCAGAAGACGGCTCCGTGCTGCTGTGGGACCTACAACGGGCTGAAGGGCTTTGGGGTCAGCCCCCGGACTCGCGAAAACCCAGCTCGAGGCACTTGTTCAAAGGAGGGTTCCATCAGCTTCGCGGCGTCGCATTCATGCCGGATGGAGCGCACGTCTTGTTCGGAGCGGGGGACGGAACCGTCCGGATGCTGGAGGTTGCGACAGGATCGGAAGCCCGCATCTTCGAGGGTCATACTGCGACCGTCAATGCCATGGCCATCGCTTCGGATGGCCTCACGGCCCTGTCTGCGTCCGATGATGCAACCGTACGATTGTGGGATATAGCGTCGGGCCGCACCCTGACGACCTTCCGAGGTCACGAGGGGAGTGTCGGTTGTATCGCACTTGAACCAGGCGGACGCCGGGCAGCGTCGGGCGGCAGCGACAAGACTCTTCGCATCTGGGATGTTCAGACCGGGCAACAGACCGACATGATGGAAGGCCACGCCGGCACCATTAGATCCCTCGCCGTGCTGCACGAGGGGACGCAGATCGTGACGGCTTCGACGGACCGAACGGTGTGCTGCTGGACGCTGGATGGGCCTCGTCCGGCCACGCCGTTTCAGCGTCAGGCCAGCGCCGTATCTATGGTGGGGATCTCCGCAGATGGTCGCAGCGCTGTGTCTGGCTCGAGTAGCGGGACTCTCGCGGTGTGGCATATGGAGGGAGAGCAGGCGACGCGAGCGCTGGACGGGCACACGCAGGCTATCCAGGCGGTGCGGATGACCGCCGACGGCAGGAGAGCGCTCACGGCGTCGCGCGACAGGACGCTCCGCGTGTGGGACCTGGACGCTGGCCGCATCGTGCATGTGCTGACGGGACACTCGGACGGCGTATCCGGAGCGGCGATGACGTCTTCTGGCAGCCGCGCGGTGTCCCTTTCTGCCGATCGCACGATTCGCCTCTGGGATCTGGAGCGAGGTATGACGATTCGCGTATTGATCGGGAGCGACAGCGAGCGCCGGCTGGCCTACCTCCGTGGGCGGGGCCTGTTGGCTTCAGAGACGGAAACCGCTCTCGAGATCGACACCACGACTCTGCCGATCAGCCGCGGCGCGCTGCTCGCGATCTCAGCGGACGGCACGCGCGTCGTATTCGCTCACGAGGGCACGGTTGGAATCTGGCAAACGGATACGGGTCGCGTCGTTGCCGCCACAGTCGAGGACTTCGATGCCGTCGAATTGGCCGTCGATTCCAACACCCGACTCGCTGTCGTCGGATCGATCCTCGGCACCTTGTGCGTCATCGACCTCGAACAGGGCGTTTGGCTCCACACGCTGGATTCGCGACGCGGCGACGCGCGCACCAGCCGAATCCTGGACATCGCGGTCGATTCGTCCGGTCTGCGGGCCGTCACAGCGTCAGGCGACGGCACGTTTCATTTTTGGGATCTGTCGTCCGGACAGGAGACCGGCGCCTTCAGCGGAGGCGTCGAGCATGCGGACGCGGTCGCCATTGCGCCTGACGCCAGGTTCGCGTACTCAGTCGTCGGTGACACGATTGTGTCAACGGATCTCACGAAGCGCCTGCGCCTCAGAAGTCTTTCGCTGGATCACAACATCACGGCTCTCGCCGTCGCGCCTGAAGGCGCGAACCTCGTCGTGGGCGATGAATCGGGCCGCGTCCACTTCCTGTGCCTGGAGCACGCGCGCGTGAAGCTCTGACCCACCAACTGAGGTCGCGGAGTTATCTGCCGCACTGCCCGGCGTCATAAGAGGGTTAACATACGTCCGCGGTCCGGCGAGCCGCGTGGCCGGTCCCCTACAACTAGACTCCGGAGGCGTCACGTGTCGCAGTACAGGACGTACGGCAAGGTCCAGATCGAAGGCACCCAAGACTACGTCGCGGGCGTGACAGGCTGCCTGGATGTCATCGATTCAATCCCTGACGGGAGGAAGCTCCTGCAATACATTTGCGCCAAGGCGCACGCAGTGACCATGCAGGACACCACGAGCGGAAACGCGTGCGCGGCGCAGGAGTGGTCCGCGTTTCCCCTCATGCTGCTTGCGCTCAAGGACAAGCAAGTCGTGAACTTCAAGTCCGAGCTGAGCGTCGCGATCTACAAGGCCAAAACCGGCGGGCTCACACTGGAGCACCTCGCCCGTCAGCTGTCGACGGGCGAGGTGATTCATGCGCTGCACAACTCGTCGGGGATCAACATGGCCCTGGCGAAGAAAAACAACGAGAACATCGAGGAGCTCATCACCACCGGAATGCCACCCTATAACTTCGAGGAGTTGTCCGACAATAAGATGCGCACACAATGGCCGTCGCACCTGCATCTTCGACAGGATTACTAGAGCGCCTGGTCTGTCTATGTAGGGTAGTGATCCCGTGGCACCAGATCGCATCGGCAGGTATGAAATCCAGCGCCGCCTCGGCACCGGCGGGATGGGTTCGCTATATCTCGCGCGCGACCCTGGCCTGGATCGACTCGTCGCAATCAAGCTGCTGAAGGACGACTTCCAGGACGACCAGGACCTTCGGGAGCGATTCGCGCGGGAGGCCCGTTCAGTCGCCCGCCTTCGGCATCCGAACATCGTCATTGTCTTCGACGTAGGCGAGGACGAGGGTCGTCCGTTCATGGCGATGGAGTACATCGCCGGCGAGACGCTCACCCACGTTCTCCGTCGAGACCCACCCCTTCCACTCGCCCGGCGCCTGGGACTCATGGAGGAGCTGTGCGCAGGGCTCGCGCACGCGCACGGCGCCGGCATCGTCCATCGCGACATCAAGCCGGCCAATCTCATGCTCGACGGTGAAGGTGTCCTGAAGATTCTCGACTTCGGGATCGCGCGGCTTGCCAATTCCGGCATGACGCAGGACGGCATGATGATGGGTTCCGTCAACTACATGTCGCCGGAACAGATCGTCGGCCGTGGTGTCGATCACCGGACGGATATTTTTGCCACTGGTGCCGTTCTGTATGAAGCGATCGCTCTCGCGCAGGCGTTCCCTGGCGCGATCGACTCTGGTGTCCTCCACAGCATTCTGGAGAAAGGCCCGATCCCCCTCGACCAGCGCGTGCCCGGTGTCGAGCCTGAGCTTGTCCGCATCGTGCGGCAGGCCCTCGAACGGGAACCCGAGAAGCGCTACGACGACGTGAACGTGATGCGACGGGATATCGGCCGCGTGCGGCGTCGGTTGCTGGAGGACGGCCATGAATCCGGAGCTGACTTTCCACACGACCGTACCATCGTGGCGCGTCCGAAGACCGCGACGCCCGGGACCGGTCGTCCAAGTGACAGCGATCGTCGCAGGAAGATGGATCCGGAGCGATTTGCTGAAGTGCGACGCCAGCAGGTCGAGGAACATCTCCGGTTCAGCCGCGAGGCGTTTGCGAAGGGAGACTATGACGCTGCGCTCCAGCATGCCGAACGCGCTGCCACTGTAGATTCCGACAGCCGCCTTGCGTTCGACCTGATCGATCAGTCGAGATTCGCAATCGAAGCCAAGGCCATACGCCAGCTCCTCTCCAACGCATCACGACTGCTCTCCGAAGGTCGCCTGGAAGACGCGGCCGCGCTGGCCGATGAGGCGTCGGCCACGATCCCCGATATGGAGGGTGCGGACGAGCTCCGCAACGAGATGCGCCGGGTCTCAGACGAGATCTCCGCAGAACGCGAGCGCCAGAAGCGCATCGATGCTTCTCTCGCGCGCGCAAGGGCTTCCATTGAGGAAGGAGGCTACGAGACAGCGCTTCGTGCCGTGTACGAGGTGTTAGCGCTTGATCCCGAGCGGCCGGAAGCGCGTGACCTCGAGCAGATCGCAAAATCCCGGCTGCAGGCACAGCGTCAGCACGAACAGGCCAGGCGCAGCGCGTATGACCGCTTGAAAGCTGCTCGAACGCTTGCCGACGAGAACAAGTTCGACGAGGCCGTTAACGCTATCAATGCCGTGGTGCCGCCTTCCGATACCGTGCGGCTCGCAGCGGCGGAAGCGCTCACGTCAGTCAGGACCCTTCAGCGCAGGCGCGCCACTGATGCAATCGTGGCGAAAGCACAGACGGCGTTCTCGGAGGGGCTGTTCGAGCAGGCTGTCTCCCAGATCGATGCGATTGCTGCCGAAGATCTGACTGACGACGCCCGGTCCCTGCGGACGACGGCGGTGCAAAAGCTCACTGAACAGCGTGAGCTGGTTCAACGGCGCCAGGCGCTCGAAGCCGCTATTGCTGCAACTCAGACGTTGATCTCGGAAGGCAGTATCGCCAAGGCGTATGAGCGTCTTCAGGACGCCGTGGGGACCGGTCTCGACGATGAGCGAATCGCAGCGCTACGACGACAGATCGTTGATCTGGCGGCGGCGGCGGAGGCGAGACGGCGAGAAGAAGCCCGGGAACGCGCCGCGGCGAAGAGGGTTGAAGCGGCCCGCCAGCTTTTTGAGAGCGGTGATCGCCGTGCCGCGGTGGCGCTGCTCGAGCGCGACGCATCCGGCCACGGGCTGGTCGCAGCGGCGCTGACCGAGATGCGCGAAACCCTGGCGGCTGAGGAAGAGCGTGTCCGCCGGGAAGCCGAACTGCGCCGCCAGGAACAGGAAGCCAGACAACAGGCTGAGATCGAGGCGGCTCGGCTGCTGGAGCTCGAGCGGCAAGCCGAGGAGAAGCTGCGGCGCGACGAAGAGCGCCGACTGGAAGAGGAGCGACGGGCCGCACAGGAGGCATTAGAGAAAAAGCGCCTCGAGGACAAGCGGCAAGCGGAGGAAAAGAAACGGCGCGACGAGGAACGTCGACTTGAAGAGGAACGGAAGGCCGCGCACCAAGCGGCAGAGGCAAAACGCCTCGAGGAAGAACGGTTACGTGAAGCGGAGCAGCGTGAACAACTCCGGCGTGAACTCGTTAAACAACTGGCGCTTGCGCGCGAGCGGCTTGACCAAGGCAACCTGACCGGCGCGAGCGAAGCAGCCACGACGGCCCTGACCCTCGATCCGCAGAACTCCGTCGCGCTGAAGATCCGCAATGACATCGACGAGGAGACGCAGCGGCGCGACGCGGAAGCGGCGCGTCAGGAGGCAGCGCGCAGGGAGGAGGTTCGCCGGCAGGCGGAAGAAGCTCGACGACGAGATGAAGAAGAGCGACAACGAGAGTTGGAAGCGCGCCGACTGGAACAGCAGGTCACCAAAATACTCAAGAAAGTCCGCAAGGTGCCCGAGCATGAGGCGGCGCTCGGCTTATTGAACGAAGCGCTGACGCTCGCTCCCGGTGACCCACGCATCCAGACGCTGTTGCGGGAGCGCAACGCCGCCCTCGAGAACCTTCGCGCCGAAGAGCAGCGTCGTGCAGAAGCCCGCGAAAAGGCAGCAGCTGAGGAGGCCGCGCAACGCGAGCGGGAACGACTGGCGCGCGAGGCGCAAGCGGTCCGCGAGCGCCAGGACAGAGAAGCGCGAGAGCGCCGCGAGCGCGAAGAAAGAGAAGCGCGAGCGCGGCACGCGCAGGAAGAGGAAGCCGCGCTCACTGCAGAGCTCGAGGCCAGGCGACAGGCTGATGCGGCCGCTACGTTGGTCGTGGCCGCACCACATTCTCCACAGGAGACGGCTCTACGTGGTGCTGCGCAGGAGAGAGTCGGCGAAACGATCCTGCGACCGCCGCAACCTGCGCCTCGTCGCGCCAACGTTGCGTATCTTGGCATCGCTGCAGGGATCCTGATCGCGGTTGCCGTCGGCGTGATGCTGTTCCAGGGTCCGACGCCGACGGGTCCCGCTCCTGGGGGCGAGACGCCGTCATCCCCGGCCGTCCCGCCGCCGGTGCAAACCCCGGCGCCGACAGTGCCAACACCGGTGCTGCCGGTGCCAACACCGGTGCCGACCGTGCCGACACCGGTGCCGACCGTGCCGACACCGGTGCCGACCGTGCCAACACCGGTGCCAACGCCCGTGCCGACTGTGCCGACACCTGGGCCAACGGTGCCGACACCCGTGCCGCCGGTGCCGACGCCCGTGCCGACGCCGACACCCGTGCCGCCGGTACCGACGCCCGTGCCGACGGTGTCGCCATCACCGAACGAGATACCGCCACGAATCGACGAGCGTGCTGCCATCGAACAGACGTTCCGTGCCTACGAAGGCGCGTGGGGCAGCCTTGATGCCGAGGCGGTTCGTCGCGTGCAGGACTTCACCGGCCCCGACATGGCTCGGGTACGCGCGAGCATGGATGCGGCGCGCCAATTCCAAGTGTCCGTCCAGATTCAGGACGTCAGCCTCGCGGCGGACGGCCGTCACGCAACCGTGACAGCCCGCGTCCGCCGCTTGTTGATTCCCAAGAGCGCCGCCAGGCCTGCCGACACGACAGTGACGAACACGTTCACCATGGAGAAACGCGGCGACACCTGGGTCATCGTCACGCTCAAGTGAGGATCGGACGTCCGCGGCGCCGCATTTCAGAAGGCGTAATCGAACCCGACGACCGGCGTGATTTTCGGACGCACTCCGGCTTCCGACAGTGGAAACAGGACGTTCGCTGTCAGCAGCAGGTTCGTCGCCACGTTGATTTTGGCACCGACCGCTCCAAGGAGCAGATTCAGGTTCTTTTTCCCGGTAATGTTCAACTGAGACCGCGTGGCGGTTTGAACAGCCGCTGCGTCACTGGTGCGAAACGGGAACGATGAATTCGACGTCTCGAACCGAGTCATCTGCCGCAGCGTCCGCCCGATCATATCCGCCGCAATCGTAACCCGCCTCGTCGCGGCCCAATCAAAGCCGCCGGTATA
>Ga0105340_1000240_pt1 | contig 27361 bp, 28 predicted proteins | sample EasRivMeERMLT700_FD_89676 | JGI IMG/M metagenome (GOLD analysis project Ga0105340, IMG submission 89676) | Soil microbial communities from meander-bound floodplain in the East River, Colorado, USA - East River MetaG ERMLT700 | ecosystem: Environmental > Terrestrial > Soil > Floodplain | place...
CTCCGGGACTTCACGCGAGACGTTGGCAGCGACCAGATAGCCGCTTTGTACTCCGGATTCGTAGACATCGACCGCCAGGTGTTTCCGCTGCAGTACGCGGCGGGTACGCACACGCGGGACATCATCCAGGTGGTGCGTCTCAGTCCTGCGGACGCGCAACGCGGGCTGAGCGCTCGGGGGATCGAAGAAAAGATCTGCGGCCGTGCGCTTGGAGCCTTCGGCGGTTTCTTCAAGAAACCCTGGCGATCGAACGACATCATGTGGGGTCGTATCGACGCGCTCTGCCAGATCGTCGAGTGCACGTTCACGAAGGAACGCATTCGAAAGGTGCCGCGTTCGGCGCCGTCGCAACAGGTGCTCGAAGCGCGGCTCGCCGCCATGTTCAAATCCACTGATGCGCCGACGATCACGCGCCTCGCCCAACAGCTCTGGAACGTTCACGCCTTGAATGATGCCGGTTTCGAAGGTTTGTTGAGTGCGCTGATTGAAGCCGGCCAGCTGGAGATCGCGGAAGTCGAGTGGCGCCAGGTCATCGATGACGCACTGGAGCAGGAGCGACTGTGGGGACACCATGGAGTGCTCACAACACCTCTTGCCGGGACGCCGCCGTTCTCGAGCGAACGTGTCGCGTGGGAGGCGGCGGTCCAGGGTCACGATGGACTGATCGTGGCGCTGGCTGCGCAGGCCGCGGCAAAGCCACAGTTGGACTTGTTCAAGCGCTACCGAGTTGCCGGCCGTCCTTTCGTTGAGGAGATTCCGAAACCGGTGCTGCTGGAGCTTGGGACGTTGGCGCTGATGCGATTCGAGCGCAGCGTCGCCAGCGAATTGCCTGCGTGGCAAAGCCTCGGGACGCGCGTCTTCTACAAAACGTTTTTCTCATGGATTCTGCCCACGCTCTACGGATGGGCGCGATTCAGTCGGACGGCACCCGAATATGGTCGCTCGCTGACGGCGTCCCTCCTGGTAGCCAGTCTGTTCGCGTTCCTGTTCGGCGTCGCATTCCTGACGATTGGTGTGAGCGTGACCACTGCTCAATGGATGGTGGCTGTCTCGGTGATGGTAATGGCGGTGTGGGTCCTCGTTTTCAGGCGTGAGTGACGACGAGTTCTTGACCTCGCGACATCACTCTCGACTCTCTAGCGCTCGAGCGGACCTGAAAGGTCCGCGCCGCGTGCGCTTCGCCACAGTCAGACAGGAGGAGTGCGCCGATGCCACTCCGTCTCCCGCTCGTATGCCTGCGCCAAGGCGAGCACCAGCGGCTCGCCGAGGCGCGGACCGCTGATTTCGAGACCGATCGGCAGCCCGCTGCGGCTGAAGCCGCATGGGACCGAGATGCTCGGCAGTCCGTAGATATCGAACGGCTGGGTGTTGCGCAGAGACCGTGCGACTCCGCCAGCCGGAGGAGTGCCTGGATCGGCGGCAGCATCTTGAATCGTGGCTGGGAGGATAGGAGTCGTCGGAGTCACCAGTAGATCCACCGCCGAGAACACCGTCATGACCTCGCGTCTCAGCCGGTCCAGCTCACGGCGCCCTTCTATATAGGCCACCGCCGACACCTTCGCCCCGGCCTCCAGCCGTCGCCGGGTCATGGGTTGATACAGATCCGGCGTTTTTGTGAAATACGGCGCATGGAAGGCATACGCCTCGGCGCCGACCACTGGAAGCGTCTGATAGGCGGGCAGTTCCACGTCGCGGGTGGACGCGGTGAGGCGGCGGAGGACCTGCAGCGCCTCATTCACTGCCTGCTCGATCTCCGGATCGAGCGTCTCGTAGAACACCGCGCGAGGGATTCCGATGCGGAGCGTCGAGACCTTCTGCCGAAGCGCGTTGGTGTAGTCGGGCACCGTGGCGGCGAGGCTGTTGGTGTCGAGCGGGTCGTACCCTGCGATCGGCTGGAGCAGGAGCGCGGCGTCGGCCACGGTGCGACAGAGCGGGCCGACGTGATCCAGCGACCACGAGAGCGGCACGACGCCGCGAGTGCTGACGAGGCCATACGTCGGCTTCAGGCCTACGATGCCGCAGTACGCGGCGGGTTGACGGATCGATCCGCCGGTATCCGATCCCAACGCGCCGTAGCAGAGTCCCGCCGCAACTGCGGCGCCGGAGCCTCCCGAGGAACCGCCGGCGATGTGATCGCGCTGCCACGGGTTGTGCACCGGACCGTAGTGGCTCTGCGCAGAATTGTCGCCGTACGCGAACTCGTGCATGTTCAGCTTGCCGAGCATTACCGCGCCAGCCGCTCTGAGCCGGCGCACGACTTCCGCGTCTCGCTCTGGCACCCGATCCGCAAAGATGGCGCTGCCAGCAGTAGTGCGGACGCCGGCGGTGTCGAAGAGGTCCTTCAGCGCGATCGGGATGCCGTCCAACCGTCCCCGTCGCTTCCCGCTGGCGATCAAGGTCTCTGCGGCTTTCGCATCCGCGAGCGCTTGTTCGCCCGTGACGGTGATGAAGGCGTTCAACGTGGGGTTCAGACGTTCGATGCGCGCGAGACAGGCCCTGGTCAGTTCGACGGGCGACACCTTCCGCGCGTCGAGGAGGTCACTCGCGTCTTTGAGCGACAGCGCGGTGAGGTCGTCAGGTCGCCTCGGAACCTGCGCCGCCTGAACCTGCGTGCCCAGCACAGCGGCGGTGTACGCGCCGGCTGTCACTTTCAAGAAGTCGCGTCGATCCGTCTTCGCTTGGGAGCTTCGGCGAGACGGGTCCTGGCGCATGGGGGCGCTGCCTGTCGAGTTCATACGCCGCATCATATGGCGAAGCGCATGAGGCGCGGACCTTTCAGTCCGCTCGAGCACTAGTATGCGGCGCGGACCTTTCAGGTCCGCTCGAGCGCTAGTGCTCGGACCTTTCAGGTCCGCTCGAGCGTTAGTGCCGCTAGTGGTTGGGGATGCGGACAGGGGCGCGAACGCGTCCCGCGAGCTGGGTCGCAGGATGGGACTATCTAGCGCCGACGAGAGTCTCTCGCGACTCCTGCCGTGAACGGAGCGGCTTCCAATCTTTGTCGGTCGCAAGCCATGTCTGGTCGACCCACTTGAAGACCTCCATCAGGCCCGACGAGCAATCCACGTCGAGGGGTTTCGTCCACCGATCCCGGAGCTCGCGGTCGTTCATCACATAGAGCTCTTCCCGGACGAGAACGGTGGCGCTCGGTTGACCCTGGTCGTCCAGGCACAGATGCTTGGTGGTCGACGTGCCTTTGAAAGAGCCAGTGACGGGATCCCATCGATACTTTCCGCGACCGTAAACTTCGCCCTGCGGATTCATCCAGATGGCGGTCAACACATCCACCTTCTGAACGAATGAGACCCGCAAGCCCTCGCCATTTTCGCTCGGCAATGTGTAGAAACCCGCCACTTTGGGTATAGCGGATGAGGCATTGGCAGCGGTGGCGCGTTCACGAGCCGCCTGTGAGACGAGGTTGTCGCGCTGTGCTTCCTGGGACGCTGCGGATGCGACGAACGTCGCCGAGAGGATTCCGGAGGCCGCCACGATTACAAAGGCCGTGGGAGATGGAATGTTCGAGACCATTGCCAAGCAGGACCGTTGCAATGCCGCGACCATCGCGACCAACAGCCGCAGAATCGCGCTTCTGATTGATGGGGCCGTCGTGTGGGCCGCGACGGGACACGGTTAACCGTCCACAAACCCTTCACAGAAAGTTGGCAAACGCTGCACTTAACCAAGCGGGCCCTGTTCGTGCGCAGCGCCCCACACGAGTGAATACGCTCCGCTGAGAGCACGGAAAATGTAATGACCAGGGCTCGCTCATGCACGAAAATCGTGATTCGTTGCCGTGGTCCCTCATGCCGTTGTGCGAGCCCGAATCACCCGCCTTGGCGTTGCCGCATGAAACGGCGAGGCTTCGCCATGATTCGGCGCGCGGTTGCCGATGCGCGGGAGGGGAGTGGGAACGACGTCTTCGCCGCTCAGCGTCGAATCAGGTGGAGGTCCAGCCGGCTGTCGCCGTTGATCGTCACCGCCTGACCGTTACCTTCTGGACCGTTCGGGTCCGTTCGCGGATCCTCGAAGCCTTCCTTGATGGGCGTGATGCTGTTTGCCTTGCCGGAATACAGTCCCGAAAAGCTGTAAAAGCCTTTCCTGTCAGTTGTCGTCGTCTGATAAATGAGAACCGGGCATGAGTTGCTGAAAAAAGGCGGCACGGGCGCAACCTCCTCACAGGAGTATTCGCTCACCTGGACGCCTTCAAGCGGTATCAGTCCGGTCGGTGTCTCTTCCGAGACCACGCCAGACAGGGTGTATATCGCGACGCGCGGACCCAGCTGAAAATCGAATTGCGTGTCGCCACTGACCGTCAGGATTTGGCGCGCGGCTGCGTAGCCTGCCTTGATCGCGGACACGCCGCCGGACGAGCGCGGCACTCCCGAAAGGCTGTAGTAGCCCTTGCCGTCGGTGGTCCCTTGCACGCCTGCCACGGACACTTTCGCGCCTTCGACGGGCAGACTCCCTTGCCCGACGACCACACCGGACACGGTGAAGGTCGGATCCGGAGCTTGAGTTTGGGTTGTGGGTGCGGTCGGCACGTACCCGCTACAGGCCGTAACCGCCAATGTCAGCACGAGAGCGACCACGACCAATCGTGGCGCGGCCGGCGGACAACACATCGCAGCGCCTCCATCGGCTCGCGTGAGGCGGCTGCAATCGGCAGGAGCCTCACGAAAGCTGCCGAGACTATACGCGCTTTCCGCGAACCTTACAGACCACCACACGAATCGGGGTCCATCGAAATCAATTCTTTTCCGAAAACCTGGCCGTCTGCAGCGCGGGCCGCAGGCGTTATGCTGACCGGCCTATTGCGGCAGTCGCGAAGGCAGCGCGGTTCCTAAGCACGGTCGGTACAGGCTTCCAATGCGGCTCGTGGCAGGCTTGGCCGACGAGCAGCGGGCCGTCGGGGTGAAGTGCACCGTTCAGTTCCTGCCCCTGTCAAGTTGGAACCGTCGAATGTCGAAGTCTGTGCCACCTTCGATGATCAGGTCGGCAACCAGTTCACCGATGACGCTCGCGAATTTGAAGCCATGTCCCGAGCAGGGGCTGACGATCCACATTTGCCCGAACTCAGGGTGCCGATCGATCAGGAAATGGTAGTCAGGCGTGTTTGTGTACAAGCACACGGTCGCCCGACGCCAACCGTTTTCCAGATCCGGTAAGTACTCATCCACCCAGGAGGTCATTTCCGCGATCTCCCGCTCAGACACGGTTCGGTTTACACCATCCGCCGTCGTCGTTTCGCCCAGATGGTGTCGAGCCACTTTCACACCAGCGCCCACCTCGGGGAGTTCTGGAAGACCGTAGCAAACGCGCCCGGCGTCGTCTTCCAACAGGAAGATGGGCAGGGCGCCAAGCTGGAACAGGGACGATCGTGCCTGCGGCTGATACCAATGCAGCACGTTGCGTTCGACCTGCAGCGGTATCGGCAGATTGACAAGCGTGGTGATCCACGGGCCACAACAGAAGACGACTCGGCCTGCGTTGTAACGCTGGTTGGCTGTGCGCAGCCAAACCGAGTCACCGCTTACTTCCCACTCCAGGACAGGTTCGTCGACCATCAGTGTCGCGCCTTGGGAAACCGCCAGGGTCAAATACGAGTCGATACAGCGTTCAGGAAAAAGCACACCCGCTCGAGGCTCGAGTACGCCCACGATCGAGTCAGGCAAACGGAAGGCGGGATAACGCCGGCGGATCTCCGCAGCCGAGAGGACTTCGTGCGCAAGATGATGTGTCTTCGCGCTGGCGGATGCACCCCGGACCACTGAGCTGTCTGGTAACCCGAGCATCAGCCCACCAGTTTTGGTGAGCAGTGTGCGCCCGCTGCGAAGCTCCAAGTCATGCCAGAGTTCGTATGCGCGCTGAACCAGTGGTACATAGACGGGGTCTTCAAAGTAGGCTTCACGGATAACGCGCGTTTCACCGTGAGACGAGGCTCGCGAGTGCGGCGGCGCGAACGCGTCGAAGCCGACCACGCGCTGGCCGCGACGCGAGAGTTCGAAAACAGAAGAACTCCCCATCGCGCCCAGACCCACGATCGCGACGTCATAGACCACGACTTACCTGTCCTATTCTTCATGTCTTTCATCAAACCTGTCACGACTTCCGCTGAACCGGCCGCCGGCATTCATGCGAAGGGACCGGGTTCGCTGTCTGCGCGGTCATTTGCGCTGTTTGATTACGCGACTTCGCGGTTGGAGCGGTCGGGTGCCCCGTTGGACGACGCGACTTCGCCGTTAAAGCGCTCGTGTGAACCGTCAGACGATCCAAGTTAGACGTTAGAGCAGTCGTGTGCGTCGTTCGACGACATGACTTCGGTGTCAGAATGGTCGTCTGCCCGGTTGGATCCGTCTGCTGCCGTCTGTGAACTGACGTGTGCGACGTAACACCGTGCCGCTTCCTTGTGTTTCGGTGCGTGTGCCTCGTCGCACGGCGGACGTGCTCGCTTGAACGCGGCGACTGCGCATTTAGCGTGCAGGACTTGCAGACATTTTGATCACGGTGCCGCGTGAAACAGCGACGCTTCACTCGCATCCCTGAGCGATAGCCCGGTGAGTTAGTCAGGTCGCCTCGGAACCGGCGCCGCCTGATCGTGCGTGCGCAGCACAGCGGCGGCGTACGCGCCGGCTGGCACATTTCAAGAAATCGCGGGTCCTGGCGCGGATCGGGGCGTTGCCTGTCGAGTTCATAAGCCGCATCACGGGCGAAACCCTGGTGAGAGCCTCGCGGCGGTTTGACCGCGCCTCTTTGCTGTCGGCGTCGTCATCCGCCGCGTTGGAGCACACAGGTTCCCTGTTTGAGCGGTCGAGTGCGCCGTTTGACCACGGCACTTCGCTGTTAGGGCGGTCATGTGAACCAGTCTGACGTGCGAGTTCGAGGTTGGAGCAGTCGTGTACGCCGTTCGATGCGTGACTTTCGCTGTTTGAGGGGTCGTATGCCCGGTTGGACCTGTCTGCTTCCGTCTGGAAGCTGACGTGTGTGCTGTAAAACCGAGCGGCTTCCCGGTGTGTCCGTGCGCGTGCCTCGTCGGACGGCGATGGTGCTCGCTTGAACGAGGCGAGTGCGCATTTTGCGTGCAGGACTTGCAGACATTTTGATCGCGCTGCCGCGTGAAACGGCGACGCTTCGGCATAATTTGGCGCGGTTGCCGATGCGCACGGGGAGCGACGTCTTCCTTTTCGGTCCCTTCGAGCTTGATTCTGCCGATCGTCGGCTGATGCGTGGACGCGAGCGCGTTCCGCTTCCCGACATGCTCCTGGACATGCTGTTCCTTTTCGTCTCACACCCGGGCGAGATTCTCTCCAACGACGCGCTTTGGGAGGCTGGCTGGAAGGGGATCGCAGTCACACCCAACACCGTGACCCAGGCCGTGAAGGGCTTGCGGAAGGCGCTGGGCCTTCAGAAGGGCGGCCGCGATTTCATCGAGAACATCCACAAGCACGGGTACCGGTTCGTGCCGGCCGTGACGCGTGCGCCAAAGCGCCAGAGGAACATAGCGGTGGATGCGCTGCTTGCGCCGTTCATGACGTTCGTCAAAGGACGCGCGTGGCTCGAGACACTGGATCTCGCTGCTGTCCGCCGCGCGCTGCTGGTCTTCGAGGAGGCGGTCAGCCTGGCGCCGGACCATGCGGCCGCGCACATCGGGCTGGCCAACGCCTGCGCGATGCTGTTCGAGTCGACGCGAACCGACGCCGCGCCGGACCTGGTGGTCCTGCAGCGGGCCCACGTCCACGCGATCACGGCATGCGACCTGGACGGCTTCTCAGGTGATGCCTGGAGCACGCTGGCGTTCGTGCTGCATTGCCTCGGCGAGGTGGAGAAGTCGATCGCCGCTGCGCGCCGGGCCATTGCGCTCGAACGGTACGAGTGGCGCCACTGGCTGATTCTGGCGTTTGTGAGCTGGGGTGGCCAGCGCCTGCGCGCCACGCGGCGCGTGATGGGGATGTATAAGGGGCTCGCGTTCGCGTACTGGTTCGCCGCGACCGTCTATGTGGCTCGCGGCGAGTTCGATGAGGCGCTGGCGGAACTGCGCGCCGGCTGCGCGGCGCAGGACGCGCAGCGGCAGCAGACCGATCGGTTCCATGCGGTCGGCCTGCACTTGCTCCATGCGCTCGTGCTCGCCGCTCTTGGGAGGGACGAGGAAGCGCTCGAGGAGCTCGCGCGCGAGCGTGCCTGCCTGGATGCCGGCCACATCTACGCCCGCGAATGTTCCGCCACCTGTTCGTACGCCATCGGCGCGATCCGCCTTCGGCTCGGCCAAGATTGTGCGGCCGCGGCATTTCGGGAGGCGCTGACGTGCGTGCCGGGGCATGTCTTTGCGGCTATTGGCCTGGCGGCGGCGTCTGGTCAGAGCGGGGCGGGCCTTGTGAGGCCCGCGGATGCGGCAAGCCTTGTCAGGCCCGCCGCCGCGAACTCCGTCGACGCTGCCCTCGCAAAGGCTGTTGCTCTGTCGGTCCAGGGGAAGCACGACGAGGCGGCGCGAGTGTGCGGCGAGGCCATCCGTCAGGCTGATCCCGGTTCGCGTGGATGGATGACGCCGGTGGAGCCGCTACTGCACCCGACCTGTCACTCTGCCGCCTGGGCGCATGCGCTCGCGATCCTGCGCCACAGAGCGGCCTGAGCCTCGCGCAGCGCATCGACTAGGCGCGATCCGGAACGGCAAACGAGTTCGGCACTGGGCTTTCAATGCGGCTCGCGGGCAGACTTGTTCGGAGTTATGCTGCGAGCGACGCGGGCCGAACCGCGATAGGCCGGGCAGCCTACCGGTAGTTAGACAGCCCAAAAGGGGATTACGGTTAACCGTGTCAATAAGGAGCAAGCCAATGGTGCGAGGCATCACACTCACGGTCATTCTGGGTGTTCTTGGTGTTCAAGCTATTGCGCAGCAGCCCGCTCCAACCTCACCCCCCGACATTCACAATGATGGCGCCCCGATCATCGTTGCGGGCGCCAGGCAATACGACATCCGGTCCCGCATCAATGGCGAGACGTATCGCGTGATGGTCTCTACGCCCTTTAGGGCCGATCCCGCTGTGGCGTATCCGGTGCTGTACGTGCTCGACGGTAACTCGTGGTTTGGCACGATGAACGAAGCTCTGTCGAAGCAGTTCTCGAATAGGGTGACGGCTCCAGCCATCCTCGTTGCCATCGGTTATCCCACCGACGACTTGTCGGAGTGGGGTAGCCGCCGAAACTACGATTTGACCTTCGCGAAGGATAGGGCCCCGAACGCTCAGGGCCGATCGGGAGGCGCTGATCTGTTTCTCCGGATCATCGAAGAGGAAATCAAGCCGTTCGTCGCGTCGCGATACAACGTGGATCGAGCCCGCCAAATCATCTGGGGCCACTCGTTGGGTGGGTTGACAGCTTTGCGGTCACTGTTCCGGAATCCGACGGCGTTCTCCACCTATATTCTGTCGAGTCCATCTATTTGGTACAACGATCGTGACGTGCTTGCCGATGAAGAGGCCTTTTCGAAGCGCGCGCGTGGTCGAGAGTTGCATCTGAAGATCCTCATTACGTCGGCGGGAGACGAGCAGTATCGAGGAACCGATCCGCAGCGTCTAGCGGCGGAAACTAATCGTCAGGTCGATAACGCCTCTGCGCTCGCCGAGCGTCTCAAAGCGCTCAATCCCGGCAACATCACCGTGGCTAGGACTATCTTCGACGGTGAAGTGCATAACACTGTTGCTTCAGCGTCGCTCAGTCGCGCGCTTCGGTTCGCACTGCCACGAGAGTGAGCATCTAGAAGATCGATATCGCTCCCACGCGATTGCAGATAACTTAAAGCCTCTCCAAGCATGAGCTGTCTAACTCGGCATGGAGCCTTAGCGTTTCGCTCATCGCACCAAGCTGCACCAAGATGCAGCGAAATGAACATAATCCGGCACTGAATCTAGGCGATGCCAAGACGAAAGCTGATTTCGAGCGCGGCCACTCCGCAGAAAAAGGAGGAGGGCGGTTTCTACGAAGCGTACGTCGCATTCGCACGAACGCTGCGCCTATGGTTCACTGCGTTCGGCATAGGCGGGCCTGTGCTGTTCTTGACGAATGAATCCGCTGGTGCGAAACTTTTCGCCAGCGGCTCGGGTCGAATTGTCGTCTACTTTTTTCTTAGTGGCGTGGGCCTTCAGATCATGGAGGCCCTGGTCTTCAAGTCCGCTATGTGGTACCTGTACCTCGGCGAGTTCGACGAGCGCGTGAAATCCTGGCGGCGCTACAAGGCATCGAACTGGTTGTCAGAGAGCTATGCAGTCGAGTTCCTCGTCGACCTGATCACGCTGGTGCTCTTTGCCGGCGCCACGCTCCGCCTTCTCAGGATCTTTTCGTGAGACCACAGACGTTTGGGGCGACGTAGAGATCATGCCCAACAGTTTTGGGCTCGCCATGTCTAGCACGGTCGATAAGCCGCTGTCATTTTCTTCATTATTTTTCATCAAACCTGTCACGACTTCCGTTGAACCGCGGATCGACCATACGGGCCGGGCAAAGGAGGCCCATGTATGAACGCTGTTCAATCTCGTCGATACGAAATGCTTGTGCGGGTCCGAGACTTCGGGGACGCACATGCTGACCTGTTCCAGGAATCGAGTCTGGCCCAGCAGACGTTCGCGGCAGTCGCTGAGGCGGTGCAGCAGTTGAATGCGCACACCGTCTCCAAGCTGTCGGCGGTTCCAGGAACGACCCCCAAGGCGATGGCTCGTGCCGATCTGCATGACCGCCTCGAGGCGATCAGTCAGACCGCCCGTGTCATCGCCGAACAGACGCCTGACCTGGAGGAGAAGTTCGTGCTTCCGAACGTCCTCTCGAACCAGACGTTGTTGATGACAGCACGCGCCTTCGCGCATGACGCCGAGCCGATCGCGGATCGGTTCATCGCGCACGTCATGCCGAAGACGTTTCTCGCCGACCTCGAGGCGGCCATAGGGCGCTTCCCCGGCATTCGTGACTGGCGATGTTCGGCGGGCTGGGGCTTGACGCGGACACAAGTTATTTGTCAAGAAGCTCGTGCTTGAACACATTCACGCGGTGGTAGTCCAAATAGGTGTTCTGGTCTTTGGAAAAGTCACCAACGCGCACTCCGGCATCGATTCCCCACGCATCCAGAAGCTTCTCTCTGACCTCCGGGACGACGACCAGTTGCTGGCTGCTGGAGAAGGTGATGTAGCCTTCGTCGAATAGATGATCGATGTGTGGCGACAGCAGCAGTCCGTTGGCACCATCAAGGCGTTCGGCATCGGTGGCCTGGCGCCACGGCTTGATGTGACTTGCGTTCAAATGTCTTGGCTCGTTCACTCTGGTTACCCGACAGGACTGTTCGCGCAAGAGGACATTGGATCTGAAGACGCCTTGGCCACGTCTGGCCCGGACAAGTTGCTCTCTGAAGGTCGGTCCACTGATTGTCCCGTCGACAATCGCTTCTCCAAGATCCAGCGGTTCAGAAGGGGTCTGATAGACAGAGATCGCGGCATAGGCGTCCCAGTACGCCTGTCCGATGAGAGCAATCAGGGCGTCTGCGAGTGCCTGTGGCAGTTCAGCGAGATAGACCGACTGGAGTCCATCACCGTTTTCCTGAAGGGGCGAGTACCTGGCCGGCAGGAAGGGGCGAAGGATGTTTGCATGGTCCTTGGGCCGAATTTGATTAGTTAGGAGGTGGTAGTCGACGGGCACGTACCAACCTTCTCGCGACCAATTCGAGCCAGCGGCACCGAAATCAGGTTTTGGTCCGGTCTGAGCTTGTCCGGTCACAATCCCAATCGCCTTGATGCGGGTATCGCAGTATGAGAACACGATGTCGCTAGGCGAGACTTCGCGCATGTTCTCGTAGAACTGATTGCGGGCTCCGTTTGCGTTCTGCTTCGGGGACCACATGAAGCTGCCGCGAACTTCGGCCTTGTACGTCTGGTTCTGATTAACCCACCAGTACCGCATCACTCGAGTGCTCGCGATTACTATAGGCGGTCCAAAAGCGATTTAGCCCATCTTCGCGTCGAGGTCTAGCGTGAGTCAGGTCGCTGTCGACGGCATATTCAGGGACCGGGCTCCGAAGGTAAGGGGAGGCGAATCGCCCCGGCAGCCGCCGCCGTGCAAGATTTCTGGCCTCCTCCGTTCTAAGGCAGGAGGACATATGAACAACCGTTTCGCCTGTCTGATTGCCGCCGGTCTCGCGCTCGCCGCCGGTCCGCACACCGTGACGTCCGCTTCAGACGTCCGTCATTCGGTTGGGGACGTCGAGATCCTTGTTGATGGCGCCCCTCAAGCACGTTACGCGCATAACGGGCGCTGGTACGTCGAGGCGCGGAAGGGGCGGGAATATGCCATTCGACTGCGGAATCCCTACGGCGTCCGCGTGGCCGTGGCGCTGTCGGTCGATGGGCTCAACACGATCGATGCGCGCGAGTCGACCGCCGCTGACGCGCGCAAATGGGTCCTCGGCCCGTACGAGGCGGTCACTATCAGCGGGTGGCAGACGAGCCGGCTCGAGGCGCGACGCTTCGAATTCACGACCGAGGCGCGCTCGTACGGTCAGGCCCTGGGCAAGACCGCCAACCTGGGCGTGATCTCCGCGGTCTTCTTCAAGGAGCGCGTACCCCTTTCTCTTCTCAGGTCTGACTCGTCCAGCGATGTCGCGGGCCGTCAGGCGCCGGCCCCGGAGTCGTCTTCGCCGGCGAATCAGGCAGCTGCGGCTGGCGCTCTCGCGGGCACGGACAAGAAGGCCCGCGACGAGTACGCCGCCACTGGCATGGGACGCCGGACCGACCACGCCGTCACGCAAGTGTGGCTCGACCTCGAAGACGTACCCGCGCAGACGGTGAACATCCGTTACGAGTTCCATCCGCAGCTCGTCAAGCTCGGCATCCTGCCGCCCGCTCCCACGGCCGATCCGCTGCAGCGCCGTGAGCACGCGCACGGCTTCGAGCCGGGCTTCAGTCCCGAACCGCCGCGCCAACGGTGAGCCCGACGCGTCTGAGTATCCGGTCTGCAGGAACGGATCTCCCGTGCAGGCGGTTTGTCGTTATGCTGCGAGAGCGCCGTAGGCCGGCCGCGTAATGCTGGTCGGCCTGCCATTCATCACGCGGCAGACAAAGACCACTAGCCATGCGCCCCTGGTCGCAAGCCACTGTTCAGGAGTACCACCGCCTCATCCTTCGTGCCCACAGCCTTCTTCACGATGTGCCAGTACACGATGTCTGGCGCGTTGACCTTCCGAACGGTGGGCCGTCCAGGACGATGAAGGACGTTCGCTCCGTTCTCGAGGTTGTCAGGCAGCCTCGGCGTCTGAGTCCGCCCGTGCGTGCACTTTTCGGGCTTCGATGGTTCATCGGGCGTCTGTTTCGATGGGATCGTCCTCATGGAGAACGAGAAGAATGGTCGTTCCGCTCTCGGCTCAGCGACGCGGATCGGTTGCAATCGATCGTGGAGCCGGGCACCTCCGATGGACCCTTTTCTGTCCTGTACGTTCACGCGATGGAGGCAGTCAGCGAGATCCGGAATGCAACCGTTCACGGATTCCTCGTCTGGGCGCTGGAGCCAACATCGGATGGTTATCAGCTGTTCTGGGCGGTCCACGTTCTCCCGGTCAGTGTCTGGACGAAGCCGTACCTTGCGTTGATCGATCCGTTCCGGCGCTGGGTGGTGTATCCCGCGTTGTTGCGCGGTATTCATGATGCCTGGACTCGAGAGTTCAAGTCGGCTTAGGAGGAGCCTCCGGCGAACCAGGAGCGAACCGCCCGGGAGTTTGAATCGTTGCTCGCACGAGCAGGTCTGACGATGACGCGGGTGGTTCCGACCACCACCAGCGCGAGCATCGTCGAAGCCCAGCCGACCTGAGGCGCTTTACACCGACGGGCCACGGAGGCACGGAGCCCACGGAGCGAAAACAAGAATTTCCTCCGTGTCTTCGTGTCTCCGTGGCTACGTGGAAGTGAAAACGGTGTGCGTGCAGGGATCAGGGCTTGGCCGTTGGCAACTCGTACCGCCTGTTGGACAGGCTCACGGGGTGCGTGTCGCCGCGGTGGCAGGTATAGCAGGTCACGACCTGCGGTCCCACCGGGAAGACGCCCGTGCCTGGGAAGTTCGCGTTGATCTGACGGACCAGCATGATCATCTTGCGCGCGACGTCCTTGCGCGGGTTGACATCGATCTCCTGCGGTTTGTCGCCGCCATGGCAATAGGCGCAATCCACACTGAGGGCGTCGCGGAATTCACCCATGAGGGAATCAGGACCGTGCACGGGAGTGCCCGGAGGCAGCACCTTCAAGCTGATGGCTGGCCTCTGAGGGAATGGCCCATCACCAAGCGAGTTGCCGCGGTTGTAGTACTTCTTTGGCGCCACGGTCTCCGGCTTCACGCTTCCGCGATGGCAGGTGAGGCAATCCACTTCGTGATACCCGTCCGGGAACACACCGGTGCCGCTCGGAAAGCTCGTATCGATGACGCGCCCCATGCTGATCATCTTGCGCGCCATGTCTTTCTTGGGATTGCCCTCGGCAGCGTAGTCCCCCTCGAGATGACAGTAGACGCACTGCACGCCCAGGGCTTCATTGAAGCTGCGCATGATGAACTGGACGTCGGAGGTTGCCGCAAGGAGCTTCAAGTTCTTGTAGGTCGGGGCAGGACCGGCGCCGCGGCCGGCCGGCTGTTGTGCGACGAGCGAAACGGATGCGAGAAGCCACAAGAGGAAAGTCCGCATGATGAGTCCTCCGGCCATCTTCGGCGACGTTGTCAATTTTTTGTCGTGACAATAGGCCGGATTCACCAGGCCTCGCCAACGAGCCTCGTCTTTCAGGCCACCTACACTCGCGAAGACCCACCGATCGGCGCAATGACTTTCATAAGCCGAGGCGGGTGCCGGGAGTAAGGGCCGAAAGTGACGTGAGTATAAAGGCAAAACCGGACTGCAGACGCGATTACTCCCGGGTGACGCCGAAGCGTTTAGAGGCTGTATCAAGACCTTGAGCGGCGCGCGCCTAAAGCCTAAAGGTAGCTTAGCCACCAGTCGTGACGACGCGCTTTCACCGCCGCAAACGCACGGCACACGGGGTACAGCGCCGCCACGATCACGAGCCACAGCGCATAGACCCCCGGCAGGCCAAGGCCGTACCAGTCTGGGTAGGTGATCGTGGGCGTTACGCCGCTGTTCGAGAGGAGAAACGTCGCGGTGCCGCCCTGCGCGTACGCCGTTGCGACAGCCAAGGCGTGCGCGACGTAGATGTGCAGGACGTAGAAGAACAAGGGTACGCGGCCGAAGGTAACGACGACCGTCACAAGTCGGCCGCGTGCGCGCTCGAGGGACGCGAGCGCAACGAGGGCAGGGCCCAACGTCATCAGAAGGAAATCGAGCGACGGTGGGTACTTGCGTACGCGTAGGAATGCGAGGGCCGTATATATGCGACTTGGCTGCGCCGACCAAGGCTGGGGATCTCCGTAGCCGTTCCCGAAGCGGAGCGCGAGGAATGCGGCTATGGTGAGGACACCAAGTATCACGAGGGCGCGGCGACGGCGCGCGGACGGTTGCCGCAGGAGCGGACCTATGGAACCGACCGCCATGACGCCTACCCACGGAACGATCGGGTAGTCGATTCGGACCAGCGTTTCCGCGTATGGGTCGATCGGCGTGCCGATGACATCGGGGACGTGCAGGACGCGCCACAGCCAATCAAGCGCGCCGAACGCGTCCGGTGGCACCGCGTCCGTGGCGTTATGGAGCCCGATCAGCGCGAGACCCACGATGGCAATCGCCGGGAGCGGTAACCACACGAGTGCCGCCATGAGTACCATCGACCAGCCCAGCGCCCAGATCACCCCGGCGGTCCACGGCACGACCCGGAACGTGAAGTACCAGCCGACAGAGACAACTGTCAGTTCGAGCAGCACGAGCCAGAGGCCACGCGTGAGGAAGAAGCGGCTGATCTCTGGCACCGTGCGCCCGCGCGCGAGCGAGAGAGAGGCGCCCAATCCCGCCAGGAGAAAGAAGACGGGCGCGCAGAAATGCGTTACCCAGCGCGTGAGGAAGAGCGCCGGCGTCGTGTAGACGAGATCGAGCGGAGCGAATCGAGCGGCGCTCAGGAACGCCCTCGTGTGGTCGAGGGCCATGAGGATCATGACGAGCCCACGCAGGCAGTCGATCGACACGGCACGCTCGCGCGCCGCCGACGTCGTGGCTTGAGAGAATGGGCCCGCAGTCCCGGGTCGTAGAATCCCGTGGAGTGGTACGCTGGTTGGAACACTCACGATTGCCTCACGGCTTACCCAGCCTGTCGCGGGAAGGCAGCTGAACGACCGGAGATATGGGCCACGCGGACCCTCAGTAAGAGCGCGGGAGCGCCCTTGTAGATCGACCAGCGTATCTCGGCGGACCCCGCGAAGGCTGCAGCATAACGCGAAACTGGCGTAAGGCCGGAATCGTCGAAGAGTGTTGAATGGATTGGGGTTGTCGGGGCCGTCACCCCTCATAAGTCGCGTAGTGGCGACGTTCTCGGGGCTTCGGGTCGGTCGTCCCTGCGGCGTTTATCGCGACTCATCTCAAACAGCATCGACGAACGTCGCTTCGACAGGAGACGTCACGTCGACGTTGACTACGACAAGATTGAACGCACCGCAGGCATTGGAGTCTCAGATCTACTCCGATCGGCGTGACGGGTGCGGGCAATCAGAACGTCGAGCGCCCAAGTCGGTGCCATTACTCTCATCAGCAGCGCCTTGGAACGCCGCTTCACGTGACTTCTTCGGCAGCGAACGGCGCACCAACACAACGAGTTGGACACCCGGGCCAGCCCTCCCCGCGGTAGCGCCCAAGCAGCGTGCCCACGGCGACGATCACTCGAAACAGCACGGCTTGAATCGGCCGCGGCATGATCATTAAGGTCTGCGTATGACGATGCCGTAAGAGGAGATGGGCCATGTAGAAGAGCGGAGGCCGGCCGGCCGAGCCTGCGTTGAGGACTTCGAAGATCGCTTGAAGAAATCGGTCCAAGTCCACTGCGGGCCGCGCATAGCCTTCGAACACCAGCGGTTCATTCCCGTCGTTCCACCACCGGTGGGTCGATCCACGAGGGAGCGACACCCGCTCTCCCGAGCCTGCGGTGAATCGGCGACCATTGAGCACAGCCGACAGCGTGCCGGATCTGACGACCCCTTCTTCATCCTCCGCGACGTGAATATGGAGAGGAGGCCCTTGCCGATGTGCGGGGAGGGAACCTTTCAGTTCCAGCCACACTTCGTCGCCCCGCTTTACACGCCGCAACGCCAACCGCTCGCCCGTATGCCGATTCTCGATAATCAACTCGCGAACACCGCTGTAGGCCATCAGACTCTCCGGTTTTGACGGGCACCCAGGCTTCCCTTCCAGGCCATCCGATTGGACGAGTCACATCATAAGCCCGTGGCCAGAGGTTGCTCTCACGTCGGCCGAATTGGAGCGCGAGTGAACGAAGCGTTAAGTAATGAGTAGTCGCCATGGGTTTACTGAACATCGGACGTTATGCCGCCGACACTCCTGATCCGGCCCCTAGCGGCCGCTTCGTGTCTCACCCGAACGTGGTGAATCGGCTCGCAGACGCATACCGCCGCAGACCATACTCGAACACCATCACGGCAAGGCCCATGTACGCGATCGCCCCCACCGGCGAGCAGAACGACATCCGAGAGGAAAGGGGCCTGTACCACGCGCGCTGGTATGTAGCCGACGAACCCTGCGGGCAACACGGTGAAGAGCGCGAGGCGGAGTGCGCCTCCAAAAAGCGGTTCTGCCGCGACACGGTTTTTGTGTTTGCACCCGTACGCCGAGGCCGTTACACGGCTAGCCGCTGGACCGACGCCCCTGTAGAATGCACGAGCCCTCGAATCTGCGATGGCGCTGTCCCTTGCGCGCGGCTCGGCCCGCACACGATGACCGCCTCGATCGGATTCCGGCCGTATGGCATCTGGCATTTCTCGGCGGGCACAAGCTGATAGGAGAGGCATATGAAGCCACGGGCTGGTCGAATCGGACTCACGCTGGCGGTCGTGCTCGTTGCAGTGGCAGCGATGTCCGGTAGGGACGTATCCGCCCAGTCGAATCCCTATCGCCCTGGAGAGAACTGGGGCAGGCTTCCCGAGGGAAGAACGTTCGGAAACGTGATCGGCGTAGATGTGGACCGCAGCGGCAATGTCTGGGTTTTCGAGCGATGCGGCGGGGACACGTGCGAAGGATCGAAACTGGCGCCCATTCTGCAATTCGACGCGTCAGGGAAGCTGTTGAAGAGCTTTGGGGCGGGAATGTTCGCGTTTCCTCATGGTTTTCACGTGGACAGGGACGGGAACATCTGGGCGACCGACGGTCCAGGGAAGAGCGGAAAAGGCTACCAGGTGTTCAAGTTCAGTCCGGAGGGAAAGGTCCTGCTGACGCTGGGTAAAGCGGGCATTGGCGGGGAGGCGCCCGGCACCTTCATCTATCCATCGGCTGTCGTCGTCGCACCGAACGGCGACATCTTCGTCGCCGACGGGCATGGCGCCGATACGAACGGGCGGATCATGAAGTTTTCCCGCGACGGTAAGTTCATCAAGTCATGGGGGCAGAAGGGAACGGGCCGCGGCGAGTTCGGCGGCATGCATGCCATCGCCATGGATTCAAAAGGGCGGCTGTTCGTCGGCGACCGCGGTAACAGTCGCATTCAGATTTTCGACCAGGACGGGAAGTTTCTCGAAGAGTGGAAACAGTTTGGCCGTCCGAGCGGCACCTTCATCGACGCCAACGATACCCTTTATGTCGCCGACTCTCAGTCGGACGCAAAGGTGAACCCCGGCTTCCAGAAGGGCATTCGGATCGGCAGCGCCCGCGACGGGATAGTTCAAATGCTCATCCCGGTTCCCGGACCGCAGGAGAAACCCATCACGACGACCGAAGGAGTGGCCGCTGACGCACGTGGCAACATCTACGGGGCGGAAGCGAATTCCAACAACCTGCGGAAATACACCAGATAGTCGGACGCGAGGGCCAGTCGATCGTCGCAACCTGGACGCCCCAATGCGAAATGGCGGTGTCGTGCGCCGCAGTGAAACGCGTACGTTCGCCGCCGTTACGGCTGTCTCGGGAACCGCCAGGGACCCGATACGTGAATCTCCTCGACGTCGGTTGCCACGCCCTTGTCGTCGACAATGAACTGGTAGCCCAGTCCCAGGCCTTCAAACAGCGTCTGGGATTGCGGCACCAGCGGCCGCGACTCGTCGCCGGCGATCGTGCCGTCGGCAATCTTGGCGATCAATTGGCCGCCGGAGAGCGACACTTCGACGGTGCGCCTGTTTGCAAACCAGAACCCACGGTAGACGCCGACGTACCGCGCCAGCACGTCGGGTGCAACGGTCACCGCCGAGTTCGCGGCATCCGAGAGAGTGCCGGTCCAGAGCTCGCTGCTCTGTTCGCAGACCGCCTCGAGCAATTCCGTATCGGCCGCCAGCGCCATGTTCGCCGTAAAACCCCACGGCTTCGCGTACGCAGCCGGATCGGTGAAGGTCACCTCCACCTCCAGGTGGCCGACGTCCGGGCGCCGGTATCGCTCCGTCACACGCAACGCCTCCGTATGCGGCTGACCAGAGGCATTCAGCCATGTCTTGTCGTTGAAGCCGACACTGTCCACGACGAGCGTGTCGCCGTCCCAGCGGCCCACGGAGTACCCCATCCAGCTTGGTGCGGGGTCGGCCTCCAGCGCACGGCCGTCCATGTGGATCACGCGATAGGTGAGGTTGTCGTTCAGGATCGCTAGGGTGGCCGGCGTCTGGAGGATGCGCTTCCACCCGCCAAATCTCTCGGCCTCAGGGCCGCTCGGCAGGCATTGGAAAAAGGGGCGTCTCCTATAGTAATCCTGCTGATGCTGACGGACGACGTCGTTGACCCACGCCTGCGCGTTGATGGGGTCTGCACGGGGGACGGGAGCCGGCCCGTTCCAGATTCCGGTCAAATCGGGCTTGCCGTCGGGCCCGCGCGGTGTCGGTGCGGTGAGATCCGGCTTGCCGTCCTGAGTGCGCGGAATGCCCGGAGTAGGCCGATCCAGCCACTGGGCCCCAGCCGGAATCGTCCCCATCATCAGAATGAGCGCCGCGAGCAACAGCCTCATATCGCCCTCCGATTTCGTTGTGGAACGACCCCGATCGATGCCGGGATGGTAACACTCCAAGCGGCTGCATGTCGTCCGAGGTTCCGGAACTATCTGGGGCTGACCTTGCCGCGACAGACTGCGTCTGCGTCGTCAAGCTATCCACGCACCCGATCGAGCGGATTTCACTCACGGGCGGCAATGTTCGCGACAACGCGCGCGGATAGGTCTCGGAAAGTCGCGCAGTGTTTAGTAACGCTCTGACGCCGGGGTCGGGCCCGCGGTGGCTATCCCGCGCCGAGACACCCCCGCCCGGTATGATCGCGGTCGTGTCCGAGCCCGACCGAGCATCAGCACATCTCGCAGATGCATCGGCCGCATCGGCTCTCGGAGTCTCGGGACTCGTTATTGAGCTGACCCGCGACGACGACCGCTGGCTGTTTGGCGCGCCGACGCCGTAGCCGTTCGTCTTGGCAATGAACGCTTCAGCCGCGGAATGGTGTTCGGCGCTCCTTCTCTCGGGGCTGCTGGCGGCATGCGGATCCAGTCCGACTCCAACGGCGCCCACGATCCTACCCACTCCGTCGGTCGGCACGCCAACACGATCTCCCGCAGCGCCACCTCTCACGATCGCACCGGTGCTCGCCAACCTCCCGCCGTAGAACCGGGACGAGTGGAAGCTCTGGATCGATGCCGACGGGGATTGTCAAGACACGCGAGCCGAAGTCCTCATCGAAGAAAGCGTCATCCCGGCGCTCTTCCGCGATCAGCGTCGGCGCACCCTTCATCACCGTGGTGCTCGAGGACGGCAGCTACTCGCTGATCAAGCTGTCACAGGAGGGCAAGGCGCTGCCGCGGTACGGTGTGGACTTCGGCCCGATCGACACCGTGAGGCTGGCGGCGGCGTGGAGGCGCTGCGGACGACGAGCCCGGACGAGCTCGCATCGGCGGCCGCGCGCGCGGCCCGCGAGCGGCGGAGCCTGGTGCTCGCGGTCCCTGTAGACTACGCCGACTACCGCCGGATGTTCTGAGCGCACCGCGATCGTCGGGGAACTGGGCGACGAGAAGGCGTGTCGACACGGACGTGCTGGAGGTTCGTCTGGACACTGGCCGCGCCTTCGCCGATAATCCGTTCCCCCTGCAGTGCTGATGTCCGACGGGCGGAAATATGCCTGGCGACCTCATCCTCATTCATACCTCGCGGTCAACGCCGCACTACGTTTCACGAACCCGCAACATGGAGGGGACCTATGGCCGTACGTAAGCCTGCCCGCAAAGCCACGAAGACCCGACGTGCCCGGCGAGCGGCTGTCACGACCGCGCAGGCACGCGCGCACGTCTTCGCACCGGCACACGTCAAGAAGATTCAAATCGAGGAGGTCGATCCCGATCGCGAGGTGAGTTATCGAATGCCGCCGCGACGGAAGAAAGCGCGGCGCGGCGCAGGAGTCGACCTCGGCGAGATGGGGCTGAAAATCTGGACCGGGCTCAAGGACAACGTGGTTGGATACATCCTCCACATCCGTCAGAACGGCACCCTGGTGCACGTGGGCGTATGGAACTGGGCGCAGACGCCCTCCGATGCGGCGAAAGGGTGGACGGAAGACACGAGGATGCATCTGGCCAGCGTCAGCAAGTTCCTGACCGCGGTGGGCACCGTGAAGCTCCTCGACTCGAAGAACCTCTCGTACGACACGAAGATCATCAATTACCTGCCGGCACACTGGAGCAAGGGACCCAACATCGACAAGATCACGTTCCGCCACCTGCTGACGCACACCTCAGGCTTCGTCACCGGTGGATCGGCGACCGACTACGCGACGATGAAGTCGAAAGTGGCGGCGGGAGTGGCCGGCGTAGGGGCCTACGACTACGAGAACATGAACTTCGGCCTGTGCCGGCTGCTCATCTCGACCATCAGCGGCGCCGTTGCGAAGAGCACGACCTACACACCTTCGTACCTGAACGACCAGCTCTGGGATCTCAACACGATCAATGCCTACACGTCGTACATGCAGGCGAAAGTCTTCACGCCGAGCGGCGTCGCCAACGCCGGCTTCGAACCGCTCGTCTACACACCCGACGCGCTGGCCTATCCGTTTCCCGTTGGAGTGACCAAAGGCTGGAACTCCGGCGATCTGAAAACCGTCGCCGGCGGCGCCGGGTGGCGGCTGTCGATCAACGAGCTGCTGAACGTCCTGAATCACATGCGGCGCAAGGGCACGATCGTGTCGGCGACCAAGGCGCAATACATGCTGGACAACTTCTTCGGCATCGACATGCAGACACCGACCGCTGCCGGAAAGCTGTACAACAAGAATGGTTCGTGGGGCACGGGCGACGGCCGAACCGAGCAGTGCGTGGCGTTTTTCATGCCTCAGGACATGGAACTGGCGCTCTTCGTGAACTCGCCGATCGGGCTGGCGAAACTCTCCCTGCGCAACCTCGTCAGGGATGCGTACCTGAATTCGCTGGGCTGAACGTCCACCGCGCAGGCTGGCCGTCATGAAGCGGCCGCCTGCGCCCTACAGCTTGCCGAGAGGCGGCCGTAATGTCTCATTCGTGGGCCGAGCCGTCGACTCCACGCTCGCGAGTCGTCATGCCGCACGCGAATAGTAATTGAGTAGCCCACCGAGTCGCGGACGGCGGCGAATGCGGCCGACATGGTCCCTCGCAGGCGCGCCCGCGATCAATTCGTTCTCAATCCCCTGGTGATTGCGCTCGCGGTGGTAGTGCTCGACGTACTCCGTCATCGTCCGGCGAAGATGACCTTCGCCGAACGGGATCACACGGTTGAGGCACTCGTGCTTGATGGAGCGCACGAAGCGCTCGGCGTACGCATTCGCGTTGGGCGCCCGAAACGGGGTTTGCACCACGCGGATCCCGGCCTCACCCAGCCGGGAGCGCACCAGCGCGCTCCACTTCGTATATCCGTCACAGATGAGCAGACCATGCCGGACCACGTTTCCTCCGGATTCGCCGCAGCGTCGCGACGAATCGATTCCAGAAGAGGCTCTCGTTCCGCTAGAAACGCACTGATCTCCTTCGGATTCACCGTGGCGTGACGGCGAATAGCTTGTAGAACGCGCTCGCGATCCGCTTTTCGCGTTCCGCTCGGTGCTCGGAGAGGCCTCAATAGATCGCCCACAGCTCGAGATACGAGTCCGGCTAACGCGCCAAATGAGCCGCGTGCCTCGGCGCCATGATCGCACAGACGACGGGCGCGTCGGCTCCATTTGGATGTTGGGCCGCCCACGCATGGCGGAGAGGTCGCTGCTAGTCGACGCCCTTTACAGCTCACGAGTCATGAAAATGCTGTTTGGGTCTGCGATGTAGTCAGCGAATGGCGGGCACTCGACAAACCCGTGGCTTCCATAGAGCGCGCGCGCAGGATGGAAATATGCCCAAGAACCAGTCTCAAGACTGAGACGGGTTAACCCCATCATGCGAGCGGCTTCAATGATGTGAAGAAGCATCGCGGTCCCCACGCCAGCCCGGCGATTTGTCTGAACGGTGTGCATCGATTTGATCTCGCCATGTGACTGCGAGAGCTGCTTGAGTGCGCCCACGCCCAGCAACGTGTCGCCCTCCCAAGCCGACCAGAACTTCATGTCGGCTGACTTCAAGCCGTCAAGGTCGAGTGCGTGAGCACTTCCGATAGCAGTCTCTGAGCGGGCGGTTCTTACATGATGTTCCAGCAAGGCCTGGACTCGGGGATGGTCAAGGCCTCCAGAAATGATCTTCATCTTCAACTGCGTGTCGGCCCAACGTTCGCGATGACCCGCGCCGAGCGGGACGCGCGAGCGGCCTGCCGGCGTCGGTGTCCATTGATGGCATGGACTCCTCCCGGTTATTCCGCGGCAGAATCTGCCGTGATGAACGTGGCTGCACACCACGAACCAGGAGGAGGCCGACATGGATGCTACGACGGTGGCTGTGGATCTCGCAAAGGACATTTTCGAAATCGCGTGTGCGAACCGCGCGGGCCGCGTGGTCGAACGGAAGCGATTGACGCGTCGTCAATTCGAGGGATTCCTCGAGACGCTGATGACCGGCACGGACGTGATCATGGAAGCCTGCGGCACGGCGCACTACTGGGGCCGACGCTGTCAGGCCCGAGGGCTCGGTGTCCGGCTGCTGCCGCCGCAGTACGTGCGGCCGTACGTGCGTCGCAACAAAACGGATCGGACCGATGCTGACGGGTTGCTCGAGGCGAACCGCTGTGGAGGGATCCACGCGGTGCCGGTGAAAACGCTGGAGCAACAAACGCTCCAGGTACTCCATCGCGTGCGCACCCAATGGCAAGCCGCGCGGACTGCGCGCATCAACATGATGCGTGGGATTCTTCGGGAGCACGGATTACCGATCGGCTTGGGCGCCCGGACCGCGCTCACGCGCATTCCGGCGTTGCTGGAAGATGACGAGGCACCGCTGCCCGATCTCGTTCGACACGCCGTGTGGCTGCTGGTGGAAGAAGCCCGGGCCATCGAGGCTCGGCTGGCTACGATTGATCAGCAGCTCGCGCAGATTGCTCGGACCCATCCGATTGCCCGCCGTCTCCAGCAGATTCCCGGCATTGGCGTCGTAACCTCCACCACGCTCGTCGGAGCCGTCAACCATATTCACGCGTTTCGCCGAGGGCGCCACTTCGCCAGTTGGCTCGGCTTGACGCCACGGGAGGTCTCAACCGGCAGTCGCCGGTATCTTGGCCGCATCAGCAAACGTGGGGATGTCTATCTCCGCTGCCTGCTTACGCACGGGGCACGGGCGGTGCTGCTGACCGCGCAGCGAACCGCCCGAGCGGCCCCGCACCGTACCACGCGATTCCAGCAGTGGGCCGTGACCGTCGCGGCCCGATGTGGCCATAACAAAGCGGCGATCGCCGTCGCCAACAAGCTGGCGCGCATCGTGTGGGCGGTCTGGCATCGGGAGGTCGATTTTCACGCGCCGCTCTGCGGTGCTGGCGTGAACTAGCGGAACGTGCCTGTCGAGGAGATGCTCAGCGAATCTTGATGATCATGGCGTGACCGGTCGGACCGGCGTCGAACCAGGCCGATAACATCGTTGACCTTCGAGGTCGTTCTACATTGATTGGCCCTCGGCGCGCGGATGCCCATGATGGCCAGGTATGGGATCGAGCTCCAGCCCAAGGCCGCATATATGACTGCATCCGATTTTCGATCACCGCCGCGCTCGTCATTTCTTCGCTGACGTCAGGGAGGAGTCCATACGCGGTGTTAGCCGGCTTCGATACAAGTCAACCCTCTTGAAGGGATCGTTAATGCGCGCCGGGATGCCGGATCATCACGTGCGACCAATACGTGCCGCTCGACATCACGTAGGGCGTCGTACTTTGCTGGCTCTCGGGAACATCTGCTTCATCGGGGAACCCGACTTCAGCGGCTGTACGAAATGGGAAGTGAATCGATTGCCAACATTCGACTCGCGCGTCGACTGCATTGCGAGCTGCATCGTAGCCGGCGGCAGGGCCGAGGCAGCGATAGCCAGCAGTAGGCTCCCTTGAAAGCGGGAGCGTTCCTGCCTGAATTTCGGCGCCCACTTTCTCGCCAGCAACTTTATAGCCCAGCTGAAAGGCTCGGTATACGACCGGAATGAAAGTGTCCCGATAGCATCGCACGTCAAAGCTGTCATCGTTCGGCGCGTCAGCGATGCAGACCATTCCGTTGACTCCGTTGCGGAGCACCTCGGGCTTCAACGAACCATCGAGGCGAACGACCGTTGCACCCGCTCGCAACTGTGTCGGCAACGGCAGAACAGCAGCTTCCGTCGTTTGATCCCGAACAGAGGGCGCCTGGAACACTCCCGTGAGTATCGCGACGAGACCGATGATCGGTGTTCCGCCGTTCATGTCAGAGTCCTTTCGTCGTTCGCGGATCGTCGCGTCACTGATTCGTATGTGTCCGGCTAACGGCTGCAACTGAGCCGCGGCGCCCTCAATCTATTGCGCCGTCGGCTCCAGTTGTTGTTGGGCGGCACGAGGCCGATGATCAATTCGGCTCCTACGAGATCAACGTATTGTGGAATGCGGCGATACTCCAGGCGTTTTGGTCCTGTACTAGTACTAACGTAAACAGTGAGCTGTGTTCGCCAGCGAGTGGGCCAGTCGGTGCTTTGAGTGTGCCCTTCACGTGGGCCAGGAGGACCGCCGGCGCGATCGCTCGCACTCCGGTCACCTGGTAGCCGACGACGCTGCCCGCGTAAATCGTATCGAAGATCGCTTGGTGTCCCTTCGCGATGACTTCACGAGTCCGAAGGTGCTCACCGCGGATGTTCACGAAGTCGGCATCCTCGGCAAAAGGCCGCGCGAATCCCGCACCATCAGCTGCGTTCCACGCTTCCTCAAGCTCGCCAACGAGGTGCGAAACGATCCGCTCACCATCAGAGTTCATCTACTATCCCTCATCCGCCGAGTTTGCCTGGCCGCCCAACGGCGAGCGTTCACCAGCGGCGGCACATGATCGCACCGGCTGCCGTCTGGTGCAACGCGTGTTAGACCGCGTGTTCGATGACGGCTCACACTTATGACCGACGTCGCCAGCGCGATGGATGTTGCCTTCCGTGAATCGCCAACACCACGACCGCTTCTCCGGCAACGCGGAAATAGACTGCATAGGGAAAGCGCGATAGGACTGCCCGGCGAGTTTCATTGTGGACCGACGGAAAGGCCAGCGGATTGTCTGCGATGCGCGTGACAAGAGCGTCCAGCGCTTGGCCGAACTCCTGCCCGAGGCCAGGACGCCTCGCCTCGTACCACTGGCGGACGTCGAGTGCTTCGTCCTCGGCCTGAGGCCTGAAGACGACTCTTCGTCCCACGCTCAGCCTATGAGTTTGGACCGCACCTCAGACCAGGGCACAGCCGAGTCCGGGTTCTCGAGATGCTCTGCCCAGCGCCGATCGAGCTCGGCCCGGTCCGCATCTGACAATTCGAGTTCGCCGTCGCGCTCGGCAGTGGTGAGACTCTCCCACAGAGCCATCGCAAGTTCGGCCCGGTCACCGGCCGGTAGCTTGAGGAGTTCCGTCAATGGACTCGAAGGCATGACCCGATCGTCGCATGGCCAGCCCGTTCTCCGCAATTCGAGCAACGCCCTCGCGCTTCTGGCCGTAGTGTCCTCTTGCGTCCGTGATTGAATCGGAGGTTCAGCGGTCTAGACAGTATGGCTGTCGGAGCAGAGACCTGCCTCACGTAGTAAGTCGTGGGTTACGCGACGCCGGTGAGGGTGACGCGCAGAGCCACATACAACGGAGGCAGGTCATGGCGAAACGTAGCA
>Ga0105340_1000241_pt1 | contig 27360 bp, 27 predicted proteins | sample EasRivMeERMLT700_FD_89676 | JGI IMG/M metagenome (GOLD analysis project Ga0105340, IMG submission 89676) | Soil microbial communities from meander-bound floodplain in the East River, Colorado, USA - East River MetaG ERMLT700 | ecosystem: Environmental > Terrestrial > Soil > Floodplain | place...
CGCCGCCGCCGCCGCCACCGCCACCGCCTCCGCCGCCACCAGCGCCGGCGCCGCCGCCGCGTGCGCTGACTGAAGACGAGATCTTCGCTGCGAAGACGCTCGCCCAGCTGAACGCGGAGAGACCGCTGGGCGACATCGCATTCGACTACGACATGTCGACACTAAGAGACGATGCGCGCGCGACCCTGCAGCGCAACGCCGACTACATGCGCCGGTGGCCGTCAATCAGGGTGACCACCGAGGGGCACGCTGACGCGCGAGGCACCAATGAGTACAACTTGTCGCTTGGTGAGCGCCGCGCCGCCTCGGTGAAGGACTACCTGGTCAGCCTGGGGATTGCCGCGGATCGGATGCTCGCGATCAGCAAGGGCGAAGAAGAGCCCCTTTGCATGGAGATGACCGAGGCGTGCTGGGCAATGAACCGCCGCGGCCACTTCATCATTACGGCGAAATAACCCAATCGATCGTAGAGGCGGACCTTAAGGTCCGCCTCTACATCTGGCGCAACTCCTCGACGATCGCTTCTGCGGCCGCCAGCGGATCCTGCGCGGCGATGATCGGCCGTCCCACCACGATATAGCTCGCGCCCGCACGGATAGCGTCCGCCGGCCCCATCGTTCGTGACTGATCGTTGCGTTCGGTGCCTGCGGATGCGCCGCGAATTCCCGGCGTGACGATCTGAAAGTCCGGTCCGCAGGCCTCTCGTATGGCAGGTGTTTCCTGGGCGGAGGCCACGACTCCCTGGAGGCCTGCCAGTTGCGCCATGCGCGCGAGCGCCAGCACCTGGTCGAGCACAGGTCGTTCGACGCCAACCGCACGCAGCGCCTCGTGGTCCATGCTCGTGAGGACCGTGACCGCAATCATGACCGGGGACGGACGTCCCAGCTTTGCGGAGGTGTCGCGCGCCGCGCGTGCGGCGGCCTGCATCATCGCGCTCCCGCCGGATGCGTGGACGTTGATCATCCACGCGCCGGTGTGCACCGCGGCCTGAACCGCTTGCTCCACGGTATTCGGGATGTCGTGGTACTTGAGGTCGAGGAAGACCCGGGCACCAGCATCCACCAGCTTGTGCACGAGCTCGGGCCCTTCGCTGGTGAACAGGCGGTTGCCGACCTTGAATCCACCGGCGACGCCGCGGAGTGCAGCGGCCAGTTCCATCGCACGCTCGCCCGTCTCGACGTCGAGCGCGACTAGGAGCTGATCCACTGCTTTTCGCGCGAGCTGGTATCGATGCTTCCCACCAGGTCGGACATGCGCGCGATCTTGTGCCGGCGCATGTAGTCGGCCAGGCCGTCGAGGAGCTTGCTCCAGATAAACGGGTCAACGAAGTTCGCGGTACCCACCTGTACGGCTGTGGCGCCGGCGATGATGAACTCCAGCGCATCGCGTGCGCTTGCGATTCCGCCCATACCGATCACGGGAATCTTCACGGCCCGGCGGCACTCGTAGACCATGCGCACCGCGATCGGACGGATCGCGGGACCGCTCAGCCCGCCGACGATGTTCGAGAGCTTCGGACGGCGCGTGTCGGTATCGATGGCCATCGCGAGGAACGTGTTGACGAGGGAGACCGCGTCCGCGCCTGCCTCTTCTGACGCTCGGGCGAACGATGCGACATCGGTGACGTTGGGGGTGAGCTTCGGGATCACGGGAAGCTGGGTGACCTTCTTCACCGCGCTCACGACGTCGAAGGTGCCGTTGAGGCTGCAGCCGAACGTGATGCCGCCTTCCTTGATGTTCGGGCACGAGATGTTCAACTCGAGTGCCGCGACGCCTTCTGCATCGGAGAGGATTCTCGCGAGCTCGACGTACTCGTCGAGCGTGCTACCGCAGATGTTGACGATCACGGTCGCGCGCAGCCCGCGCAGCTCCGGCAGCTTTTCACGGATAAAACGGTGGACGCCGATGCCCTGCAGACCGATCGCGTTGAGCATCCCCGACGGCGTCTCGACAATACGCTCCGGCGGATGGCCTTCGCGCTCCTTGAGGAAGAGGCCCTTGACCGCAACGCCGCCAAGCGTGGAGAGGTCGATCGCCTCGGCGTATTCGACGCCGTAGCCGAAGCATCCGCTCGCCGCTATGAGCGGATTCGCCAGACGAAGCGTGCCGATTTGGACGGACAGGTCGGTCAAATCCCAAACCCCAAATCCCAAATCCCAAATCCCAAGTAAGGCCTCCGTGTCTCCGTGTCTCCGTGGCCCGTCTCGGCGAACGTCATCGCTAGTCCCATACGACGTCCTCTCCCCTGAACACGGGGCCGGCAATGCAGGACCGGACGTAGTGGTGCGCCGTGTGCGCGACGCGGACCGGGATCACGCAGCTGTAGCAGCCGCCCATTCCGCATCCCATGACACGTTCGACCGACACCTGCGACGGCCGCTTGAACCTGGCGGCCACGTGCGCCACCGCTTCGAGCATCGGCTCAGGCCCACAGGCGTAGATCATGATGCCACTCCCCAATCCCGAGAGGGATGCAGCCTGCAGCTCGCGCTCCAGAGGCACGGTGATGCGGCCGCGATCGCCGATGCTCCCGTCCTCGGTGGCCAGCACGAGCCGGATGCCACGCTTCTCGAACCAGTCCAGATAGAAGAGCTCTGAGCCACCGCGCGCTCCGTAGAAGAGCGTCGTCTTCGTTCCGCGATCGATCAGTGCGTCACCGAGGGTCGCGAATGGCGCGAGGCCGACGCCGCCGGCGACCAACCACGCCTCACCGGGCGGATCGATGGGCTCGAACGGACGGCCAAGCGGTCCAAGGCATGAGACCACGTCGCCTTCGACGGAATCGAACAGCATGCCGGTCGTGATGCCGACGCGTTTGCTCAACAGCGAAAGGCCTTCGATACGCCCGTCCGACCGAAGCACCTCGAATACGGAGAAAGGGCGGCGCAGCAGCGGATCCCTGCCGCGGCCGGACTTCACCATGACGAATTGACCCGGAGCGGTGTTGGCGGCGATCTCTGGAGCAGCGAGCGCGATGACGTTGTAGTCGGAGGAGAGGCGCGTGTTGCGAATCACGCGTGCCTCGACGTCGACGAGCATTCTCGCGAGTATAACAACAGGAGGCAGCCGACAGCTGGCAGCTGGCAGTAACGAACGCGGCGGTTTCGCGGCCGGCTGCCTGCTGCCAGCTGCCTGCGGTATACTTTGTCAGCTCTTTAACGCGACCCTGTGAGGTCGCAAAGAGGTGACACATGCCTGACACGAAGTCCGCCGTCGTGATGGACGCGGACCGCATCTCCCGGACCCTCACCCGCATCGCACACGAAATCGTCGAGCGCAACAAAGGTGTTGAGGATCTCGCGCTCGTCGGTGTTCGCACGCGCGGCGTGCACATCGCTCGGCGCCTCGCGCGGACGCTTCGCGAGATCACGAAAACCGACATTCCCACCGGCGCCCTCGACATCACGCTCTATCGCGACGACCTGATGCGGTTCGCCGTCGGCCCGCAGCCGGTCGTCCGGCGCACCGAGATTCCGTTCTCGATCGACGACAAGAAGATCCTGCTCGTGGACGACGTGCTCTACACGGGCCGGACGACACGTGCTGCGCTCGACGCGCTCATTGATTTCGGACGGCCGAAGGCGATTCAGCTGATCGTGCTTGTCGATCGTGGTCACCGCGAGCTGCCCATCAAGGCGGATTACGTCGGAAAAAACCTGCCTACGAACCCGGAGGAAAGTGTTCGGGTGCGGCTCCAGGAAACGGATGGACAGGACGAGGTGGTATTGCAGCAGGAGGCCACTGTATGACGACCGTTCATGACGTGGAACAGAAGCCGGCGGTGACCTCGCTGCGGTCGAAGGATCTGCTTGGCATCGCGGAGATGCTGCCCGAGGAAATCACGCTTGTGCTCGACACGGCGGACGCGATGAAAGAGATCGCGACGCGGCCCATCAAGAAAGTGCCGGCGTTGCGCGGCAAGACGGTCGTGAACCTCTTCTTCGAGCCGAGCACGCGCACGCGCACCTCGTTCGAAATCGCGGAAAAACGCCTCAGCGCCGACACGCTGAACATTGCAATCGCGACCTCGAGCGTCGTGAAAGGCGAAACGCTCGCCGACACAGCCATGAATCTCGAGGCGATGCGGCCCGACATGATCGTCATCCGGCACTCCTCATCCGGCGCGTGCCATCTCCTGTCGCGCATCTGCCGTTCGGCGATCATCAATGCCGGCGACGGCATGCACGAGCATCCGACGCAGGCGCTGCTCGACGCGTTCACGATTCGTGAGCACAAGAAGCGGCTGAAGGGGCTCAAGGTGGCGATTGTCGGCGACCTGCTGCACAGTCGCGTGCTGCGGTCGAACATCCATCTCCTGACAAAGATGGGCGCCGACGTGTGGGTGTGTGGGCCGCCGACGCTGATGCCGACCGAGATCAGGCGATTTGGTGTGACGCCGACGAGCCATGTCGAGGACGCGGTGGCCGGCGCCGACGTGATCATGATGCTGCGCATTCAGCTCGAACGCATGGAAGGCGCGTACTTCCCGTCGCTGCGCGAGTACTTCAGCGTGTTCGGCATGACCGAAGCGCGCGTGAAGCTTGCGAATCCCGACGTGATGATCATGCACCCCGGACCGATGAACCGCGGCGTGGAGATCGCGTCGGAGGTGGCGGATGGTCCGTATTCGGTGATTCTCGAACAAGTCGCCAACGGCGTGGCCGTACGGATGGCGGTTCTGTACCTGCTGGCCGGTGGAGCGGACTATGAAGAGGCTGCTTAAGGGCGGACGCGTGGTCGATCCCGCCAACGGGATCGATGGCGCACGCGACGTCCTGATCGACGGCGATCGCATCGCGCGCATAGGCGTTGATCTCCCGGTCGATGGCGCGACCGTCGTGGAGATTCCCGACGGGCTGGTGATCTGTCCCGGGTTGATCGACATGCACGTGCATCTCCGCGAGCCGGGCCAGGAACACAAGGAAACGATCGCATCCGGCACGGCGTCAGCCGTCGCCGGCGGATTTACCGCCGTCGCCTGCATGCCGAATACGAATCCGGTCAACGACGACGCGAACGTGACCGCGTACATCCTGGCAAAGGCGCGGGAAGCAAACCTGGCGCGGGTGTACCCGATCGGTGCGGTCTCACGGTCGTCGAAAGGCGAGCTTCTCGCCGACATCGGCGACCTTCGCAAGGCGGGCTGTGTCGCGATTACCGACGACGGCCATCCGGTGGCGACGGCGATCCTGCTGCGGCGGGCGCTCGAATACGCCGGGATGTTCGACATGCCGGTCATCGAGCACTGCGAGGATCCGTCGCTGAAGGGCGACGGGGTTGCGCACGAGGGCTATTACGCCGCCACGCTGGGGCTTCGCGGGATGCCCGGCGCGTGCGAAGCGCTTGGCGTCGAGCGGGGCGTGCTGCTGTCCGAGCTGACCGGATCGGCCTTTCACGTCGCGCACATGAGCGCGCGCGCGTCTCTGCGCGCCGTGCGCAAAGGCAAGGAAGCGGGCTTTCGCGTCACGTGTGAGGTCGCCCCGCATCACTTCACGCTCACCGACGAAGCGCTGGCCACCCCGCTCGCCTACGACACCAACACGAAGATGAACCCGCCGCTGCGTGAGGCCGAGGATCGAGACGCGATGCTGGCCGGAATCGCCGACGGCACCGTCGATGCCATCGCGACCGATCACGCGCCACACCACTACGATGAGAAGAAGGTCGAGTTCGACCGCGCGCCGTTCGGCATCGTCGGCCTCGAAACCGCCGTGTCGCTGTCGTTCGACCGTCTCGTGCACGCGGGACGCGTGCGGCTGTCACGGCTCGTCGAGTTGATGTCGCTGAACCCGGCGCGGATCCTCAAGGTGGACGGCGGCACGCTGTCGGAAGGGGCGCCCGCGGACATCACAATCCTGGCGCCGGACCTGAAGGTGCGCGTCGAAGCGGCGAAGCTCCGATCGCGATCAAAGAACACGCCGTTCGACGGCTGGGAGCTCCGGGGCGGCGTCGCGGCGACGATCGTCGGCGGCCGTCCACTGTTCGTTAACCCGGACACAAGAATTTCATTCTGATTTTGCGGCGCGGACCCTGGGTGATTGTGCGCCGCGGACCCTTCGGGTCCGCGTAATGAGACTATGAGCAGACGCGACGAGATCCGCGACAAGGCCGTTAAGAACCTGCAGGAATTCCGCGTCCTGATGCTGGATGGCCACTTCGATTTCGGCAACGGCTATCACGGCCGCGTCTACCTCAATCCGCATCAGCTGTTTCGCTATCCGTCGACCATCTGGCGCTTCGCGCAGGATCTGCTCGACGTGCTGCCGGCCTCGGTGCTCGATGAGACCGAAGTCGTTGCAGGTCCGGCGACCGGAGGCGCGCTTCTGGCGCACACGGTGGCGGGGCTCCTCGACAGCCGCCGGGCGATCAACAGGCCGCCGACACTCTTCGCGCCGTTCACGGTCGACGCGTATCGCGGCCCTGGCCTCAGCCGCTTCTATCGACAGCAGATCGCGGGCAAGAGGGTGCTCCTTGTCGACGACGTGCGGAACACCGGGCTGACGCTGGCGCGGTGCGCGACGCTCGTGCGCTCAACAGGCGGCACAGTGATTGCGACGGCGGAAATCTACGATCGGATGGAGTCCATCGCCGACGCCGGCGCGCCGAACTTCGCCCTCGCCGAATACAAGGCGCCCGAAAACTATTCGACCGCCACCTGTCCACTCTGCCAGTCCGGCGTCCCTGTCACGACCTTCTAGAGAGCGATTCACGACCACGTACCACCGAGACACCGAGACACCGAGGAATTCATTTTGGTCTTGCCTCGGTGCCTCAGAGCCTCGGTGGTCCGTCGTGGCGAAAACTGCGCTACGGCGCGGCGCGGACCGCTACGGCGCGGCGCGGACCTTCCAGGTCCGCGTGCGTCAAGGCTGATATTCGTATGGCGTGATTTGAATTGTCGGGTCGCGGTATTCCCACTGGACGGCGGCGTTGACGAACTGGTGCGGCAGCTTCATGTCGAGCCGCGCGTCGGGCGCGACGGTCGTATGGCTGGGCACGTCGCCGTGAATTTCCCGGAAGTGCGCGGTGTAGTTGCGATATGTCTGCGTGCGGTCAGCGAAACTCGCGACGTTGGCCATGGCGAACAGCGCGAATCGCACGGTGATGCCGGCCACCAGCGCCGTCAGAATGGCGGAACGCGCGAGCGAGGGGACCCTCGGCCTCAAGACGCGTTCGAGGTACATCACTCCTTCGGCCACCAACATCGAGAACCCGATCGCCGGCTGGTACAGATAGCGCGAGGCGTTTCCCCAGTTGAAGAACAGGAAGGGCGCCAGCGCCAGCAGCATCCACCACGTCGCAAACCGCACGCGCCGGTTGCCCCGTAGAATCAGCAGCGCCAGGCCGATCGCGATCACCGCATAGTTCAGCGCGTCCCGTCTCCCGACATACAGCGCGTCGATGTAATCGAGCGCGTTCCGCACGACATGCAGGCCGACCGTATAGTGTCCCTGCGAGACGAGGTAGTTTCTGCTGTTCACCACGATATCGACGGAGAGATACATCAGCGTGAGCAGAAGGTAGGGTGCGTAGATAAGAACAGTGTTTCGCCAGCCGGCGGCTCGCGGACCTGGACGGTCCGCGCCGCGTGTGGAGGGGGGGGCCTTTTGGACCCGCCGCACAAACGCCCAGTCCGCCAGCGCGAGGACGGGCAGGAAGATCACCGAACTCTCGTGTGTCAGCAGGGCGAGCAGAAAGAGGAACACCGACAGCTCGCGCCATCGTGCGCGCCCCTCCATCAGCCACTTCAGGAAGAACAACACGCTGAGGCACCCGAAGAACGCCCCGACGGCTTCCGCCAGCGCGCCGACCCACGCAATCGCGTCGATGTCGGATGGCTGCACGACGAAAAAGAGCGCAGCCAGGAAGCCGTACAGCGTGCTGCGTGACACCAGCCGCGCCAGCGCAAAGATGACCAGGGCGTTCGCGGCGTGCAACAGGATGCTCGCCAGGTGAAACAGCACGGGCGATCCGCGGAAGAGGGGCGTTGCCGCCGCGAAGTACAGATCAATGACAGGCCGGTAGAAGTGGCTCAGCGAGCCAATCGCCACGAGCTGCGACGAGCGGAACGACCACGACCCGACGAGCCACTGGAAGTCGTCGTCGAAGAAATACGCGGAGAGCGCATTGTGATAAACAATGACGGCGGTCGACACTAGGACGACGGCCGCGGCAATCACAGGCGTACGTTTCACGGACAGCCTCGCATCTTACCTACACATGACCTTCAGCGATCTGTTTGGATCAAAGAAACCGATCATCGGCGTCATTCACCTGCTGGCGCTGCCCGGCGCGCCGCTCTACGACGGCGCGATGCAAAAGGTCTACGACCATGCCCTCTCGGAGCTCGATATTTTCAAAAGGAACGCGCTTGATTCGGTGATTGTCGAGAACTTCCGTGACGTGCCGTACTATCCCGGCCGAGTCCCGGCGGAGACGATTGCCTCCCTTGCGGCGGTTTCGCGCGAGATCGTCCGCGCCGCCGGGATGCCGGTCGGAATCAACGCCCTGCGCAGCGATGGCGAGGCAGCGGTCGCGATTGCGGCAGCCTCGGGCGCCCAGTATGTGCGTGTCAACGTGCACATGAGCGTGGTCGTGTCGGAGCAGGGAATCATCGAAGGGATGAGTCAATTGTCGGTTCGCCTCAGGTCGGCTCTCAAGTCGAACGCGCTGATCTTTGCGGATGTCGGTGTGAAACATGCCGCGGCGCTGGCAGACCGAGGTCTGACGAGCGAAACGCGTGACCTCGCCGAGCGGGGGCTGGCTGACGCGATAATCGTGTCCGGGGATCGCACCGGCGCCGAAACGAGCCTGGACGACGTGGACGTGGTGCGGGCGGCGACGACGCTGCCGCTGCTGATCGGGAGCGGTGCGACGCCCGACAACGTAGCCAGGGTCCTGCCCAAGGTTGATGGCCTGATCGTCGGCAGCTATTTCAAGAGAGATGGCGTCGGCAACAACTTTGTCGATGAAGCACGGGTGCAGACCTTTGTGCGGAAGGTCGTACAACTTCGAATGTCGCGATGACGAGGTTCACCGAGATGACGCCTAGCGATCGGTCGTTACACGAGGAATGCGCGACGCTTGTCGTCATGGGCGCTGGAGTGATGGGCCAGGGCATCGCGCGGCTGTTCGCGAATGCAGGGATGCAGGTGACGCTCGTCGACACCAGGGACGTTGCTTCTCCCCATCCTGCAGTGGTACTGGCGCGGCGGGCGCCGCCGGACCTCACCCCCGACCTGGTCATTGAGGCGGTGTTCGAAGACTTCACGGTGAAGCAGTCGGTCTATGCCGAGATCGAAGAGCTCTACCAGGGTCGGTCCGTCCTCGCAACCAATACATCGGGGTTACCGCTGGACGAACTCGCGGCGCCGTTGCGTTTTCCAGAGCGCTTTCTGGCGATGCACTTTTTCATGCCGGCGGACCTCTTTCCGATGATTGAGGTCGTACGCGGCGAACACACCGAAGACACGGCACTCGCGTTGGCCGTGGCGGCGGTCAAACAGGCACGACGGGAGCCGATCGTGCTCCAGCGGGCGGTGAACGGATATCTGATCAACCGCCTGCAGCACTCAATCCTCCACGAGGCCTATCACCTGCTCGAGGCGGGGATCGCCACGGCAGACATGATCGATGGGGTAGCCAAGCACCTCCTGGGACCGCGCATGTGCATCACGGGATTGCTCGAGCAGAAGGATCTGGCTGGTCTCGAGATGCACGCGCAGGCGCAGCGATCCATCGTCCCGACCTTGTCCCACACGGGCGTGCCGAATCCGCTGGTGCAAGGGATGGTTGCTCGCGGCGATGTCGGTGTCCGAAGCGGTCGCGGGTTCTACGACTGGCGCGGCCGCGATACCGCGGCGGCGCAGCGCCAGGCGAGCGAGCGTCTGCAAAGGCTGCTCGCGTATCTGGAGAAGGACGGGGCAGAATGAGCCGGAGAAACGGGCTCGAACGAGGTCTGACGAATTACGGCGATCCCGACTTTGCGGCATACCTGCGGCGGTCGTTCGCCAAGTCCATGGGCTACTCGAGTGAGATGCTGCGGCGGCCGATTGTCGGCATCGCGACCTCGGCCAGCGGGTTCAACAATTGCCACCGTCTGACACCGGAGCTTGTCGAGGCCGTCAAGCGTGGCGTGCTTGGCGCTGGCGGCCTGCCGCTGGAATTTCCCACCATTTCGCTCGGCGAAGTGTTCCTCAACCCGACCAGCCTCATGTTCCGGAATCTGATGGCGATGGACGTGGAGGAGATGATTCGCGCGCAACCGATGAACGCCGTTGTGCTGGTGGGCGGCTGCGACAAGACCGTGCCGGCCCAGCTGATGGGCGCGATTTCAGCCGGAGTTCCTGCGATTCAGCTTGTCGTCGGGCCGATGATGACCGGCCGATACCGTGGAGAGCGTCTCGGCGCCTGCACTGATTGCCGCCGCTTCTGGGCCCGCTACCGCGCAGGTGAGGTGAGCGAAGCCGAGATCACGGACGTCGAGAACAACCTTGCCGTGACTGCGGGTACCTGCGCGGTGATGGGGACCGCGAGCACGATGGCGTGTCTGGCGGAGACGCTCGGCATGTGCTTACCCGGCAGCGCTGCCGTGCCAGCTGTTCATGCGGACCGTCTGCGGATCGCGGAAGCCACGGGTGCCGAAGCCGTGCGGTTAGCGGCATCAGAGCTGACACCCGATCGCATCGTCACTCGCGAGTCGCTCAAGAACGCCCTGACGGTGCTGCTGGCGATCGGGGGGTCGACGAATGCCGTCATCCACCTGGCCGCCATCGCCGGCCGTATCGGCCTGCCGATCGACTTGCATCACCTGAATGCGCTCAGCGCGTCGACGCCGGTGTTGGTCAACCTGAAACCGACGGGGCAGCACTACATGGAAGATTTTCACGCAGCCGGGGGCGTCGGCGCTGTGCTGCATGAGTTGAAGCCGCAGCTGAATCTCGACTGTCGTTCGGTGACCGGCGAAACGCTTGCCGAGCGATTACGAGACCGTCCGGATTTTGTCGATCGTCTGGTGATACGTTCGGTCGACGATCCGTTCCTACGCACAGGTAGTTTGCTGGCTCTGTTTGGCAACATTGCGCCAAACGGCGCGATCCTCAAGCGTGCCGCCGCGGACGAGCGACTGTTCGAACACGTCGGACGCGCAGTTGTCTTTAAAGACCTGGAAGACCTTGCTGCGCGCATCGATGATCCCGCGCTCGACGTGCTGCCCGAGGACGTGCTCGTCCTGCAGAACGCCGGTCCCATAGGCGCCGGCATGCCCGAGGCGGGGTACCTGCCGATTCCTGCGAAGCTCGCGCGCGCCGGGGTGAAAGATATGGTGCGGATCTCCGATGCGCGAATGAGCGGCACGGCATTCGGTACGGTGATTCTCCATGCCTCTCCGGAATGCGCTGTTGGCGGTCCGCTTGGTTTGGTGCGGTCTGGTGACCGTATTCGTGTGAGTGTCAACGAGAGCCGCCTCGACGTGCTGCTCTCGGAGGGTGAACTGGAAGGTCGGCGGTCGGACGAAGTGGCGCGGCCGGTGCCGGCCCGCGGGTATGCCCGTCTGTATGCCAAGTCGGTTCTCGGGGCCGAACATGGATGCGACTTCGATTTTCTCCGGCGCGCCGCCCCGGCGACCGAGCCAACCTCAAGATTCTGAGACAAGCCACAGAGGCACAGAGACACAGAGTTTCGAAAATGGACTCTCTGTGACTCTGTGTCTCTGTGGCCCGTGTTCAGAGGGGAGCGGACGTAGAAGACGCCGCCACCGGCAGGGTCCCGTGGATCCACCCGTTTCTCAGGGCGACGTACGCCGCGATGGACAGAATGGTCATGAACGCCATGCCCACTTCGGCCGACAGCCAGATGCCCCGATACTCCGTCAGCGCATTTCCCGGCTGCGCGTTCAACGAAATGCCGACATAGCCGCTCACGGCCAACGCTGTCGCACCGGACAACTGCGCGATTGTGTTGGCGAACGAGGACAAAGAAGCGGTTCGTTGCGAACCGAACCGATCGGAAATGGCCGCCGGGATCAGGGAGAAGAGGTTGACCGACATTCCGAGCAGCACGGCAATGACGGCTAGTGACCCGATGGCCGTGACGCCCAATGACAGCACGTGGAACAACACCGTCGCGAGCACGAGCCATCCGATGATGACCGTTGTGCGTGACACACCGCGCCGGGCGAGGACATCCGACATTTTTCCGGCAAGTGGGCAACCCGCAGCCCGTCCCAGCAGTGAAAACGCGAGCAGGGCGAGCAGTCCACCGCGAATCACGGCCTGGTTGAGCGGGAGCCCCTGGTTGCTGATGTACAGGTCGGCGGCGTAGACCGCGATCCATATTTGGGCGATGCGGATGCCGATCACGAATCCTGACCAGAGGAACGCGTAGCACCACATTTCCAGGTCACGCAACAGACGCCAGTCGAAGGGCTTTCGCGTGGTTGCCACCTGATCGGACGGGGCCGACCGAAACAGCACGAGCGCTAACACGCCCAGCACGGCGATTGCCGCCGCAAGCATGTGCATCCCCTGGCGCCAGCCGGACGCAAAATAGACCGAGAGGATTGGGAGCAGCGCGTACGCGGCACCTTCGCCGAGGGCGCCGCCGACGCCGCCGAGCGTTCCCTGACTCAGGCCGCGTTCCTTGTCTGGAAACCATCGCGCGATGCCACCCGTCAATGGCATGTACACCGCCGCTGCCGCGATACCGCTGAGAATCCGCCAGAAGATGAGCGCGCCAGTCGACTGGCCCATCGCAAATCCGGACATCGTTGCCGCGGTGAGGAAGATGCCCGTTCCGATGACTGCGCGGCTCCCGAGTCGGTCCGACGCGATCCCCCACGGCATCTGGGCCACCGCGTAAGCGTAGAAAAACGCGGATCCCATCACACCGAGCGTGCCTCGATCGAGGCCCAGATCGCCGGCGATGAATTTCTGCACGCCAGCGTAGTTCTGTCGCGAGAACTGGCTGGTCCCGTATGCGAGGATGCCGACCGCAAGGATGACCCAGCGGTACGGGTAGGGGTTCTGATTTCGAGCGTCCGGTGTATCGCTCATGGCAGTGCCATCCGCTTGAAAAGGGACAGTTATGCGCGCCGTGTGCCGACGCTCGAAACCGGTGGTGTCAGACGGGCGAGCGGCGAATGCTAGCAAGATCGAGGCAGCGAACGCAAACTGCACGAGTAAACCCCCCAGCTCGCTGGTCTCCGAAATCGAGATCGGATATGGTGTGCGGCATGCGAGAAGCTCTTTGCGCTCTGGTTGTGTCCCTGGCTGGCATCCCGCTGGTGGCAGCCGATCTCTCGACGCTTGCCACGCTGGCTGCGCAGGGCCCTCTGCAGGCGCTGGACAAGGCCTATCAGCAGCCCGCGCAGGCCGTCAAAGTTCAGTTCGACACGTCGCCGAACATCACGAAGCGCCTTGCCATGGGCGAGATGCCCGACGTGCTGGTCGCACAGTCTTCGACCGTTGATCAGATGATCAAGGACGGGCGTGCGATTGCGGCGACCCGAAAAACGATCGGCAGGATAGGTGTTGGCGTCGCAACCAGCCGCGGTGGACGTCGACCGGATATTTCAACTGTCGACGCGCTGAAGGCGTCGCTCCTCCAGGCCGACGCGGTGGTCTACAGCCAGGGCGCCTCCGGCCTGCTCGTGGAACAGATGCTGCGCACGATCGGCGTCGCCGATCAGATCAAAGACAAGACGGTACAGGTGCCGACCGGCGGCGACGTCATGCAGCGGCTCGGTAAAGGCGGCGGCAACCAGGTCGGCTTCACGATGGTGAGCGAAATCAAGCTTGGCGAGTCGTATGGGGGCTCGCTCGTCGGGCCTCTCCCCGCCGCCGTCCAGACGTATACGGCGTACGAGGCAGTCGTCATGTCCGCAACACGCGCGCCCGACGCCGCGCGCGCGTTCATCGCGTCGATCACAGCCCCGGCCGCGCGTCAGGTGTTCGCCGCGGCCGGCTGGAATTTCTGAGCCGGCGCTCGCTGTAATCGTTGTCGACGTCCGCAGCCGACGTGCGGCGGGCGTTGCTCTGCCTCCGAATCTGCCGAATGATCCGAATGAAGGGTGTCGATATGAACGCGCAGGACCGCCTTCCGCCAATTCCGGCCGACAAGCTGACCGAGGCACAGAAGAAGGCGGCGGCGGACTTCTTCGCCGAGCGGAAACAGCCGGTCTTCGGACCGTTTGTCCCGCTCAGTCGCAGCCCCGGGTTGATGCTGGCCGCGGCGCGGCTGGGAAACCATCTTCGCTTCGGCAATTCACTGCCGCGCGATATCAGTGAGTTCGCCATCCTGCTTCAATCGCGCCGCTGGACGCAGCAATACGAATGGTACGTCCACGTAGCCGACGCCAGGACGGCCGGACTCGGTGAGGCGACCATCCAGGCCATCGCTGACGGACGCCGCCCCGACAACATGAGCGAGAATCAGGAGATCGTCTACGCATTCTCCGCGGAGCTGAACGAGTTTCACAGCGTTACCGATCACACTTATGCGCGGACGGTGGATAAGTTTGGCGAGCAGGGGATGATGGATCTGATCGGTTTGAACGGGTACTACTCGTTCATCGCGATGGTGCTGAATGTGTCGCGCTTCCCGCTTCCGCCGGGGAACACGCCCGCGCTGACGCCGTTCCCGAAATAAACCACGAAGGACACGAAGGATACGAAGGTCACGAAGAATCCACTATCGGTCGGCCCGCGTCTCGAGGATCTCTATCGAACATTCGATCACGTCAACTCAGCCACCGATCCGATCCAGATCGTGCGGCGCTATGAGGCGGCGGAGGATCGGGAGGTGGTGGGGTTCTGCGCGGCGGCGCTCGCGTTCGGACGGGTCGCGAGCGTGCTGCAGTCGATCGAGTCACTCCTCGCGGTCATGGGGACGAGGCCCGCCGCCTTCGTCCGCTCATTCGAGCCGGCCAGAGACCGTACGGCCATCGATCCGCTCGTCCATCGGTGGATTCGCGGCCGCGACCTCGTCGCGCTGCTGCTCGTCCTGCAGCGCATGCTGCGGGAATCGGGCTCAATCGAACAATTCTTCGTCGCGGGTGACGATCCGAGCGCGCCGGACATCGGTCCGGCGCTCGATGCGTTTTCCACGCGCGCGCTGCAGACCGATCTCAAGGCAGCATACGGGCGCATGCCGAAGCGGCCCGGCGTCTGCTATTTCTTTCCGCGCCCGTCCGCCGGGAGCGCATGCAAACGCCTCAACCTGTTTCTTCGATGGATGGTCCGAAGCGACGCGATCGATCTCGGCGTGTGGACAGGGGTGTCACCTGCCAGGCTCATCATTCCTCTGGATACACATGTGATCCGCCTTGGACGATGCCTGCGCCTTACGCGCTACGTCAGTCCAGGGTGGAAGATGGCTGCGGAGATCACCTCATCGCTTCGCGCGCTCGACCACGCCGATCCCGTCCGCTACGACTTTTCTCTCTGCCACGTGGGAATGATGAACGCGTGTGGATTTGGCCGTGCCCAGGGCAGCCGGCAATGTCCGCTACGCAGTGTGTGTCAACCGAAAGCACCCGTCCGTAATTAAGGATGGACCAAGATTTGAATTGCTTCTCCAGTTCCCGGGTTTGCTCCCCCTTCATGCGCGTACGGATTACAAAGACACTAACGGGCAGTATTGACGGAATACAGCTCTCCCGCCTCTCGAAGGGGCAGGTGTACGACGTGTACACGTCCCTCGCCTGCTATCTATTGTCCGAGAAAATGGCTGAGCCCGCTCCGGAGCGCGAGCCGACCGCGGCCCTTCCAATAGAGAACCAGAAGCCCGAACTCGCCGACGCCTCAAGACGCATTCCGCTCCTGCGAGCGATTGCCGCCGATCGGACCGACGGAAGAAGCGCTAACTCGAGTCTGCTGTGCTCGGCGCGGAGCCGTGTTTGCAGCCGTGGGTGGCAACTACCAGGTGGAGGAATGATGCATATCAAGATCGCGCTTGCAGGTCCCGAAACGTTATTGGGACTTGGGGTTTGGGATTTGGGATTTGGGATTTCGTTGAAGTTCCCACAACTTCATGAACTTCAGCGCCACGCCCCAAGCGTTCATCAATGAGATCGTGAGTCCCGCAGTTCCGTCGAGGAACCCGCGTCGCAACACGTAATTCCGGAGAAAAGCCGCAGGTGGATGGACGAGGATTTCCACCGGCCCCGTTCGTCGCCCCGCCTCGTACATCTGCAACGCCGACAACGTCGAGTACTGGTTGATCCGCTTGATCTGATCGCGCAGGTCGCTGAAAGAGTAGTGCTCCAGGTCATTGTTCAGGCGCCCTGCCGGACCATCGACCGCAACCGACTCGTGGACGTAGCGGCCTCGCCATCGTGCAAAGCGCCGATCGTAGAGCCTCGTCTGATAGTCGGGATAGAAATCCGTGGTGCGAATCCAGCGTCCAAGGTGATAGGTGACGCGAGGCCCGCGATAGCCGTGGACCGACGGGTCGCTGGCCATGATGTCTCGAATCTCGTCCGCGAGCGCCGGCGGAATGCGCTCGTCCGCATCGAGCGAGAAGATCCAGTCGTTGGACGCGGCCCCGGCAGCGAAGTTCTTCTGATCGACGTAGCCGCTCCATTCACGCGTCAGCACGCGGGCGCCTGCCGTCCGCGCGATATCCACCGTTCCGTCGGTACTGCCTGAATCGACGACGATGATCTCGTCGGCCCAGGATGCGGACGCGATGGCGGGGGCGATGTGCTCCGCTTCGTTGAGCGTGATGATCGTGACCGAGAGCTTCGGCACGGATGAGCCTACGCAGGCAATGCAAGATGCAAAATGCAAAAGGCAAACACTACGCGTGCATCCAAATCCGCGAGATTTTGCATCTTGAATTTTGCATTTTGAATTACCGCGCCGTTCCCGTCGCGGTCGCTCCCGTCGCGGCCGTTCCTGTCGCGGTCGTCCCAATCTGGATCGTTGTCGGTCCAGTCCTGACGCCTCCAGTCGTGACGGCTGCTGTCGCATTGCCTGTGCTGCCGCTGAGCGGCGCCTGCTGGATCGTCTCGAGGTCCACCAGCGACCGGTTGTAATCCAGAATCGCGCTCAACTCGTTGTTGCGCGCCTGGGCAAGGTCCCGTTGCGTCTGGAACACGATGAAGTTCGTCGACGTGCCCGCCGCCAGCTTTCGCTGCTCGGCGTCGAGGCGTTGCTCGGCGAGCCCGCGCGACACGCGCGTGCTTTCGACCCGCTTCTGGTTCGTCAGGACCTGCCGCGCGACGTTCCGCACCGCCGTCACGACCTGCAGCTCGGCGTTCCTCAACTGCGTCTGCTCCTGGCTGGCCAGCAGCCGCGCGCGGGCAAGGCTCGCTTCCTGCTGGCTGCGGCCCAGTGGGTAACTGATGTTGAGGGAGGCCGTCCAGCTCGGGAACTGGTTTCCAAACAGATCGCTCAGCACCGACCCAAAACTTCGTTGCGACTGACCGACGATGGGTCCAGGGAAACCGGCGCCGCGCAGAAATTGCCTCCCGCCGAGCCCGGTCAGCCCATAGTTGAAGTTCGCGGTCACGTCAGGAAGCGACTGGTTGCGGAAGTAGCGAATGTTGATGTCGGTCGCTTCGATCGATTTGCGCGCCTGCTCCAGGTCGGTCCGCATCTGGAGCGCATTCCGTACGACTCCATCGACGTCGACCGGCATCGGCTCGAAGGCCGGCAGATCCACCGGCTCGATCCTTGTCGTCCAGAAATCGGGCGCCGACGGGTTGAAGACGAGCGCGCGAAGCGTATCCTGGGCGGTTTCGATTTGCGCCTGCGCGACGATCACTGCTTCGTCGCGAGTCGCCACCTCGGCCTCCGCCTCGACGGCATCGATCGGGGGTGTGGTGCCAATCTGGATCCGCGTATTCGTTTCGCGCAGCGACTCGCGCGCGAGGTCGAGCGACTGCTGGAACACGACGAGCGCCGCGTTCGCGTACGCCAGATCCCAGTATGCCTCGCGCACCAACCTCGACGTCCCGACCACTGTTTGCCGCACATCGATGTCCGCGATCTCCCGGTTGTTCTCGCTCAGGCGCACTTCCTGCCGCGGGCTGTCGATGGTGAGGTTGCGCAGGAGCGGCTGCGTGATGTCGATCGACAGCGACGACTGGAGCTGCGGCGAGAAATTCGAGAAGAGGTTCGTGGTGGTGCTGCGCGCGCTGTCCCATCCGACGCTGTAACTGCCACCCCACTTCGTCAGCTGCGTGACGCCAACGTTGCTGGCCGCGCGGCCGTTGGTCGTTTTGTCGCTCAGGGTGCCGGACAGGAAGCTGTTATTGGGGATGTCGGTGTTCGATCCCTGCATCGTGGTGTTGAACGTCGGTGCCCACGCGGATCGCGCGACGGCGACCGTGAGATCCTGGATCAGAGGATTGATTCTCGCGATTTGGATACCGAGATTGTTCTCCAGCGCGAGCCTCACGGCTTCATCCACAGTCAGGCGGCGCACCTGCGCGCCGGGCGCGGTTGCAACGGGCACACCGATCTGCGCGGATGCCGGCAGAGGGTTCCAGCTTGCAAGGATCACAATCAAGAAGACGATTCGAATAATGGTCATACGCATTGGTCTCACCTCCGCACTGACAACGTATGTCGACGTTCGCATTGCGCGTGTGGCAGATAGATGAACGTATGATGACATTTGTGACTGCCGATGCCATCCTCGATCGTTTCCGCCGGGTCGGTGCGCTGCTCGAAGGACACTTCCGTCTCACGTCCGGACTGCACAGTTCCGGCTACCTCCAGTGTGCGCTCGTCCTTCAGCATCCGGGCGACGCGGAAGTTTGCGGCACCGCAATCGCGGAGCGCGTCCGCTCACTTGGCGCGCAGACGGTGCTGTCGCCAGCCCTGGGCGGCATCGTCATCGGTCACGAAGTCGCGCGCGCCCTGGGCGTGCGCGCGATCTTCGCCGAGCGGCAGGACGCCACGCTGGCGCTGCGGCGCGGCTTCATGCTGTCGCCCGGCGAAAAGGTCCTGGTCGTCGAGGACGTCGTGACGACGGGCGGCTCGACCCGGGAGACGATCGAGCTCGCGCGTGCCGCCGGGGCGGACGTCGTGGCCGCTGCTGCAATTATCGACCGCAGTGGCGGGCAGCAGCAGATTGATGTGCCGTTTCATGCGCTGGCCACCGTGTCGCTTCCGACCTACCCCCCGGAGTCGTGCCCCCTCTGCGCCGCGGGCCAGCCCGTCGTGAAACCGGGATCGCGGACCGTCTAGCCGTGGCTCCGGCCGTAGAGACACGAAGTCCCAGAGAAATCCAACTGACTCTTTGTGTCTTTGAGCCTCTGTCGGCCGTCGCAGAGTCATGCGCACCCTGAAACTCACGATCGCGTACGACGGCACGCGGTTCGTCGGCTGGCAGCGGCAAGCGGCAGGCGAGTCGATCCAGGGTCTTCTCGAAGATGTCCTCGCACGGCTCGAAGGGACGCCCGTCACGGTGCACGGGGCCGGGCGCACCGATGCCGGCGTGCATGCACGTGGACAGGTCGCGAGTGCCCGCGTCGCATGCACCCACGACACCGCGACACTCGCGCGTGCGCTCAACGCGCAGCTTCCCGAGGACATTCGAGTCATCGACGTTGCAGAGGCCGCGTCTGATTTTCACGCCCGCTTCAGCGCGCGCTCCAAGACCTACCAATACGAGATGCGCACCACGCCGGTTTCACATCCTTTCGATCGCGCGTATGTGTGGCACCTGCCTGAGCCGCTCGATGTCGACGCGATGCGACAGGCGGCTGCGGCCCTCACAGGGACACACGACTTCGCTGCGTTTCAGAGCACGGGGACCGAGACGAGCAGCACGGTCCGAACGATTTACCGATCCGAGCTGCTCGACGGTGATCACGTCGGCGTAGAGCGGGCCTTCTCAGGCTCCCCTCCCGGTCTGCTGACATATGAAATCACCGGCGACGGCTTCCTTCGCCACATGGTGCGTGCGATCGTCGGCACACTCGTCGATATCGGTCGAGGCCGGCGTCCGGCACAGGCCATGGCGGATCTGGTTGCGGGTGGAACGCGCGCGGACGCGGGCGCAACGGCGCCCGCGCACGGGTTGTTCCTGGTCCGGGTGGACTATGATTGAGGACTTAGTGGATGGTGGACCGTCGATTACCCGGCCGCGACAACGGAGCCGCCCGGTCGTAATTTGAAAGAGACACGCCATTAGATGTCCCGTGAGGAACTCCTGGCGGGGATTCCGGCCGGCCATCCGGACGAGACGCTGGTCCGCCAGATCAATTTCGATCGCCTGCCGGCGCACGTCGCCATCATCATGGACGGCAACGGGCGGTGGGCCGCGCAGCGCCACTTGCCGCGCGTCGAGGGTCACCGGGCCGGCATCGACGCCGTGCGCGACACGGTTGAAACCGCCGCCCGTCTCGGCGTCGGGGTCCTCACGCTCTACGCGTTCTCCATGGAGAACTGGAAGCGCCCGGCGGCTGAAATCAGCACGCTGATGATGCTGTTGAAGCGGTACCTCCGCTCCGAGCTGAAGACACTCCTCACCAACAACATCAGGTTCAACGTGATCGGCCGGATGGAGGACCTCTCCCACGACATCCAGGACGAACTGCGCGCCGCGATCGATCGCACGGGCAAGGACAGCGGCATGCTGTTCAATATCGCGCTGAACTACGGGGGGCGCGCGGAGATCGTCGATGCGGCGCGGCGCGCGATCGAATCCGGCATCCGCCCGGAGCATCTGGACGAACAGCGCTTCGCGAGTTTCCTGTACACGGCGGGGCAGCCCGATCCGGACTTGCTGATTCGAACAAGCGGCGAGATGCGGGTCAGCAATTACCTGCTCTGGCAGATCGCGTACGCGGAGATTTACGTCACCGAGACGCTGTGGCCCGACTTCCGGCGCCGGCACCTCCTCGAGGCCGTACTCGCGTACCAGAAGCGCGAGCGGCGCTACGGCGGCATCAGTCCGTCGCCCGCGGTCGCCAACGCGAAATAAATGACGCGCGTCATCAGCGGCGTTGTCCTCGCCGCGGCCGCGCTCGCGGCCATCCTGTTCCTCCCCTTCGTCGCCCTTCGCGTGCTTGTGTGCGCGATCGCCGGACTGGCCGCCGACGAGTACCTGCGGATCACCGCCAGATCGCGGGGCGTCGTACGCTGGATCGTGATTGCCGCGGTGATCTACACATGCTGGTGGGCTGCCGTCCCTGCGCCTCTCAGCATCGTGCTCCTCTCGATGTTCGTCGTCGCGTGGCTTGCGTTCGCCGTGTTGCGACAGGGACGGACCGTCCAGGAGGCGGCGGTCGATCTGGTTGCGCCGATGTACATCGGCGCACCGCTAGGGATGCTCGTGGCGCTGCACGCCCTCGCCGGCTGGAAGGGCACGGTCGTGCTCATCGCGACGATTGTTGTCAGCGATTCCGCGCAGTACTACACCGGGCGTGCATTCGGCCGGCGGTCTCTTGCGCCCGCCATCAGCCCGAAGAAGACCATTGAGGGCGCGATCGGCGGGGTCGTGTTCGGGACGCTGTTCATGATGCTCGCGCTCGGCTTCGTCTTCCCGGCCACCCCGATGGTCACCCGTGTGCTTCTCGGCGCGATCATCGTGTTACTCGGGATCATCGGCGACCTGTTCGAATCACGCCTGAAGCGTCTCGCGAATGTGAAAGACAGCTCCGCGCTGATTCCCGGTCACGGTGGCGTCCTGGATCGCATCGATGCGCTCCTGTTCGCCATCCCCGTCTTTTACTTCATGGTGCTCCAGGGCCGCGTGGCGTGAAACACCTCGCGATTCTCGGATCGACCGGTTCCATCGGCCAGAGCGCGCTGTCGGTCGTCGATGCCCATCCCGATCGTCTGCGCGTGGCCGCTCTGGCGGCCGGCGACAATGCCGGGCTGCTCGCCGAGCAGGTGGCGCGTTACCGTCCGTGGGTCGTCGCCATGGCGACCGCTGAGGGTGCGGATCGCCTGCGGGTCGCATGTGGCGGAAACGAGGTGGAGATCCTCGGCGGCACCGACGGGTTGGTTGCGGTGGCGACCCACGAAGCGGTGGACATCGTGATTTGCGCGTCCTCGGGAACAGCGGGCCTCGAGGCCGTACTTGCGGCAATTGACGCCGGGAAGACCGTCGCCCTCGCCAACAAGGAAGTCCTCGTCATGGCGGGCGAGCTCGTGACCGAGGCCGCCCGCCGACGAGGCGTCCCGATCCTTCCGGTCGACAGCGAACACAACGCCATCCACCAGTGCCTCCATGGACGCGATCGGCAGGAGATCCGGAGGCTGATTCTCACGGCGTCGGGCGGCCCGTTCCGCGATTTCACGACCGACGCGCTCGAGAAGGTCGATGCGGTCGCTGCCCTGCAGCACCCGACCTGGAAGATGGGCCGCAAAATCACAATCGACTCCGCCACGTTGATGAACAAGGGGCTCGAGGTCATCGAGGCGCACTGGCTGTTCGGCGTGTCCGCCGATCAGATCGACGTCGTTATTCATCCGCAGTCCATCGTGCACTCGATGGTCGAACTGACGGACGGTTCGGTGATTGCCCAGCTCGGGGTAACCGACATGCGCCTGCCCATTCAATATGCGTGTTCGTATCCAGAACGGTGGGAGACAGCCCTGCCCCGTCTCGATCTGATGCGGGCGGGGAGACTTGAGTTTCACGCTCCTGCACGCGATCGGTTTCCGTGTCTCGACCTGGCGTATCGCGCTCTTCGGACCGGCGGGACCCTTCCCGCCGTGTTGAATGCGGCCAATGAAATCGCCGTCGAATCTTTTCTTCAGGGGAAGCTCGGCTTTATGGCCATCCCGCGCGTCATACAAAAGACGATGGACGCGCACGATGTCGAAAGAGTCACAACCCTCGACCTGGTACGCCGGGTGGATGCGTGGGCACGTGACTGCGCCCGGGATGCGGCCCAGGCGCTAGAATTAAACGTGTGACCACTATCCTGGCGTTTCTGTTCGTGCTCGGCGTGCTCGTTTTCGTTCACGAGCTCGGTCACTTCCTCGCGGCGCGCCGGATCGGCGTTCGCGTACTGACGTTTTCGCTCGGCTTCGGACCGAAGTTGTTATCGACCAAACGCGGTGACACCGAATACGCGATCAGCGCCATCCCGCTTGGCGGCTACGTGAAGATGGCCGGCGAGAGCGTCGAGGACCCGCGCAGCGGAGCGCCGGACGAGTTCCTGTCGAAAACCAAGTGGCAGCGTTTTCAGGTGCTCATCATGGGACCCGTGATGAACATCCTGCTCGCGGTCATCGTGATGGCCATCGTGCTCGCGCAGGGCGCCGAGGTGCCTGCGTATCACGATCAGCCGCCTGTCGTCGGCGCCGTGAAGCCCGGTTCGCCGGCGGAGAAGGCCGGACTGCAGCGCGGCGATCGCGTCCTGGCGGTGGCTGGGAACGAAGTCGCCACCTGGGATCGGTTCGACATGGAGATCGGGACGCGCGCCAATCGCGAGTTGACCCTGACGTTTCTCCGCGACGGACGTACTGAATCTGCCACGCTTCGGCCCGACGCGCAGGGAAAATACGAAATTGGCGATATCGGCGTCATGCCGGACGCGACGCCCATCGTCGCATCGCTCGTCAAGGGAGATGTCGCCGAGAAGGCCGGGCTGAAGGCTGGCGACGTCGTCGTCGCGGTGAACGGCGAGCGGATGGTTCAGCGGTCGCAGCTGACCGAGGTGATTTCGCGCAACGCCGACAAGCCCACCGATCTCACCATCCGGCGCAACGGCCAGGAGATGCACATCGAGGTCACCCCGCAGCGGCGCGGCGATCGCGGGATGATTGGCATTCTGATCTCGGAGCCGACCAAATCCTTCAAGCCCGGCCCGATGGAGGCGCTGAAACTCAGTGTTCAGCGCAACATCGAATTCAGCGGGCTCATTTTCAAGACGCTCGGCGGGCTGTTCGTCGGAACGACGTCTCCACGTCAGCTGATGGGGCCGGTCGCCATCGCACAGCTTTCCGGCGAATCCGCGCAAGCCGGTTGGATTGCGCTGTTCACGCTGATGGCGTCGATCAGCCTCAACCTGGGTCTCTTGAACCTGATGCCGATCCCCATCCTCGATGGAGGTCACATCCTGATCATGGCGCTCGAAGGCATTGCGCGCCGGGACTTCAGCGCGCAGGTAAAAGAGAAGATGCTGCTGGCCGGGTTTGTGCTCATCCTGCTCCTGATGGTGACGGTCATCTACAACGATCTCACGCGCATCAGCTGGATAGAAGGCCTGATGCCGTGGCGCAATTGAGGAGGACACACTTGATGCATCGCATTCAACAGGTCGCGGTGGCGGCGTTGTTCACGGCTGCCCTTGCGGCACCGGCGGCTGCACAGCAGCAGAACAATTCGCCCGTCAGCCAGGCTGACATCCAGAGGCTCCAGGACAACGTCTACCAGGCCGCCATGGACATTCAGCAGCTTCGCGGTCGCGACGCCACTCGCGCAACCCAGCTGCAATCCCAGCTCGACGACCTGCGCGAGGAAGTCATCTATCTGAAGGTGAAGCTGAGGAAGGACGGAACGCTGGGGCGGAGCGAATACTCGACCGTGCGTGACCGTATCGAAGACGTGCGTTCGCAGGCGCACGGTGAGCCGAATAACACCGCGTCAACGTCAACGGGCACGGCGACCGGCCGCTCATCCGTCACCGGGTCGACTACCAGCACGCAGTCCTCGTCGACCGCGCGCTCCGCGACGTCGACGAACACGACCGCCGCGCGCGCCGGCGAGGTTGAAATTCCAGTGGGGACCGAGATCGACGTGCGGCTGGCGAACGTGTTGAACTCGGGCACCGCGCAGGTCGAGGACCGGTTCGAGGGTACCACGCTCGTCGATCTCAACATCGCGGGCCGGACCGTTATCCCGGCGGGCTCGGTGATGCGCGGTGTCGTCACGGCCGTGGAGCCGGCGACTCGCACGAATCGCACAGGGAAGATGACCGTCAGCTTCGACCAGGTGACGTCTAATGGCCGCGCGTATCCCATCCGCGGCACGGTGACGCAGGCGATTGAAGGCGAAGGGATCAAAGGGGAGACGGGACGCATTGCGACCGGCGCCGGCGTCGGCGCGATCCTCGGCGGCATCCTGGGCGGCTTCAAGGGCGCGCTCGCGGGAATTCTGATCGGCGGCGGCGGCACGATTGCCGCGACCGAAGGCAAGGAAGTCGAACTGCCGCAGGGATCAGTGCTGCGCGTCAGGCTCGACTCACCAGTTCAGATCCAGACGACCGCCGCGGGACGATAGCCACTAGGACACAAAGACGGTTTGAACTCTTCGTGGCCTTTGTGGTTCAAACGTCTTTGTGGCCTTTGTCGGAGGCAACGCGATTGAGCGCATCGCCAGTGAGTCGATAGACGGTCCAAGCGTCCATCGGGACCGCGCCGATGGCACGGTAGAAACCGATCGCGGGCTCGTTCCAATCCAAGACAGACCATTCCATCCGGCCGGCGCCTCTCGCGACGGCTACGCTGGCGACATGCGCGAGGAGCGTCCGTCCGATGCCTTGACCGCGCCGCTCCGGCTTGACGAAGAGATCCTCGAGATAGAGTCCGGCCCTGCCTAGAAACGTCGAGTAGTTCTGAAACCAGACTGCAAAACCAACCGGCTCCTGATCGAGGTACGCGATGACCACTTCCGCCGCGGCGTGCGCGCTGAACAGCGAGTCTCGCAGACGTTCCGGCGTCGCGACGACGTCGTGATCGAGCCGCTCGTAGGCCGCCAGCGCGCGGATGAGTTCCAGGATGACCGGAACATCTCTCTCCGTCGCCGTGGCGATCCGCACTGCGCCGGCCCTGTTCACGTTCGGTCTCGCATGGCGGCCGCGTGCGCGCGCGGATCCTGGAGCGCGGGATTCTTGTTATATGCCTCGGAGCCGCCGACCGGGATGCTCAGGCACTGCCACGATTCGCCTCGGATCGACTTGGCGAGGTACACGATCTGGCCAACGTGATACGACACGTGTGCAAGCGCCCGGGGAAGGGCGTTATGTACTTCGAATGACTGTCCGCGGATCGTGACGATGTTCCGGAGATGGTCGTCGGTCAGCCCGTCCAATGCGTTGAACAGCGCGTTCCAGCCGGTATTCCATTTCTCGAGCACCTCGTGTCGCGTCACGGCACGCTGCACGAACTCCTCGTCGCGCTGCCGCCAGGGCTTCTCACCGTCGCTCGTGAGGAAATCCGTGAAGCGCGAAGCGAGATTTCCGCCGATGTGCCACACGAGCACTGCGGCTGAATTTCCGCCGTTCGGTCCGGGCACGGCGAGCTCACTGTCGTCGAGCTGGGCCAGGGCCGAGTCGCCAAGCGCTTTGTAGCGGCGGAATTCTGCGGTGATCGAAGAGAGGATCGTCGAGGCCACAAAGACGAATTTAACCACGAAGAGGCACGAAGATCTGCTTTCCTCGCGGCTCAGATCGTACGGGCGACATCCTTCATCGCGCCCTTCGCGGCCGCGATCGTCTTCTTGACAGCCCGATCGCTGTGCGCCGCGGAGAGGAACCATGCCTCGAACTGCGACGGGGGCGGGTAGATGCCGCGCGTGAGCATGCCCCGGAAGAACGTCGCGTAGGCGGACGTATTGGAGTTGAGCGCGGACGCGTAGTCGCGTACCGGCGCGACGCTGAAAAACGGCGTCAGGAGCGAGCCGAAGGCATTTACCTGGAGCGGCACCGTCGCGCCGCGTGCCGCCTCCGCGAGGCCCGCGGCGAGGATCGAGCCACGACGAGCGAGCTCTTTGTACAGCCTCGGCGACAAATGCTCGAGCGCCCAGATACCGGCCGTCATCGCGATCGGATTGCCGGAGAGCGTTCCCGCCTGGTACACGGCGCCCGCGGGGGCGACCAGATCCATGATGTCGCCCCTGCCCCCGTACGCGCCGACGGGAAGTCCGCCGCCGATGATCTTCCCGAGACACGTGAGATCCGGCTGAATGCCGAAGATCGCCTGGGCGCCGCCCGCCGACGCGCGGAATCCTGAAATCACCTCGTCGAAAATCAGCAGGATGCCATGGCGCGAGCAGAGATCGCGCAGCCCGGACAGGAACCCGTCAGCGGGCGGCACCAGCCCCATGTTGCCGGCGATCGGCTCGACGATCACGGCCGCGATCGTTACAGCCTGCGCCTGACAGAGTGCCGCCACAGACGCGAGGTCGTTGTAGCGCGCGAGCAGCGTGTCGTTGGTGACTGCCGCGGGAACACCGGGGCTCGTCGGAATGCCCAGGGTCGTGGCGCCGGATCCTGCTTTGACGAGAAACGCGTCGGCGTGCCCGTGGTAGCACCCTTCGAACTTGATGATCCGGTCGCGCCCGGTGAATGCGCGCGCGACACGCACCGCGCTCATCACGGCCTCGGTTCCCGAGCTGACGAACCGCACGCGCTCCATCGACGGCATGAGCGTTCGCACCAGTTCGCCGAGC
>Ga0105340_1000244_pt1 | contig 27134 bp, 20 predicted proteins | sample EasRivMeERMLT700_FD_89676 | JGI IMG/M metagenome (GOLD analysis project Ga0105340, IMG submission 89676) | Soil microbial communities from meander-bound floodplain in the East River, Colorado, USA - East River MetaG ERMLT700 | ecosystem: Environmental > Terrestrial > Soil > Floodplain | place...
GGCCAATTACTCAAACGAGTTTTGCCCGGTTGCGGGGTCATCTTCGGGTCCTGCCTTCTGGCCATCGCCGGAAGCCGCGATTGGGAGTGGGCCAGCGTCATGTTCGTTTTCGGGTTAATGAGCGCTCACGCCATCTGCATGCTCACCGTCGGGTCGGTTCCCGCTTCCCTGCGGCGTCACATCATCGAGAACTATGCTTTATTCTTACCCGGCAGAAAGGAGAAGAACTTCATCATTTACGGCTTCCTGAACCTCTTTAATTTGGCCCTCGGCGGCATCACGATTTTACCCAAAGAATATTCCATTCCTGTGGCTTCCGGCGTCCTCGGCGGATTGTCCCTGGCGACGCTCGTCATGCTGCTGACGCTCCGCTCCATTCGCAGGGGGTGAAAAAGGGGAAACGCCAACGGAAGCAGTAAGAGAGACTGCTACCGCGGGAAAACGTTGAAAGGCTCAAAGGTCCCCTCGCAGCGCGGACCATTTTGCTGACAATGTGCGCCAGCACCGGCGGTCTTCTGATTCTCGAACATAGGCGGCCCTCGTCGCGTTTCCCCCGGGCTTCGCCCTCTCTCGGTCCTCTAAAAGAATCTTTGAAAACAACTGGCGGGATTGGACCACAGAAAACGCCTTGGACCGGTGACAAAGACAAATCCTGCCAGTCAGCATGACGCAGACCTGGCCAGGACCAACAATAACTCACAAACAAATATAATGTATGAAACTCCGACTCATAACCGCTCTCGCGTTCACCATCGCGGGAGCAATCCACACCCGGGCTGATGCCGTGCTGGACTGGAACGCGATCGCCGCCCAGACCATTTTCGCGGCGGGTCGTCCAGGGCCTTCTGTAGTCCTCGACCTCGCGGTGGTGCAGGCCACCGTTCACGATGCCGTCCAGGCGTACGACAAAACCTTTGAGCCATACGCCACGCACATCGCTGGCGCGAGCGGTTCGCCCGATGCGGCCATCGCGAAAGCAACTCGCGATATCCTCGTGAACCGCTTTCCCGCTCAAGCTGCCTCCGTCGATACCGCTTATGCAAACTACCTGACCGCGCATGGACTCGCCGCCGATGATTCCGGTGTCAGTGTCGGCGCGGCCGCCGCTGCAGGGATGATCGCGCTCCGCGCGAGCGACGGTTCGTTCCCAAATCCTGCGCCGGTATTCAATGGCGCGAACATCATCGGCTTGTGGCGCCCCACACCGTCTTACTTGCCAGGACCTCCGCCCAGCGGTGCCTCCATGGCCGTCCCCTGGCTCGCAGATGTCACACCCTTCGTGGTCCTCGATCAGAGTCAATTTGCGGCTCCGCCACCGCCACCGCTCGGCAGCGGGCTCTACCGTCAGGAATATGATGAAGTGAAAGCGCTCGGCGCTTTGGTCGGCAGCAGTCGCACTCCGGAGCAAACACAGATCGCTTACTTCTGGGCTGAGAACTTTTTCGCCCAGCTCAATCGCGTCGCTCGCAGCCTCGCCGAAACTCACGTGGATAATTCTGCCGATCGGGCACGCCTTTTTGCCCTGGTTTGGATTGGCGCAGCCGACAGCGTCATCACAACCTGGAGAGGCAAACTCGAGCATCCAACATGGCGCCCAATAACTGCGATCAACCAAGGCGACTTTGACGGCGACCCAAAGACCATCGGCGACGTCAACTGGCAGCCGCTCATCAATACGCCGAATTACCCCGACCACAGCTCCGGCGCCAATGCGCTCGTCAGTGGTTTTATGAAGATGCTTGCTCTCTACTTCGGCACCGACGACGTGACGTTTACCGTTACCAGCGCCAACCCAAACGCAAATCCGAACGCGCGGACTTATGCCAGGTTTACGGATGCCGCCCTCGACGTTGTCGAAGCGCGCATCTTACAGGGCATCCATACCCGCTCCGCCGACCTCAACGGACGGCACCTCGGAATGAGTGTCAACAGATGGGTCTTCAAACACGCGCTCAAGCCTCTAACGAACGACACAAATGGTCCCGATGACGATGACCAGAACGACCAAGACTAAAATAAATTGGTGTTAGAAAACGAGCCAGACCCAGAAAAGGCAGCGGCCTTACGGCCCTGCCTTTAGTTATTATCTGCCGCCTGTTTCGATCGACAGCTTCCGATTGGCGTCCGCCTTCGTTTCACGGTGTCTTCGGCGCGGTCGTCTCTTTGCCGTTGCGCACGAATGTCGGCTTCCGAGGTCTCGGCGCAGCTTGATCACCTCCCATGACTCTCACGGATCGCCAATGTGCGCGCCCGCATCTAATGCGCGAATCGAAACGCGGGTTCTTTGGCCTTTCAAAAGCCTGTCAAGCGAGTAGCTGCGGTGTACTCGCGGAGTAATGAAGGAGTAATGGAGGCGATGGTCGGAATCGGACTCTCGCCTTTGGAAACACGACAGCAAGTTATTCCATTCGCGATCTCATAAATTCCGCCAAAAAGGCAGGCGCAATCGGGGAATTGATTGGTTGAGAGTGTGTCCGGCTTTAGAACATTGTGGTTCGGAAGCAAGGTCCTTTGTCGAAGCAACTTACGCGAATTGGGCTGTGCGAGGGCGGGTGTCGTTTTTGGTCCGTAATCCGGGGCCACTTTGGTTTAACTGTGCAGCCCGTAATCCAAAGGCGGACGGCTCAATGGCTAGGCTCCCGGCGTGACCTGTATCTGGATCTTACGTACCAATTTGAAGGCAGACGCGACAGGTAGCTTCAACCGTCTGGCCACCTCGCGAACACGTGTTTTGAGGTTCGTGCGGCTCGCCTGGTGGTACATCCTCACACCTATCGAGGCGGTTGATTCACTTCATTGGGTGCATTCTCGCCAGCAGGCGCTTGCGGCTGCGCTGACACGTCGATAACGGCGGGATGGGGAAAAGGCTTTCCATTTTTCGCGTACGATTCGGCGCATGGAATTGAAGTTGGTCTACTGTCCGCTGCGTACACGGCGGCGGATTCGGGAGTTGGGCCATTATCGACTTCTGGCTTCACATCGATCACTCCAGCTTGACCAATCCCTTGCACCTCAATCGGCACAGGATCCGCCAAACGCGCAGCGGCGAGATTAGCGATGTTGATGACAGTCGAAGGATTCGTCCACTTGCTCCAACCACACAGCCTATCGGCGTTGTCGACGACCTTCGTCAAAAGACCCTGCCGCCTTTCCGCTTGCGCCAAGTTCTTGGGCGCATGCTGCTCGACAACTTCCAAGTCGCGGTCGCATTCATTCAGCGCCCGGCTGCGCAACTGCGCACCACGCTGCTCGATCGAATGGGTTTCGATGATTTCGCGGGCTTCTGTGCGGGCAACCTTCCACTTTTCACGCACAATCCTTTTCTTCAGTGCGGGAAGGCTTACGCCAGCCTCTTTGACGATAACAGCGTGTGGCATGTTGGAGTCGTATAGGCTCCGAGCTTTCTGCCAGTCAGGCGATTGCGATTTCACGGACTGATGCAAAGTAGAACGATTGTCTCCCTTTCGCAAATGTGCCACGACACAAAAACCGAACACTGTTACCTCCCAGGTTGCAACACGTAGGGGATACTAAAATTTTGGAAATATTTTTTAGAAATTTTTCATGAAGCCTCAAGCGCTTTACGACCGCGCCGCCAAAAGGGGTGCCGGTTGGGTCCGCTCTGCGCTGGTCTCGAAAAAGGAACTCCTATTTTTGCTTGGCCCGGCTGGCGGTTTACTTTTTCCGCGCAGCGCTGAGCAGCGCATCTCGCAGCCAGTCAGGCTTGGCCTGCTTGGATTCTCGAATAGCTGCTTGCACTTCCCTGGCTTCGTCGGGTCGTAAGCGTACGCCGAAAACCTCGCCACGAAATTCCTTCTCCGGTAATGGCGGCCTTCCCATTTTCTTCTTCGACATAATGTTAACAGAAAGTAGTTGACAGTGATTGTTTGTTTATGTTAACACAAAGTCCAGCCTGAATAAAGGGCGAAGGTCTTGCCAGAAAAAATTGCCCGCACGTCCTGGTAAGACTAGCTAACCAGGACACCCGGTTACGACCCGGGGCGGGCAAAGAAAGACTAGCAATGAACGCAGATGCGTTTCAAGTGATCACAGACCGTATTGTCGGTCTGTTGGAAAGTGGAGTTGTTCCCTGGCAGAAGCCTTGGCAAGGCGGGGCAGGAATGCCCCGGAACCTAATCAGCAAGAAGGAGTATCGCGGCATTAACACGTTCCTGCTTCATGCCATGATGTACGAAAACCCCTTCTGGCTGACATTCAATCAGGCCAAGCAACTTGGCGGACACGTGAAGCAAGGCGAGAAGGCTTGCCCGGTCGTGTTTTGGAAATGGTTGGACCTGGAAGACAGCGAAAGCACGACAGGAAAGAAACGCGTTCCGTTTCTCCGCTATTATTCGGTGTTCAACCTTGCGCAATGCGAGGGGATTCCGGTGGACAAGCTGCCAGTCATCGACGGGGGCAAACGCGAACACACGCCAATTGCCGAAGCGGAACAGATCGTGGCAGCCATGCCGAAACGCCCACAGATCGAAAACAAGTGGCAGCGTGCCTTTTACTCGCCAGCTGGGGACTTCGTGGGCATGCCCGCTCCGGAATCGTTCAGGAGCGTGGAAGACTACTACTCAGTGCTTTTTCACGAATTGACCCACTCAACGGGTCACGAGTCGCGGCTTAACCGTAAAGGCGTTACTGGGTCCGAGGGGCAATGGTCTCCTTTCGGCTCGCAATTGTACTCGCAAGAAGAGCTCGTTGCAGAGATGGGCGCAGCTTTCCTGTGCGGGCAGGTTGGAATCGTTGAGCGTACAATCGACAATTCGGCGGCCTATATCAAATCCTGGCTGGAGAGACTCAAGGATGATCGAAAGCTAGTCATATATGCCGCTGCGCAGGCACAGAAGGCCGCAGACTTCATTCTGGGCCGGCAACATGCCGAGGAACAGGAGGTGGCCGCGTGAAAGCCCGTAGTCTCAAGATCGAAGTGGACCCGTGGGCGGAGCCCGTAAAGCCCAGAATCCGTTTACATGGCCGCTGGCTGCAAGAGGCAGGGTTCACGCCAGGGCACCGGGTAGAGATTCAGTGTTCCGAACCTGGCACGCTCACGTTGCGATTCGTTGAGACGACACAACCAGCGGATGACTAATCAACGGGAACGCCCGGCTTACGATCAGCGTAGGCCGGGTGTTCACAAATACCCCCTAAATGAGACCCGAAAAGAACCCGTGTTTTCAAGGGTCCGATTGTCCACCTAACACCGTTCGCAAAACATCAGATTTCTGAACACCCATGAAAGCCGCCATCTATGCCCGCGTGAGTACCGACAAGCAAACACACGACAGTCAACTGAATGAACTGCGCGAGTATTGCGCACGCCGAAACTGGACGAACGTCAGCGAATTTTGCGACACGATCAGCGGGAGCAAGTTCAGCCGTGAAGGTTTGGACCGCTTAATGACAGAGGTACGCCGAAGCAAAGTCGACGTAGTCATCTGCTTCAAACTTGATCGGCTGGGCCGGAGTCTGCCCCACCTGGCCCAGATCGTGGGCGAGTTGACAAGCCACCGCGTCGCCCTGGTGTGCCCTAGCCAAGGAATCGATACCAGCGGATTGAATCCGACCAGCCAGCTACAATTAAACATCCTGATGGCGATCGCGGAATTTGAGCGCTCCATCATTCAAGAACGAGTCTCGGCTGGCCTCCGCGCGGCCAAAGCCAAGGGTGTAAAGTTGGGCCGGCCTGGGACGTTGGAGGAACACGAACCGGCGGTGCGAGAACTGGTTAGCCATGGTGCTGGCGTTCGCGAGATCGCACGACGACTAAAACTGCCCGTCGGTTCCGCCTTCAACCTGGTCAGGAAGGTGCGATTACAGCCGATTCCGTAACCGAGTGGCGTCCGAAAGAGGAAGCGGAGCTCCGAACGCGCCGCCCGCTCCGGGGTTCAACAGATCACCGGCTGAGCGGCAAGCTCGCGGCAGCGAACGTATCAACTCGCCACCCTAGAGGTGAATGTTTGAAGATGGTGCGAACGAGGGAACTCAAAGCAGCTGAAGGATTTGACGCAGCAGCGGCGTATTATGGGCGCCATTGTTGGGAATGCGGTGCTTGATGGATCTGCTCCACTAAACCCGAGCTTTACAAAGGCGACCGCCTGTTTCTCGTAATCAGTCCGTTTAGCGGGACACCGTTCAGTTCTCTCCGTTCGATTTGATTCGATTCGTTTGCGCAGGTGCATTGGTGAGAACGGCCAAGACATCAAGATTCTTCTGTCTCGCCGCACTTTCAGCCGGCGTTTCCCCCCGCTCCGCACGAATCGTCGTATCGGCACCGGCAGCAATCAATAATCGAGCAATTTGTGCATTGTCGGCCAAGTGAAGCGCGGTCTGGCCAACAGTATTGGTTACATTCACATCTGCGCCGGCAGCCAAAAGGATGCTCACCATTTCTGACTGTCCAAGCGAGGCAGCTTTAAGCAACGGGGCGTACGTGTACGTCGAAGAAGCCTTCAGATTAGGATCCGCGCCTGCCTTAAGCAGCATTTTCAGAATCTCGATGCGGGTTTCAGCAGCCACTTCATTTCTGATTCGTCCAATTGCCCACATCAACGGGGTCTCGCCTGTTGAGTCGGGCTGATTGGGATTCGCTCCCTTGTTCAATAGAAAACCAACCGTGTCCAATTGGCCACTTGTTACAGCAACGTCTAGCAGTGGTGCGTACCTGCGTCCCGCCGGGTAATAAATGACGCTGCGGTTTACATCGTTGCTCGAGGCGAGGTATCGGGCTATGAAATTGGTGTCGCCTCTTTCGGCAGCAAAGAATACTTTGGGCCTCTTGTCTCGGAACGCGATGGCGGCCAACAGCACTACCGCCGTCGCGAGACTAACCAAGACCAACAAAATGCGCAGCCAGATGCTCATTGTTGGCTCAGAATCCACCTCCTGCCGCGCTGCCCCAATTTACCATGATAGAGTTCCACAATGATGTCCAAGAATTCATGTACGCCCTTCATTGATCCGATTGGGAAGAATGAGGCCCAGAAAGGTTCCGCTGTTGACACAGGGACCTCGCATGTTGCACGGCTGATTCATCCCGAGGACATTAGCGGAAACCTGCGTAAACATTGGCTAAAAAAGAACTTTTGCCTGTTTTAACGTCAGATTTCGTCTCACGCGAGGGGTCTCCAAGCACAAAATCCACCCTTCCAGAGACCGTCTGAGCTTGTACTTGTCCCCTTCCTGAGACATAGGAGACACCTTGTCCTCACCTTTTATGTCCTACGTGAGACATAATCCAAGCTGGTGACTGTGGTGACTGTGAAACAGTGTTTTCGGTACTTCTTCATATGTAAAATCTCTCGCGTGAAGCTTTATAGAAAACAGCCATTCAGTGTCACCATTGTCACCAAGTTCACCTTGCTCGCAGTTCATATTCGTACGCGCCCCCGTGAGCTACACGCTTGCTCGCCTGGAACACCCCTTCAATGTGCGCCCAATGGGTTGTGAGCTTCTTTCCCAGCTTCTTGGCCGTGAGTTTTTCGAGTTCAGGATCGACGGCGCGGATTCGTTCCAATAGTTGCGCGGCGCTGCCTTTAAATGCCTCCTGATTGATCGTGGCGAGCAGGGCGGCCCCTACATAGTCGTTTTCCAGACAGAACCGCGCCTTGTCGGCTTCGGCGGCTTGTAGCGCGGCGATAATCTCAGCTTCGCGGCCAATGGCCCGGCCGATGCGAGCGCCGAACGAAGCAAAATCCGGGTGACGCGAGTTCAGTGCCGTAGGCGGCTCCCTTTTGTCGGCCAGAGCTTTTGAGAGCGTGTGGGCGATGAATGAAAGGCCGCTGTCCCGGTGGGCTGCGATTTCCTCCGAAAGCTGACTGTCAGCAGTGTCGCCTTGCCGTCGTTTCATCCGAACGACCAAGAGCCGGTCGGCAAGCCCGGCATCGCTGGCGAACATAGGTGTCGCCGATGTGATTACCAGCCACGACCGAGCGCGTTGAATCACCGTCTCGGAATTCGTGTAAAGCCTGCGGGCAATTTTGCATCCATCGGTTGCGGCATTCGCGATAGCGTCGGCCAGCCATGTAACCTTGGTATCGGCATTGTCCAAAATCAGCACCCCTCCTTGATCGATAGCAGCCCAAAAATCGCTCTCCTTTGCTTCCTCAACTTTCGACACGCGCTCAATGATTCCCAGGAGCTCTGCAATTCCTTTCGCCATGCGCGTTTTTCCGCTGCCGATTTCCCCGGACGCGACCAGAGGCGGCTTGCTCCTTGGGTTGGTGAAAAGGCTCAATACAAAGAGGCGAATCAAATCCGGACCATGGGTTGCAGTGCAGGCGATGTCACGAAAGAGCGAGCACGTCTCAAACGGGTCGCGGGGCGCGGTCAATTCCCAAGGTATCAATGTGCTGCCGTACGGGAATAGCACATCATCGGTGCCGTTATCGGCGAGCTTGGTTTCCTTGCCGGTGATCTTGACCAATTGCCCATCACCGCAACTCACGTAAATTACGTCATCACGCCGCGCCCAAAATCGTTCAGGTATAATCCCCGATGATTCGTCGGGAGACAGGGCGACGTTTTCAACCTCGGTTCTCAGGTACTTAAACAAAGGGTCGGCGCGATTGGTCGCCGTCCAGAGTGAGAGCCAGCCTGTGAATCGATCATCGCGAACCGGGGTCAGAATTTTCTCAACCTTGTCGAAAAACATCGCCGTATCGAAGTCGCGGTGCTCGGCGTGGAAGTAAAACCGTCCGCGCCGTTGCAGGCAACGTGTCACTTCGACCGCGATGCGCGTGTACTTCTGGACTCGGTCGAGTTTTTTAAGCGAAAGAATCCGGATGATCTTCTCGCGGACTTCCGCAGCACTTGCGTCCGCTATGGCTCCGTTGTCGGTCGCTGGCGCCGGGCCAACATCCTTTTCCAGAATATCAGTCATGGTCATGGATGCGCCTTTGTTCGGGATGAGGATTCAAATAGAGCAGCCGTTGCATGCCGTCGCCTTCCGCGCCAACACAACGTTGCACCTGCGGCAGTCGGGACATGCGCGAGGGATTTTTATTCTGTTGATCGACGCCGAATTTGGCGAGCAATCTCAGTATGTGCGTCACTGTCTCGCGATAATCCGAAGCGTCGGTAGTATCGACGCGCACAAGGCAATGAATCGACCTTCCGCCGCTGGTGAGAATTGCCGCAATCGGCAGGAGCAATTTCGCGTACAAACTCAACTGCAGTTCGGTTGGGAGCTTGTCCGCTTCGACGAGCGCGTACCGAAAACTCGTCACGTTCGCGTCGGCTATTCCATGGCCATCGACGGGATTAATACGAAACCAGCATCCGCCGCGGCCTTCTGGCGGTCCCGATACCAGGATACGCTTAACCCATTCATCGCGGGTCATCGTCTCGCCGTATCCGCGTGGTCTCGCGCCAGATTCGTCAATCGTGCAATCGCTCACGATGTTGACCAGTTCGCGCTGTCCAAACAGCGCTTCGAGCAACATGACCGGATCGTGCTTCCGATCGTCGGGGCGAACGGGCGAGAGTTCCCACAGTTCGGCTTCGGTGATCCGAAAGCCTTTCAGATAATTTTCAACCGCAGTCGCCGGGTCGATCTGCGGTTTTGGTTTTGGTCGGTTGATCATCATTGTACGGCCCGGCAGGTAATCACCGCCGAGCATGTATCCGCGCGGCTGGCGAGAAGGCGCATTCATGGCACTCCTTACTTTGTGAATCAGGTCGCGCTCGCTCCACGGCGGCTGACAATCCACGTTCCAACGTCGGAGCAGTTCCAGCGCTTCCGTGTTGCTAAGGCCGAACCCGTTTACAAGTCGGCACGCGACGGCAAACGTCGCATCATGACCACCAGCCCCACTGATAGCGCGAGGCATCCGATCAATGTACTTCCAGGCGCGCTCGACCACCGAAAGCTTAGGTGTGGAGTTCACGAAGGAATCTCTCGCCTTTTTTATGCCGCCTTCCTGCTTTTCGCGGCCCGCTCTTCAAGGGCTTTGTCGAGGTCAACACGCCGCCACCAGCGCGACTTACCGAGTGTGATCGACGGGAAAAGTCCTTGCTCGTCCAATCGGCGGAAATGGCCTTCGGAAACGCCAACGTAAGAGGCGCTGTCTTTCAGGTTGTAAATCGCGCGGTTGGCAGGTGCGGTGCCAGCATGTCCAATCACGGTCAGCATGCGAGACGCTACATCGTCAGTGATCGAACCGTTGGCTATGCCCTGCGCCAGTTTTTCAACCGGGCGTCTGGAGCCAGTAGTTTTAAGCATGGATAAGACTTACCGGAAGCATGACGAAGCCGCATCCCGTAGTAGGACGCCTCAAGTACCGGACAGGAAACAGGACGGGGAATTATTTTTCGTGCGCGATGCCTTCGAGTGCCTGCGTGATACTGTCAAGGGCCGAGGCAACGTACTGGCCAACGGTTTTTTCGCCGCTGATCTTTCGTTTGCCCTTCGGGCCGCTGATCTTTTCCTTTACCTGCTCGAAATGTTCCGGGTAGGCGCACCAGAATTCACGGAGTGCAAGGTCGAAAACCTCCATGATCGCTTTGACGTGATCGCGAGCAATGCGTGTGGGTAGCTCGGGACATTTGATTTGCCATTCCGGCAGGAGAATCACCTTGTCTTTGAATTGGTAGAGAGACGCCCAATGGCTGGTTCGCATAATGAACTGCCGACAGGGTTTTACTGCTTGCTCCCCTTTGATTTCTTCCAGTTTAGCTGCGACTTCCAACCTCACCCACCGCAGATACCTGACTATGCTGAACGCGTACTTTGTCCAAAGATTTTGCGGATCGTGCCTCTTGGTTTGTTTGGCTGGAAGCTCCGCGTGGCTGCCGCCTACGTCGAGGTCTTGAAGAAAGGTTCGCAATTCACATGGCGTGCGCACCCGTGACGTAGAGACCAGCATTGGCCATTCGGAAAAGCAGCAGGCAACCGATTTCACGAAGTCAGGCTTCTCCCGCGCGAGTAGTTCCAATTCGTAGCAATGGAGGGAAAGATAGTACCCGTACTTCGCTAACGCCTCGGCGTCGCCCTGCTGTGCTCGTTCCAGTAGCTCGCCAAGATTAGGGGCTTTTGTAAGCGCCTTCGCTTTGGGTATCTCGTCGAAAAAGCAAAACGGGGAAATTATCTCAAGTCTGCGGCCACCGACAAATTCCTGAATCTCGGCGACGGCGGCTTTTCCGGTAGCGGACGGTGGCCGGTCGATGATCACACTTCGATTGTCGGCATTTCGGCGATGGCCTTGCTCCGTTGTGAGTCATTCGCTTTGGAGTAGAGCAGTGTCATCTGTGGCGTGTTGTGGCCGACAAGAGAACTCAAGACGTGTTGGGGTGTTCCATTGCCAGCGCAAAGCGACACGAACGAGTATCGCAAACTGTGAAATCCAAATCGCACGGCGGCACGTTTGCGTCGCGAATCCTCCGTTAGCGGTTCCTTGGTTCGAATGCCGCACGCTTCAAGATGGTCCTGAATGATCCTGGACACGTCGGACGGCATCGCCTTGTACTTCGCCGCCATTTCTGGAAAGTAGAAACCGTTCTCGCTCGGCTTGTTGAGTAACTTAATTAGACCTTCGTTCCGAATCGGAATCTCAACGCGAGCCTTTTCACCCTTCCGCCGCGTCTTGAACGGAATGAGGCTCAGCTTTCCGGCTGCCTTGTCGAACTTGCTGGCGTCCAGAAGCGCAACGTCTTTCAATCGCAACCCGGTGAACAGGCCGACCCGGATCATATCCCGAAGTTCACCCGTGGCTTTTTGAATGACTGTTGCCAATTGGTCTGCCGTGAGAACGCTTCGGGACACCGCCTCTTTGTCCATTTGCTCTTTAACCAAATCGCTCCAGACGTTTTCCAGCAGCCCGCCTTCGTTCTTCAACTCCCGCCACACCCGGCAAAGAAAACTCAGGTGCAGCTTGTACGTGGTCACGGTAATTCGGGACGCCCAAAGGTCCTGCGAGTAGCTTTTTGCATCGGCGGTGGCGATCTGTCCCAAGTGCTGATAGCTTTGTCGGTGCGCTTCGAGCCAAAGTTTGAACCGTTTCCACACCGCCTCGTACCCGGCTATTGTTATCTCGGTGGTTTTCTTTACGCCCTTGCGCCATTCGCCCCACGCATCAGCGATGAGGACTTTGGACTCTGCCGCACCCTGAAGCTTGGCGAGCAGTTGCCGTCGTGCTTCTTCTCGCGCCTTGGCATCGGGCATGTTCTTTAGCTGCTCCAAAATGTCATCCATGCGCTCGTGCACGGTGCGCTCCAATCGAACATCGGCCCGGAACTTTTTGTATTCCTCCACCGCTTCCTCCCAATCGGTTTTGCCGGTGCTCTTAATCCGATCTTTGCCGCCATTGCGGAAGCGCACGAAGTAAACGCCGCTATCACTCTTGAACAGTCCGCGGTATAGTTCCTTCCGCTTGCCCATATATCTAAATCTTTCTCAAAGGATTTACGGCTATCTAAAGCTACTTGAACGCTGTAAACGGGGACGATGCAAGCAAAATCGGGTAGTAAAACGGGGTTTTGTGAAGCTAGCATCTTTTTTAGATCCCAAAACTGGAGGCGACAGAACTGCTTATAATGCCTGATTCTATTGTCTATTTAGAAGATGGTCGGGGCGGTGAGATTTGAACTCACGACCTTCTGAACCCCATTCAGACGCGCTACCAAGCTACGCTACGCCCCGACGCCGGCGCCTGACCGAAGGTCAAGCGCGAGCGCCATGAATATCACGGAACAACCCCGCGAATTCAACCATTTTCAGAATATTGCTATCACAGCAGTGCCCTTAAACGGCGGACGCCGGCGGAGCGGCCTCCCTGCCGCGTGCAAAAAATGTGGCGTTCGCCAGCGAGAATGGCACATTCCCCACACATGTTGCTGACGGAGTCTGAACTGGGGAGCCTCATCCACGCGACGCATCGGTGTCCGCACCAACTTTTGGGGATGCATCCGCTTGGGGATGGCTCGGGGGTCGTTGCCCGCGCACTGCTGCCAAACGCCGCCAAAGTGGAGTTGGTGCCGACGCACGAAAGCGACAAACCCAACATCACTCTTCGCCGCCTTCACGACGTCGGACTGTTCGAAGGCGTCGCGAAAGAGGCGAATCGGGTCTACGCCTACGACCTCCTCGTCACGGATCATCACGGAAAGTCGTGGCAATCTCGCGATGCGTATTCGTTTCTGCCGACCCTGGGCGAGATGGACCTGTATCTGTTTGGCGAAGGCAACGAGCGGCGCATCTACGACAAACTCGGCGCACAACTGAAAGTCATCGACGGCGTTTCCGGGACCAGCTTCGCCGTGTGGGCGCCAAACGCCGAACGCGTGAGCGTGGTGGGCGCGTTCAACAATTGGGACGGACGCGTGCACGCGATGCGAAGCCTCGGTGCGTCGGGCGTCTGGGAAATTTTTATTCCGGGCGTTTTCGAAGGCGCGCTTTACAAATACGAAATTCGCGACGCGAACGGCCGCATTGTTCTCAAAACCGATCCCTACGGATTCTTCTTCGAGCCCGCGCCGAAGAACGCCTCGATCGTCTGGAACAATCGCAAGTTCAATTGGACCGACGACCAGTGGCTGGAGCACCGCGCCGAGCACAATCCGTTTCGCTCGCCCATGAGTATTTACGAAGTGCATCCCGGCTCATGGCGCAAGAAGAACGATTTCGAATCGCTGAGCTATCGCGAGATGGCCGGGCCGCTCGTTGATTATCTGCGCAAGATGAATTTTACGCACGTGGAGTTCATGCCCGTTTCCGAGCACGCTTTTTATCCGTCGTGGGGTTATCAGGTCACCGGCTTTTACTCAACCACGAGCCGTTACGGGACGCCGGACGATTTTCAGTATCTCGTCAACGCGCTGCACGAAGGGGGCATCGGCGTGATCATCGACTGGGTGCCCGCCCATTTCCCGCGCGACGAATGGGCGCTCGCTCGCTTCGACGGCACCTCTCTTTACGAACACGAAGACCCGCGCAAGGGCGCGCACCAGGATTGGGGCACGCTGATCTTCAACTATGGCCGGCACGAAGTGCGAAACTTCCTCGCCGCCAACGCGCTCTTCTGGTGCGAACGCTTTCACATCGACGGCCTGCGCGTGGACGCCGTCGCATCGATGCTTTACCTTGATTACTCGCGCAAGCATGGCGAGTGGATTCCCAACCAGTTCGGCGGGCGCGAAAATCTTGAGGCCGTCGAGTTCATGCGCCACTTCAACCACATCGTGCACACGGAGCATCCGGGCGTGGTGACGATCGCCGAGGAATCAACCGCGTGGCCGCAGGTCACTCGCCCGCCATACATCGGCGGGCTCGGCTTCACGCTCAAGTGGAACATGGGCTGGATGCACGACACGCTCAACTATTTCAAGCGCGACCCGGTGTATCGCAAGTATCACCAGAACGATCTCACCTTCGCGATGCTCTATCATCATCACGAGAATTTCATCCTGCCGCTTTCGCACGACGAGGTCGTGCACGGCAAGGGGTCGCTGATCACGCGCATGCCGGGCGATGATTGGCAGGCGTTTGCGAACCTGCGCACGCTGCTCGGTTACCAGTGGCTTTTCCCCGGCAAGAAATTGCTTTTTATGGGAGGCGAGTTCGGCCAGCGGGCGGAATGGAACGCGAATACGAGTCTCCATTGGCATTTGCTCGAGATGGGACCGTTTCACGCCGGCCTGCAACGCTTCGTTGAAGACCTGAACAAAGTTTATCGCAGCGAGCCGGGTTTGTGGGAGAGCGACTACGACATGGCGGGGTTTTTCTGGGTCGATTGCTCGGACCACGAGAATGGCGTCCTCTCGTTCGTTCGCCAGAACCGCGATCGCAGCAGCCGCCTGCTCGTCATCATGAATCTCACCCCCGTGCCGCGCCAAGGCTACCGCGTAGGCTTGCCACACGGTGGTCACTGGAAAGAAGTGCTGAACAGCGACGCCGGGATTTACGGCGGGACCAACCTCGGCAACCTCGGCGGCGTCGATGCCGACAATTACCAGGTTCACAGCCAGCCCTACTCCGCGCCCTTCACCCTGCCGCCCATGAGCATCATCGCGTTTAAGAGCGAAGGCCCCGCAGAGGGATGATCTCCGTCGAACCGCTCGTTTCCGAAACAAAGCTAATCCTGCTGCGCCTCCGCCAGCAGGCGCGTATACGTCTTTCGGGCATGATCGTACGCTTCGCGCCCTTGCTCTATCTCATCACCTTTGAGGAACCGTTCTTTCTGTGACCAGCAGTTATCCACGCCTTTGAGACACCACTCGATGCTCTTGCGCGAGGCGCGAATCGGTTTGCCATCGACCAGCACGAAAATCGGATTCGTGTGCGAGGACGGCAAAATCCGCAGCGCCACCCAACCGCTGTGGGGAACATCGACGTCGAACGACACGTCGCGCAACTTCCCGTCCGCCGAAATTTCCTCGCTCGCGACCGGCTTGCCGTTCACCACTGCTTCCAGCATGACCTTGCGCGTGCCCGGTTTTCTTGCGCGCTCGATGTCCCAGTACGGCTTCTGGTCGTAGCGGCGCGTTTTAATCTCGGCGTTCTCCTTCTCTGGAAGGTAGGCGGCGACCTGCGCCGTTAGTTTTACTTTGCCGGCTTTCGCCAGCTTCAATTCGCTCCCGTTCTCGCCCATCACCACGTCGTTCGCCTTGAACGCGATCAAATGGCTCTTGCCGTCGCTTACGTAATTGCGCCCGGCGCGAATCGATTCGCACCAGCGATCGTAATCAAGCTTGCCGTCGAGCTTCACATACGAGCGACCCAACCCGACTTTCTCGCCGTAGATGCACGGGAAATCCGTCTCGCCGCTCACGCGCGTGCGAAAGCCGGCGTTCAACGTGTGATACCAAAGGTTCAACTCCCACACGTACGGCGTGTCGACCATCGAGAGGAAATCGACCGCGGGCACGAGCTTGCCGTCCGGTCCGGGCACTTCGTGCGTTACGTCCACGATGTATTCATTTCCGCCGATGCCGTCGAACGGCGGCACCTCGTAAGTTGGCAGTTCAGTCCCTTTGACGGCGAGGCCCCAACCCGTGTGCGCCGGACCCGTGATTGCCCCTTGCTTCTTCGCCCACTTCAACGTGTTCAAGCAGAGCTTCGGCCAATGGTTCTTCGAATCGCCGCCAGGATACATCTGCTCGCGCAACCGCAGCAGGCACAGGTGGCCCGACTCATGCGACCCAAAGCCCGATACTTCGATGTCGTAGCGCAGCAGATACGGATACTGCGAAACCTTGTCCACCTCGCCGCAGAAAAACTGCTTCTGGTAATCGAAGCACGGGCCCCACGTCAGATTCGCTCCGATTTTCAAATCCTCCCCGATGCAATGGCGGATCATGTCCTGCGCGTGAACGCCCTCGGTCGGCTTGACGTAATGCGCGCAACCCGCGGCGTGGATGTGATGATCGCCCGACCACCAGCCCATCGTCGAAGGATCAATCCAGCGCTCCGCCTTGAACACCGCCTCCTTCAACGTGCGCGTGACCTTCATCTTGCGCGTCGATGGAATAGATTCCGGGCCGCGCGAAAACTCGATCGTGTAATTGCCTTCGGGCAGCTTGATCTTTTCGCCATCACCCCGATACACCTGCGGATGGAAACCAAAATCCGGTGCGAGCCGCTTTGCCTGCGACGGATACACACGGCCCTGCGCGTCGCGAATCAGGAACGAAGCCGTCGTTGGCTTGCCATGATCGTCCTGCACGCGCAGCGTGAGCTCGTGGGCGGGCAAACAATCGAACAGCACATCGACTTCGTTGCGGTAGCCGATGTCCTGCGTCCCCTGCCCCACGTTGAAACCGATGCGCGCTTCGCGTTTGCCGGCGTCGCGGCTGAATAGTTGAATGATGCGATACTCGACGCCGAGGCCGCTCAACGACTTCGTCAGCGGCTGGTTGTTGAACATCATCATGTCGAGCCACAGATCGCGCAGGTCGCTGGTCGCGCCGCGCTTTCTGAACACTTTGTCCGAGGGCGTGTTCGCCCAGCCGCCTTCGAAGACCGACTGCGCGTTCGGGCTGACAGCTTCAAGCTGCGCCGTCGTGCCCGATTCGTTTTCCACCTTCACCAGGAACTGCCGCCACCCCTGCTCCACTAACTCCGCTTTTGCCGGCCCGGGCGCCACCTTCACTCGCATCTCCGGATTGATGTGGACTGCGAACAAACAGTAACGGTCGAGCACGCCCTGCAACTCCGCCGCGTTCCCTTGTTCAACCGCGGCCTGCAACTTCTTCCTGTCCGCCGCCTCGAACGGCACGCCGAGATAATCCGTCGCTTCGATCAACCGCTTCACCTGGGCGGTGAACGGTTGCGGTTCGACATTGGTAACGATGGTCAACGGCACTGCGGAACAAACGGCGACTCCCGCAATGAGGAAGAAGAGAACTCGCTTCATCATAACAATCCTTTCGCTGAGCTTTGATGGCAGACTATCACAACAGGAGCGCGTGCCTAGAAAAATTTATTCGGGGACGAATCCCGGAGTTCAGCATTGACGCGCCCGCGGCATTTCGGTGCACTCCCCGGCATGATTTCCAAATTTACAACGAGGTTTTGCGTACTCGCGGCCCTGGCCTTTGCGTCTGCGGTTCACGCCGAGGTCAAGCTCCACGGCTTGTTCAGCGACAACATGGTGTTGCAGCGCGACGCTGCGGTGCCGGTATGGGGCTGGGCCGAGGACGGCGAAAAGGTGACCGTCGAGTTTCGCAATCAAAAAGTCTCCACCACCGCCAAAGACGGCAAGTGGATGGTCAAACTGAAGAAGCTCAAGGCCGGCGGGCCGGATGAGTTGCGCGTGAATGGAAGGAACGCGATCACCTTGAAAAACGTGCTCGTGGGCGAAGTGTGGATCGCGAGCGGCCAGTCCAACATGGAATGGCCCATGCGCGCGTCGTTCTCGCCGGACACGGAAATCCCGAAAACCGAAAACGCCATGCTGCGGCTCTACACCGTGCCGAAGCTCAAGGCCGAAGAACCCCGCGACAACGTCCCGGCCTCATGGCAGGAGTGCAATCCATCCACGACACCAAACTTTTCCGCGGTCGCATATTATTTCGGACGCGACCTCGCGAAGGCGTTGAACGTGCCGGTTGGAATCATCCACACGTCCTGGGGTGGATCGCCGGCGGAAGTCTGGATGAGCGAAGAGGTCCTCACGTCCAACCCGGCTTATAAAGCCGACATCTTCGACGCGTATCAAACGCAGGCGACGCGAGCAAAGGAAGCGATTGCAGCGTTCGAAAAGGAACAGGAAGCGGCGAAAGCCGAAGGCAAAGCGTTCAACAAGCGGCGTCCGGGGATGCCGTGGAGACCGACCGAACTTTACAACGGCATGATCGCGCCGCTGATTCCCTACGCGATCAAGGGCGCGATCTGGTACCAGGGCGAATCGAACGCAGGCCGCGCGCATCAGTATCGCACGCTCTTCGCCGACATGATCCGCAACTGGCGCAGCGATTGGGACCAGGGCGATTTCCCGTTCCTGCTCGTGCAACTCGCTCCGTTCATGGCCATCAAGGAACAGCCGAGCGAAAGCACGTGGGCCGAGTTGCGCGAAGCGCAGGCGCTCGCCACGAAGAAGTTGCCGAAGGTCGGCATGGCCGTGATCACCGACGTAGGCGACGAGAAGGACATCCACCCGAAGAAGAAAGAACCCGTCGGCGCACGTCTCGCTCTCGCGGCGCAGAAAATTGCCTACGGCCAGGACATCGTTTACTCCGGCCCAACTTACAAAGGCATGAAGGTGAAGGACGGCAAGGCCGTTTTAGCATTTGAAAACGTCGGCGGCGGGTTGGAAGCGCGTGGCGGCGAGCTGAAAGGATTTGCCATTGCCGGGGCGGACAAAAAGTTTGTCTGGGCCAAGGCGGAAATTCAGGGCGACAAGGTTGTCGTGAGCAGCGCCGAAGTGAGCGAACCCGTGGCTGTTCGCTATGGCTGGGCTGATTTCCCGGTCGTCAACCTTTGGAATAAAGACGGTCTTCCGGCATCGCCGTTCCGCACCGATGATTTTCAAATGACCACCTTTGCCAAAAAATGAGAAGCACTGCTTTCCTGGTCCGCCAACTGCACGACGCCACGTCGGCGATAATTATGGGATCCTGCCTTCGGCGTTCACAACTCCGCCCTTGGCCGAATCGACCGTGATTTTGAAAGTGCCGCTGCCGGTTACCACGAACTGAACGCGTTCGGCCTGCATGCCGGGAATGGAATCCAGTTCCACGCGCTCGGGCCGGCGTTTCACAGCTTCGACGCGCTTAAAGAATCGGTCGGTTACTTCCCCTGATGAAAGGACTTTCACGCCTGCGCCGGAAAGAGTGACGATGTCCGGCGGGCTGATGTGGTTGCTCACGTCTTGCGCGAGGCGAGTCGGAATGAGGCGCTGATTTTCGATCGTGACCCATACTTTGCGCAGGCCGCCGGCGATGCTTTCGGTCTTCACGTCAGCAATGCGAAGGCGCGGCATTTGTTCGGCGTGATAGAGCGTGTAGGCCATGTTGCGGTGGCACTCTTCCTCGAGCAGGAATGAGGGTGGCGTGCGGCTCCAGTTCTGGCGCGTGCCGCCGATCTCGATCTTGCCATAGGTAGGATGATCGAACTCGCGCCACTTGACGACACCTTCGTTCAACAACACGTAGCGCAAAAACGCAGCCTCGTCCTCATCGCTCGGCGAGTTCGTGGTCTTATCAAGGTTGCGCATGTTCCAGAGCTCGTTGCAGTAGGCGAGGACACCGCGCGCGCTGTAGAACCAGTCGAACTCGCCGCCCCACACCGTGTAGAGATCCTTCCACACAATCATCGAACGGTAAAACGGCAACATTTTTTCGCCGCGTTGCGCGATCGCCTGGAAAACCCGCTCGTCCTGGAAACGCATTTGGCCGCCTTCACGCCCGGGCGGTCGCAGGATCATTCCGCCTGCGTTGTGATACGTCTGCGCCGCGGCAATATTCGGATGGTCGATGAAAAAGTCCGCGATGGCCCGCGTTTCCGGCAGTGAGAAGGGATACTCGTGCGCGCCGCGCTGCACAAAATCCGGCTGCCAATCCCACGCCCAGTTGCGGTTCATGTCGTAACCGCCCCGCCCGTCTTCGTTCACGCGGCCATCGTTGTCGTTGTCGAGACCCTCGCCGCCGAGAAATGTGTATTCGCCAGGCTGGTCCGGTTCCACCTCGATCATCAGTATCTCGGGAAATTTCGGATGCGGCTTCCAACGGCCATGCGGGTCTTTGATACGCATCTGGGTGATCGTTCCGTCACCATCGAGATCGTCGAAATCGTCTTCGTCGGCCAGGCCATCGCGGTCGTCATCGCGGGGTTTGACGCCGGTACGCGACGAGTGCGCGGTGTTCGCCGAGTGCAGCCAGCGATCGCGCCCGTCGGGGTTGATCGTAGGGACGAGGTAAAAAACGTTGTGATCGAGCAGGTCGGTTACTTTCTCGACGCGGCCATATTGATGGCACAGATACCACGCGGTGTAGGCCACTGCTTCCCCACCTTGCACTTCGTTGCCATGAATGTTGCCGTCAATCCACATGCCGGGTTTGCGTTTGGGATCGCCGATTTCCTTCGCGGTGACTTCGAGGCACCACAATTCACGGCCCTCAACCGATTGGCCGATTGAGTAAAGCTTCGTGAGCTTCGGAAACGCTTCGTGAAGTTTCTTCTGGATCGCACTGAGCCCGGCGTGATCGTAGAACCGGTTCCACGCCACATCTACTTTTCGTTCGGCGGTGATGCCGAGGGCGGGGAAGATGTTTGTGTCCTTTCGATCTGCGGCGAAGCAGGGAAGCGTTGGAAGTGCGAATGCAATAAAAACAATGCGTCTCATTTCAGCTCGATCTCCGCGTCGAAGGAGCCGGCGAAAGTGGATCGCACGTTCACGCTGATTTTTGTCGTGTTCGGCGCGTGAATAACCCACCGCACTTCCCTCATGCCGCCGCTGCCTTCGATCGTGTTCAGCACGGCGCGTTTGCTGCCGGAGAGAATGGCCTTCTCGTCGAGCTTGAGTTCAACGAGCGTCGGGTGGACTTCGCGCGTGACGCCGCCCTGGGCGAGAGCAGTGGGAAGATAGCCGCTATTCTCGACCTGCAAGGTGATATCGAACACGCCTTCACCAAGGCTCTTCACCTTGGTTTGCCGCACGCGCAATTCGGGAAACTTTTCGGCCAGTTGGGTCAGGAAAACGGTGTGTTTCTGCGCGAGGCTTTCAAGCAATTGCTCCGGCGGATTCGAGCGCGCGAACGGTGCGAAACCGCCCACCTCGACGTTCTTGCCCGGAAAATCCGGATGCTCGACCTTGCGCCAGGGGATGAACGACTCTTTCGCGTGCTCATCGAACCACTTCAAGAGCGCCCGTTCCTCCTGGTTGCGGTCGTCCGGCTTTTTCTCGTCTTTCTTTTCCTCTTTCTTCTCCTCCTTTTGGTCATCCTTGGGCTTCGCATCGTCCTTTTTCTCTTCGTCCTTCTTGCCATCGGGCTTTGCGGCTTTGTCGAGTTCGACCTGCAGCGCGGTCGTCCACGGGCGCGCCGCAAGCGAGAGCCGCCCGCGATGAAAGTACATCCAGTCCGAAATCGTGCCGGGCTCTGAAGCGGCTGGAAGCTCCTTCTTCAAACCGAGCGCCTCCCGCCATGCTTTGCCGAGTTCGCGAAAAAACGGCAGGTCGTCGGGCTGAAGATCGGTTTGTGGGCGCTTATTCGCTCCGGCGGCTTCGGCTTTCGGCGGTTGAGTCAGGTTGTCCGCCGCGCCAAACGTGAAAGTCATTGCAATGTTTGGGTGCGCGACAATGAAGCCGGCAAGCGCGCGCGTTTCACGTTCGCTGATTTGATGCACGCCGGCGTTCGGCGCAAAGAATTTGTAGTTGTGCGGGAAGTTGCGGTTGAAACTGACGCCGCCAAGCCCGTCTTCGTTCCACGCTTCGTCGTTGTCGTTGTCGCGACCTTCAATGAGGTAACGCCACTTGCCGGATTCGCCACGCGCGCGATCCGCCTTCAACAGGAGCCTTGAATCGGTCGGGTCGATAATATACTCGCCTTCGGCATCTTCGACGCGCATCCAGGTGATCAGCCCGTCCCCGTTCAGATCGTCTGGCCCGTCCTCGTCGATAAGGCCATCATGATCGTCATCGACGGGCAGGGTGCTGACCGTCCGCTCCACCTGCGGCTTCTGGAAGAACGCCTCAGCGGCATCGGCGTTGAAGCGCGGAAAAACGTAGATGGTTTTCCGATCGAGCAGCTTCCGCATGCGCTCGTCATTCCCGGCATATTTGGCAGCCAAACCCTGCGCCCAGGAAATAACGCTGTGCGTGCCCGCCAGCTCGTTTCCCTCAATCCCGGCGATCACGAGCAGCGCAGGTCGCTTGTCGACTTCTGCTTTGTCCCCCGCGCCGAGCTGCAGCAGCCAAATGTCGTGGCCGGCCCGCGACTTCGCCACGCTGGAAAGGCGCGCTACGGAGGAGTGCTTCTCAGCAAGAGCCTTGAGATCCTTTGCCAACGCAGCATTGGATTGATACTGCGCGGCAAAACTGCAAACGACGAAAGAGTGAACGCAAAACAGAACTGCTATGAACCGGCGAGTCATCAGGTCCGCAGAGTGTGGCGAGAGATCGTCGTTTGAGCAATAGTGCGAAATGGCACTTACTGAAACCGCGCAAACAGCAGCCTCAACTCCGCCGCCTGGACCTGCCGCAGCAATTCCGCCTGGTCCCCGGTCAGTTTGGCCCTCGCCACCTGCTCACACGCATCCACAAACGCAAAGGCGTCCCATTCGCCTCGCGAAAGGAGCCGCCCCCGCAGCGCGTTTTCCCCTGCCAAAATCTTTTCGGCTTCACCGGCCAACGACTTGAAGCACGGGTGCTGTCCGACACGGCGAAACCAATACTTCGCGTTCCCATAATCGGGCTCCCGGCGGTGCATAATCGCGTGAAGATAGCTTCCATCAGCGTTTTCAATGTCCTGTACGATGTGGTGCGCCTCGTCGAGATGGTCGTGCCACAGCAGGATAGTCGCGCGCAGGAGCGGGCTCGCGCTTGCGCCGAGCGCACGGCCGAGATCAGCCACGGATTGCACGCCCGGCCGCCTGCCCGGCCCCAACTCTGGCGGTTGCGCGGTTTTCAAAAGTTCCTCAATCCCGGTCGACATGCGCAGAAACGTAGGTCGCGGACTCCGACGGTCAAGCGCGTTTGCAGTTGACCCGACGATTCACATTATTAACTTGGCGGTATGTCCCAAAAGCACAGTTGGTTGTTCACGACCGTCTGGCTGGCTTTGACCGCGGCGGCGGCGGCAGCAGCGGACGGCGGCATCAGGATCACCGAGCAGGAAGACCGGCTGCGCGTCGAGCTCAACGGAGAGCTGTTCACGGAATATCGCTTCAAAGGCGCGCCTCACGTTTATTTCTATCCGCTAATCGGACCGGGCGGCGTACACGTGACGCGCCACTACCCGATGAAGAAAGATTCGGAAGGCGAGCAGTACGATCACGAACATCATCGGTCGCTCTGGTATTCGCACGGCGCGGTAAATGGCATTGATTTTTGGGCGGAAACGCCGAAGGCGGGCAAGATCGTCCATGACAAGTTTCTCGACGTGAAGTCCGACAAAGACTCGGGCGTGATTCGCTCCGCAAACAAATGGATCGCGCCGGATGGGACGATCACTTGCACGGATGAACGCACGTTTCGTGTCTATGCCCGGCCCAAAAACGAGCGGCTTTTTGATTTTGAAGTAACGATTCGTGCTGGCGACAAGGAGGTTGTGCTCGGCGATACGAAAGAGGGAACGATGGCGATTCGCCTGGCGGAAACGATGCGCCTCACGCCGAACAAGTTCAACCAGGGCAAACCCACCGGGAACATTGTACTGAGCACGGGCGTGACCGGGAAAGACACCTGGGGCAAGCAGGCGCCGTGGTGTGATTACTCCGGGCCGGTCGAAGGCAAGACTCTGGGTGTCGCTATTTTCGACCATCCAAGCAATCCACGCCACCCAACCTGGTGGCACGTGCGCGATTACGGTTTGTTTGCGGCCAACCCGTTTGGTGTCCACGATTTCGAGAAGAAACCGCAGGGCGCGGGCGACCTGAAGATCGAGGCGGGCAAGAGCGTTACATTCAAATACCGATTTTACATCCATGAAGGCGACGAGAAACAGGGGAAAGTCGCCGAGCGTTATGCGGAGTACGCGTCAAAAAAGACTCAATAAGACGAAGCCGCTGATCGTCAGAAAGAAATCAATCGTATGAAACAAATCAATCGCCGTAGTTTTCTCGCCACCACTATCACGGGCGCCGCCGCGCTCAGCATTCCCGCGCGCTCGTGGTCGCAAGTGCTCGGTTCCGCTGACGATATTCGCGTGGGCGTGATCGGCTGTGGAGGCCGAGGACAAAACCATATCGGCGGTTTCGCCAAGATGAAGGGCGCACGCCTCGTCGGCCTGTGCGACGTCGACTCCACGTCCCTTGGCAAGGAGCAGCAAAAGTTGAAGGACCGCGGCATCGACGTGAAGGGCTTCACTGATTTGCGACGGATGCTCGAGAGCAAGGAGATCGACGTTGTTTCGATTGCAACGCCGAACCACTGGCATTCGCTCGCGTCGATTTGGGCCGTGCAGGCCGGCAAGGATGTTTATGTCGAGAAACCCGTTTCCCACAACGTGTGGGAGGGGCGTAAACTCGTGGAAGCAGCGCGGAAGTACAAGAAGATCGTGCAGACGGGAACACAGAGCCGATCGAGCCAGGGCATCGCCGAGTGCTTCGCATGGCTTAAGGAAGGCAACCTCGGCAAAATGACATTGGCGCGAGGGCTGTGTTACAAGCCACGCCCGAGCATCGGAAAAGTGGACGGCCCGCAGCCGGTGCCTTCCGGAGTTGATTACGATCTCTGGTGCGGCCCCGCGCCGATCAAGCCGGTGTTGCGCAAGCAATTTCATTACGACTGGCACTGGATTTGGGACACGGGCAACGGCGACCTCGGCAACCAGGGCATTCACCAGATGGACATCGCTCGGTGGGCGATCGGCGAGAATGCGCTTTCGCCGCGCGTTTTCAGCGTCGGCGGACGCTTTGGATACGTGGACGACGGCCAAACACCGAACACACAAATCGTTTGGCACGATTATCCCACGCCATTGGTTTTCGAAGTGCGCGGCCTGCCGAGCGCTCCGGGCGAGAAGAAAATGGATACCATTTATGGTTCAAGCGTGGGCGTAATTCTCTATTACGAAGGGGGTCATGTGGTTGTTCCCAATTACAACAGCGCCACCGCCCACTACAAGGACGACAAGGACGGCAAAATGCCCAAAGAGTTCAAAGGCGCGTCAGACCATTACGAAAATTTCATCGCCGCGGTGCGCAGCCGAAATCACACTGACCTCAAAGCCGACATCCTGGAAGGGCACCTGTCCAGCGCATTGTGTCACACCGGCAACATCTCTTACCTGCTCGGCAAGAAAGCCACGCCGGACGAAATCAATGACCGGATCAAAAACGACAAGGAACTCGCGGAAGCGTTCGGGCGCATGGAAGAACACCTGGGTCGGCATAACGTCGATCTCACCGACACGAAAGCCACCCTGGGCGTGTATCTGAAAATGGACCCCAAAACGGAGCGCTTCCAGGGAAATCGCAGGGCAAACCGTTTGCTCACGCGCAATTACCGCCGTCCGTACGTGGTGCCGGAAAAAGTGTGACCGCTCGCGGGCCTACGCTTCGGACCGGAACACACTGCTGAGGATTACCTCCTTGGTTTTCCAAATCAGCGCCATCGTCATCGCAGTCGGAAGCAGAACGAGAAAGAGCGTTATCCACACCCCTGTCTGCTGCCACACGACCAGGAAGTAGATAACAAACCGCGGCAACTCGGCAACGCGCACCAAAGCGAAGTAGCCGATCAGGAGTGTCATGCTGGCGATCAGGAATCCCCGGTTGATGTTCGTAAACACGCGGGTTTCCACGCGCAGCGTTTCATCAGGGAGCATGGCGGAGAGACGTTGCAAAACGGGGTTTACGGCGAAGAGGAAGAAAATCGCGGTGAAGAGCATCAGGTGCACCATGGCGTTGTAGAATGGGTGCCACGGCATGCGGTTCCACCAGCAGAGGAACGGCGCGAGACCCACGTTGATCAGGGCCAATGCCTTGGCGCGATCCAGCGCCGCAATCCAGATGCGCTCCTGAGGCTGAAACGTGCCGAGCAGCCACAGCGCGAAGAACAACAAACCCGTGACGAGCACGGGCGCTGCGATGCCAAGCGGCAGCGGGCGAAGCCAATCGGTTTGAGCCGTCTGGACGCAAACGACGAGCGCCATCGGCAAACCCCAAAACAACGCCGACAGCCCGCGCACCAGGCGGCCAAGCGCGGGCATCATGTCCGGGTTCGGATCAGGAGCGCCCGCGGCCACGGGATCAGATATTGAGGTAAGTGTACTCCTTGAGGCCTCGCTCATAGTCGTCGAGCAGGCGCATCGCTTCGGATGGCTTCATCCTGTCGGACTTGATGGCCTCGTCGATTTGCGCCTTCATTTGGCGCTTGAGTTCAGTTTCGTCGTATTGGACCGACGTAAGGGATTGGATAATGGTGGTGCCCTCGATCACTTCCTCGACGTAGTACCCGGTCGGTTCGTCGGGGTCGAGAAAGACATGCACCTCGTTGACGCGCCCGAACAAATTATGGAGGTCGCCCATAATGTCCTGATACGCGCCCATGAGGAAAAAACCCAGATAATAGGGTTCAATCTGACCATTGCCGCTGACGTTGAGCCGGTGCAGCGGCAGCGTGTCGCGCACGTCACGCAGGTCGATGAACTTGTTGATCTGGCCGTCTGAATCGCAGGTGATGTCGACCAGCGTTGCCTCACGGCCAGGACATTCGTTGAGGCGATTGACCGGCATGATTGGAAAGAGTTGCCCAAGCGCCCAGTGGTCCAGCAGTGACTGGAACACGGAGAAGTTGCAGAGGTACTGATCGCCCAAACTGTCCTCGAGTTTGCGGATTTCCTCCGGCACGTAAGGCTGGCCGCGAAAACTCGCGACCACGTCTTCGCTGATTTCCCAATAAAGGTTTTCGATTTTCGCCTTATCGGGAAGGTCCATCATGCCGAGCGTGAACATGTGCTGGGCGTCGTCCTTGCGTTCGAGGGCATCATGAAACGCTTCCAGTTTGTTTGTCTTCGAGAGGTTTTTCTTGATA
>Ga0105340_1000245_pt1 | contig 27065 bp, 20 predicted proteins | sample EasRivMeERMLT700_FD_89676 | JGI IMG/M metagenome (GOLD analysis project Ga0105340, IMG submission 89676) | Soil microbial communities from meander-bound floodplain in the East River, Colorado, USA - East River MetaG ERMLT700 | ecosystem: Environmental > Terrestrial > Soil > Floodplain | place...
CAAAATACGGTGAGTACGCCAGCGGAAAATTCGCCCGCGCGCCCTACCACAAACGGACTCGCTACCTGTTCTTCGTAAATGTATACGGTCCCACCCAGCGGGTGTTGTACTTCTGCATTAGTCGGTCGCTGGCGAACGGCGGGCGCTGCTCGCGGCCATATTTTTGGTCGTCCATACCCCGCCACGGCAACGGCTCCACTTCCGCGCCGCGCACGCAATGGAAGTCGGCGTCCTTGTCCCACCCAACCGACCAGAGGAAAAAGTCGCGCGTCGCACTGGACGGCTTAAGGGGCACTCGGTCGCTGGCGAACTTCAAGGTCAGCTCATCGCCGCCGTTGATGAGCGCCAGAGCGTTGTCCCTCTGGACGATCAGTTCGCTTACGTCGCCGTATCGAGTGCACCATCCGGACGGAGTGATCGTCCATCTCGCCTGCGAAAAGACCTGGTCATAATCCGGTGTGAGCGGTTCGTGCCAGGGCAAGTTTTTAAACTCACTAAACCCCCGCCAGTGCAAATCTGTGAAGTCGGGAGCGAAGGACGTAACGCGCGTTTCAGAATTGTCGCGCTTCTCAAACAAAGCAATTCGGTCCCAGTGGATTTCGAACGCCGCCGTAAGGCGCAGTCGCCGCGCAGCAGGGGGCAGTTTGCCGGCGAGGTCGATGACGATGCTCTTGGTCTTGCCGGCGGGCGCGCCGGCCACGACCGGGACTGGAGACCACTTGCCATTGCACTCCACTTCAAGGACCGGGAAAGGAAACGGCATATCCGGTTCGAGCGATGCAGCGATGTTCGCCGTGCCCCCACCGAAGCGCAGCCAACCGGTGAGCGCGAGCACCAACGGCTTGTCGATCTCCAACCTGCCGAAATCAAGTATGACACTATGCGGTTCCGCCTGGCCGCGGAGTTGCGTGGCGCGAAGTTTTGCTGGAGAGACGCGCTTTCGGTCAACCTGCTGGAGAAGGTCTGTCACGTCGACGCCGGCATGATTGACCGCGCGCACGAGCGGATGCCGATTATGCAATGTAATCAGCTCGGGGTGCGGAAATGGTTTGCCCGGAACCAGCTTGCCGGTGGTGTGGATCTCCGTGCCCGGCGGATGATCCACGACGATCAATTTCGCTTCGTCCAAATAAAGCACCTCGCGCAATTCCTCCGTGATTTGGAGAACATAGTATCCATCCCGCGCGGGAAACATCGACTCGTCGCCGATCCACACATACTCGTCGGGATCGCCGTTGATGACACGACCTTCGGCCACGGGCAGCCCGAGTGGCGCGGCGCCGAGCAGGTCGGTAATGAAACGAAAGCGCGTCCCATCCCAGGCGTACAAATACGGACACGACCCCGCGGGCACAGTCAGCTCGTCGATGGCCAACAGCGACGCAGGATCGACTTTCAGGTCGGTATAATTGACGTTGGCATCGGACCAGTGGGCGACGAGTGACTCGATTTGTTTGTGCGAACCCACGCCAATCTCAATTGGCAGCCTGTCCACGCGCCGGCTCAACCGCAGGCCGCCCGACGCAGCTTCGATGCGAATGCCGATACCGCTTGCGTTGGATTTGTGGCCGACAAGGTCGATTTTCACCTGCCCGTTCGCGTTGCCTCCCTCGTTGCTGAGCAGTTGCAATCCGCCCGCCTCCTTAGCGAGCAGAAAGTCGGTGTCACCGTCGCGATCAAAATCCGCCGCGGAGAGATCGTTGACACGAGCCGCCTTCAATTGGTCGAGCCCCAGCGCTGAGGTGCGCTCTTCAAAGCCGGCACTGCCCTTGTTGCGCCAGACGCGAACGCCATCACCAGCCAGCAGCACGTCGAGCCAGCCGTCATTGTCATAGTCGACGAGCTGAAGGCTTGCTCCCTGGCTCGTCCCGGCTGGAATCAATCGACGCTCGTTTGATCCGTTGAAAATCAGGACGATGTCCGTCCCGCTCAGGATCGCGAGGTCGTGGCGCAGGTCGTTGTTCAGGTCGCCAGACGCGATGAGCGTGCCGGAAGGAAGGTCGAGGTTTGTGACCACGAGCGGTCCGCCGCGTTGCTTCGCGAGGAAAAGCGGCGGCTGCCCTTCGCGCGTGATGAACAAATCCTGCAGATCATCGTTGTTCCAATCTTCCGTGAGCAAGTGCCGCGCGCCAGTGAGAGTCAGCGGTACGCCGGAGTTGGTCGTGCCATCGCTAAAGTAGGGATTGCCGAGATTGCGCAGCACGCGCACGTCGTTTGTCCTCGCGCGGATCACCAGCAGGTCGAGCTTGGAACTGAAGTCCAGGTCCGCCAAAATTCCATTTTCGGCGGTCACCTGTGCCAGACGCGAAAAGCGCGACATATCCGTGATGCCGGCGTTCGTCGCGAATTTGAAAACGTGCGATCCCTTGTCTCCGAGCATCACCACGTCTTCGTAGTGATCGTTGTTCATGTCGCCGACGAGGGCGCGATGATACTTCGCGCCGGCGATGGCCGCGAGCGGCTCCGCAAACGGAACAAAGATGCCGTTCGTGTTGAGCAGCAGGCGAAAGCCGTTGCTCTCGACAACGAACAGGCTTTGATGGCCATCCCGGTGAACGTCGATCACCCCCACCGGGCCGGAATAATTTCGCGCCGCGCCCCCGAACGCCTTTTCGGTTACGTCCGCAAACGTCACCGCGATGCCTTTTGGATCAGGCTGTTCGAGTTCAAACGGGGCGCGAATTTTCGTGTATTCGGATTTCTCGAAGACCGCCGGATCCGTGATCTGCCCCGCTTTGCCGGCGTTGATCTTTTGATGTTGCGCGAGAGCCTGGTTTGCTTCGTCGGGTTTGTTCAGGCGCAGCAGCACCTGGCTGAGGAGGTAATGCGCCGCCCCGTGGTCCGGTTCGAATTGCACCACTTCGGCAAACTGCGCGGCAGCGTCCTCAAGATTTCCCACCTGCTGGTGCGCGCGGCCAAGCTGAAAGCTTACGGCATTAACGGTGCGGTCGATCGTTTTCGCCTGCTGCAGCGCCTGCAGCGCCTCCTTCGGTTTTCCGAGGCGCAGCAATGCGCAGCCGCTGATGAAGTGTGCTGCTCCCGAGTTCTGGTCTGCTTTTAAAGCTTCCTGCGCGTGGTCGAGCGCCTTCTGCGGTTGGTTCGCGCGAAGGTAGGCGTTGGCGAGATTCAGGTGAGCGTCGGGATGCCCGGGCCGCAGCTTGAGCGCACTTTCAAACGCGGTCGCTGCCTTGTCGGCCTGCCCCTGATCGTAATAGTTTTTCCCAGTATTGGTTAATCGCGTGAACTCGTCGCCGGCCTTTGGAACTTTGCGTCTGCAGCCGGTAACTGTGAACGCAAGAACGAGGACAAGTAACCATGGCAGGGCGCGCTGTCCCCAGCGCGCCGCTTTTGGAGCAAGCCCTCGTCGATGACGCGGCGCGCTCGGGACAGCGCGCCCCACCTTATGAGCGCATTCCATGCTCAGCCTTTGTAGCCGAAGAGTTTCCGGTCTTTGATCAGGGTCGCGACCTGCGGAGGCACCATGCTTTCCCACGAGCCGTCACCCTGCCGAATTTTCGCCAGCACATCACGCGAAAAAATAGGCAGGCACGCTTCGTCAAAATCAAGGATGCCCTGGATGTACAGATTCTCGAGCATGTAGGCGTAAAGGTGCCGAAGGTTCGGCGCGACCCGCAGGTTCCCCGTCGTAATCAACGAACCGGTCGCCGAATCGCGGCAGGGATACACATACAACTTCAGCGCATTCTTGAACAACCGCCCGAACGACTCGAGAATGCCGCCCTCAAGATCGGTGTAGTATTTCTCCTCGAAGAGTTCGCGCAACGTCGGCACGCCCATCACGATGCCGATCATTTTTTTCGTGTAGCGGAACAGGTACGCGGCCAACCGATAGAATTCGCCGTAGTTCGAGATCAGCACGTTCTTTCCGAGCGACCCGAGCAGATCAATGCGATCTAAAAAATCTTTGTAGTCGATGCCCGATTCCGTGGTCAGATTCGTCAGGGTCATCTCCATGAGCACCATCACTTTCTCGCCCTGCACGGCCGGCTCCTGCACGAACTGCGCCTGCGCGCATTCGAGCATGTCGAGTGTGACTTTCGTCACGGGACGAAAACTGCCGCGCTCGACAAGAATCGGCTTTTTGTAGAGCACTTCCGCGGGCTGCACCACTTCGCCATCAGCAGTGAACATTGCGGCATTCGAGAGGCCCTGCCGCACGAGTTCGAGACTCATCAGGCGGTTGTCGACTTTCTCAAACGCATGGCCGCTGAACTTGATCATGTCCACTTCGACGCGATCGCTGCTGAGATTGTCCATCAACGACTCGATGAGTGCGCGGGGATCATTATAATGGAACGCGCCGAAAATGACGTTCACGCCCATGATGCCCAGCGCCTCCTGCTGCTGGACATTCTCATGGTCGAGCATTCGCACGTGAATGAGAATCTGCGAAGGCTCGCCCAGCGGTTGCGTCTGGAACCGCACGCCCATCCAGCCATGCGACTCGTCGACTTGCTTGTAACCGCGCGCCTTGACGGTGTCCGCGTAAACGAAAAACCGCGTCGTGGCGCCGCGCGATTCACGCAACCGTTGCACCAGCAAATCGTATTCGTGGTCGAACATCGAGTGGAGCCGCTGGCGCGTGACGTAGCGTTCAGCGGGGCCGTAGATCGCGTCGCTGATCATCATGTCGTACGCGGAGATGCTCTTGGCGATGGTGCCGGCCGCGCCGCCGACGCGAAAAAACCAGCGCGCCACCTCCTGCCCGGCGCCGATCTCAGCGAACGTGCCGTATTTGCTCGGGTCGAGGTTGATCTGCAGCGCCTTTTGGTGCGTGTCGAGAACCTCGCGTTTCGTCATGGAAGCACATTATACGGGGAGGAAAGGCGAGACGAGCGTGAAAAGGTGTTTTCGCCCAAAGCTCAATTGGCCTTCGTGATCTGGTCGATCGCCCACCGCGCGTGTTCCGCTATCAGCGGCTCCCGGTCGGACGTGGCGCGTTCGAGAGCAGGCAGGGCAGAGCGGTCGCGCATATTGCCGAGCGCGACGCACACATTGCGCAGGAACCCGCGGCGTTTCGTACGCAATATCGGCGTATTCGCAAAGCGCCGCTTGAACTGGTCATTGTCCTGCGACAGGAATTCAACAAGATCGGGCGCGGCGAGATCGCTGCGAAGGTGTTGCTTCATCAAGTTGCCCTCGCGCGCGAAGCGGTTCCACGGGCACACGGCCAGGCATTCATCACAACCAAAGATCCGAGTGCCAATCGCGGGCCGGAGTCCTTCCGGGATCGGACCTTTCAGTTCAATCGTCAGATAGGAAATGCAGCGGCGCGCGTCGAGTTCGAATGGCGCGCGGATCGCCTCCGTGGGACACACAGCGATGCACCGTGTGCAACTGCCGCAACGATTTTTCTCCGGCGGATCAGATTCGATCTCGGCGGTCGTGATGATCTCGCTCAGGAAGATCCAGTTGCCGAGCTTGCGGCTGATGAGGTTCGTGTGCTTGCCGATGAAGCCGAGGCCGGACCGCTGCGCCAAATCGCGTTCCAGCAAAGGGCCGGTATCGACGTACCAAAGCGAACGCGCCGATTCGCCGCCAAGGCGTGTTACGAATTCGCTCAGGGTCTTGAGTGACCCAGCCAGCGTATCGTGATAGTCGCTGAACCGGGCGTACCGCGCCACGGGACCGGTATTTTGGTCCTCGCGATAAATAACTAGCCGCAAGGGTAACAATGCTGCGCGCGCCGGGGAGCACTTTGTCCGGATCAATTCGCTTGTAGGCGTTCCGTTCGAGGTATCCCATTTCACCGTGATACCGCGCCGCAAGCCATCGCTGGAACGTTGCCGCGTTGTCCGGCGGCTTCGCCGTCGTCACGCGACAATCGTCAAAGCCGAGCTCGCGCGCGCGCTGTTGAATCTCTTGTTTCACGGTGCTCCGGGACGCGGGCACGCCGCGTGAAACTGGTGCAGCACGTGGTGCGCTACTTCCTTCACCGAACGCATCTCCGTATTTACCAGGACGTCTGCCTGGCGATAAAACGGCTCGCGCGCGTTCAGCAATTCGCGAATGCGCGCCAGGGGGTCCGGCCCCTGGAGCAACGGCCGATGCGATTGATGATGCACGCGCTCCCAAATCGCTTCCGGTGAGGCCCACAGGCATATGACCAGTGAGTGCTGCTTGAGGCTCGCCAAATTATCCGGTTGCGCCGCCAAACCGCCGCCGCTGGAAATCACCGTGCGCCGGGCGCGCGCGAGTTCGGCGACGACCTGCTTCTCGATCTGGCGAAACCCTGCTTCACCGGCTTGCTCGAAAATTTCCGAAATCTTCCGTCCCGCTCGTTCTTCGATCAATTCATCCGTGTCAATGAATTGGAAATGCAGGCTCGACGCGACCATGCGGCCCACCGACGACTTGCCAGTGCCCATAAAACCGATGAGAGCGATGTTTTCAATGTGCCGCTGGGCCATGCGGCAAAGATACCCGACAGAACCGCGCGATCAAAGCGCCGAATCACCTGGAACTCCATTTACAGCACGAGCTTATAGCCGACGCCGTGGACCGTGAGCAGATGCCGCGGGGCTTCGCCCGAGTCGCCGAGCTTTTTGCGCAATTGCACGATTACCTGGTCCAACGTCCGAGTCGTGCCGTAATAATTATAACCCCACACTTCATTGAGCAATTTATCGCGCGAGAAGACCTCACCGGGGTGCGATTGAAAGAGTTGCAGCAGCTTCAACTCGCGCGCGGTGAGTTCGTCGACGGCTTTGCCGCGTCGGATTTCAAATCTCTTTGGATCAATCACCGCCGAGCCAATCTGAAACGGCGCGTCACCTGCTTCGGCCCTGGGCCCGTCTTTTGTTCGCCGCAACAAGGCGTGAATGCGCGCCACCAATTCCCGCACGCCAAACGGTTTCGTCACGTAATCGTCCGCGCCGCAATCCAGCCCAATCACCTTGTCCATCTCCTGGCTCTTCGCGGTGAGCATTAAGATCGGCGCTTCAGCTTTCCTGGCTCGAAGTTGCCTGCACACTTCAAAGCCGTTTGCGCCCGGCAGCATGATGTCCAGGATGATGAGTTGCGGCTGAGTGCGAGAGACGAACTCCACCGCTTTGTCGCCACGTGCGCACACGCTCACATCAAACCCCTCGCCTTTGAGGATTTCCTCCAGACCCAGCGAAATGTGCGGGTCATCTTCAACCACGAGAATCTTTGCCTTCATGTTTGAGCTTCCGTCGGCAGCCGCAGTGTGAAGCAACTGCCTCCGCCCTCGCGCCGACTATATGTCACATCCCCTTTGTGCGCCCGCGCAATCTGCCGCGCGAGCGTGAGCCCAAGCCCCGAACCCTGAATGCCGCTGCTGAGGGAATCATGCGCGCGAAAGAATTGCTCGAAGATTTTGTCTTCGCAACCAGTGGGAACTCCGGCCCCCCGGTCCATCACTCGTACCGCTACGGAACTGCCGTTTCGTTCCGCCGCGAGTTCAATCTGTTTCTTCTCGCCGCCGTATTTCTCGGCGTTCGAGAGCAGGTTGACGAGCACCTGGGCAAGAGCGTCACGGTCGGCCTGGACAGGCAGCGCCTGTTTGGGAAGGTCGCACTGAAACGTAAACCCGCTGCCCTCCAAATGAGCGCGATAGGTTTCACAAGTCTCGCGCGCCAGCGCCGCAACATCCACTGGCTCGAACTGATACGTTTTCTCGCCGCGCTCCAGCTTCGCAAAGTCGAGCACGTTATTGATCAGCCGTGTCAGTCGCGCTGTTTCGGCGGTGATGATCGAGAGAAAGTGTTTCTGGCGTTCCGGTTCCTGCACGCGTCCTTCCGCCAGCAATTCCGAAAACATCCGAATCGACGTGAGTGGCGTCTTCAATTCATGCGACACGTTGCTGACGAAGTCGGTTTTTTGCCGCGCGAGCGTGAGTTGGCGTTTCAAGTCGGCGACAATGAGCCAGCCGCCAATCGCAATTGCCACCACGAGCAAGCCGATGAGTGATCCGAGGACAACGCGCAATTCACTGGCCGAAGTCTGAAGCGAATTGGGATTGGCAAGGTAAACACCGATTCTCCAGTGCGGCAGCAGGTCTCCAATGTCGCGTGAGATGAACGGGCGCTTCCAGTCAGCAACGAAATTGGCGCGACTCCTCGAGACAGGCCGGCTTTGCTCGTCCAACAGCGCCAGCACGATATCTCCGGTCAGGCCGGGTTCCACGCGCACCAGCGGACGCAACTCGTTGGTCAAGCGATCGACGTCGATCTGCGCGCCGAAGACCGTGTTTGTATCGCCTTCGAACCGGCACCAAAATAAGAGGTTCAATTCGTCCTGGAGGAAGCGCGCGACCGTCCCTTCATCCGCGTCACCCAACACCTGCTTGAAGTGCACGAGAACGGGTCTGCCAGCCGGCGCGGAAGGCCTCGCGTCTTTAGCGTCGAGCTTGGAAAGACTCATCGGTCCTTTCGGCGTGTCGAGGTAGACCTCAATTTCGCCCGCGCCCGTGAGAAACCGGTCGTTCTCGAGTCGGAAGTTTCGCCCCCGTGAGTCCGCAAAGAGTGGCGGGGCCAGCACTTGTCCGTCGAGAGTCACCACGAATCCCACCTCCGCGAAGGGCCACATTTGGCGCAGCCGGCTGTCGAACGTTTCGGCCACCTGGCCGGCGTTCTGATTTCCCACCAGCTTGTCCACGAGCGCCCTGAACTCCCGCCGTCGCGTTTCGACATGCACGATAACGTCTTTGGCGGTTGACTCGGCCGCGCCCTGGTACAGCAGCGTTCGCTGGCGCTCGAGCGCAAACCCCTGGTTGCGCAACGAGCGGATGGCCAGCCACGCCAGCGCCAGGCTCGGCACAAACACCGCCAGCACAAATATGACAGCCACTTTTCTCATTCAGCGCGCTTGCGACCCATGCTGCCTAAATTGTCGGCTGGCCGCGATCAAAACGTGTTCGTCGCCAGTGAATCATTTGTAAAAAATTTGTCTGAACCCAGGGCGTTGCGTAAGATTGCGCGGCTATGGCGACGTACGTTTACGAAACAATTCCTAAAGATCCAAAGGAGAAGCCTCGGCGCTTTGAATTCGAGCAAAAGATGAGCGATCCGCCCTTGAAGGTGGAGCCCAACACAGGCCTGCCGGTCCGCCGCGTCATCGTTGGCGGCAGTGGCCTCGTCACTCACGGCGCGAGCATCCTTTCGATGAAAGTCCGCCGCTCAAAATAAATGTCGCAGCCGACGTCAGTCGGCTCTCACCAAATTTATGACCCAACCGCAAACACCTGCCGAGCCTGCGCCAGTCGACCGTCCATCGGATTTCATTCGCGATATCGTCATCGAAGACCTCAAGAAGGGCTCTCACGGCGGGCGCGTCGTGACGCGTTTTCCTCCCGAGCCCAATGGCTACCTCCACATCGGCCACGCAAAGTCCATCTGCTTGAACTTCGGCATAGCGCTGGAGAACAACGGCGTGTGCCACCTGCGGTTCGACGACACGAATCCCACGCGTGAAGACGTCGAGTATGTCGATTCCATCCAGGAGGACGTGCGCTGGCTGGGTTTCGACTGGGGCGGCAACATGTTTTATGCGTCCGATTATTTCGAGAAGCTCTACGACTACGCCGTGCAATTGATCAAAGCGGGCAAGGCCTTCGTTTGTGACCTGAGTCCTGACGAGATGATCGAGTACCGCGGCGCCCCGAGTGTCCCTGGGAAAGAAAGCCCGTGGCGAAATCGCCCGGTCGAAGAAAGCCTCGACCTGTTCGCGCGCATGCGCGCCGGTGAATTTCCGGACGGCGCAAAGACCTTGCGGGCGAAGATTGACATGGCATCGTCGAACATCCACATGCGCGACCCGGCGCTCTACCGCATCCGGAAAGTGGAGCACCACCGCACCGGCAACAAATGGTGCATCTATCCGATGTACGATTACGCGCACTGTTTGTCCGACGCGATCGAGCGCATCACTCACTCGATCTGCACGCTGGAGTTTGAAGTCCACCGGCCGCTCTACGACTGGATTCTCGAGCAACTTCCTGTGCCCCAGCCGCGGCCCCATCAATACGAATTCGCGCGGCTCAATCTGGGCTTCACCGTCATGAGCAAGCGCAAGCTGCTCCAGCTTGTGGAAGAAAACATCGTCAGCGGGTGGGACGATCCGCGGATGCCGACCGTCGCCGGATTGCGCCGCCGCGGCGTGACACCGGCCGCGATCCGTCACTTTTGTCATCGCATCGGTGTCACGAAATATAATGGCCTGACTGACGTGGCGCTCCTCGAACACAGCGTTCGCGAAGATTTGAACAAACACGCTTTGCGGCGGCTCGGTGTGTTGCGGCCGATCAAGGTCGTGCTCACGAATTACGCCGAGGGCAAGGTCGAGGAACTCGACGCCACCAACAATCCGGAGGACCCAAACGGCGGCACGCGCAAAGTGCCTTTTGCTCGCGAGCTTTACATCGAGCGCGACGACTTCATGGAGAACCCGCCGAAGAAATATTTCCGCCTCTTTCCCGGCAATGAAGTGCGCTTGAAATACGCCTATATCATCAAGTGTGACGAGGTGATCAAAAACGCGTCGGGCGAGATCATCGAGCTGCGTTGCACGGCTGACCTGGACTCAAAGAGCGGCGGCGCGACCGCGGGCCGAAAAGTCAAAGGCACTATTCATTGGGTAAGCGCCGCTCACGCCATCGACGCCGAGGTGCGATTGTACGACCGGTTGTTCACTGTCGAAGAACCGGATGGCGAGGGGCGCGACTTCAAGCAGTTCCTGAACCCGAATTCACTTGAAGTGCTGACAGCAAAAGTTGAACCCGGCATGGCGCAGGCCGACCCGGCGCAACGTTATCAGTTCGAACGCATGGCCTACTTCTGCGTCGACCCGCGCGACTCCAAACCCGCCAAACCCGTTTTCAACCGCACCATCACTCTCAAGGACACCTGGGCAAAGGAGCAATGGAAAGGGTGACAGTAACTACGCAGCCTCAGCCTTCGGCGCAAACTGAACTTCGATTCCGAGCGCGCCTAAGATGCTGCTTAGGCTGGAAAGCCTGGGATTACCCTTCTTCGAGAGCAGGCGGTACAGACTTTCACGATTAAGGTTCGCAATTTTTGCCAGTTCCCCAACGCCTCCGTGCGCTTCAACAACGTCGCGGAGACCGAGAAGGAACTCGGCTTCGCCTTGCTCAAGGCACTCGGTTAGATAGCCGGCTGCGTACTGCGAATCGGCCAGCCGCTTCAACAGTGTTTCTTTGTAGCTCAGGGTCTTCATACTCGTCTCTCTTTGTAATCAGCCCAATACAGTCTGGCTTTTCGAATATCCTGTTGCTGAGTCGATTTCACTCCCCCACAGAGCAGGATTATCATTCTTCCGGCCTCCTCACCGAAGTAGATTCGAAAACCAGGGCCAATATCGATGCGCAATTCGTACACCCCTCCACCCACTGACTTCGAGTCGCCGAGATTGCCAAGACGGACCCGCGCCAGCCGGGCGTCAATCCGTTGCTTTGTTCTCTCATCCCGCAGTGCATCAAACCAGTCGGAGAATGGAACTCGGCCGTCAGTCGTTTGGTACAGCCTTAGTTCCCTTTCTCCCGAACTTAGCACGTCGCACTGTAGCTTAAATGCTACAACATGTCAATCGCCTTTTGGATCGCAACGCCAATAAAAATTTCCTTTTGCAATTCTCGCTTTTCCTACTTCAATGCGGGCGTATGAAACACTTTATCCCCATCGCTCTCCTCGCTTGCGCCTTCACCTCTCTTGCGGCCGAAAACGTCGGAATCGGCCCGAGTTTCAAGGGGCCTGTTGGCCTCCAGCTTTACAGCTTGCGCGGCGAGTTCACGCGCAACGTGCCGGCGACCGTGGAAAAGGTGCGCGATTACGGCTTCAAGATTGTCGAGACGGCCGGCACCTACAATCTTTCGCCGGCGAAGTTCAAGGAGTTGCTCGACCAGAGCGGCCTCAAGCCCGTCAGCGGCCACTTTCCGTTCGAACGTTACCGGGACGATGTCGAAGGCGTCGCGCGCGATGCGAAGACGCTCGGGCTGGAGTACGTCGGCTGCGCGTGGGCACCGCACGAGGGCGAATTCGACGAGAAGGAATGCCGCAACGCCATCGAAGTTTTCAACAAGGCCGGCGCCGCGCTCAAAAAGCACAACCTGAAATTCTTCTATCACGCCCACGGTTATGAGTTCGCGCCGCACGCCGGCGGCACATACATGGATCTGATGATGAAAGAAACCGATCCGGAGAACGTGCGGTTTCAAATGGACATTTTCTGGGTGGTCTATCCGGGCCATGATCCAGTGAAATGGTTCGCAAAATATCCAAAGCGCTGGGAACTCGTTCACCTCAAGGACATGAAAAAGGGAGTGAAGACCGGCGTGTTGACCGGCAAAACCGATGTCACGAACAATGTTCCACTCGGCACCGGTCAAATGGACTGGCCCGCGATTCTTCGCGCAGCGCAAAAGGCGGGTGTGAAATATTATTTCATCGAAGACGAATCGCCCACGGTCGCGGAACAGATTCCGCAGAGCCTGAAGTACCTCCAACAGGTAAAATTTTAGCGCGCCCTAAAGCGGCAGCCTTACGTGGAAGGTCGTCCCTTTGTCGGGTTCGCTTTCCACTGTGATATCGCCCTTGTGCTCCTCGATGATTCGCTTCGTGATCGGCAACCCAAGGCCCGTGCCCTGCTGCTTGGTCGTAAAGAAGGCATCGAAAAGCCGAGGCAGGTTTTCCGCGGCGACGCCGCTGCCGTTGTCCGCGACGCTGATCAAAACGGCGCGGCTTTTTTCGAGGAACTCCGTTTTCACGCGCAATTCGCCGCCCGGCTCCATCGCTTCGATCGCGTTGAAAAACAGATTCAGGAACGCCTGGTGCAATTGGTACTCGTCTCCCGGGACCACATCCGGCCGCGCGTTGAAATCCTGTCGGAGCCGCAGGTTTTTCGCGCCCGTGGTATGCTCAACGAGCCGCATCGCGTGTTCGAGCAGTCCGTGCAAACGGACGGGAGCGAGATTTGGTTTGGTCGGCCCCGCCAGCCGTAGCATTTGCCCGACGATGCCATCGATTCTCTGCAATTCGCGCCTGACTATGTCCGCGAGGTCCGCGTTCTTGTTTTGGTTTACGAGCACGTCGGCAAACGTGCGCACGGCCACCATCGCATTTTTGATTTCGTGCGCCATGCTCGCCGAAAGCGCCCCAACACTGGCCAGCCGGTCCAACTGTCGCATGTTCCGCTCCAGCGCCTGCACCGGACCCAGGTCATGCAACACGATCGCCACGCTTGCCGGCGCTTTGCCCGAGGCGAACGCGCTCGCCATCAGGCGCGTGCCGCTCCATGAAATCTCCTCTCGGTCTTCCGCATCGCCGGATGCCAACGTGCGGTCGATCAGTTTGCACAACGGCTCCGGCAGCGTGTCAGCAGGCTGATTGATAACTTTGCTGGCCGGCAACTTCAGGAGCTTCTCCGCGTAAAGGTTGAACGCGGTGACAACTCGCTCCCGGTTTACAGCAATCACCGCGGGATGCAGGCACTCGCTGAGGGCGTCAGTGAACCTCAGGCCGTAGTCCTGGTCATTCGATTCTGCGGCGCGCCCATTGCCCATATCGTAAGGTCCGAGCCGCGATACTAATTTTGCTGAATCCGCGCGACAACGAAAATCGCCTGGCCGGCGGCAACGCCGCAATTACTTCTGCGCCTTGCGAATGACTGTGTCGCGCTGCGCCCACTCCGCCTGGGCCTCGGGATGATCGAGGTTGTAGTGCAGGCCGCGGCTCTCTGGCCGGTGCAACGCGGACGCAACGATCAGTTCGGCCACCGTGGCGATGTTGCGCAGCTCGAGCAGATCGCTCGTCACGATAAAATCCCAATAATACTCGTCTATCTCCTCCAGGAGGTTTGCGATGCGCTTTTGCGCGCGCTGGAGCCGCTTGTTCGTGCGTACAATGCCGACATAGTCCCACATGATGCGACGGATCTCATCCCAGTTATGCGAGACCACGACAAGTTCATCGGCGTTATGCGCGTTCCCGGACTCCCAACGCGGAATTTTTATCTCAGGGAATGGTGGTCGATGCTCGGTCAGTACATGCGCCGCGCGGTGCGCGCAAACGAGCGCTTCCAGCAGTGAGTTACTGGCGAGCCGATTTGCGCCGTGTAAACCGGTGCAGGCTACTTCGCCCACCGCAAAAAGTCCGGCCATCTCCGTGGCGCCATTGACGTCCGTCAACACGCCGCCGCACTGATAGTGCGCAGCCGGCACCACCGGAATCGGTTCCTTCGTTATATCGATCCCGAAGCCGAGACAGGTGTTGTAGATGTTTGGAAAACGCTCGATCAGAAAACGCGCCGGCTTGTGCGTGATGTCGAGCCACACGTGGTCCGCGCCGCTGCGCTTCATTTCACTGTCGATCGCGCGTGCCACAATGTCCCGCGGCGCGAGTGATTTCAGCGGGTGGTACTTGTCCATGAACGGCTCGCTGTTGATGCCCTTGAGCACGCCGCCCTCACCACGCACCGCTTCACTGATCAAAAACGATTTCGCTTTTGAATGATACAGGCACGTGGGATGAAACTGGATGAACTCCATGTTCGCGATCGCCGCGCCCGCGCGATACGCCATTGCCACGCCATCGCCGGTGGCGATGTCAGGATTTGTCGTGTAGAGATACACTTTGCCGCAGCCGCCGGTAGCCAGCAGCACGCCGGGCGCAGCCAAGGACTCGACCTGCCCCGTGTTGCCGGTGAGCACGTAGACGCCCAGACAGCGATTCGGTCCGCTCTGTCCCAGCTTTTGACTTGTGATGAGGTCGATCGCAAAGTGGTTTTCGAAGATCTCGATGTTCCTCTGGCTCGCCACCGCCGCGAGCAACGCGCGCTCGATCTCGCGGCCAGTAACGTCTTTGGCGTGAAGAATTCGCCGCCGGGAGTGACCGCCTTCTTTGCCCAGGTCCAACTCGCGACCGCCCGCTGGCCCGGACGCCTCCCGCTCCGAAAATCGCATGCCCAACTCGATCAACTCCGCAATGCGCTCCGGCCCTTCCTGCACGATCGTGCGCACCACCTCTTCCTTGCACAATCCTGCGCCGGCCTCGAGCGTGTCGCGCACGTGCAGTTCGAACGAGTCCTCTTTGCTCGTCACCGCTGCGATCCCGCCCTGCGCGTAATTCGTGTTCGACTCGGCGCGGTTCTTCTTGGTGATGATGGCCACCCGCCCGTGCGGCGCGACCTTCAACGCAAACGACAACCCCGCTATGCCGCTGCCCAGGACAATGAAGTCGTAACGCCGCATTACTTTGTCCCTCCCGCCAATGACACATTGTCGATCAGGCGTGTATTGCCAATAAACACCGCCATGGCCATGTGCGAATCGCGCCCGACCCACTCCACTTTCTCAAGTGTCTCGGGATCGAAGAACTCGATGTAGTCAACTCTCGCCGCCGGTTGCCGTTCGATCAAAGCCCGCAACTCGGAACGAAGCGCTGCTGAAGTCACGGCGCGCCCGTTGCTCACCGCCTCCCGTGCTCTCGCGAGCGCCTGGGAAAGGACGACCGCCTGCGCGCGCAAGTCGCCTTCGAGATATTTATTGCGCGAACTCATTGCCAGCCCGTCACGTTCCCGCACCGTCGGGGCAATGATAATCTTCACCGGCACATTCAAGTCTTTGACCATGCGGCGTACCACCGCGGCCTGCTGAAAATCCTTCGCGCCAAACACGGCCACTTCGGGCAGCACGATATTGAAAAGCTTCAGCACGACGGTCGTGACGCCGCGGAAGTGCGTAGGCCGCGAAGCGCCTTCCATGCTTTGCGACAGTTTTTCCTCGACCACATGGGTGCTGAAACCTTGTGGGTAAATCTCCTTCTCGTGCGGCACGAATAGAAGGTCCGTTCCCGCTTCCCGGCACAGCTGCCTGTCGCGCGCGAGATCACGCGGATAGCGTGCCATATCTTCGGTGGGAGCAAACTGCGCTGGGTTAACAAAGATGCTGACCACGACAATTCCTTTCGGCCCCACCAGGCGCCGCGCACGCTTCACCAATGAAATGTGTCCGGCGTGCAGATATCCCATCGTGGGCACGAAGCCGATGCGCGCGCCCCTGCGTCTCCAGGCGAGCGCGCTCCGCTGCATTCCCTTTAGGCTCGTGATGACTCGCACTGACTAAAAGTGGACGAGAGCCCGTCGCACGCACAATAAAAATGCTTGTGCGGCACCGAAGGCGATCGTTCGCACCCCGCGCGCCGGGTTATTCCGTCGCGACCTGCGCTGCGGTGTCGCTTTCGACCTGCGGCGCAAGTATCTCGATGGCTTTGTCGAGTTGCGGATCGCGTTCGGCCAGCCAATCCTGCGGCGTCAGCGGGACCTGAATGTCAGGGGCCTCGCCAAGGTTTTCCTGGTTGGTGCCGTCGAGGCGATACGAACCCGTCTGTGGCATGCGGGCGCTCGTGCCATCAACGAGGCGCAATGAGTCGGTCCAGATCACGTAACCCGGCGTCGGCATTCCTATCAGCTTGCCGAGGCCGCGCGCGCGAATCGCGTACGGGAAAATCTCCGCGTTCGAGTAACTGTGTTCGTTCATGAGCACGACGATCTTTTTGTCCCACGCGTGATAGGGCGTTGTTTCTTTCGCGGCGTCGCGGGGGCGGACAAAGCCGTGGGGGCGTCGCTCGAGCCAGTCGATGAGCGTGTCGGCAATGTTGCCGCCGCCGTTGAAGCGCACGTCGATGACCATCGCATCTTTGCCCACCATGTATTCGTAGGCCTCGCGCTGAAACTGCGTTTGATTGTTGTAACTCATCGCGGAGATGTGCAGGTAGCCGATGCGGTCGTTGCTCTTGTCCTCGACGTAATTGCGCAGGCGGTCGATGCGATTGCGATAGTTCAGATCGGTCCACTCGTCTTGCGTGAGCACTTTGTATTTCACGGTGCGCGCGCCTTCGCGATCGGCGTTGGTGTTCACGAGGAACTCGAAGATGCGGTCCTGTTTATCGTTGATGACCTGGTAGAGCTTTTCATCCAGCGTTACGGCTTTGCCGTTGATCTCGAGGATGTAATCGCCCTCTTTGATCTGCGTTTTCGAATACCAGCCCGGCGCGCCAATCGGCACTTTCGCGACGCGCAGGCCCGGTCCGGAATACGAATAATCGAACGTGAACCCGAGATGGGGCGTGACGGGAGCGGACACGCCGCTCGACGCCGCGCTGACTTCGGCGTGCGACGTTTCCAGTTCGCCGACCATCATTTGCAAAAGAGTGGCGAACTCGTCGTTCGTCTCGACGGCTTCGAGCAACGGTTCGTATTTGTTGCGGATCGCGACCCAATCGCGCCCATGGAAATTGCGGTCGTAGAATCCGCGATGGTACGAACGCCAGAACTGCGTGAAGGCCGCCTGCCGTTCCGCGCGGACATCGCGCTCCCAATCGGCTGTAAACGTCACTTTGTCCGTGCTCTTGCTGTCGAGATTGATGGTGTACAACTCGCCATTGTGAATGTAAGTGCCCTTGCTCTTGGAATCTTTGATGAGACGCAGGGAGGATTTGCCGCCGCCCGTCGTGAGGCGCTTGGTTTCCTTTCCGTCGTAGGTAACCGACCAGACGTCGCCTTCCGAAATGAAAACAATCAACCCCTCTGACGTGATCGCGAGATCAGACTGCGGGGCCTGCGAGGTTACTTTGCGAATGCGTCGCTGGATGTTTTCAAACTCGATCTTCACCGTGACGCCGTTCGTCGGCTTTTCGAATTTGATGTCCGTATCCGAGATACGGATGGATTCCGCCGTGAGCGGCAGGACGTAAAGGCCTTCGCCATCGCGATTACTTTCGAAGAAGAGATATTTGCCGTCGGGCGACCACGCCGGCTCCGTATGTTCCGCGTAAAGCCGAGTGACGTTGATCGGGTCGCCGCCGTCCGTGGGAACAATCCAAATATTCCATGCGCGGCTCTCGCCGCGGCGGGAATAGGCGATCCATTTCATGTCGGGTGACCACGCGTAATCACCGCCGCCGACGCCGCGCCACTGGGGCCCGGGCACGTGGACGATCCGGTGAGGTTCTTCTGAGGCGTCTATCGGCATGACATAGAGGCCGCCCTCCGGCCCGGAGGCCCAGAAGGTCAGTTGTTTGCCGTCGGGCGAGACGCGCAGGCCGGTAACGTCCTCGTTGCGATTCCAAAGCGAGCGCGGTTCGGGTTTTTCCAGATCCAGTTCGTAGAGGCGCGTGTTGAATTCGCGATCCGAAGTAAAATAAAGCTTCTTGCCATCGGGCGACCACGAGAAGTCAGAGTCATCGCCTACCCAGTCGGTGAGCCTGCGCGCGAACTCCGCGTTCTTTGCCGCAATGCCTTTTGGCTTATCAACCCCGATGGTCCAAATGTCTCCGCGCAATCCGAACGCAAACGTCTTTCCGTCGGGCGACGGCTCGGCTTCGCTGACGCCGCTGGTGAGCTTCTCGCGGCGGCGCGTGGTCTGTTTTTCGTCGCTGGCGACGAGCAAGCTCAACTTCTGCGGCTTGCCTTTGCCGTCTTTGAGCAACCAGAGATCGGGGCCGTACTCGAAGGCGATGTCACCGGACTTCCCGGCCACGCTCGGGCAGCGCACGGCGCCGCCCGTGAACGTGGTGATTTGCTTGCGCTTGCCTTCGAGGTCGATGAGCCAGAGGTTCGGCGTGCGCTTCGCGTTGTCTTCGAGCGGTTCGACGGGATGTTCGAGCGTGCCGCTGTTCGGAGTCGCTTCGCCCACAGTGACGGTCACAACGCGTTTGCCATCCGGCATGAAGTGTGGCCACAGATGTTGAAAGGTCGTTTCGGTGAGCGCGCGCCGATGATTCTGGCTGCTGACATCAAGCAAATGAATTTGCGCCGCCGCCGAGCCTGAGTAGCGCGCACGCGTCCAGTGAAATCCATAACGGCCATAGGCGATCGTCTCGCCATCGGGCGAGAACGTCGCGTAATCCATCTTGGCGTAGTCCTCGCAGAGCACTTTCGAATGCAGGGTATTTACGTCCAGGGAGTAGATGGCGTAATTGGGAGTGTCGCGCCTTCCGGAAAACAGCAGATACTTTCCGTCCGGGCTCCAGCCATGGGCAATCTCCGAACCGGAATGAAACGTCAGTTGCCGCGCCGCGCCTCCTTCTGATGGAACGGCATAGATGTCCCAGTTGCCGTTGCGCCGTGAAGAGAAGGCGAGCCACTTTCCGTCGGGCGAGAACACCGGATAGGCGTCAGTCTCGAGGTGCTGCGTCAGCGGCGTGGCACGGCCTCCGTTCGAAGCAGTGATCCAGATGTCGCCTCGATAGACGAAGGCGAGCCGCTTGCCATCGGGGCTCAGGGCAGGCATGCGCGCGCCGACAATCGGTTTCTGGTTCGGCAGCGTCAGTTGCGCATGAACCGAACCAATCATGGCGAAAAGCGCGGCCAGTATATAAAGCGGCATGTGTTTCATTTTCAAGAGTGGCACAGGATAGAATCTTACAGCATTTCTCGTGCAAGGAAAGCGGCGATTTTCAGGCGTTTTGGCCGAAAACGAACTGACGGTCGGGAAGCCTGCCTCTTCTGAAAAAGCAGGCAAGACAAGGCAAGCGAGTGATCAGTAATCAGGCTAAATTCATTTGGACTTCCGGCAAGGGGCCGGATTCCAGTGAGAAAGGGTTTCCTTCCGGATCCATGGCATCGCAGACGGAAACGCCGGAGGCGGGACTGCGGTCCGCGGAAAGCGTCACGCCCTTGTGGATCAGACGCTGGCGCACTTCATTCAGCTTGTCGACCATGAATACGAATCTGATGGCATGGCAGTTGTTGGGACTTTGCCGGCCGCCACTGTGAAGCGCGAGCTTGCAAGCGCCAGTTTTGAACGTGACCCAGTTCGCGGCTGAGTAGTTGTCCTGGATCGGACCGTCAATGGGAAGCCCCCGGGATGTCGCGATAAAAACGGACCTGAGACTCCATGTCGTCGACGTAAAGGATTATCTCACCCACTGTCATCATACCGCCCGGTTGCAGTCGTAGTCCTCTTGTCGTGGATGTAAATGATGAAAAGTCCACGAAAAGGAAGTGGACTTCATAGGTGTGGCCTCGAGTCCGCTCTGGTTCCAACCCTTTGCGTTCTGTGCGTTCTTTCGCGGCTATTCGGTTTCGTGTCCATTCGTGGTCAGCTTCCTCCGAGACCTTTAGTTCTGAAGGAGTTGGATGAGGTTGCCACAATTGTCCTCAAAGACCGCCAGGGTGACAGGTCCCATGGGGGCGGGCTTTTGGCGAAACACCACGCCCCGGCCCGTCATGCGTTCATACGCATCGTTGGCGTTCGCGACCGCCAATTGCGTAAGCGGAATGCCTGCCTTGCGAACGGCTTCCCGGAAGGTCCGGGCTGCCGGAAAGCTGGTGGGCTCCAGCAATAACTCTGCGCCGTCGGGTTCCTCGGGTGAGACCACGGTTATCCATCGGCTATTCGCCACCGGCATATCTCGTTTCTTAACGAAGCCGAGAGCTTCCGTATAAAACTTCAGGGCCTTGTCCACGTCGTCCACCAGTACGCTGTTGAGTTTGATCTTCAGCGTGGCTGTGTTGGTGACGGTGACGACTGGCGTTTGAACGAGTTGAATGCGATTGCCGCAGGTGTCCTCAAAGATCGCGGTGGTTGTCGGACCCGCCGTTGTTGGTTCCTGGCTGAACTTCACATTCAGGCTTTTCAATCGCTCGACGTGCTTGCGAATGTCGCCCGTGAAAAATGTGGTCAAAGGCATGCCCGCGTCGAAAAGAGCCTTTTGGTATGTGCGGGCGAAAGGAAAACCCAGCGGCTCGAGCAGCACCTCCGTGCCCTCGGGTTCGTCGGGCGACACGACGGTGAGCCATCTGGCTCCGCCGGGTTCCCCGGTCGGAACGTCCCACTTTTTACTGAAACCCAGTACTTCGGTGTAAAATTTCAAAGCTTTGTCCTGGTCGTCGACCATGACGCTGGCGAGTTTTATCTTTGGTATTCCTGGCATAATGGGATTGGTGGACGCCGCGACAGTGTTACCCGAGTCGTGAAACCATAGCAGGGCGGCGGTTCCCGCAAGGATCACCAGGCCGCCGGCGACGGCCAGTTTTGCTTTGTGCATCGTTAGAAGCTTCAGGATCGCTGTGCTGATGCCAACAGCGGGCGCGCCGGCCCTGAGGGCGAGAGTTGCCGCAGTGGACGCCAGCGTGGCGGGCGCGGCGGTGACGGGCATCTGCGATAACCCTGCCCCCAGCGCGACGGCGGACACGGCGATGCCTCGCCGCGCGAGCAACGTGCGCAGCCTTTCCAGCGCGCGGCTGACCCGTTTCTTGACGGCTTCCTCGGATGTGCCCAGCGTTTGCGCCATATCCTGAAAGCTTCGTTGCTGGAGAAAGCGAAGAATCACGGCGCCGCGGTCGTTTTCGCTGAGTTCGGCAAGCGCGCCATCAACATGCCCCAGGGCGGCTTCCTGGAAAGCGCCGCCGGAATCCGCGGGAACACTCATGTTGGCCGCCTCATCTTCCCAGTGTTTGCGGCGGGCCTCGCTGCGTTGCAGGTTGAGCGCTGCAAAATGGACCGCGCGGTGCAACCAACCGGCAATCACCGTGTTCGGTCCAAGTCGCCCCGCCTTTCCGGCCAGCGCGATGAACGCCGATTGCGTGGCCTCCTCCGCAAGCTGGGAGTTTCGGAGCTGCCGGATGGCTGCCGAGTAGATCAGATCGATATGCCGTGCCACCAACTCGCGAAACGCATCCTCACTGCGCTCGCTGGCGTAGGCCTCCAATAATTCGATGTCGCTGAAATCTTTCATATCTTCACATGATAACAGCCAGCCAAATGAAAAAGGGACATGCCTGCGCTGTCCAGTATTGAGCCTCGCCAGTGCCCGCGCAATTGACGCCAGGAAGTGAAGAGGTAGGATGCGATGCGGCTGAGGCCGCAGCCGGATGAAGTAGCTGTCAGGCCGATTCACCGACGGACATGTCCTGGAATCTTATTATCTACAAAACCGATAGAATCGGGGAGGGGATTGAGCCGCTTGGCGATCTCGACCGCGTGACCAACGCGTTGAACGGCGCTTTCATCGCTCTCGAGTGGGAATCAACCACCACCGCGGAGTTGCCTGTGGACGGTGGCTTCCGGGTGAACTTGACCATGCAGGACGGGAGGGTTCAGGACATCCATACAGATGGCGGCTTCAATCACCTCAGAGAGTTTGCCGGCCTCTGCACGCGCGAAGGTTGGCGGATGGCCGACGCGCAGGAAGGAGAAGATGTCAGCCTGCGTGACCCCCAGAAGTGGTATCAGGAGCGGAGCGCGCGGGCGACCAGACCATCACGACCCGCTTCCCCTCTTCAGGTCGAGAGGTCAGCTCGCGCGGCCGCTCGAAGATCCAGTCTGATTCTAGAATGGGTGATATGGCTCCTCGTTTTGCTCGGCCTGGGTCTATTGGCATTCTTCCTCTGGAACCGAAATTGATGGGGCGCGATAAAGGGATACGATGCGGAAAATGAAGGCTTTTTGGGACAAAGATGTCGATTGGGAACTCAAGATGGCCTTCGTGCGCCTCGATTTTCCACCGTCACAACGCGACACGGCGCAGTTTGTGGCGGCTGCGTTTGGCCATGTCATCGGACCGGCTATTCTGCGCCTTCGCCCTGAGCACACGCTTGGAGAAATCTTATCCTGGGCTGAGTCAGGGGGCGTTGGAACTGTTGAGTTGCTCCTGGCTTTGGAAGAGGAATTCCTCGGAGGCGAGATGGACGATGAGTTTGCCATCGGCTTCGAGCACCGTACGTTTCGAGAGTTCGTGGAGCATCTGTCACGTGACGCTTACACCCGTTAGCCGTGAAGGGGTTGTGAAGAGCCGGTTCGGAGCATACTCATAGTCGGCTGCATCTGTTTTGGTGATTCGAGCTTCGTCATTGATTCGGATTTCGTGATTTCTCCGCGCCTTTGGGTTCTCCGTGGTTAATCCTTCGCTCCTCCATTCCCTGTCTCTGAATCCCATAACTACCGAATTTTACGATGACCAGCGCCCGCTGCTCCCTCTCCCTCGGGGAGAGGGTTGGGGTGAGGGACAAACCAGTACTCTCTGGGCCGTTCTTTGACATAGCTCAGCTCACACGATGGATTGCGAACCGCAAACGTCTCGACTTTGCAGCTGCAGAATCATTACCATGAACGTGGAAACCTGAGTTTTAGGGCCGCGTGCCTTGTGCCGATATTTACTTATAGCTTTTGTATGAACTCATTCGGGCGATGTTTGCGTTTTGCCCTCCTGGCCGTGATGTTGTTTTCGTCGCCTTTGTTCTGCCTCGCGCAAAGTTTCGTTAATTTCGAGGGGAAGCAGGTCAGTCCCGTCCGCGTCTCGCCCGATGGCACGCGATTGTTTGCGGTGAACACGCCGGATGCCCGGTTATCCGTCTTCGACATTTCGGCTCCCAACAACCCGATCCTGATCGCCGAAATTCCGGTCGGGATCGAGCCAGTCTCGGTCAATCCGCGGAACAGCGATGAAGCGTGGGTGGTGAATGAGGTCTCGGACAGCATCAGCATCGTGTCGGTGTCGCGGCGAATCGTGGTCGACACGATTTACGTGCAGGACGAGCCGGGCGACGTGGTGTTTGCGGGCGGAAAGGCCTTTGTAACTTGCGGGCGGCGCAACCAGGTGCGCGTGTTCGATGTGGTCACGCGCCTGCCCGTTGGCGGCCCGATCTCGATTGTCGGCGAGAACCCGCGCGCGATCACGGTGAACTCGAACGGAACGAGAGTGTATGTCGCTTTGTCGCTTTCCGGAAACCGCACCACGATCATCCCACCGGATCGCGCGCCACCACAGCCGCCGCCCACGAATCCGAATTTGCCGCCGCCTCCGCAAGTCAGCCTGATCGTTGACGCGACGAATCCGACGTGGACGAGCGGCCCGAATGCCGTGATTCGTTACACGATACCCGACAATGACGTGGCGGAAATCGACACCGATACCCTCGCGGTGACGCGGTATTTCAAAGGGGTGGGCACGGTGAATTTCGCGCTCGCAGTGCGACCCAACAGCGGCGACATCTATGTTTGTAACACGGACGCGCGCAATCTGACGCGCTTCGAACCGAGCGTGCGTGGCAATCTCGTCAGCAATCGCGTTTCGCGCATCAGCATCTCGAACGAGACGGTCACGCATTTCGATCTGAACGCGGACCTCGATTATTCAGTGATGCCGAACCTCGCAGCGCGCAGCAATGCGCTGGCACAGCCGACGGCGATCGTGTTTGGACCCAGCGGGAGTTTCGCGTTCGTCGCCGCGTTTGGCACCGACCGCGTCGGCCGCATTGATGCGAACACGGGGCGCGTTACTGACGTGATCGAGCTTGGTCCGCCTTCCGCGGCTGGAGCTGCGGCTGATCCGCGGAACAAAAAGGGGCCGCGCGGCCTTGCGCTTGGCCCGCCCGGTTCACAACGGCTCTACGTGCTGAACCGTCTCTCGAACACGATCACCATCCTCAACACCTTCAGCAACGTCGTCGCGGGCGAGATTCCGATTGGGAGTCACGACCCGACGACGCCGGCGATTCGCAATGGCCGAGGTTTTCTTTATGACGCGAAGCTGTCCGGCAACGGCACCGCCTCGTGCGCGGCGTGCCACATCGATTCGGAGATGGACATGATCGCGTGGGACCTGGGCGATCCCAGTGGCCAAATGGCACCGACAGCGACGACGATAGCGCCAGGGTTGCCAACGCGCCCCGGGACGTTTCATCCGATGAAAGGGCCGATGACGACACAAACGCTGCGAGGGTTGTCAGGGCTGGACCCGCTGCACTGGCGCGGCGACCGCACGAATTTTCTGCACTTCAACGGCGCGTTCGACAGTTTGCTCGGCGGGTCGCTGCTGTCCGCTGCCGACATGCAGGCTTACCGCGCGTATATCAACACCATCGTGTTCCAGCCGAATCCCAATCAGAACATGGATCGAACGATGCCGACGAGCTTCCGGAATGGGAATCCTGCTGCGGGCTTGACGACATTTACGACCCAGACCTATCAGCTACTGTTGACGTGCAACACGTGCCACGCGCTGCCGACCGGCAGCGGGTTGGCGATCGTCGACGGCGAGGCGCTGCAGGAATCACAGCACTTCAAAATTCCGCACCTCCGCAACGTGTATCAAAAGGCGAATTTCAATCACAGCCCGGGCGCCGTGTCGATCAACGGCTACGGGTTCGTGCATGACGGCATCGACGACACGCTGTTCAATTTTCTCACGCGCCCGGTGTTCGGCACGTTCAGAACCAACACCACCATCAAAAACAATCTCGAAGCTTTCGTCCTTTGCTTCGACACGGGCACGGCTCCGGCAGTGGGTTATACGCGCACAGTTACGGCGAGCAATATCACCTCCCTTGCGGTGAGGGGGGACTGGACGCTGCTTGAGCGGCAGGCGGTGAGTAATAGCGTGCAGCTAATTGTGAAGGGGACGATCGATGGTCGAGTGCGGGGCTTTTTGTACGACCGTTTTGGAAACACTTATCTGCCGGACAGCACCAACGTGGCGGCCATGACACGGGCGCAACTCGAAGCGAAGATTTCCGCCGGCGACACGCTCACAGTCATGGGTGTGCCGCCCGGGACCGGCCAGCGGATGGGCATCGACCGAAATCTCGACGGCGTGCTCGACGGGGACACGCCTCCGCCGCTGCTGGCAATTGCGCGAGCCAATCCGAACTTGCTGATTTCATGGTCCACAAACGCGGCCGGCTTTGTATTGGAACGAGCGGACGACGTTTCATCTACGAACTGGCGAATCGACACGAGCCGCCGTGGGATTGTGGGTCCGAGTTTCCAGGTCACGAACTCAGCGGGATCGAATCGCCTCTACTTCCGTTTGCGTGAGCTGTGATTCAGTCCCCGCTGTAGCGCCGACTTCTAGTCGGCAAAGCGCCCGCTGCATCCAGCGATATTATCCAGCACACACCATGCGCTTTTGTTCAGCGGGAGACAAATAGCTCTCGGGAGATTTCGCGAGGTGATCCCGGAAACTCGAAAGCTCGCCGAGACAACGATCCACGTACTTACCCGCGCGCAAGTCAGCTACGCCCCGCGCCTCCGCTTTGCGGCGTTGCTCCCGTGCAGCCCATGTAAAATCCGTTTCGACGGATGGTTGAATCCACTCCGCGGCAACTCCTAATGGCTCAGCCACGCGGAAGTCATACTCGAGCTGAAGTTGAGACCAGAATTCCAGGAAACGTCTCAGGTGGTAGTCATTTGTCAGGACGGCCACGCGCTTGCCCTCCAGTTGCCGGCCCAACTGGTTGAGGAGGGCCATCACGTTGTGGCGCGTGCACGGGAGCGAATTGATTTTCTGCACGTGGGCGTCACTGTTCCTCTGCTTAATGAATTGTTCCATGGTGTCAGTCATTCGGGTCCCATGTTGCGCGTGGAGCCCGCCAACCACGGCGATGCAACGCGGCTGCCAGCGTTTTGAAAACTCCGCCACTGCGCAAAGGCGAAGGTGACCTCCCGTGAACATTCCCGTGACAGGATCGATGTCTAAAAATGCATCCCCTTCGGCGCTCAAAATCGGCGAGGGCACGATGAGCACATCCAGCTCTTGATACTGTTCTGTACTTGCGTTGCGCATATAGGTCACGATTGAATCAATCAACCTCTGCCAAGCAATGCAAAGAATGTGCCATCTCCTTGCCAGTGCACTACTACTATCGGTCACTGCTCCCGGGAGCGAAACGCCGCCTCTAGTCGACGTCTTCGTGGGCGGTCAGGACGGTTACCCGGCTTATCGCATCCCAGCTCTTGTTACAACGAAACGCGGGACATTGCTCGCCTTTGCCGAGGCGCGTGCCACGCTTCGCGACCACGCCGAGAACGACATCGCGCTCAGGCGCAGCACCGACCATGGGCGCACCTGGGGACCGCTTCAATCGATCGACGAGGACGGGACGAACGCGTTGAACAATCCCACGACGGTCGTTGTCCGCGAGACCGGACGCGTGCTGCTCATGTATCAGCGTTACGCGAAAGGCTATGACGAGCATAATGCCGAACCGGGCTACGACAGCCCGCGCGTCTGCCGCACGTTGCTCACCCACAGTGACGACGATGGCGCGACGTGGTCCGAGCCGCGCGA
>Ga0105340_1000249_pt1 | contig 26893 bp, 33 predicted proteins | sample EasRivMeERMLT700_FD_89676 | JGI IMG/M metagenome (GOLD analysis project Ga0105340, IMG submission 89676) | Soil microbial communities from meander-bound floodplain in the East River, Colorado, USA - East River MetaG ERMLT700 | ecosystem: Environmental > Terrestrial > Soil > Floodplain | place...
GATCGGCATGGCGCGAGCGATGGCGTCAGTCAAGATTCCGGATGGTGCTGACCTGACCGGGATGCACCTGTTCGATATCAACCTTGCCAGCCAGACGTTGACGAATGTGGACTTCAGATCCACGGTCTTCGTCAACTGCTCACTGAATATGCTTGACCTATCACAGGCCATACTCCAGTCCACGCGTTTCTACAGTTCGCATCTGTACAGGGTGACCTTCCCGAAGGATAGTCACTATGGCATCACGTTCCATGGTGTGAGCTTCTCCTGCTGTGAGTTCAACGCTGCTGACATCAGTAACTTCTACCTCGCCCACTGCTGGAGTGCAGGCAATAACAACTGGGACGGTGTGAAGATCAATCCCAACGGTCATGATCAGATCGCCATGCTGCTCAGAGACCATGCCAACACTGAGGAGCAGGAGATCATCGCGCACTACCCGTTGATCTTCCGGGGTAACTGCTACCCGCAGTTCGCACGTATGGAGATTAGTGCTGACCTCAGACGTTGGGTACTGGAGACACTGATGCAGCATCTCCCCGGCGATGGCTACAGTGCACCGTCGTTCCTGCAGAACCTGATGTATCTCAGTACACGACTGAAGACAACTGACCCGCAGCACCCTCTGCTTGAAGTCAGTGACGATCGTATCGATGAACATATCCAGGATTACCTTGCTGACGTGGACGATGACGATGATGACGATGATGATGATGACGACGACGACGATGATGAGGAGGACGAGGAAGAGGAGGACGAGGAATGAAAGAACGTATGGTCGCAGTCAAGTTCACCCCTGGTGCGATCGCCATGACCGACGGCATCATCGACTTCCTTGCTAACGGTCGTACTGACGATCAGCACCCTGATGAGGAACGCACCATGTTTCTGGCTGAGTGTCTGACCAGCCACGTCAGTGGGGATTGGGGTGACCTGGATGCCGAGGACCGTGAGACGATGCGCCGTAATCTACGGACCGGCGCCACCTTGATGAGTAGCTTCATCTATCATCCGGACGATGAGCGTATCAAGGTGTGGGTCATCAGTGATAGTGTGCCACCGGAGTATACGACCAATCGTGCGGTCACAACCATCCTCTTGCCCAGCGAATACTGACATGACTGCGAGTCAGTTGGTTGAGCGGGGAATGGGTATCCTCTTCCTGATCTTGATCATCGCCTATCCCAAGCCAGCCAAGCAGGGCTACGCTGCACGCTACTCGACTAACCAGGTGATGGAGCGTGCAGCAGCGCACCATGGTGTGACCCCCAGGAAAGGTGAGGACATCTGTGCCTCACCTATCCACGCCCTCCACACGCACCTCGTTGTGCACAGTAAGGTCAGGGGAAACAGCAGCAGTATTCGATGCGTTGTCGGAGACATCGCACATCCCAGGGATCGCGCCCATATCCTACGCCGTGGGATTGTGGTTGAGCTAACGCCCAGGGCAGCGTTAGTTATCTGCGGTTCGATACGTGAACCCCCCAGACAATGCCCGGTAGTTGTGGAGGTAGTGATGGAATGAGGCCGACCGACATGTACTGCAAGGAGTTGGATCAGTGCATCGCACGGTTCACTACATCGATGCAGAACGCAGCACGTCTGCGTATTCAGGACGGACGTAAGTCCAAGGCCGAGGCCGATGCCACCCTACGGCGTATTCTGGAGCGGACCGATAAGGCCCGGCTCCAACTCAGGATGTGCTGCGTCGATGGTGGACGTATCCGTGGTTGGATTGAGGATACTGAGACCGACTCAATATCGTTTCAGTCCAGTAGGACCACCGACTGGTGGACAGTCAATGACCACATGTGTACCTGTCCCGCCTATGAGGCAGGCAACTACTGCTGGCACAGACCAGCGGACAGGCTGATACGCATGTGGTGGCGGCTACGTGAAGAGCGTGATGGTACTCATGCCGATGATATCTTCGAGCAGGTCCCACCACCACGCCAACCACACAAGGAGGTTCCAACGCATGAGGATCTTTTGGAAACCCAACGACGCCAGCGAGCCGTCGACGACATCTTCGAGTGAGCCAACCGAGGAACAAATCCTCTGGACTCATAAGCTCCCTATTGATCAGTACGAACGATTGCAAGCCAAGACACACTTCTTCCAGTTCGTACTGATCACCAGTGGAGACGGAGAGAACACGCAGCTTCACATCGACACCAACCAGGGGATGTACAGTCACTTCCCCTATCAGTTCTCCATCCCCTTCAACGGGAGTGACGCGAAGGAGATGGCGCTCAAGTTTGTCCATAGCTTGAAGAAGCTAGAGGACGTAGCCGTGGACTACATCACATTGGTTCAGGAGCATCCCGACATCTGGATCGAGAAGCAACGGGAACAAGATGAAGACAATCAATCGAGTAATGGTGAGCGGGAACCTGGGCAAGGACCCTGAGTCCCGCTACCTCGCAGACGGAACACTGGTGGTGACCCTCTCGCTGGCAGTCCATAGTCGGCGCAAGCAGGGTGATGAGTACGTCGAAGACACCGACTGGTACAACGTGAGTGTGTGGGGGACACAGGGGGAATGGATTGCCAACACACTCAAGAGTGGGATGGGTGTCATCGTCGAAGGACGGTTACGCCAATCGAAGTGGATGGATGCAGCAACGATGCAGAAGCGCATCAAGGTTGAGATTGTGGGAGATAGCATCTATCTCTTACCCCATCAGGGTGAGAGCGATGAGACTCGTACCGGTACCAACGAAGAACAGGAGTCTCCCGATGAGGAGGTTCCTGTCAGTGTTCCCCCGACTCAGACGATGAAGGTCACACCCTTCCCGCAATCTCCTTCAGTTCCACGTCGACCACAGGGACCGTCGATTCGTCCCAACCCCAAGCGGGTGGTCGAAGAGGATGACGATATTCCATTCTAATCTGCGGCCTACCCGAAAATATTTTCGGGTTTGTATAGACGGTAGTGGAGGTATCAATGGACACGATGACCATCGAACGTGAGACGGAGACCATCGAGACGACGGACGTAGCAGTTGTTCCAACCCTCAAGCCCAGCGATGTGTTCAAGCTGGCGATGGACAATGGCTGGAAGTTGACCACCGGTATCTACGGTATGAGCAGTGGCAGCATGGGCTGTGCCGTCGGAGCCATCCGGCGCGGCATGGTACTGGCCGAGCTTGGTGGACAGAACCAGTATGGTGGTGATCAGATCTATAACGTGATCACTACGACATTCCCGGCATTGGCGGAGCGGCATCCGGTCTGCGAGATCAGGGCACATGTCTGTGGCTGTGGTTGCCAGCAGCACGCGACGGTGCTTGCCGCACTGGAGCACGGCTTCGAGTCGCACAGTTGGGATGCTGAGGACTGCATGGCGTTCCTGACCGAGCGGGGATTGTAGGAGGTAGTCATGATCAGTGATGACATCCGGGAAGGCAGCAAGACGACGACGCAGTGCTTCCAGCAGTACACCATCTTGATGGTCGGTGAGCACAGGATGACCTGCGCGTTAGGTGCAGCCTGCTTGGCCAAAGGGTATCCGAACCTACATAGGGATGGGGGCGCACAAGGGCTGCGGCGGTACTGGCCGGAGCTTGACGAGATGGTCTTGTGGCCGGATGAAGTGATCAACAAGGGCTTCAACGGTTACAACAAGAGTCGTCGTCATGACCTGATGACCGTCATCATCGGGCTGAACGATAGATACCGCTGGACCAGGGAGAAGATCGCAGACTGGATCGATACCCTGGAACTGCCACGCCTACTCGAGATTCCACCCCGCAAGGTGGAGATCGAAGTTGTGGATCTGGTAGAGGAGACTGTCACAGTCTAGTCGGGTGAGACCAGAGGGAGCGGGTAAAAAGGTACCCGCTCCCTCTGTATAAGGAGAGTACCACGATGCACGGTGATGCCGTTATCTTAGTCATGGAGGAACTGGCGACGGAGACCACGCCAGCACGCTCCAGGAGACTCCACAAGGCGTTGGAGATCTCTTCTGGTCTGATTGTACGGATCAGTGGGAGACAGTGGATGGTGCCCTCTCAGAGCAGCGACGACCAGTATGTGGTCATGTGCTCACGGCTGCCAGCCGTTGAGGGTTGGAGCTGGACCTGCACCTGTCCGGACGCTACCGGACTGGAGGTTACGGCGCCGGAAGATGGTCAGTGCAAACACATCCTGGCTGTGATCAATCTTGGTGAGGGTCGCAAGCGTGCGCTGACGCGCAAGGCACAGCTCGATGTGATCATCGATGAGGAGAACCGGCTGCTGGTAGAGGTAGGCCGACTCTATGAGCGGACCGGTGAACACCGCCAGGAGTGGCGACTGCTGGTCAATGCCATGCTCGAACTCAACCAGGTCACACGCACTGCCTGGAAGGAGACTGTCGAGCAGTTCCATGCGGAGCCATTCGACTTCGCTACCTGGCAGACCAAGGAAGAAGAGGAGGCAGCCTGATGCTACCGCTGAACAAGTTGGGTATCCAGCTCGAGTTGATTGACGAAGAGAATGCGTGGGTCACCGTCCCTGGTGCCAACCAGGACTACGTCATCGTCACTAACAACCTGATGCAGATTGAGGTCGTGCGTGATACTGAGCACACTTACGATGTATCGCTCACACCCAACCCGGAGATCGACAGGCTGTGGACCCGACCCAAGAAGACCAAGCTACTGATCAAGGTGACGGCCCGGACACTGGTCGCACTGGCCGACTCGATCCTCAAGCGGCTGGTCAAGCCACACCACAGTGCACTGACCCGTGCCCGTGAAGTGTACGTGCGGGATGAACTTACTGCACGGTTGGCCAATGAGGCACTGAAGACCATCGTGCACTACCACCAGGTCAAGGAGGAGGACATCCTCTATGCGGGTGTGGGTAGTCGAGTGGCCGGATACTTCATCACCAGTCCTGATGCAGCCATCCATGTGACCAGTCAGGTCAACGACAAGGATGGCAGTTCGCTGTTGGAGGGTTCCGTCCGTATCAGCCACCTGACCTTGACGGAACTGGAGACTGTTATCAATACCATTGAACAGATAGGAGAAGAACGATGGATGATGAAAACCCCGAACAGTACGACGCCGTCGGAGAAGGAGGAATCATCGCCACCCGTTATCGACTCGGTAGTGGAGACGGAGCAGAGCCTGGCGGAATCCGTTTGGGTGGACGACTCACTGTTCTCGACCTCCTCAGAGACGAGCTAAGGCGTCCGTTCGACACAGAGGATATCGACATCAAGCCCGGTGCAGTCAGTGGCTCTACGGACAGCGCATTGGCCTTGCTGTACGCCGACCCACGCACCTACATGGATCGGCTGGATGAGGTACTGGGAGCAGGCAACTGGCGTGCCGAGTACAAACCCTTCCCACACGAGAACCCATCCGGCATGATCTGTATGCTCTACGTCTACGATGTCGAGGTCAGTCAGGGAACCGGTGATCTTCAGAAGGGTGACGGCGACAACATCGTCACGTCGGCAGAAGCCCAGTGTTTCAAGCGAGCCTGCGCTGCCATTGGCGTAGGCCGCTACCTGTGGCAGTTACCGCAGGTATGGGGACCATTCGACAAGACGAAGAAACGCTTCGTCAATCCGCAGGAGATCATCCGCAAGGCATACCGTGAGGGTGGCATCGGGTAGGATGAGGTAGGCGGTAGGGCGGTGATGGGAAGATCACTGCCCTACAGGGAGGGACCACATGGCAAGCAGACCGAAGCCCAAGCCAGAGCCGGAGACACCGCAGGTCATCGCACTGCGGGATGCTGGTGTCCAGTCGGAGGCGATCCTTGTGGCACTCAAGGACCATGACCTCAGACACCTGACGCACGTCACTGCCAACAACAAGGGCAAGCCAACGCTGATCATTGCCAAGCTGTTCAGTGGGGACTGGAGTGCCTACGATCCAAACCCGAAAATATTTTCGGATATGGGAGCGTGTCCAGTCTGCGGTGGTGACCTGGCGGAATGTCATGGACTGCATGGATTAGCACGGAGATGGGCCGATGAAATTCTTGAAGGTCGGACAGAACCTGATCAACTTACATCAGGTTCAACACGTCGATCTGGAGTGGATGATAGCGGAGAGACCAGAGACTAGTGTGCGTATCACCTATGTCTCAGGGATGACGTTGTACTTCTCAGGAGAGGAGGCTGACCAGGTACGTCACTTCTTCCGCACGCTTATGAGATAGGGAGGAACCATGCCCAATCGGTACCCCAGGTCAATGAGTGACCAGATCACCCTGGCGATTACCAACTGTCGGCGGAGCAGGAAGTCCCAGGACTGGACGTTACCAGGCAAGCTACGTGTCACAATCGTGTACCGTGGTGAGGATACCTTCACACTCCGGCTGGCACGTCAGGGTAGTCTCCCGTCAGTGACCGATACGGAAGTCGTACGCGCAGCTCTACCGCAGATAGCGACCGCAGTCCGCATCCCAGAGGTTGGCTATAACCGGACAGTCGAAGAGGATGGAAAGGTCTGGCGATGGGTGTCCTTCACCTTCGACGTGAAGGAACAACCAAAGGAGGAGTGATGTCCGGATTCATGGTCACGACTCTGTATGGCAGGGAGAGTAAGAAACCACTGGTCCAGATCGAGATGAAGGGCATAGCCAACAAGCGTGCAACGATCCAACTGGATATCGCTACCGCTCGAGAGTTCGCCATGAATGTCCTGCAAGCAGCGGAGTCAGCGATCCAGGACGCCTTCATCATCGAGTTCTTCCAGGACCTTGGGATTGAGGATGACCAGCGGCAGGCAGTACTAGCGGCGTTCCGTGAGAAACGGCGTGACCGGCAGGATGACCTGACCGGCTAAGGAGGAACCATGTCAACATCGAGTGAGATCACCCAGTTGGTTCAGGCGGCGACTCAGCCGCTGATGGAACTGGAGGGACACCGTGAGACCGTGGCTGCCTATGTGCAGAGGGGTATGACCCGGCAGCAGGCCATGCGGCAGGAACAGTTGTATGAGTCCTACGTCACGATCGACAAGGCCCAGATCCTTGTCAAAGGGAAGATCCTGACCGAGGCCCGTGAGACAGCGGAGCATGGGACATGGAACGAAGTCGTCTTACCACGCTACGGTATCACTGAGCGCACGGCGCAGAACCTGATGAACGCCTGGCGCAGATTTGGTGAGGACCCATCGTCGATCGCCAGACTCAAACCCAGTGCGGTCTACCTGCTCTCAGCACCCGATGCGCCTGAACAGTTCGTCGAGGAGATTCTCGAAGAGAGCAGGAACGGCCACGACTTCACGGTTAATCAGATCAGGGAACGACGGAAAGGACTGATGGTACAACCACCACGGTCGGCCACTGATCCACTTTCTGAGATAGATAACGAGCACTTTGAACAGAGTGCGACGGATGGTATAGCTGCCATACCGGTACGGATGCAACGGGCACGGGCGGTCAACCTGGTGCTCTCCGAACTTATCGGCATCATCAATGAGGAGGTCAGCCTGTACGACACAGGTAACGAGGTGATCGACGAACATGCCCAGCGTAATGCCAGGTCGTTGGCAGTCAGGGCCTACGGAATGATCGTCACTGATCCATCACTGGCGATCATACAACGTCACCTGCTGATCACACTGAATCAGCAGGAGCAGGCACAAACGGAGGATTAAGTAGATGGCCAAGATCGTCGAGACCGGAGCGGAAGACTCCGGGAACACGCAGAAGCGGAGAGTAGTTGGTGCTCGCCTATGGCTACGGTCGAATCGTGCCCGTAGATATGTGGATGACGAGGGCCGTAAGGTTGAACTCAGTGATGAGGACCGTGCCGTTATCATGCGTAGGCTGCTGAATGGAGAAGGCGTTCAGCAGATTGCCGACGAACTCAATCGCTCAGCAGCATGGGTCTATCACTTGTATCGGGAGTTCGGCTATGTCATCGAGCGGACCGAGAAGTCGATGAACCTGGTCCACCTGACCGTTGCAACCAGGAAGATCAAGCAACGCTACGCGGCTGACTTGAGTCGGTCCGATGCGTTCCCACCACCACTGGATGGGATTGGGCGGGGCAAGGAGATCCCCTTCAATTTCAAGACCGAACTGACGGAGAAGAACTTTCTCGGCGGGAGACCGAAAGCAGTTAGTGAGGAGACCGAGGTGAGAACTGACATGCCATCAGACGGACTATCGGACCAGCAGTACGTCGAGTTCATGGACTCAGCAGCAGCACCAAGGACGGACACGGGACCAGTCATCCCGTCTATCCCTCAGATCGAACTGGTTGATGATCCGGCTGACATTGAGGGTCAACTGCGGGTAGCCCATCAGCTCCAGCAGCAGGGGATGCAGGTCCTGATGGCACTGTCCGAAGAGGTCAAGGAGTATAAGGCTCTGCTGGTGGTGTCGGATACCGAGATGGCCAACCTCAAGATGGAGAACGAGCGACTGCTGATCCAGTTCGAGGAACTGGTAGCTGCTCATGATCAGATGGCTGAGAAGTATCGCCAGCTACAGAGTAAGAACATCTCGCTGCAGCAGGATGCTGAACACTGGCGTTCCCATAAGCTGGCTGAGGATCGACGCAAGTCAGTTGAGAGCAGTAAGGCGATCCAGGAAGGGAACTCACAGTACCGTCAACTGTTGGAGAAACTCCGCGATAAGGGTTGAAGGGGGAGTAACAAGCAGAAGCGGCAGGCTGAGGAGCAAGCCGCTCTGCTGAAGAACAAACTCAATAGAAAGAAGAAACGCTGAGGGACTACAGCGTGGAAGGATTATGTATACTGAGGTCGAGGTGAGGAGGCATGTATGTGGGGAGAACAGGTCTACATGGACTTCTACAGGGTGACCGAGGCGGAGGTCATACGCGGGGTGTATGACTACTTTCATTTCCGTGGCGGCTACTGCTGGCGTAACAACACGGGGAGTGTGGTCATTCCCGGCAGTGAGACCTCACGCCGTCGCTTCGTCCAGTTCTCAGAGGCAGGTGCTGCCGACATCCTGGGCGTACATACTGGATATTTCTTCGCACTGGAGACCAAGACTGAGAAGGGCAAGCAGAGCAAGGAGCAGGTCGCCTGGATGGAGATTATCCGCGAACATGGTGGCATCTACCTGCTCCTCAGACCCAGTACGTATATTGATCAAATAGATGAGGCGCTGCGGGGACTTGGACTGCTTGCAGTAGAATAACAACAGGGAAACGATACCCGAAAACATTTTCGGTTTTAGAGGCCACCGGGGGTGGTTTCGGGTATCAAACCCAGGGAGGTACATATGGGATATCTACGCCATGAGGAGTTCATGGAGCTGGTCGAGATCGTCCGGCACGCACCAGCGGCTGACCGTATGGACATGCTCTGTCGTCGGGTGGTCGAGATGGACCAGATGATGGGCTGGGCACGTGACCGTGAAGCCAACGGTGAAGAGATCGATAGCGATGACTTCAACCGGCAGATGATGGAACGCTGGGTCGCACTGGCTGAATGTACCCGAGCCTGTAACTATCTGGCCAGAGAACCGAAGGAAGAGATTCCACAGGTAGTACGCGAGTGGCTCCAGAGCCAGGTCGAAGAACACGTTGGATTCCCGGTCGACATCACGGAGTTCCGTGAGATGACTCAGGAAGAGTACAACAGCTATGTCCAGGCTGGACCGATTGGAGAAGCTGACGTCGAGATCCGTGCCAACCCCTTCTTCCAGGCCGACGGTACAACCTATCCAGCGCAGGGCAGTAGCCGGGAACGCGGGACGCCAGGCACCAGGACGGTGGAGAAATCCATACCCGGTGCCAGCGACCAACTGAGCGAACCATTCCTACGACTCTTTCGTTCCTTAGAAAAAGGGAAAGATTCCCCACAAGAAACGTAGGGAGCAGTCGTTGATGCTACCTCAAAACAGGAGACTCCGACTACGGAGTCTCCTGTTCTTGTTTAAGCATGGACGCCAACAGGAAGCGTTGCTCGCGCATCTCTGCCAACAGCATGATCAGGAGAGCCGGAGTGAGTTCCTCAGTCGAACCATAGTGCGCGAAGCGTAGGCCACGCACATACTGCAGTGCAGTAGCGAAGTCATCCGCGAAGCTCGTCTCAGGTTCAGGCACAGATGTCTCAGTCGGTGGATCTGTATAGTGTGGCAAGTCAGGTTGTTCCTCAACCGCTTCAGGTTGGAACCCATTGCCACTGACTTCATCTATCGGTGTAGGAGTGGGACTGGGGAGTGGATAGGCTCGTGCGAGTTCTTCAGGGAGTGGCAAGATGTGCTCCGATCGTTCGATAGTCTTCACTGTGTTCCCGACTGGGGAGCGACGTGATCGACGTGGCATACTCAGACCTCCTGGATTGGGGGATAATCAGACGGCAGACACCGTCGAGACGCCGGTTGACGCGCCGTAAGATATTGCGGTACTGCTCATCCTTGAGATCAGCAGCGACAGCTAAGAGGGTAGCGATCTCAGCCACATCCGGATCATCGGCGTAGGCCGCGTGGTCGATGTAGGCGTCCCACTTCTGATAGGCATGACCAAAGGCTGAGGCCAGACGGTTGACCATGCCGTCGATCATTGCGAGGAACTCGTCCTCATAGTTCCCGATGTAGCTATTACGGAGTGCACTACGGTAGCGCAGGTCACGCGAGTAGCAGGTGGCACACATACCACGGGCGAAGATCGCCCGACCACACTGGCAATAGCCATACAGGGTCGCACGACGTTGTTCATCACACTGTTTACACAGCCGGGTTTTCATACTCAAACGTGGGTGTTCGTTGCATACTGAGCACATGTCCATACTCCCTTCCGTTGGATCTCGCTCTCTCCTCTATCCATTACGGTAGGACGTTTGGATTCCTTCCACTGCTGCGGTCATCATCTCGTCGAATGATTCATCGGTCGGGGTTTCATACCCGTCATAATAAACTATATCATGACCCCATAGTTCAACGACGAGTGCGCCTTGTTCTTGTAAGAGGATACGTCGTAGACGGTCAGCAACCACTTCAGCAGCACCGCCATGGAAGTGATCACCCTGAACTTCGAGGCAGAGACTGCGTCCGGTCAGCATCAGGAAGTCAGTACGGATCTTGCGACGGTAGCCACCGAAGGTACCCTGGTAGATATACAGACCCTTGAAGTTATTGGCTTCGAGCCAGGCACCAACGGCGTACTCCTCCAGGGTAGCGTTGCCCAGCCAGGAGAATCCACGCTGACGACTGGTGAGTTCAGCCCTGGTCCGATCGGCCATGGCTACACCGGCACAATCGGTTCAAGCACGTAGCCTTCCATGTCATCTAGGTTATAGAGTTCGGTGAAGGTCACCGTATAACGCAGCTCGTAGGGTTCGACAATGACCCGTGTCCCTGTGGGTTCATCGACATCAGGCTTAGTCCAGGTCTTAAGTCCGTCCTTGCCAGGTGAGACGTGACCCAGATCCATACGCACAACGTGCTCGGCACCGAGTGCGTCAGTCAGGACCAGTGGGTCAGAACGCTTGGCAAAAGAGAGCAGCTTCTCATAGGCGAGATAGAACTCATCACTGGTCATGTTCTCGATGGTAGTGCCATTGGTCTTCCTGGCCAGTTGCTGGTAACGCTTCAGCACTGCTTCAAAGATCCAGCGTCCCAGTGGAACAGTGCTTGGGGATGAGGCCAATACGATCGTACCCAGTACCATCGGGATGTCTTCCAGTGGGTCCCAGCCAGGAGGTATCGGTTCGGGTTGCTCGATAACGGCCTGGTTGATATCGATACGGAACGCGATCCCAGGCGACCGGATAATTGGACGTGGGAATGAGGTATAGCCTGCATCATCCGGCGGTGGCAGAAACTCGTGTTGCATCCCACCACTGATGAACTGAACGACTCGCTCATAGGCGTAGACCCAGTGGGTATCCGGCCAGCCTTCTGGCGGTTTCACTTCTGTCCCCCCTTCGAGGTCATGCAGTTTGATCTCGCCCATCGTATTATCGACAGTCAGGTAGTGCTTATACTGACCAAAGAGTGTCGAGTAGGTCAGCATCTCGAACTGGTAGTCGACGGGCTTGTAGGGATTATCCAGTTTGTACTTAACACGAAACCCACTATGGTTATCGGGTCGCGTCAGCTTGACCTGCTCAACACGTAGGTAGTGCCAGACCTGGTCGAGTGGTCGGTTGTTACCCGAAAATGTTTTCGGGAGTTCCAGCATCGCAGGCTCAGTCCGTGGTTTGTAGCCACGCGCTTCACGTAGACGCTCACCAGCATTACGGATCGGGAAGACTTCGATACCTTCACGGAATCCAACGGTGGCAACCATCGTCGTCCAACCATTGCCGTCCGTGATCGCACCGGTCAGTGGACTCATATCGGCAGGAACAACCTGAAGGATTGGACCCCAACCCACACCATCATCAAGACCGGTGTCTGGTCCTAACGGGTAGTCTTCCATGACCTCGATGATATCGTTACCGTCTTTCCCATGCCAGCGAATCTGGTGCCAGGCTTCACCCTGCTCAGTCTCCAGGATCTGCTGATAGAAGGGATGTGTTTTGTCAGGATGGCGCATCCCGGTCCCAACATAGAGATGCCGGTTGGTTGAGATTGCACCACCACACCAGCCACGCAGTGACTGGACCAGACCCCGATCGCGGTTGGGTCCAGTCAGATCGACATTGGCAATGGTATAGCGCAACATGTTCTCACCGATACCAATGTAGAGTTCACCCCTATGATCGATGAGCGGATAGCCATAGTTGAGATCAGGGACACCAAAGGTCGTAATCCATTCGGCCCGTCGTGAGGGTCCTTCATTGGTATCCAGAATACGGTAGAGACCATCGGGCTTGGTGAAGTAGGTCGCACTATCGCTCGAGTTCTTGGCACCACCATAGGCGATCATCTGGGCCACGTCATATTCATTGGTACCAATCGCAATCGGCCCAGTCCACTCGAGTACTCCACCGAAGGGATCGCTGGACCAGTAGGCAAGATTGCGATACACGCGCCATAAACGCCGGGTATTCTCGGCGTAGACCAGGTGACCCAGGATACCTTCACTCACCCGGTAGCGAAACTTCAGTGAATAACCACTGGCATGGAGTCCCTTTGTTCCGTCATACCAGACACGGGTAATCGCCTGTCGTCCACTGAACGAGGTGGTCGGTATCACAAGCTGGCTGTTCCAGACAGTCACGCTATGCGGTGTGATCGTACCCCGAATACCCGGAGCGAGCACACTCTCGTCGGCATCACTGACTGCCTGGATCGGGTGCAGGGTTGGATGCTCCCCCTGCATCTCCAATCGATACAGATAGGTACGAACATCGTCGGTCGTGAGCACGATCACCATATCACGACGCTCATCTGGCCCACCCGTAACATACTCCGGAGGACGCTGCTCAAGCAGAGGCTCACCTTTATAGACATGGCGTGGCTTGAGTTTCCCGTTGACCTGTTGATTCGGTGTGATGGTGATTTCGGCCATCAGTTTGAGCTTCTCTTCGTTGTAGGCAGGGGTACTGGTTTCGGTCGATTCTACTTTATGGGCATAGATACGATAGCCAGTCACTCCAGGATAGTCTTTGGTATTGGCCTTATAGGTGATACCGTTGAGATCTTTATCTGTGATGTCATCTTTGTTTGATCCAAACTGGATGGCCAAAGAGCACTGGTTGGTCACAGCAAAGGGATGGGAAATATCAGCAGGGAGAAGGGTAGACGAAGGATCTGAGGGGAGACTCTCGCCCCATGGAGAGAGTTTGGTGTAGACAATATAGTACTTATCATCAGTCTCCATCAAGGTCGAGCGACTATCAGCAGTTACCACAGGAATGGTAGTAGGTTTCTCCATCGCATTCGGTACTGCCGGGGGGATGCGCCACAGAACAATGTCAACAACCTTCTGGTCGAGCTGACGGATCGTGAGTGGTTGGCCAGCAGCAATCGCGGCTGTGTTGCGTGGACCCAGATTCACCAGGTTGCGGTCCACTTCAATCACACCAGGACCTGATGTCGCACCCGCTGTTGCCGGTTCAATCTTATTAATACGCCGCTCGTATGACCATACTGCATAGGCTCCTGCATGGGGTGGCGTATCGGGTAAGACTCTTGGGAGTGCATCAATACTCAAGGTGGCTTTATTGGTAAGATTGGCAACCGTTTCGACAGGTGTCCCTGCACTGGCTACTGTTGAGTAGAGTGTTGTGTAATTAGGTCCAGCCCAACCGACTGCGATAGAGACATGCTCATCATCATCATGGGCACCAAAGAGACCAGGAGCAATCGTGATCATATTGCTTCCGGCGTCCATCTTATAGGGGGCACTGAACCAGATACGACAGGCTGCACCGACCCGGAAGTTCACGATATTTTCCACATTGAAACGGAGGTCAACTAACTCCGGAGTCATTCCAGCAACGACACCACCAGCCAGTCTGGTACTGGCATACGGAGGAAAGACCACGCCTTTGGGTTCCCAGAGGGGGACATCACCATCCTCATACGTAGGCGAAAATGTTTTCGGCTGGGGATAGATCTCACCGGGATCACCGCAGTAGGCACCAGCAGCAAAGCGGTAGCGTGTGCGGTCGTTGGCGAACTCGGCGCCCATACCGCCACGATCGAGCCGGTCCCAACCACTGTACTCGACGTTCTCTCCGAAGTTGATCTCACTACCACCCCGGTTCAGCACACCGGGGATACCACCGAAGACATCCTCGGTCCATGGGACGCCCGGCTCGTCGAAGAGCTTGGTCATGAACCCGATATTCTTATCGCGTGCTTCACCCAGTCGACGGACCAGGAACGAGTAGGGGTAGGGCGCGTGTCGGTCAAGCATCAGGGCAGGTCCGCGAAGGTGAAGTCGTCCTGACCCCAACTGGTCCAACGAAACACTGATGGCATCCACGAGATGTTGTTACCCTGGAGATCCATTGGTGGCCGGTGGATCTGTGGCATCGACCGAATCAGCTCAGGACGACGCGACATCATACGCTCCATCACGAAGTCAGCATCCTTCTTGTCGAGCAGCGCCCGTGTAGCGTTGACCTCAGCCTCCAGCAAGGGCCACAGGTGGGTCAGCGGGACCGTACAGTAGGTCGGTTCGAGTTCAGGTCCGGCTGGTTTCCCTAGTACATCGATGGTCACGTACTGCACACCACATGGCCAGGTCTTATCGCCATAGATCCAGGTCCAGCTCTGTCCATCAATCTGATACAGGTCGGGACCAACACGGTAGGTCACCTGTCCATCCAGCTCCGGTCTGATATGGCAGGAGACCACACCCGTCGGCGGCCAGGGTAACTCGATCACGCCATCCTGTGGGTAGGCGCTACACTTGAAGGTCCAGCGTTCACGGCGGAAGATATGTTCCTTGAGTACGTCGACCGCTCGACTGATCGCACTGAGGATCTGAATGTCGGGCACGATCAGGGCTGACTCAGCCGTCGGCATCTGGCGCACACGATCGACCAGGGCTTCCCAGGTGATCCGTTCATAGTGCGACGGGAGTAACCACTGGCGCCACTCGAGCGTACTCACGATCGCCGCCGTGCTGTGGGCTTCTTGGCCGGTGCTGACATGGGCTGGTCACCTTCTTGAATTGGGATGGCACGGTAGACCGAACGGATCTCTTCCAGCATCTGTGTCTTACGGATATCGGCCTGCATCCGGTAGTCGGCAGCGCGGCTGACCTCACTGGTCACACTCCCCGGTGCATTCCACTGGGACTCCCGTTCGTACAGGTAGGAGGTAGCGTATAGCTCTACAAGAGTCGGATCTATTTTGATCGTCGTTGCTGTCTCAGAAGGTATCTCCATGCCAGTCGTCTCATTCCTGAGCATACCCGTGATGATAATCGATTCATCCGTGGGCGGATAGGTCAGACGAATCACCTTGGCCTGACCACGCATGAAGTTCCAGAGCGATGGCGGCACGATTATCTGTGGGCCGTACGGCGCACGGGTTTCAACCTGGAGGATCTCCAGGAGCTGGAAGGCCGTCTGTGGAGTCAGTGCGTATTCAGCCGCACTCAGGTCAAAGGTAATCAGTTCGCCCAACGGGTCAGCCCAGCGCAGCGCCTTGATGATCGCCTGACGAATCGCATCATCTTCGTAGCGTTGGTCTGCTGGTGAGCGCAGATCATTGAGGCGGTGCTTGATATCTTCTTCGAGCTGACTCGTCGAGTAGCTGTACATCAGTAGACCTTGTTACGCGGCGTCACGTCGGTATTGTTCCCGATGTCCTGGTCATACGATTCAACCCGTCGCTTGAACTCCGGGTGTTTCATGGCCTCTTCGGGATCAGGCAAGGGCTGCCAGTTCTCCAGTGCACCGACATACTTATCGTGGTTGTTGATAGCCCTGAGCAGCGAGAGCTTCATACGGAAGTGGGCAGCCAACGGCGAGGGAATCTTCTTGGTCTGACCGGGCAGGAACGAATACTGCGCTCCCTGGAGCTTATACGTTATGTAACTCTCGGTCGGGTTAGTCACTGTCTCCCACTCACCCTCATCGAGCCACTGTTGGAAGCGGATGATGTCCATACCGATGGTGATCTTGAGGGCATTGGCCATCTGCTCAAGCCGCCAGGCGTCACTGGAAACCAGATCCCCTGATGCAGTGGGTATAACCAGTCTCCGTTGCTCCTGGGGCAGCACAGAGGCCCTGGCCCAGGTCTCCTCAACGGTAGGTACCCGTCGTAATGGTTCACGGGTACGACGGGCTTTGACCCGGTTGGCATAGGAACCCATTATGTTCTCCGTAGGGTACGGGCTTTGAGGCCAAACTTCGATCTGAGTACCGACTTGACCTTGCGTCGTTGGAACCGGTTCATCGGTTGGCGCAGATCAGCGTTCGGATCCGGTGGTGGACTGACCCCCTGGCGGATACGCTGGGTGTCAGCCTCGATAACTGTTCTGAGTTGGCGCAGGGTATTCTCCATCACTGTCTCTAGTAGGGATAGATACCTACTTCCTCTATCAAAACCGAAAATATTTTCGGGTATGACTGGCTGCATACAGGGCAGAGAACTCCACCCTGGATGCGGCCACAGTCATCATAGAAGAAGATCGTCATCTCCTTCCGTCCAGAGAGTCCGGCTGTACCCCCCAGTCCAGCCGGACTCTCCTTCCTACGTGGTGAACCCGGCGAACGTCGCGTTGTGCGTGCTATCACCCGTACCAGGCTTGCCAGCAGCTTCGGCCTTGATACCGAGTTGCGTGGTGCTGGCCGGAGACACAGCATACATAAAGCGAATCAGGAAGCCCTTGCGCAGACAGAAGATGCCTAACGTATGGACTTCGGCAATCGCCGCCCGATTCATGAACGGGTCACGGCCCAACGCCCCCGATCCAGGCTCATGCCGCATGACCTTGACTGGTCTGGGCATCTCGTCACGCCAGGCCCGGCCACCAGCACCAGCGCCAGGCGAGTTGCTGGGCTTGGCACGCTGGCCATAGGCATCGGACTCCATCGCCAGCGAGGCCAGCGACTCTTTGGTAAAGACGTAGCCACGACCAAAGAAGACACCGCCTGTCCCGGCAATCGCCTTGATGCGATTACTGGTGTAGAAGTCGAAACAGCGCAGCGAACCAAGATAGCCTGCCTCGAAGACGGAGGCCATCGGACTACCACGCGCTGCCGTGTTGCTAAGAATCGCCTTGGTGGTAGCGTCCAGCAGCAGACCGGCCTGGCCATCGAGCGACATGATCGCGGGATAGCGCTGACTGCCTCCGGGCGGATTAAGACCCTCCGAGAGTACATAGACTTCGAGCTTAATCAGGAACTCATAGGTCAGGAAGTCGGTCGCGGCAATACCAGCGTCAGTCACGAGACCGGCACGCGGGTAGATGTCCTGGGCATAGGCATCGAAGGCACCACGGACCAACTGATCCAGTTGCTCAGCGATAACTTTACCCATCTCGTTCTCGCCACGGACGACGGGGTCACGCTTGGAGACCGATTCACCCAGTACGGTGTAGTAGTAGATCGAAGCGTAACGGTGCGGACTGGCCTGCACCGAGTCTTGCCCGATCGTCATACCCTTGACTTCCAGACCGGCACCGATCGCGGCACCAACCGAATCGAAGCCTGCTTTGGTCAGTCCCATCTCGTCGATCTCGTAGACTGCGTTACCGGGCTGACGGACTTCAATCTCCCAGTAGACCAGCTCGTTCATCTTTTCAGGGATGTCGACGGTTTCCATCCACTGCTCTTCGTAGAAGCGCAGGTCTTTGAAGATCGCATGGAGCATCTGCTCCTGCTCCAACCGTTGGGTCGTCATCGACTGGTCAAGACCACCGGTCTGACTGGCGACGGTACCACGGGCTGCATACGCCAACCCATTCTCAGTGATTGTCGGTAGGGCGGTAGTCGGCATGGGATTATCCTTGTTCCCCATTGAGTTGCTTGCGCCAGCGAGTTAGGTCCTGTTCATGATCCTTCGAGAAACGCCTGCGCTTCGGGAAGGTATCAGGAATCACGACGCCACCCTGGGCACCAGCCACACCGGGGAACTGTGTATGTGAAAGGGTTGAGGTCGCCTGTTGATGGAGGGACTGCACGCCCCGTTGGGCGGAAATCCGCGATGCCGCAGTCGCTAGCTTCAATTGAAAGTTCGGATCATTGGGCTGCAGGTCTCCGGCTACCCGTACCAGATCTTCAATCGAGACCTGATACTCATTCAGAACCAGATCCACCTGCTGGCGAATGTGATTCTCATAGCCAGATCGTTCGCGTTGTGAGCGGTAGGCCAGCGCATCCTGTTGGTCACGCTGCTGTTGCTCGAGTTTGGCGAACTCCTGTCGCGCCATCTGTTGTGCCCAGGGCCAGGACTGACCGGGGTCATACTTCTGCTCGAGCGCCCAGGCATAGAGCTGATTGGCATACTCGGTCTCTTGCTGGACAATCGTTTCCGATTGAATAGACTTGAGTTGAGCCTGCGTCTGCTCGGCCTGACGACGCCACTGGGCAACTTCACGATCCTTCTTCGATTGGAACTCGCGCACTTGCTGCACGGTCCAGACCTGTTCTTCACCGGCAGTTGGTTGAACGGTCTGCGGACTCTGCGTGATACTCGTATCCACGCCAGATGGTTGACCCACCTGCGGAGGATTGACCTCGCCGGTAACACCGGGAATACGATTGGCAGGAGTTTCCGCAACAGTCCCAACCACGCCCTCTGTAAACTCAGGCATGAGGTACTCCTATAGAACGACGATGTGCGTATCCTGAGAACGACAGGAATACGCTAGACATGAAACCCGAAAATATTTTCGGGTTTAGAATGGACCACCTGGTAAAAGAACGATCAACTCGATGATCGCGATCACGATACACAGGTAGCTGGTGACACTACGCCAGGATAGACCAGCACCGATGACTGCCAGGATCAGCACAACCAGTGCGATCAGGATCGTTGGGTCCATGGTGTTCCCCTTACGTCAGCGTGGCGACATTCTTCCAGGCGGTCCCGTTCCAGCACCACAACTGGTTGGCCGTCGTATTGATGAAGAACATCTTCTCACTGATTGTCAGTCGGGCTGGATTGGGTGGTGACGGTGTACTGAGTGCCGTGGCCTGCGCCGTGGTACCGATACCGATACCACCGAACGACACCCACAGTCCCGGATTACCGGATTGCACACAGTGCCAACCTTCAATCGGACAGGTTATGGTCGGTGGCGTAGAGCAGCGGAGCAAGGTTCCAACTGCCCACAGGCCACTGGGAGACGGTGCCGGTCCGGTCGGTGCTGCCGTCGCTACTCCAATTGGACGCACACCCTCCAACCAGGGCAGCAGCGATGGCTGTTTCCCACCCGAGATCGTGGCTGGTAGATAGCCATTGGTCTCGTTGCGCGCCATATAGAGCGTGCCAGCGTTGGTCGAGTTCACAAGGTAGGATGCGTGTCCATTCTCACCAAGATCAAGATGGTTGTTATTGACGTGATAAATCCCTGCCTGCTCGTTGACTGTCCCAAGAAAGATCGGGCCACGGTTTGAGTTTGGGACGAAAGCGAAGTTCGGCTCCATGATGATGTTGTCTTCGATCCAGGCTTCTGTCCCGTTGACCTGCAGCGGATATTCCCCGAAGCGACGAATGGTATTCCCGATGATCCGACCACCATCGATATAGGCGCGGACCATTAATGCCGGAGCAAGTGCAGCAACGGATTGTGAAGACCAGAACCGGTTGTACTCAAGCCGTAGATCACGTGGATAGCCCGAACGAATCTTGGCATAGGTTGCCGATCCGTTGGCGTTCTTATCCAGGATCATCTTGTTCTCGCCGCTGTCGATCGATTGGATTGTCGTCCCAACCGGGAGCAGCGGATGCACAACAACCATGCCTGGATACCAGCCTGCTGTGGTTTGTTTTGGCGGATAGATCAGTGGTGGTTCAGCGGTCGGCACATCAGGACGATCATACGTCACATTCGTGATGGTATCACTCCCCTCGAGAATATCAGCGAACCAGTTTTCGAGTGGAGATACCAGGAATCCACCTGAATCAAAGAGCGTATTGTGGTGGATATGGATATGCTGCATGTCTACGACAGATTTATTGATCTGGATACCACCACGGCCAGCGTAGGGTTCTGCTTCGGCACCCCATTTGTAGATCATGTTATAGGAAATCTCGACAGGACCACGTGGACGAGCGAGACCGTTCAGGTTAATCGCTGGTTGATGGGGACGAGTTGCAACAAAAGGTTGACCCGTGTGTGGGCTGATCGTAAAGGCAATCGTATTGTTTGAGATAGTCAGACTTCCGAATGGTGCGATCGGCATCAGCAGATGGTCACTGATCGTTATGGCTATCCCATACTTCTGGCAGTTGGTGATGATGTTGTTGGTGTAGCGCGCACTGTCCCAGTTCCCAATGTTCATCCCCATGTTTCCATCAGAGATCTGGTTGCCTGTGATCAGCGCATTACGATAAAACTGTCCGGCCTTGATACCGGTTCCGGCTGTATTCAGATGGCCACTATGAACGATTGTATTACCTATGACCTTGAGGTTATCGGACATCTTCTTGGGAAAGATCTCAAGCGCAATCTGGCCAATGTTCGTCAGCCGGTTCGCTTCAAGCAGGAGATCGTTGCAAGGCGCAGCCTTCATGATACGAATGGTCGGACGCCCACGTTTCTCGATTGTAACATCTTGTCCGGTGGCATTCTCTGTGATAAAGGTAGCGTTCATAATGGTCACTTCTTGGCCTTCAGGATCAACACCAAGAACATTTGAGACTTGATAGTCTCCATCATTGAACGTACTACCCGTTACTCTGAACCAGTCACCAATCCGTAGGAAGTAGAGTGTCCCATCGCTAACGGTAAGCGCCGTGCCGTTGAAGGTAACACCATCATCGGTCAGATTCGCACCGGACTGGCCTGCTGCTTCATCGATCAGCACAACGTCACCAGCTTCGGCTTGCGTTACGGTCATTGCCGTCGCACTGCCTCCAACATATGAGCAATAACCATTGTTGTAGACGCTTCCCGTAATCAGAATCCGATCACCAGGGAGTGGACCAAGCAGCCCACCGGCAGAATCGTAGATCTCCTGGTATGTCCCACTAAAGGAGATCGTCGATGCTGCATATGACCAGGCACTGCTATCCTCAGTGGCACCAATCCCATAGACACCGAAGTCACGAATCGCACAATCCCGGATAGTGACTCCAGAACTATTCTCGACATTGATGCCGACACCGCTCTTGGCCGCTCCTTGCCAGACCAGCTCGATGCCTTCGATGGTTACATTCTCACAGTTCCGGAGTATGAGTGCACGACTGTGGGCGCCTGGTCCAAAGATCAGACGCGATCCTGGCTCGCCCTGGATATGAAGGTTCTGTGCAGTATCGAGCAGCAGTGAATGGGTAGCACGCCCGGTCCCGGTCTTACTGTTGACATAGTAGTCAGCAGGTGGAACATGATAGGTCCGCATCGTGGGATCTTCGGCAGCAGCCAGCAGTGAAGTCTGTAACGGCACAAAGGCATCTGTACCATTGGTCGGCGCACCCTGGCCCTTGACGTTCTGAAGATGCGCGATGTTCTCATTGATCTTCTCACGGCCATCGTTGGGTGTGTCGGTCGACAGGATCAACTCACTCATCTCAGATCCCTTCCGGTAACATAGTTGTACGCGGCCACGCGGCGATATTTGACATATGATCAGGGTTCGGACCAGTTATAAAACAGACATTTGGAACTGGAACGGCACTCGCACTCGTTGAGAACTGGACGACATTGTTGATCCAGATCTTGATATTCGTCCCTTCACAGAGAATACGCATCTCATAGGCCCCGGTCGTAAACAGACCGACCGTGTTGATCCGGGTCTGGAGTCCACTGACAAGTTCGTAGACAGTAAAGTTCCCTGTCGGCTGGGCACGGATGCGCCAGTAATACGACCCATCAGGTGCGGAACGGACACGGACATTGGCATCAGTAACCCCGGCGACAAAGTTAATCGTGTAGGTCATCCAGTAATCTTGTGACCGATTCAGGTAGATAGAACCGGGAGTCGTCGAGAGATCGGCTCCCTCGGCAAATCCGAAGTCACTACCAAAACGTGGGTCGATCGCTGCCAGGTCAAAGGTACGCAGATCGGTGCAATAGTTGATCCGTCCTGCTGCCGAAATACTACTCAGAATACGGGGGAGGATTGCACCACCAACGATGTTATCAACCCAGAGCAGTGTATAGGGTCCAGTAAACCCAGTACGGATGAAAGCAAAGACACCCAACGATCGCGCTACGATCAGCATATCGCCTGGACCAACTGGTGTGACGGTATCCAGAGGCACAGAATTTGGACCGAGAAAGTTATTTTGGTTGAAGCGGATTTGATCGCCTGCGTTCAATCCAATCTGTCGGAGTGCCAGGTCAGTGGTTGCGATCGAACGACGGTAGCGTAGTCGTGTTGCACGACCAGGAATGCGCTCGAGTGCAACACTGGCAGTGATGTTACTGGACGCTACACCATCACCGACCAGTTCACCGCCTGCCTGTGACAGTGTGTTGCTGGCATCTACAACCGTCATCGGATCACCAAGATCGATCGGCAGGCTGGCAGGCAGAGGAGCCGGGATCGTCGCAGAGAAGGTCGCAACCAGCAACTCTCGAAGATACCCACGCTTCAGTTGCTGAATCCCCAGCCCAGAGGTACGCTGCGCTGTTCCGAACTGTTGCCCATACATCAGAAGAAACTCACGCGACAGGTTGCAGCATTGACTGTCGTCCGTAACCTGAGCTGTCGACCAGTACCAGCGACCAACAATCTGACTTCTGGTTCGTTGGCAACAGCCGTGTTCCCCACGGTCAGCGTCTCAGCTCCAATGGCAACCGGATCTTCACCGATAGCGAACTTCACATCAGAGGATGGACGCAGTCGGAATCCATTAGCCCAATCAGGGATAGCAACTGTCTCAACGACAAGCGTTGAACCGAGTGTCCACAGTCCATCAACCAGCATACCCTGACGGGCATCGGGCTGGAGCGTCATCGAGACAGCACCACCCATTGTGGTCCCACCGGTGGTACTGGTCGAGCCACCAATCACTACCGGGATATATTCACCTGGAGAAAACTGACGGATTGATCCCATGGCTACCTCCATACCCGAAAATATTTTCGGGTTTCATTTCTTCCTGTTTTTGTCCACGATCTGTTGACCCTGCTGAGTGGCACCACGCATGTAGGCCGTGATCCAGTCCTGCTGGTCGGGCTGTGAGAAGGTACTCAGTTCACCGTAGTAGTCCTGGTCACCACCCAGTGCCAGTACATCCTTGAGTGACATCCCGGCGTAGGCCGAGTCAGGCGTGTTGTTGGGGTTGTAGCCAGCGTTGGCACCACCACGGTAGTTACTGCCACCGGTGGCGCGTTCGTTCCGCACGTAGTCTTTGACCCCGTTGAACCCAGCTTCGTCGTGGGCATCGTGGGCAGCCTGCGCTGCGGCCTGGTGTTCGGGTGACCAGGCACGTAGCTCCGGATCGGTGACGGCCTTCCAGCCTGGACCGAGTGACCAGTTACTCCCACCGTCGTTGGTGGAGTCGTCATTCGGAGACCTCTGATTTGAGATAGCACCCGACGACTGTGAACCGGGAGATGCGGGGGTTGTACTGGTTCCCCCACTGGATGTTTTCGATGGTTGCCCTGGTCCGCCGTAATCGGGATGACCAGGCAAGAGACCACTCTGGTCTTTCTGTGGAGTAACATCTTCGCCATATTGACTACTGCTTCCGCCGGTTGCAGGGAATGTTCCCACAGCACCGATACCAGCAGGGCCGGATGACGGCGCCTGGCCTGCACCAACACCATCCGCTTTGGTCGAGTAGATATCCGCCAGGGTTCCACCCGTACCACCTGCTACGTCGGGTCGCATCTGTGACGTCGACAGACTGGCCTGGTACCTCATCAGGTCATTCTGATAGAGCGCCTGATTGAAGGTGCCACTCGTCCAGTACTTCTTATCGGCCTGCTGTGGGTATTGACCCTGCATCGATGGTGCATTCGCCATAACCGTCTCCCAATATTCTCACTATTCTCAATACCCTGGTGCTTGACCGGGGGCCATCGGTTGCGGTAGAGCTTTCTGCATTGCTTGCATACTGGCATCACCGACCATATTCGGATCAACGCCCTGACTGTTGAGTTGAATCGGACTCGACCCATCAGTCATATTATCGGGGTTGAGTCCACGATTGTTGGCTGCCTCCCGGACCTGCGGCAGTAACTTCATGGCCTCCTGCTGAGCGATCTGCATCTGGACTTTGCGGATCTGGTCGGCCTGGGCGGCCTGCATCATCGACGACATGTCGGAGACCGGTAGGTCCAGCAGACGTACGATCGTCTCGGCAGAGAGTTCCTGGCTGATGATGCCCTCCTTGGTCAGGTTCATCAGCAGTTGCACCATCATGTAGACGTTACGTGGGGTCTGGCTGGGCAGACGGACATCGATGTAGATCGGGTCGAGCAGGTCACCAGGGTAGAGCAGTTCCACAATCTGACTACGATCACGTGGGTCGGCACCGAATAGCGTCATGCCTGTCTCAGGGTCTACCCTGACGGCCATGTAGCGCAGCATCAACTCACAGGTCTGAGCGATAGATCGAGCGAAGTGGTCCTGCTTGACGTTGTTCTTGACGTTGAAGGGGTGCATCTGTTCACCCTGAGCCGAACCAGAGACACCCTCAATCTGCTGCATAGGCGAAAATATTTGCGGGATAGACGCGTCCGCGATCTGCTGCGTCATCAGTCGTTCAAACTGGAACGACTGAGGAGTGGGCTGTGACTCGACCAGGGCACGGACCTGCTCACCATTGACGAAGTTGTTCTGACGACCGGGAGTAATGTCCAGTGTGGGCGGGTCCTGTCCGGTGGTACTCGAGACCAGTAGGGCCGGGTTGAGTCCACGGAACTGGTTATAGGCCAACTGGGTTAGGAAGTCCGAGGCCATGATCAGTTGTTCTTCGATATGACTGAGGTTACCCCTGGCACGCATATCCTCACGACCGGCCCAGTCATAGCCTTCGCTGTTGAAGGCGATTGACACAGGGATACCTGGAAACAGAACGGTGATGTCTGTGAGTGGCACTATCCATTTACTCTCACACAGCAGACCGTACAGGAGGATCTGCTTAACCTCACCATCGGCTGGGTCCAGGTATCTCTCTTCGCAATAGTAACACCAGCACTCATGCTCGGTGTTATCGGCCCGTGAGTACTGCTCCATCGACACATTGAAGCGCTGACGGATCTGGGCCGTGGTGAACTTGTGCTTGATGAAGACGGTACTGGGCAGATCGAGTGGACCGATATCGTAGAGGACGGCATCCGAGTCCGGTACATCCAGCAGGATCGGGATCTCGCGTCCCTTGAGCGCCAGTGCGTATGGCTGTACATGCAGACAGCCGACACCAGCAACGATGATTTCACTGGCCTGGTGCTGGAACTGCTGTTGGGCCTTACTCCGCTGCAGCAGGGCGTACAACCAGCGGAGCAAGGCGTCAGCCTTCCGCCCTGCCTCAGCGTCCTGGGACATCGGGATGATCTGGATCTCCGGATCTTTGGGGAGCAGTAGTGCTGTCGCGGCACTCACGATGTTGTGCGGGATACTGGAGGTCACCTTACGAGTACCGGCGTGTTTCCCCCACAGGTCTCCCGATACCAGTTTGCGGTCAAGCTGGGTCTGACGGATACGTGGTGCGTGGACATTCTGCAGATGACTGAGCATATCCAGCGTGTGGCTGAGATGGGCCTGGTCTTCGAGTGGGAGGCCAACGGGTTGTCGGGCCATCAGTTCAAGGTGACTCATCGCTGGCTCCCACTCATCGGTAACGTCGGGAAGCGTGAGGATCTGGTCGGTTTGGGATAGAGCAGCTTGTAGTTGATCTCGTCTTCGGCGCCACTGCCCTTCATGGTGGTTGGTGGCAGGGCGGTGATGCGCCCCAGTCCAACACCCTTGACGATGGCGAGACCGTAGCACAGTGCTTTCCGTACGTCATCGTTGCCACGGTTGAGGCGCCACGACGTGACCGTCGAGTTTTGCGGTGGGAGTTGTTCCCGTCTGAGATCGTTCATCAGTCCGACACACTTGGGATCGATCGTGATGGTATAGAAATCTCCGATCAGTCCAGTCTGGAGGATCTCGATCGCTGTATCACCGTGTAAGTAGCGGTGACGTGGCACCACGCCGCAGCCTCCAAGGGGGATCGGGGTGGTCCAATGGGTCCAGGTAGAATCAAGACCCCCATGACGATGAGCTGCGGCTGTATCACAGACCACGGTGGCGATGTTGGTTGGAGAGGCATCGCCTTCCTCCCAGTGAACGTATGGGGTACGAAGCCATGCGTCACGGTAATCATTGAAGGACTTGCGAGTAAGGACGAGTTCATCGACGATGTTGCAGTGTTCGGGATCAGGCCACTGGACGAAGATACCCGCATAGCGGTGGAGTCCAGGATCGAAGTAAAAGTCAACGGGGACTGC
>Ga0105340_1000250_pt1 | contig 26874 bp, 33 predicted proteins | sample EasRivMeERMLT700_FD_89676 | JGI IMG/M metagenome (GOLD analysis project Ga0105340, IMG submission 89676) | Soil microbial communities from meander-bound floodplain in the East River, Colorado, USA - East River MetaG ERMLT700 | ecosystem: Environmental > Terrestrial > Soil > Floodplain | place...
CGACTTTCCTCAACAAAATCGCCAAGTTTGTGACAGTGTGCCGTGCAGGGTGCCGCTCTATGTGTTACTTTTCGCCTTGAACGTTAGAACTGAAATTCAATGCCGCGCGGTGGCGCTCGCCCCAACAGTGGCCCGAAGAAGGGCAGCAAGCGTCCGCACACGCTCATCAAGGACTTGCAGCGGGAGCACCTGCGCCAACAAGTCTTCGCCGCGCAGGACGCCATCGTCGCCGCCCAGATACGTGCCGCCATCGGGCTCGCCCATTTCTTCCTCCGCGACGAGCATGGCCAGTTTAAGCGCATCACCGACGAAGACGAGATCGAGCAGGCGCTGAACAGCGGCAACCCGAACGCCTTCTGGATTGACACGAAAGACCCGAACACGGCGGCATCGAAAGACCTGCTCGATCGCGCGCTCGACAAGCCGACAGAATCGGTGGAGCAGATGGTCACCGGCTCACTTGAAATTAGTTGGAAGACGCCGAAGTGACGCGCTGGGCCGTACGTGCTTGGTAATCGGCGCGGCCAATTTCTACCTGGTCGGGAGCGATGCCTGTAATCGAATTGGACTATGCGCCCAGGACGCTCCAAGCCGTCGTGCATGACGCTATGCTGAAGCACCGGTGGGGCGCGATGGTCTGTCACCGGCGCTTCGGCAAGACCGTCCTCGCGATCAACCACCTGATTCGTGCCGCCCTCACGTGCAAGCGCCTCCGACCTCGTTTCGCCTACATCGGCCCGACGTATCGCGCCTCGAAAGCCATCGCCTGGGATTATTTGAAGTACTACAGCCGGCCAATTCCGGGCGTGCAGTTCAACGAATCCGAGCTTCGGGCGGACTACCCGAATGGCGGTCAAGTGCGCCTCTACGGTGGTGACTCACCCGATGCCTTGCGCGGGCTGTATCTCGATGGCGTGGTGCCGGATGAGTACGGCCTGCACCAGTCGGACCTGTTCTCCAGCGTGCTCCGGCCGGCGCTGTCTGACCGGGAAGGCTGGGCGCTGTTCCTTGGCACGCCGAATGGCCGCAATCAGTTCTACGAAATCATCGAACACGCGCGCCGAGAGCCCGGATGGTTCTATGGCTGCTACAAGGCCAGCGAAACCGGCATTATTCCGCCGCATGAACTGCTCGCGTCACGCGCGGTCATGACCGACGACGAGTACCAGCAGGAATGGGAGTGCAGCTTCTCGGCGGCCGTCAAGGGCGCCATCTACGCGAAGGAACTGGACAAGGCCAGAAGTGAGGGCCGCGTGCGCCTGGTGCCGCATGACCCGACCATCCCCGTCGATACCGATTGGGATCTCGGCATCGGGGATTCCACGGCCATCTGGTTCAGCCAGTCCCTCCGGTCCGGCGAAATCCGCCTCATCGACTACCACGAGGCGCAAGGCGAGGGCTTGCCGTACTACGCGAACGTGCTGGCCAAGCGGGGCTACGTCTACGGCGAGCACTGGGCGCCGCATGACATCGCGGTCAAGGAACTGGGCTCCGGCCGCTCCCGGCTCGAGACGGCGCAATCGCTCGGCATCAAGTTTCGCGTCGTGCCGAAGCTGGGCATCGAGGAGGGTATCCATGCGGTCCGGATGCTCATGGGTCGGTGCTGGTTCGACGAGACGAAGTGCCAGGCCGGGCTCGAGGCGCTGCAGCATTATCGGCGCGACTACAACACGCGGATTCAGGAGTTCACGGATCGCCCGGTGCATGACTTCGCGTCCCACGGGTCGGATGCGTTTCGCGGGCTGGCGGTCAGGCAGAAGCCGCCGGCGCCGCGCACGTCGAGTCGCCCGTATCGGGCGCAGACTGACGGCGGCAACATGGGGTACGCCTCGTAATGTCTCCGTCAGCCTATTGACAGGCGTGCTAGATTTTGACACTAGCGCGTCAATGACCCGACACCACAATCCATCGTGTTACGCCTGACTCCGACCAAGGCGATTGCGGTCGTGGAGTGGCATAACGGTGCCATTGGGCTCAGACAGCCCATCCTAAGCGTGGGCTACCTCGTCGAGGCCACTATGGACGGCGTGACGCTGGCCTCCGAGTGCCGCAACGGCACGTATCGGGGCCTCAAGACGATTGCCGAGGCGCACGTCATCCGCATCGCGTCCTTCGATGGCCAGAAGCCGCAACAACAGCCCGTGTTGGCGCGGGACGGGGTGCAGTGATGGCCAAAGACCTAAAAGCCTTCCTCCAACTGGCCCGCGATCGCTGGGCGCAGGTCAAGCAGGCGGACGCCGATCAGGACAAGCGCGAGAAAGACGATCTGAGTTTCCTCGTGGACCCGTGGCCGGGGGCGATTCGTGCCGCACGCGAAGGCCAGCAAATCATCTCGGGCATGACCAGCCCCTCGGGCGTGCCGATGACCGTCCCGCCGCGGCCGTGCATCAGCATCGACACCCTGTCAGGCCCGATTCGCAGCGTCGTTAATCAAGAGCGCGCGATGGACTTCGGCGTGGAAGTGGTCGCCGCGGATGACTTCGGCGAGCTCGGCGCGCCCATCCCGGACGACGAAATCAAACTCCGTGAAGGGCTAGTCCGGCGTATCCAACGCGAGTCTGAAGCGCAAGACGCGCGCTCGTGGGCCTTCGATCGCGCCGTGAAGTGTGGCCGCGGCTACTACGGCGTCATGACCCGCTACGTGCCCGGCAAGACGTGGGATCAGGAAGTGGTCCTGCGGCGGTTCTACAACCAGGCGCAGGTGAAGCTCGACCCCGCGCACGAGCAGCCCGACGGGTCAGATGCTGAGTGGGCGATGATCACGTCATGGATGCCGCTCGCCGAGTATCGCGCGAAGTTTCCGAAGGCGCTCGATGACGCGGACAATCCCGTCGGGAGTGACGCGGAGTTCGAAGCCGACACGCAGCATTACCCCGAGTGGTTCACCGACGATGGCGAGACGCGCGGCTGCTTTGTGGTGGAGTACTTCTACACCGAGCGCACCGTCCGTGAGCTGGCGTTATTGGCGGATGGATCGGCGGCGTGGGCGGATGAATTGCCCGCGGGTGCGGAAGTCGTCGATACGCGGCCTGAAGAAACCAAGGCGATCAAGTGGGCCAAGATCGACGGCATCCAAATCCTCGAAGAGACCGACTGGCCCGGGCGGCACATCCCGGTCATCAAAGTCCTCGGCGAGGAAGTGCAGCCGTTCGACAATCAGCGCCGATCGCAGGGCATCGTCCGGCCGGCGAAAGAGAGCGTCCAGGCCAACAACTTCACCGTCTCGAAGTTTGTCGAAGTCGTCGGCTTGTCGTCGATTCCGACGGTCATGCTCGAGGAAGGGCAAGAAGAGGGGCACGAGGACGAATGGGCGGCGCGCAACACGCGGACGCTGCCCTACGTGCGGTACAAGCGGACGAACCTCGAAGGCCAGCAGGCCAATCCGCCGATGCCGGTGCCGAACGAGACGCCGGTGCAGCCGTTGGCGCTCGGCATGCAGATTTTTGGCGAGGCCATCAAGGTCAGCACGAATGTGCCGTCAGCGACGCTCGGCGAGATCGATCCCACGATCAAGTCAGGGCGGGCTATCAAGGCGCTGTTGCAGCAAGCCGAGCAGGGGACCAGTAACTATCTCGACAGCCTGACGCGCTCGATGCGCTACGAAGGCACGATCGTCAACGACTTACTGTACCCGGTGTACGGCAAGCGGCCGGGACGGCTCGCGCGCATCGTGAACGGGGAGAACGAAGGCGAGACGGTGACGATTGGGCAGATGGCGCAAGCGGGCCAGCCGCCAGTAGGCAAGCAGTACACGCTCACCGAGAATGCCCGGTTCAACGTCGCCATTAAGGTCTCAAAGTCCTACGACACGCGACGGGAGCATGCGGCGACGATCACCGGCGAAATTATCGCGGCCGATCCCACGCAGATGGCCGTGATTGGCGATCTGTTCATGAAGAACACCGATGGGCCGCTCAATAACGAGATGGCCGAGCGGTACCGCGTGATGCTCGCGCCCCCGGTGCAGGCGCTGCTCGCGCAGCAGGAAGCCCAGAAGCAGGGCGCCGCACCGATCCCTCCGGAAGTGCAGGCGCAACTCGCGCAGATCCCGGCGCTGCAGGCGCAGCTCCAAGACGCGGTGAAAGCGATCGAGACTGATCAGGTGAAGGCCCAGGCCGCGCAGCAGCAGACGGCGATGAAGGTCGAGGCCGATCTGAAGAAAGCGGAACTCGATGCGGCCGCCGCCTCCCGCGACAAGCAGGCCGAGATCGAGTCGAAAGAGCGCATCGCCGCGTTGCAGGCGCAAACCGAACTCGCGAAACTGCAGGCGACAATCGACGCGCAAGCCGCACAGGCGATGGTGGCGGCCGAGCACGAACGCACGATCGAAGTGATGCGGTTGGGCTCCGCGGCCGAACAGTCGGCGCAGCAGCGTGGGCATGAGGCGGAAGAGAAAGCCAAGGATCGGCAGTTGGCGGGCGCGACGAAGAAGACAAAGACGATCCAGCGGGGCGAGGATGGCCGGGCGACGGGCATCGTGGAAGAAAGCACGGTGATGTAGCGTGGCCTCGACCTTCAACATCTCGAATCTGGCGGCCTCGACGTCCTGCGATGCGATTTGCGGCCTGCTCGCTGGCGGCAAGATTCTGATTTACGACGGCGCTCAACCGGCGACGTGTGACACAGCCATCACGACACAAACCAAGCTCGCACAGGTCAGCTTCGGCAGCCCCGCGTTTACGGCGGCGTCGAATGGCGCGGCCCTCGCGAATGCGATCGCGCCGGGTCCCGGTCTGGCGAATGGCGACGCCACGTGGTGCCGGTTCGTCCGCAGCACCGGGGCCGTGATTGCGGATGGCTCGGTCGGGACATCCGACTGCGATCTCAACGTCGATACCACCACCATCCAAGCGGGCGCCCTCGTGAGTGTCACGAGCGGGACGTGGGTGGAACGCAAGAGTTAGGAGCGTCAATGTCACGCCAATTTTGGACCGAACAAATCGCGTGGGCGACATCGAGTGGCACGGCGATCGCGGCGTCGACCACGGAAACGATCCTGTTTCCCAACGTCACGATTCCTGCGAACTACATGCAGGACGGCCGCTCGCTGCGACTGATGGCGTATGGCGGCTACGGCACGACGGCGACGCCGACGCTGACGTTCACGCTCCGCTGGGGCGGTGTCGCGGGGACCGTCATGGCGAAAACGGGCGCGATCGTCACGACGTCCGGCACGGGCGGCGGCGCGTCGATGACGTCGCTCTGGGCGGTGGACATGATCATCCAGATCCGCGCCAATGGCTCAAGCGGTACGGCGATGAGCAACGGCATCGTCACGCTGTTTACCGCGACGGTCCCGACGGCCGGCACGGTCACGAACTACGGCATGCCAGCGCCGTTCGTGTCGGGCTCGACGGGCGGCACGACACCCGCCGTGGCCACGATCGATTTGACGGCGGATACCGCGCTCTCGCTGACGGCGCTCTGGGGCACAAACAACGCGGCGAACTCGATTCAGGGCCACAACTACCAGATCGTCTCGCTCAATTAGTCCGATGGCATTGCTGTTCGCGCATGGCGTGATTCCGTGGTTGGCCGCATCGGTGGCCACGACCACGTACGCCATCACGTGTACGGACGTCACCACCGGGCAGACGTTTTCGCCGAAGGCGATTCGCTGTTACTGGTTCGGTCTGGGCGGGGGCGTAGACGCGGCTTCACAAGCCGTGCATCAGCGTGCGGGGATGGGCTTCGCGGTCTCGGCGTCGAATCGCGGTAATGTATCCGTGCTCGATCAGGACGCGGCCGGGACGCAAATCTGCGAGAACTACAACAGTACGGACGCGATTGCCACGACGCTCAGTGGGGCGGGCGCGGTGGATGGCGCGCTCGACATTAGTAGTTTCGACGCGGCGGGCTTCACGGCGATTGTGGACGATCAGGTACCAGTCGATCTCGATGTGTTCTACGAAGCGTGGGGCGGCGATGGCGTGCAAGAAGCGCAGATCGTGACGATCTCCGAGCCCGCGGCGACAGGGACCGTCAACTACGAGACCGGCTTCCGACCATCCGTGGTGTTCTTCGCGACACGGCTCGGCACGACCACGGGGACGCTCCAAGCCGATAGCAGTGTCTTCGCAGTCGGGGCCTCGACTGGACCGGCGAGCGCCGAGAACATCGTCGTGTTCGGCTTCTCTGATGATGGCTCGGCCACATCTGACACGAGACGACGGGCGCGCAGCGGCGAATGTATCAGCAACATGATCGCGGCGGGCGCGACCACGGTGAACGCCCAAGCGGTGGTCTCCGCGTTCAACGACAGCAGCTTCACACTGAACTGGACCGTTCGCACCACGAGCAACCGCAAGACGATGGCGCTGGCCATCTCTGGCGGGCAGTGGCAGGCCGGGTCGTTCACGATTGAAGGCCAGACCGGGAGTGCGACGTCCACGGTGAGCGGGCTCGGCTTCAAGCCGATCGGTGTGTCGTTCATGGGCGTGAGCCTCGCGGAGAGCGCGACGAACTCCGCCGTCGTCGAAAACAAGATGAGTCTCGGCACGGCGAGCAGCCCGACGAGTCGCCGGAGTCAAGGGACGTGGGACGAGAACGGCAACGCGACGGCCTCGGAAGTCAACACCGTCTTGGAGTACGACTCCTGCCTCGCGTTTCCCAGTAACGCGGGCGCGCTCGCCGAAAGCCTCGACATCAGCGCCATGAGCGCCGATGGGTTCACGGTCATCGTGGACACGAACGGCGGGGTCACGGCGGAGTGGGTCGGGTACGTCGCCTTCGGCGGTTCGACCTCTATCAGCTTGAACAATTACCTGTTCGCGCGGGCCGGGAGTGGCATCAGCATGAGCGAGAAGATCCGCTAATGGCGAACGCGGTCAATGTGGACACCTGGAACGGCGGTCAGACCAGCCGCACGATCGCGTTCACGCCGACGGCGGGACGTCTCGTGGTGGTCGCGCTCACGAGCAGCAGTGCCTTTGGGGCGCTCGGCGGCGGTGTGGCGGTCTCATGGAACGCCATCATGACCGAACAAACGGGTCAGAACTCAGAGCATGAAGTGGCGTACTGGGGCATCGCCACGGGATCGACGGGGCCGCTGACCTACGGCGGTGTGGCCGTGACCGAAGGCGCGTTCTGTGAATACGACATCACGACAGCCTCGGCCACGGACGACTCCGATCAAGCGGCGTCCGGGAACGGCACGGCGATCACGAGCAATGCGATCGTCACCGCGTCGATCGACATCATCATCGGCATCTCGTGGAATGGCTCAGGCGCAGTGACTTATACGGGGGCATGGATCAGTGATGCCTCAGTCGGCAATAACGAGACGCTGGCCGTGGCGTCGATTGTGAACGCCTCGCCCGGCTCGTACCAGCTCACCACATCCAGCACGTACTTGCTCTGGGAGGCCGTGATCGCGGGCGTCGTGACGGCCTCGGCCACGCCGCTCGTCACGAGCACGCTCAGGACGATGGGCCAAGGGCGACCGCCGAGAGCCTTTCGGCCGGGGATTGCGCGATGAGTTTTCGACAGTGGCGATCGCCGCGCATCAGCAACACGCTCGCGAATGGCGCGTCGGCCTCGGCCGTGCTCACGGGCACCGCCGTCCCCATGATCACCGAAACCGATGTGGTGGCAGGCGGCGAGACCATCATCATCACGCTCACCGGCGACACCTGGGTCGCGGCCGGCGCGACGTTCGATGCGATCCGGCAAGACATCATTGATGGGATCGTCGCGGCGACCTCCCCCGCGAACGGCTGGAATGATGTGGTGGTCGCAGGACAAGGCGTCGGCGGCGTGGTCCGCACGTCCGATACCGTCGTCACGATCACGCTCGACGCCTTCGCGTCCTACGACATTGCGAGCACCGAAACGATCACGTGCACCATTCCGGCGTCGGCGCTGACCCTCGCGTCGCCCGTGGTGGCCAGCCCGACGTTCACGGTGACGGCCGTGGCGGGCACCGGCACCCCGTTCTTCTACTACGCGCAGATGCGCCGGATGGCGGCCTAGATGCCGGGCTATCTCAAGCAAGCCACGGCGGCGCAGTCGCGGGCGCTCGGCCCGTTCATTGACGATACCGATTTCATCACGCCCGCCACGGGCCTGACCATCGCCAACACGGACATCAAGTTGGTCGTGAACGGCGGCGCGAGTGCCAACAAAAACAGCGGCGGCGGGACGCATCGCGTCAACGGTGTGTATGGCGTCACGTTCGACGCGACCGACACGGCGACCGTGGGCGAGCTGGACGTCTCGGTGTTGGTGGCCGGGGCGCTCGTCGTGTTCGATAAGTTCTTCGTGATCGAGGAAGCCGTCTACGACGCGCTGTTCGCGGCCAGTGCGCCGGGGTACCTCCAGCCCACGACCGCCGGCCGGACGCTGGATGTCAGCGCTGGCGGTGAAGCGGGCCTCGACTGGGCAAACATCGGCAGCAAAACCACAGCGAACGATTTGACGGCGACGACGATTGCCACCACGCAGAAAGTGGACGTGGACACGATCAAGACGAACCCGGTCGCGAATGGCGGGACCATCACGTTCCCGACGAATGCGACCGTGGCGAGTACGACGAACATCACGGCCGGCACGGTGACGACGGCGACGAACGTGACGACGGTGAACGGGCTGGCGGCGAACGTCATCACGGCGACCGCGATTGCCGACAACGCGATCACGGCGGCGAAGATCGCGGATGGGGCGATCGATGCGGCCACATTTGCGGCGAACGCGATTACATCAACTGTGCTGGCGAACGACTGCATCACGGATGCGAAGGTGGCGGCCGATGTCACGATCGCCAGCGTCACCGGTGCGGTCGGTTCGGTGACGGGCAATGTGGGCGGTAACGTCGCAGGGTCGGTGGCGAGTGTCACTGGCAACGTCGGCGGCAATATCACCGGCACCATCGGTGGGCTGACGGCAGCCGCCCTGAAAGACTTCTTCGATACCGACTCCGGCACAACCTACGCCAGCGCCGTGGCGGGCTCCGTCGTCAAGGAAATCGCGGACAACGCGGGCGGGGCGAGTCTCACCGTACAGCAGATTGTCGATGGTGTCTGGGATGAGCCATTGGCCGATCATCAGGACGCAGGCACGACCGGCGAAGCCATCAACCAGCTCGACGCGCCGATCAATGAAGCGGTCTGGGGCACGGCGACCGCAGACTTCACCACCGCCGGCACGTTTGGGAAAGCCGTCGGGGACACCAAGACCGAGACCGCGGCGATCAAAGCCAAGACCGACAGCCTGACCTTCACCGTGGCGAATCAGATCGACGCGAACGTGCTCGACTGGAAATCGGCCGTGGCGCCGGCCATGACGGGCGATGCGTTCGCACGCCTCGGCGCGCCGGCCGGCGCATCCGTCTCGGCAGACATCGCAGCCGTGAAGTCGGACACCGCCGCGATCCTGGTCGACACGGGCACGACGCTCGATGGCAAGGTTGATGCGATCAAGGCCAAGACGGATGCGCTGACTTTCACGGAAGCCGGCGTGGTGGACGCTAATATCCAGAGGGTGAACGACGTCGAACTACAAGGCGACGGCGCGGCGACGCCGTGGGGGCCTGTGTAGTGTGGCGGCGATTGGGTCGGTGTGGGCGCAGCCATCGTGGGCGGATGACGTCTGGGCGGATGGGACCTGGGCCAATCAAGGCGCGATCATTACCGGGACGTTCGACGTCGAGACCGGCGCGCCTGTCGGCACATTCCGTGGGCGCGCGGCGAAGTTCGGCGGCACGACCACCGGCCCAAGCATCTTCGAGCGTCGCCAGCCGCGACACCGCGATCCCGAGGGAGTGTTCCAGGTGGAACGTGGCGCCCGACAGATGGAGTGGCGGGGCGCGGTCACACCACCGGCCCTGGCGGTGTTCATCGTGGGCGGGCATCGGCGGTTTATCCGCGTCGCCGGCTGGGTCGATCGCACGCCGCTGATTGAAGAAGAAGCGTTTCTGTTGGGCTTGTTACTGGGAGACGACGCATGAACGTGAACGAACCGATGGACTTCGAGCCCGCCGAAGTGATCAATGATCTGCCGCCGGACCAAGGCGGGTTGCGGCCCATGCCTGCAGGCTCGGTGGCGGCCGAAGTGGTCGAAGTACAAGCGGCCGTTGAACAGGATCCCGACGATGCGATCGAGGACGCACGCGACGATCGCGGGCGCTTTCAGCGTGGCCGCCGCGCGCCCAGTCATGACGCACGGCCCGATGATGCCCCACGCATCAGCAAGCTCTCTGCCGACCTGCGCGAAACGCGCGTGGAACTGGCGTTAGAACGTGGGCTGCGTGATGTGGACGCGATCCTCGATCGCGTCTACCCGAAAGCCACAGCCGACGAACGCCAGAAGCAGCGCAAGCATGTCGAGGCGCAAGTCGCGGCCTATCGGCCGATCGCGCCGAAGGTTGATACCGCACCCGTCGCGATGCCTGCCGCGCTCCCGCCGGCGGCCACCGCAGAAGCCTTCAGCGAGCCGGAACCGACGCTCGAGCAGTTCGCCAGCGAGCCCGATCCGTATCAGGCGCACGTCCGGGCGCTTGGGCGCTGGGATGCGAAGAAAGAAGCGTTTGAACAAGCGCGCGCCGCGAAGGCGTCAGAACGCACGGCGGCCGAGGCGAAGCAGAAAGGGGAACTGGCCGCGATTGGCCAGCGGTGGAATGCGCGCGTGACGGCCGCGAAAGCCGCCGACGCGAGCTGGGAAGCGGCCGTGACACCGGTGGACGCGCAGATCGCCGGGGATTCAGTGCTCGCCTACGCGATCTTGCTTGACGAGGACGGGACGAACATGCTTAAGTTCCTGGCAACGCAGCAGGAACTGCTGGATGAGTTGATTCTCGCGAATCCTCCAGTAACTGATGCGGCCATCGCCGCCATGCGGCGTCGTCTCCATAGTCGGATGCAGGCTGGTACGTCCGGAGCGGCCGCCCCGACCAAGCCCGTAACGCCGTTATCGCGTCCCCCCACTCCGGTGCGGACCATAACGACAGTGCCCAGCGACGACGCAGCCGATCCTGACGATTTCGACGCCTTTTCCGAGCGTCGGCGACTCGAACGGAAACGCGCTGCCCGCTAACGGCTGGGTTGTGGAGTTGGCCGATGGCCAACACGATCATCACCCCGACGTGGGTCGGCAACGACATCGCCGAAAACTTCAACAATAAGATGGTCCTGGTGAACAACTTCACCCGGGAATGGGATGACGCCTGGCGCAACAAGCCGGGCGGCGCCAAGGTCGGCTACGTCACGCAGTGCCGCATCCCGCAGCGCTTCGTGGTGAATGAGGGGCAGGCCCTCGTTCAGCAGGCCATCCTCAACCAGACCGTCCCGCTCACGATCAACCACCAGCAGCATGTCGGCTGTGGCTGGTCGAGTGCGGATGATGCGCTGGCGATCCCCGAAGCCCGCGCGTGGTACACCGAACCGGCCGGCCTCGCGCTCGCCAATAAGGTCGATACGACCTGCGGCAACGAGGTCTACAAGAGTGTGCCGAACTTCGCGGGTTCGCCGGGCACCGCCATCACGGCGAACGCCACGTATCTCAACGCGGTCGCGAAACTCGAAAATCTCGCGGTGCCGACGGAGTTCAAGGCCGTCCTGGACCCACTGAGTCGTGCGGCGATTCTCAATGCCAATCTGGCGAGCTTCAATCCGAGCGGCCAGATCAGCCAGTACTTCCGGACGGGCGAGTTCAATCAGGGCGCCCTCGGGATCGAGTCGTGGTACTCGGGCACGAACGCGCCGATCCACACGACCGGCACGTTCACAACGGCGACCCCCATCGTCTCAAGCGCGAACCAGACCGGCTCCACGCTCGCAATGTCCGGCCTCGGGACGTACGCCTTCAAGCAGGGCGACACCTTCACGGTGGCCGGCGTCGATGCGGCGAATCCCTTGTCCTACGCGGACACGGGCCAACTGCAGGGCTTCACGATCACCGCGGATATCAGCGGCACGACCACGGGGACGCTGCCCATCTACCCGCCGATCATCACCTCGGGTCCGCTGCAGACCGTCACCGTCTCGCCGGCGAACAACGCGGTCGTGACGTTCACGGGGGCCACGGGCACGGTGGGTGCGACGATGGCGGCGCAGGTGTCGCGGCAGTCACTCATCTTCCATCCGGGCGCCTTCGCGTTCGTGATGGCGGATCTGCCCTCGAAACTGCCGGGCGCGTTGAGCTATTCGGCGCGGTCGAAGAAGGCCAAGCTCTCCATGCGCTGGGCCGAGCAGTACAACATTCAGACGGATCAGATGCCGTCCCGCGTGGATGTCATCTACGGCGCAGCGGCCATCCTGCCGTATTTCGCGCATCGCCTCTACAGCTAAAGGAGCGGCAACCGTGGCACTCACAGCGACGACACTTTCTGCCGCCATTACGGCGAATCAGACGACTTTCGCGGTCGCGAGCACGACGGGCTTTCCCGCCGTCGGGCTTGTGGGCCAGAACCAGACGGTGAAGATCGACAACGAATACATGGTCTGCACGGGCGTGCCCATCTCGGGCACGATCACCGTGCGGGCGCGTGGCGACCAGGGCACGCCTGCGGTCGCGCATTCGGCGTTGGCGTTCGTGCAGACGAGTTCCAACACGGCGGACTTCCCGGTCACGCCGCCGCAGAGCGACGTCCCGATCGCGCCCTACGCGACCGATGTCGTCACGCTCGGCACGGACGTGACGCTGGCCTGCCCGTCGAAGGATACGGTCTACATCATCGACAAGGCGACGGCCATTGCGGTCACGCTCTCGGCCCCGACGACGGGGCAGGATGGCCGGACGATCCGGTTCATCGTGAATACGCCGACGTTGGCGCACGTCATCACGGCGACGTCCCTGATCGCGGACGGCGTGAGCGGATCGCCGCACACCACCATCACGCCGGCGCAGTTCAAGGGCGCGTCGATCACGCTCATGGCGCAGCAGGGCTTGTGGGCCGTCGTCGCCGCGGTCGGCGCGCCGGTCACGTAACGGAAAGGGCGCGATGCCAATCCTTCATTCACCGGAATCCGCCTACGCGCAAGAGGCGGCCAAGTGGGAAATGTTCCCGAACCAGTACAGCCCCACGCCGGGCCGTCCCTTCGTGCAGCAGGACTATCCGAAGATGCTGCACATGGGCGGCCATGACGTGAACGGGCGCCGCGCCATCACGCATCATGTGGTGGTCGGCAGTCCGCGCGAAGAACAGGAGCAGATCGCCCGCGGCTACTTCGTGCGTCAGGAAGATGCGATCGCGCGTGTGGAGCAGCAGGATCTCGAGATCGCCACGGCGGCGGCCGAGGAGAACTTCCGCGTCCAGCGGATGGGCGAGCTGGCGCGGCGTGAAGCGACGGCCGTGATTGACGCGGCCGGCGAACATCTCCCCACGATTCCCGAAACCCCGATTCGTCGCGTGGCCGGTTGGCCGCGTAAGACCGCGGCTGCGGTCGCACAGGAGTAGCGCATGGCGATTGCATCGGCACTGACGACACGTTCCGGCGATGTGGCCGGCGGCACGACCACGCCGTCACGCACCGGCAGTTACAACGAAGCGTACGCGGCCCCACTGACGAACAAAGAGTTCTTCTTCGCGGATGAAGGCTCCTACTTCACGGCGATCACGCCGGCCTCGGGCACCGGCATCATTGGCCACGCGGCGCCGACGACGTACGACACAACCAAGCCGTACATCTTCATCTATAACGGCACCCAGAAGACGCTCTACCCACAGCATCTCGCGCTCTACGAGACGGTGGCGAGTGTCGGCGGTGTCGGGCTGGTGTTTGTGCCCTCGGTCGACAACGTGAGCACGGTGACGACGCCGGGCACGACGCTAACGGTGGCATCGAGCAACGTGGCGAACGCGACGGCCACGTCCGGACTCGTCGCCCAGGTCGGCGCCATCGTCACCCCGGCGAACTCGGGATCGTCCGTGCAGTACGGCGACATTATTTTCCGCGGGACGATCGACATCATCCAGGACCATTACGACATCGTGTTCGGGGCGCCGAGCTCCAACGGCGGTGGCGTCGCGCGTCCGGCGACCCTGATGGACTCGTCGCGGATTGCGTCACCGATCGCGGTGCCTCCGGGCTGGAATTTCAAGCTCGTGCAGTGGCGCGCGTCCCAGTCCACCGGGCCGACGTTTCAGGTCCGCCTCGGCTTCGTCCTCCGGTAATCGTATGGCCGCGCTCGCCTCACTCCCGCAGACCACGCTGCTCCAGCCCTGTACGCGGGACGCACATCAGGTCTACCTCACGTCGGTCGCGAACGTGACCCCGGGCCTGTTTTTCTGGGCGCATCCAGGGCGTGAATTGTTTCAGGTGGTGAGCCTCGGGCCGACGGGCTCGACGCTCGTGAACGTGAAACGGGGCTGTGAAGGGTCGAACGCGACCACGCATATTGCGGGGGAGACGGTGTTTCTCGGGCGCGGCGATCAGTTCTATCAGCACAATCCGGTCGCCCCCCCCCCGTCGGAAGTGATCGTGCAGCCGTGGATCAATACGCTCACCGGCAATGTGTACTGGCCGACGGGGGAATCGGAAGGGCCGGGCACGGCGGCGCGGATCTGGCAGTTGGCGACCCTCACGCCCGGCATCGGGCCGCTCGGGGTCCGGACTAAGGTCATTACGCCGACGGCGGCGAACTGATGGGCGCCGCTCCCGGCATCCAGTCGCGCAGTTACGGCTCAGCGACCTGGCAGAACGAGTGCGACGACGGCACGTTCTACACCGTGCGCAACAGCCAGACCGTGCCCTACACAGGCATTGCCGGCCATGCGGCGCCGGTGATTGCCGATCTGGCCACAAAGCCCGTGCTCTACGCCTACAACCAGAGCAGCGCGAAAACGCTGGTGCCGAAGTTCATCCGTCTCCGCATCACGGCCGTGGGCGCGGGGGCCTCCACGACCGATGTGGCGGTGTTTGTGGATACCAACGTCGCCGCGGCGACCCGCACCGGCGGCGGCACCGTCGTGAACGCGATCAATCAGTACCCGACATACGGGATCCCCGTGGATATCCCCGTGTGCGCGATTGGCGCGGTGGCGGTCACGCCGATTGCGGCGCAGATGGTGTCGGCGGTGCGTGTGCGCTCGGTCGTGCCGGTGGTCGAGGATCAGTACCTGTTCATGTTCGGGGGCGCCACGGCCAATCTCATGGCGGGACTGCCGACGACAGGCACAAATCAACTCGTCGCCACGATCTCGATGCCGCCCGTGACGGTGCCGCCAAAATCGGTGTTTGAGTTTGCCGAGTATGGCGTGACGCAGAGCGGCGCGCATTCGTTCGATCTCGAGTTCGGCTTCGTGCTCCGTTAGGTCTGGGTCATGACGTATGGCGAGCTCACCCACGACAGCGCTTCGACTCATTACGGGCGCGCTCGTCGCGCTCCAGGTGCTCGATCCGGCTGAAGTCCCGAACGCGTCGCAAGGCCAGCAAGGGCTGCGGAGCCTGAACGACCTGATCGGCCAGTGGTCGCTGCAAGGGCTCACGATCCCCTACATCTCGCGCACGGTACAGGCGCTCACCGCGAACAAGGGCAGCGTGAGCAACCCGTACACGGTCGGCAGTGGCGGGAATATCGATATCGAGCGGCCGACGGACCTGGCCGGCATCGGCCTGATTCTCAATGCGTCGTCGCCGACAGTCGAAGTCCCGAAGACGCTGCTCGATGCGACGCAGTGGCAGAACATCTTCGTGAAGGATCTGACGGCCGCGCAGTTTACGGCCGCGTTCTACAACCCCACGGTCGCGTCCAATCTCGGCACGCTCTATCTGTGGCCGGTCCCCGATAACGCCGTGAACTCGATGGCGCTCTACATCGCCGAAAGCCTCGGCGAGTTCACCGCACTGGCGGCCAGTTATTACCTGCCGAACGGATACGGCTCGGCGTTGAAGTTTCAACTAGCGTTGGAAATCGCGGATGACTACGGCCGGCCGATCACGCCGAACCTGGAGCGTATGGCGGCGCGGTCGTTCGCGAATATCAAGCGCCAGAACATCACCCTGACGGACATGGCGAATGACTTCGCCTACATCGGCACCAACTTGCCCGCGTACGACATCAACACGGGAAATCTCTGATGGCGCTCGGTCCCCTGATCCCCTTCGTGCGTCCGCAATGGCTGGATAACGACGGCGTGCCCGTCGCGGGCGGGCTGCTGTTCGCGTATCTCGCGACGACGGACACCAAGACGGACACCTACACGACGTCGGCCTTGATGATCGCGAATACGAACCCCGTGGTCCTCGATAGTGCGGGCCGGGCGACGGTCTATCTCGACCCAGCGCTGACCTACAAGTTCATCCTGTCGCCCTCGACAGACACGGACCCGCCGACGAATCCGATCTGGACGAACGATAACGTCCCGGGCAGCATTCCGCTGACGGCGCCCTCCACGTTCGAAGTGGACGGGATCGGCACGACGTCCACCGATGCGGCGATCATTCTCAATACGACCGTGGCGGCGAACAATGCGCAGCAGTACTCGCCGCGGGTGCGGTGGACCGGCGCGGGCTGGAACGCGACGGCCTCCGCGTCACGGGTGGTGGATGGGATCATCGAAGCGATCCCGCTGCAGCAAGTCTCGGGCGACCCGATCATCGCGTTCACGCTGTCCACCCAAGTCAACGGGAGTGGCTACACGCCACGGCTGGCGATTCGCTCAGATGGCGCCGCGGTCCTCGGGTCGAGTGGGAAACTGGCGTGGTCATCGTCCGGGCTCACGTCCATCGACACCGCGATCACGCGGCTGGCGACGAAGGTACTGGCGTTCGACGATGGCGCGGGATCGAATGGTGTCACGTTGGATTTTGCAACGAATGACACGCTCACTGTGAGAAATCGCGCGAACAACGCGAACGCGGCGATCGCCGGGGCGACCCTGGCCCTGACCGGCGCCTCCGAGATCGCGATGGGGGTCTCCGCGAGTCGATCGGGGGGCACGGTCGGGGCGTACATCCTCAACAGCGGCGGTACGTCGGCCAGTACGGTGAGTTCACTGGCGATCGGAGCGACGGGAGCCGCCGGTGCGGCGCTCGCCTTGAACTACCTCCATCAAACAGACGCTGCCCGCATCCAAAACCAGCATGCGGGCGGGACGTTGCTCCTCGGCACGCCCGGCGGCGATGTCACGCTCGATGCGACGGCGGCGTCCGTCACGTTCTCCAACACGGCCGCGACGATCGGGTGGAGCGCGCAGACGCTGATCACGAACGTCGCGAACGCGGTCCTGAAACTCTCGAATGCCGCGATTACGGCGGGCGTCGTCCTCCGCTTCTCCTCCGATGCGATCTTGGAAGTACGCGACCGCGCAAACGCGGGCTATGCGGATCTGAACTTCGATAATTGTCTCGCCGCGGGCCTGATCGAAGCGGATCGGTTCGCGACGACCGGTGGGGGCAACGGGATCGACTTCGGACCCGCCGCGCCCGCCTCGATCACGGTGTCGAAGGGCATCATCATCGCGGCGAGTTAACTTATGGTGATCATCAATCAGAAGTCGCCGGAAGACATCGTCCGCGAGGAAACGGGCGCGTTGATGTGGCGCGTCATCGCGTTGCGCGCGGAAAACGAAGAATTAAGAGCAAAACTGTCGGCGCCGACGGCGCCGAAACCGAAGTCGGCAAAGGCGGACTAGTGGCGGTCTGGCCCGGTTTCGTCGGCCCATCGTATGTGACGCAGGCGCTGACCTTCGATGGTGAACGGTGCATCAATCTCTATCTGGAGCCGGGCGAAGGCACCGGTACGTCCCCGGCGTACCTCTATCCGTGTCCTGGCTTGCCGACGTTCTGCGATATCGGCGGTGTCGGACCGGGACGTGGCGGCTTTGCGCAGAACGGGCGCGCCTTCGCCGTCACCGGCGGATCGCTCGATGAACTGTTCACCGGGGGCACCGCTACGAATCGCGGGTCCGTCGCGATGGACAGCGGCAATGCGCAACTGTGTTCGAACGGCGCCGCCGGCGGCCAATTGCTCATCACGAGCGGCGGCCTCGGCTACGCCTACGACCTGACGACAAACACGCTGACCACGGAAGTCACCGGCGCGAATCAGTGCCTGTTCATCAATGGCTACGGCTTGGTCCTCGACATCAACACGAGCACGCTCAAGTGGTCGGCGCTCGAAGATTTCACGTCGTGGGATCCGCTCGACATCGCGCAGCGGAACACCGCCTCCGATGGCTGGGTCGGCATGGCGAAGCGCCTGCAAGAGATCCTCGTCCTCGGTTCACAGACCGGCGATTGGTACTACCTCACGGATGACGTGACCAATCCGTTCGCGCCGATCCCGAACGGCTTCATGGAAGAAGGACTGGCCGCCACGGATTCTATGGCCGAGATCGATAATCAGATTTTCTGGCTGTCCTCGAGCGCGAAAGGGCAGGGCCGCGTCCTTCGGGCGCGCGGCTATCAGCCGGAACGCATCTCGACGTACGCGGTGGAGCTGGCGATCAGCCGCTACCCCAACATCGCCGACGCGATCGGCGTCGTGTACCAAGATCAGGGGCATTCGTTCTACGTCCTCACGTTTCCGTCCGAAGACACGACGTGGTGCTACGACCTCACGACCGGACTGTGGCACGAGCGCGGCACGTGGAATGGACAGGAGTTTACGGCGTGGCGCGGCCGGTGGCATGCGTCGGCCTTCGGCAAGCATCTCGTGGGGGATTTGGCCAGCGGCAAGATTTTCAATATGACGATCGACTCCACCGCGGATGGTGCGGGCTCCACGATCGTACGGATGCGCCAAGGGCCGGTCCTCACCGATGAACATCAGCGGTTCTCGCTGGCGAGCCTCATGCTCGACGTGCAAATGGGGTTGGGCCTCACGACGGGCCAAGGGTCTGACCCACAAGTCATGCTGCAGTTGTCACGTGACGGCGGCCAAATGTGGGGCAATGAGCGGTGGGTGTCGGCGGGGCGGATCGGGCAGTACCTCGCCCGCGCCAAATGGACGCAGCTCGGGCAGGCGCGCACGCTCGTGCCGCGGATCGTGATGAGCGACCCGATCCCGTGGCGGATCGCCAACCTGTTCTATGAGGCGGCCTGATGGCGGCGCAACTGCGTCCGTTCGAACTCGCGCAGCCGGCCGTCCTCGGCGACGGCCGCGTCTTCAACACGCCCCATCTCCAGTGGTTTCGGGATTTGCGGACCACGGTGAATGCCCTCGTGCATGGGGCGATGGTGACGCCGGAAGACTTCGGCGCGATCGGCGATGGCGTCACGGATGACACGATCGCCCTTCAAGCGGCCTTCGCGTATTTCTACGATCGCGCGGGCGTCCTCGCGTTCGGGGCCGGCAAGACCTATCTCATTACGGACACGATTGTCGCCAATAGCGCGGCGCCCGCCGGTAGTGCCTATGGCCCGCTGGTGGTGGAGGGCAACGGGGCCACGCTGCTCTACACCGCGAGTAATCCGGCCAACTATCCGGCGCTGCGGATCCAGAGTGCCGTCGATGGGCGGTTCGACATCGTCGGCGCTATTGCCGTGGGAGATACCAGTTTCACATGTGCGAGCGCGGTAGAGGCCGCCGCACTGTACGCCGGTCAATGGCTGTTCATCGCCTGTAATGACGCGGCGCTCCACCCGCAGCCGGACGGCGATTGTTTGTACGCCGATTGGATGCAAGTCGCGTCCGTCGCCGGCGCGGTGGTCACGGTCCAGCAGCCGTTTCGGACGGCCTTTCCGGGGACGCACCTCGGGAACATGTTCTGGGCGGAGTTGAACTCCGTGCTGGGCGTGACGATCCGGGATCTGACATTCACGTCCACTGTCGCCGCGACGATGGGTCTGCTCGTGTTCTACGCGCGGAACGTCGCCGTGGAGAACTGCCGCACGAACACGTCGATGGACTTCTGGCGGACGAAGAACTGTTCGATGCGAAGCTGTCGGTCGGCGTTCGACGGGCGCGCGCTCCAAGGTGCCGAGTTTGCCGCGTGCGTGGATTTCTCTGCCACTGGCAACGTGTTTGAGTTTGACGGCAAAGTGCCGGATGACTCGCTGGTGCGCCTCGATATGGGGTGTGGGTTCTTTAACTTCGACGGCAATCATCTCGGCGGCGCGGCGGACGCGGCGATCTATATCAAGAATGGTTGCCACGACGGATCCGTGTCGTGGAACTCGATCGGTTACGTCCGCTGGACGGCACTCGGTCCGACGGGCATCCTCGGCCAAGGGCCGCAGCGCGTGCAGTTCGTGGGCAATACGATCGCCGGGTGCGAGACGCATGCGGGAAACTCCTACGGGATCTGGTCGAACGATGACACGGAAGTGTCGCCCACGGTGCCGAGTCTCGACAACGTGTTCGGCCCGAACAGTATCAGCAACGTCGTCACGCGCGTGTCTGCGCCTGGCACCGATCTCGTGATCGATCCGGCGGGCTCGGCCCTTGCGATTACGGCCACAACACGATCGTTTGAAGTGCCACGGCTCACGACCGCGCAGCGGAACGCGCTCACGGCCGCCGCGGGCATGGTGATTTTCAATACGACGACGACAAAGCTCGAAACGTACGACGGGGCCACATGGCAGGCGGCGTGGTAATGCGGGCGCGCGTGCTCCATCACGACGATTGGACACGTGTTCCACGTGACACAGAGTTATCGGCGCTCGTGCCGATGCTCAGGCCCGGGATGGATGAAGTACATGTGGTGGAAAACGACGACGGCGAGATCGTCGGCTGCTGGGCGCTGATTCAAGCCGCGCATGCCGAAGGCATCTGGACGCGCGAGGACCACCGCGGGAGCGGGTCGGTGTTATTTGCGTTGTGGCGACAGATGAAGCAACGCGCCCGCGCGCATGGCTGGACCCGTCTCTTTACCTCGGCGGCGAGCGACGACGTACGGGCCTTAATTACCAGTGACCGGGTGGGCGGGCAACCGTTTCCCGAGTCTTTTTCCATCGGAGTGGATTGATATGCCGGCCGCCCTCGCAATTCCTGCACTCATCGGCGCCGGCGGACAGATCGCCAGCAGCGTCATTGGCGCACGCACGGCCAAGAAAGTCGGCCAGCAACAAGCCGACGCGGCGGGGCGCGCCTCACAGCTTCAGCAGAACGCGGCGAATCAGTCGATCGCGCAACAGGGCGGCTTGCTCGGCGTCACACAGGATTCGTACCGTCCCTACACGGCGCTCGGCACGCAGGCCGCGGGTCTGCTCTCCGGGATGGCGGATCGTACACCGGACGCCTTCCGAGGGACCACGGCAGCGGACCTGGAGACCGATCCGGGCTATCAGTTCCGGTTGCTGCAGGGTCAGAAGGCGCTCGAACGCTCAGCCGCGGCCCGCGGGACGCTCCTGACCGGCGGCACAGCCAAGGCCCTGTCGGACTACGGTCAGCAGGCCGGCTCGCAGGAGTTCGGGCACGTCGATGCCCGACGCTTCAGGGACTACCAGCAGGGGCAGGTGAACGACCAGACACGGTTCGGCAACCTCTCCAGCTTGCTCAACTTCGGCGCCGGCCAGAATCAGAACCTGCAGGGCCTGAATCTCGGCTATGCGGGCCTGATGGGCCAGACGCGGGCGCAAGGAGCCGGCGCGGGTGCCAACGGCATCACGGACGCGGCCAACGCGAATGCGGCGGGGCAGGTCGGGCAGGCCAATGCCTGGTCCAGTGGGCTCAACAACATCACGGGCAACATTCAACAGCTCTTGATGCTTCAGCAGTTGTTGGCGAGACAGCCGGGAGCGCAGCGTTAGCCATGCCGATCGATCCCTCGATCGTCGGGCAATTGAAAACCCCGTCCGGGCCGACGCCGTTCGAGCTCACGGGACAACTGTTGCAATTTCAGGGGTTGAAGCAGCAGCTCGACGCCAATGATCTGAAGCTGAAAGACGCCGAGCGTGACCGCGCCGATCAGGATGCGCTCGATGCCGCGTTCACGAAGTCAGGCGGAGATCGCGCCGCGTTTCTGGCGAACGTACCAGGACATCTTCGCCGGACGCTCGAAACGCACTACGCCGATCTTGACGCGAAGACGGCGATATTGGCGAAGTCCACGGCGGACACGACGAAGACGAATCTGGAGATCGCGGGCCTTAAGCTCGATGCCGCAGGCGCCCTCGCGGCGAAGGCGGACGAGCTCGGGTCGACGCCGCTGGCGATGGCGGCCATGTTCCATGAAGCAAAACGGCTCGGGCTGGACGTGACGGCCGAAGCGCAGCAACTCGGCATCGATCCCGCCGGCGATATCTTGGCGCAGTTGAAGGCCATCGATCCGTCGGCGCTTGCCCAGGTGAATCGGTCGGTGATGCAGGCGTCCAAGGAACAGCGCAAGCTGTTGGATGACCACATGAACGCGCAGACGAGCGCGGCCACACAGCAGGCGACGGCGGCGAACAACGCACGCGATGACGTTCGCGCCGATCGGCAACTCACGGAGGTCGAGCGCCATAACAAAGAGTCCGAAGCGCTCCAACGGCTGAACGCGCAGGGTGGCGGCGGACTTACCGGTAATGCTCAGGTCCAACGTGACGACGCGAAGGTGATCGCGCAAGGCATCAAGGACGGGACGATCTCGCCGGATGTGCTCATCAGCGCGCGCACCACGGCCGGCGGGATGGCGCTGCAGGCGGCCCTGAAGAATCTTGGCGTCGATAGCAACAAGATCACGCGCGAATGGATTGCCACGAAGCAGGCGATCCGGTCGCTCAACAACACCGGCCAATTGCGGTTGGCGCAGGTGATCAATAAAGCCTCGGCGTCCCTCGAGAAATTGGACGAACTGAATCAGGAGTGGTCGAAGAACGCGACGCGGTGGGGCATCAAAGCACTCAACCGCGCGTCGTTGTCGCTCGCCGAAAACGGGACGTATGGGCCTGAAGCGGCGAGTGTGGCGACTCGGCTGAAGGCGCAGATCGCCGATGTCACAAGCGAGCTCGGTCAGGGCATCATGGGCGGCAACTCGCCCACGGATCACGCCCTGAAGCTCGCCGCGCACAATCTCAACAGCGAGTGGACGGATAAGGTACTGGGCGATGCGATCAAGCAGGTCCGCTATAACCTGAACCTCGCGCAAAACGCACGCAACGAGATCCTCGAAGGACTCGGCGTCGAGAGCACGCAAGTCCAAACACCGACAGCCGGCTCGACGACAGAAGTCCCCGCAGATGTGAAATCGGCATTGGCGAATGTGCCGGCTGGTACCTACAGCGCGCCTGATGGCACCAAGTGGGTCAAAGGCGCCGACGGTTCGATCAAGAAGGCGGGTGGCTAATGCCACAGCAGCCAGCGACACTACCGCCGGGGTGGTCCATCGCGACTCCGCAAAGTGGTCGCGGTATCGGCGCTGGCCCGAATGCCGGGAGCGCGCCGACGCCGCCGCCGCTCCCGCATGGATGGACCGTGGACGCCGAAGAGAACGCGGCGCCGCCGACGGCCGTCGCTCGGATTCTCGGCCCCACGCTTGACGCATGGAATCCCGTGAACATGGCGAAAGGCGCGTACAAGCTCCTACTGGCGAGCTTGTCGCCGGCGCATCAACAGCAACTGATCTCTGAGCTAGCGATGGCGAGCGCGGGCGAAGCCGTCAAAGCTGAAGATGCGTTCAAGGCGGGACACACCGGTGCCGGGATCGGTCATGCGCTGGGGACGATTCCGATTGTTGGACGTCCATTCTCGGCACTCGCTGAGGGTGACGTGCCATCAGCTATCGGCGAGACATTGGCGCTGGCCTCACAGGTGGCTGGCCCCAAGGGGGCGGGGGCGGTGACCGCCCGCATCGCGCCGAAGATACGGGCGAGCGCGGAAACATCAATGGTGAAGGCGTTGGGGCGTCCGGGCAGCGCTGGGCCGGCCACAGAAGCCGCGCTGCGAACCGCCAAGGAGGTTGCGCCGCGATTGACGCGCGAAGGCTTCGGCGCCATGTCGGCCACGGGGGCCGCCGAAAAGGCCGCGACCGCGCTTGAGAAGGCCAACGTTGTGCTGGATCAGGCGCTCGCTCAGGTACCGCCGAACCGGGCCTTAGCCTCCGGTCCTATCAGAAACACGCTCGATCGACTCAAAGAGCAGTACTTCGTGCAAGGCACGCGCGGCAAGGTGCCGATTTCCGGCGCCGAAGGCGAGATCGCGCAGATCGAGGCGATGCAGAAAACCCTTGAAGGCGCGGGTGATTTCATCCCCTTCGAGGAAATGCGGAATCTCCGACAGAAGTGGGACCGACTCGGGAAATGGCAGGCGGCCAACACGACGTCGCAGAACGTAACGGCCGAACTGTACCGCTCAGCGGCGAACATGCTCCGGAAGTCGATCGCGCGAGATCAGCCGCAAGTCGCCGCCGCCAATAAGGATTTTTCTTTCTGGTCGGACGTGGCAGAGATCACGGAAAAGTCTGCGCTCCGGCCGGGTCAGTCCAATGCCATCGGCACAATGGGCTGGGCGCAGATTCTTCACGGGCTCCGATCGAACGCGGCGCGATATGCGAGCGCTGGCGCGAAGCACAAGCTGGCCTCATTGCTCGAGGCTGGGAATACGCAGGGCGCGCTGACGATGCTGACCGCCATCGGCGCGATCGAACGCGCGAAGGATGCCCCCGCGGCGCCTGTCTTGGTGGCGAAGAAGTAGCTATGTGGATCTTCGAGCAGTCCTCGGGCCGTCTCTACCAGGACACCGATCCAGAAACGGTATTTCTGTCGTATGCCGGGCACGCTGACGGCAAAAACAATCCGGACTTGCAGCACGTGGCCAACGTCGGCCCGATCCCGATCGGCTTCTACGAAGTTGGCCCGCCGTACGAGAGTCCGAACAATGGGCCGTATGTCCTGCGACTGACGCCGGCTCCAGAAAACGAGATGCATGGACGAGCGGGGTTCCTGATTCACGGCGATTCACGCGCGAAGCCTGGCTCGGCAAGCCACGGATGCGTCGTCACCAGTCGGCCGGCGCGGCAGTCCGTGTGGCTGTCAGGGGAACGTCAATTAAAAGTCATTCGTGGAGCGTAATCGATGACGGAGACGACGGAACAGAACGGGACTGCACGCCTGCCGATGTGGGCGCAAGTCGTGTCGATTGTCGGCGTCCCCGCGGCGGTCTTGGGCTATGTGCTGTGGGCACAGAACCCTAAACTCGACCGGATCGAAGCCTCGACGGTCAAGTTCTCTCAGGATCTCGAGGTCCAGAAGGATCAGTCGTGGGCGCTCTACGGCGTGCTCCAGCGGATCTGCTTGAACACGGCGAAATCGGATGAGGACAAAAAAGCGTGTACCACCATTGTTCCCCGGCCGAGGTAGGAGCCAATGAAGCAACTCACACGGCGACAGATCGTGCTGTCGATGATGACGGGGGCGGCGATTCTGCATGGGAAGGCGATTGCGACCGAGCAGGCGGGGCAGGGATTGCGCCGCCAGATTCTACTCGCGCTCGATGCGATTGACGACATCGTGATCCGGTATCGCGGGCGCCAAGTGGTGCTCACACCATCCGAGGTCATGGATCAATTAGGAGGGAAGTGACATGAAGTCATTGCTAAAGTCGCGCACGTTCTGGCTCGCCATTCTGCAGGCCGGCGGGGGATTGTTTGGCCTGTCCATCTCGGGCGATCCCACCGTGACCACGATCAGTGGTGCGGCGATTGCGAAGTCGGCGCTGGATATCGCGCTGAGACTCGCGACCACGCAGCCGGTCGGGACGGGGAAATAGTCATGCTGGCGCTGCTCCTCGCGCTGTTGTCTCTCCAAGTCCCGCCGATGCCTGCGGGCGATCAGTCGCAGGCCATCAGTCACTTGAACCTGCCGATTCGGCGCGTGTCATTTCCGACGAGGCAAGCGCCTTACATGCGGATCAATCGGGATGCGCCTCCGTGCAAGGTGACGGACGCGCACCGGACATGCGCCAGTGTCTACGGCATCGACCCGGCGACCGATCGCGGCGTGCGCGCGAAAGTGATCCTTCGGACCGCTGTGGATGGCGGGCGCACAAAGACGCTGGATCTCAACGGATTCGCGCAATGGGAAGTGAGTAAGGGCGAAGTCCTAGACTTTCAGATCACCTACCTGCCGGACGGCTACGATCAGTCGCTCAAGAAGGTGTTCACGAAATTCGCACTGGCAAAGATCGACCCGAACTGCTGCGCGGGGATGGTGATCTGGGAGATGGCGAAGCGGTGACGGTCGCAGTTGTGCTGCTCGATAGGTCGGTGCATCACGTCAAGCCGGAGAACGTGCGGCTGATGCAGGAGCACGACACGTTACGGGAAGCGGCGTTTCGGGCGCACCCAGACATGGGCGGCTCAGTGGTGCGTTTTCAACGGGCGACGGCGGCGTACCGAGCGTTCGTGCTTAGGGTTCGGCAACAGCGCGTGGCCCGCCTCTGTCGCGGCTGTGGTGGGCCACTGAGCGACGATCTCCGGCGTCGGTACTGCTCACCCGCCTGCCAGGAAGTCGTGGCCTCAACCTACGTGCATCGGTGGGAGCGGACGGCCTAGCGGCTCACGAGCGCTCCGTCCGGCGCTCCCAGAGGGAGCAGGAAAAGGTGACGCGCAATGATTGAGCCACGTTGATATCTTTGGCGCACTCATTACTCATTCTGGCGATCTCGTCGTAGATGTCGCTCATAGCTGCGCCTTGGACACGCCCCTGATGAGGCTGGCGCGCTAGCCGCCAGCCAGCAGCACGACTTGAAGGACGGTGTGATGGTGAAAGCCGCGTAGCCCCTGCTCTTCGACACGCTTACCGTAGCGTGGGGGCCTGAACCAAAACGAAAACCCGCCTTTAGCGGCGCCCCTGGAAAGGACAGCTAAAGACGGGTTGGTGGTAAGCAGGTGTGAAAAAGTCCGACCGGTTTCCCGTGCCAACGTGGGACCGGTCGGGCGCCTCTCCTGCCGTGCTAAAGCGGCCTAGCCTTTACAGGTGTCGGCCTGACTTCTTGGCAACAATAGCATGCTTGCCGTAACTTTCGCCCCCTTTCGCCTAGCAGCCCGTGGTACAAGTCCCGTTTCTCACCTGA
>Ga0105340_1000254_pt1 | contig 26679 bp, 20 predicted proteins | sample EasRivMeERMLT700_FD_89676 | JGI IMG/M metagenome (GOLD analysis project Ga0105340, IMG submission 89676) | Soil microbial communities from meander-bound floodplain in the East River, Colorado, USA - East River MetaG ERMLT700 | ecosystem: Environmental > Terrestrial > Soil > Floodplain | place...
CTGCAATGATTATACTCGAAAAGCATGTTTGTGGAGAGGTTTCCGGAAACCCAGACGAGCGAGCTTCCGTCTCCCACTGAAAACGGATAATTAGGCCACCTTGCGTGAGAAATCTGGCAACCGCGGATGACGGCGCCCGGAGCATTTCGAAATGTGATGCACTCAAGATCGGTATGGTGAATGTTACAGTCCAAAATCTGAACACCGGTCGCATTTTCGACGCGAACGCACTCGTAATTGAACCCATTGGGATTGCTACTATGAGTAAGGTCGAAGCCGATAATCCTCACATAATCACCGCTAATCAACCAACCCCCGCGAATTTGGACGAATCCGTCGCACACATAGGTGATAGGGCGAGCGCTTGTGCCATCGGTTGTTTCATTCGGGCGCTCTGTATACGTCCCTGCCTGAACTCGCACCACATCTCCCGCGGCAACTGTGTTGGCAGCCTTGGCAATTGTTCGCCAGGCGCCTGCCAGGTTGGTTCCCCCGGCACTGTCATTACCATTCGGAGCTACGTAGTAGGTCGCTCCGCAAGCGGTGCTCGCAATCAAGACGGTTATAGCTGTCGATAAGACAGACCGGGAAAAGAGCCCAGTTTTCGTAATTTTCATCATCTTCAGGCAATCATTAGCATCAGGGGTGCCAAGATCTAACCTAGGTTGAGCTTCTGCTTTGCGCAACCGATTCATTGCCCTGAATGAAGTCCCATGCCTCCCCTACCGGGAGAATGCGCGCCCCCGAAACCGAGGCGCATCTCACGACGTCTTCAAAAAACCCCGGCGTGCAACCAAATCTCGTTGGGTGGTCGCATACATCGTGTGTCGCAAAAATGAGCCATCCACGCGCACGTGCGTTGCACTCGATAACCTCCTTCACGGCATTCACATTCTCCTTGCTTTTCTCGAGAAAAAAAGCTCGCAAGTAATTACGATCGACCACGCCAGCATTAAACGTTTGCCCGCCACCTCGACAACAGGCAAAGCGTTTTGCGGCAAGCCGTTTGTTTCGCGGCCGTGGTTCACTGATTGGATAAGACATCGTTCTAAAGTGAGTGTTCGGCAGCAAATCGCGGAGCGCACGCTGGTTGTCGCAAATCGACTCTTCGAACTCCCGCGGAGGCGTATTCCATGCGTGGGAATGAGCATAAGTGTGACATCCTAATTCGTGCCCGTCCGCGATGAGAGCTGAAAGATCGCCTTGGGAGAAGATTGTACCGACGGGCGCCTCACGGTTCATCAATCCCAGGGAAGCATAGTACGTGCTGCGAATGTTATGCCGCCTGAGGATAGGCCCTCCGACCTGCAGCGCGCTCCGAGGAAAGTCGTCGAATGTAAATGATATCACGGGAACGGAGGTCCTTAGAATAGCTCTCCGGCGGTACGTATTTTGTGAAATCCACCGCTGGTAACGCCAGTATGCTCCTAACCAGATATTAAATTTCACCTTTTGCATCGTGGAGAGCGCGAGCGCAATTCTGAATATTTCATCATCAATTTACAGCCGACGAGAACCGTTTTCGCCGCGCGAAAAAGGACCGTGACAAAGTTCGGCTTTACCTCTGTCGCCAGAAAATCAGTCCGAACCGATAATTCTCAGGTTCGCAGGGGGCGCGGGGCGGGTCGCTGAATCTGCATTCAGGCGAACCGTATCGCTAGCCGTAAGACGCTTGCTTGGATACAACGAGTAGGCTCTTGCTTCGATGCTCTGCTGCTTCGCAAGAGACAAGGCGGCATCGTCCAATAAAAAAGTATACGGGCTCGCGTTGTCGGCAGCGACCGGCAAACCGTCTACGAAGAACACGATATGGCGCACCGCATTCGTGTTGTTGACACGGGCCTCAATTACCTGCGGGCCTGAGACCGCCTGCCCATCCGAGTGGCTCACAATATCGACGTTGAAGTCGAACCCGCCAGAGGTATATGGATATGCACCGATATCCGGCGTGATGTCATTGCCCCAATAAACGCGATCTCCATCAACCCATGAAAAATCCGTGCTCACCGTGATATCATTTCCGACTATTCTTTCGATAACGACCACATCGCTGCCGACGGTAATAGTGTCACCGACAATTAGCTGGCCGCCATACTGATCGAGGCTGAGAACATCCCCGCGGAAAAACCCGGCATCGGAGACACTAAAGGTTCTACCACTTCCCGTTCCCACTGTTTGGGTCAGTGCCCCTGCCGCGCCTATGCAGCGAGAAGACGCCGCCGGATAGAACAGATCGTTGGCATAGTCGACGAAACCCGGATTCACGTTTTTGAGAGAATTTGCCTCTGCGCCAAATGCGCCGACGAAGGTAACGCTACGGTCCGGATCAAACCCGAGATTATAGTCATGGGCCGCGCCCGTTCCATCCAGAACCCAGACTTCCGGGGTTGCCACGTTGTCACCCCAAAGATTCCAAGCGATCGAGTTGAAAATGCGAGCGTTTCGATTTTGAATCCAAATGCCATAATTCGCACTGGCCTGGCCGGCCAGTCGATTGGCTCCAACATACGTTTCATGCACCAAATATGTGTTAATCACATTGTTGAAAATATTGTGCACGTACGTGCCATTCTGGTGACTCACATTTCGACGAAGCAGCGTGTGCGAAAAACTGGTTGATCCTGCATTTTCAATATTGGAAAAATGATGGTGGCTCGCGGGAATATCGCTATCGATGTACAAGTTGTATTCCACCGTAGTAAAATTGTTTCCCACGCCGCTGTCGTCACCCGTCTGAAAGAAGTCTACGTGACCGGCAGAGTTTCGGTTTGGGTTAAAAGCATAATTATTGCGGATTATGTTACCTTGCCCGAACCAATAGATAAAATCTTCGTTTTGGCTATCGCCGATGTTGTATTCGACAAGATTATTCGTACCACGAATCTGAAAGAACCGTGATTCAGCGCCACCGATGAAATAGTTCCCGCTGAATATGCAATTGTTGCCTATCGATCCCTTGCCTCCTGTATCCTGGCCAATAGATTGTCGAGTGCAGCCGCGAAAGATGCTGTCCCAGATTTCGATGTAGTTGCAATTTGACAGGCTGATGCAGTCCTGTCCGCCTGCCCGGTCTACCACAAAACCGACGACGCGAATGTAGTTGCGACCGCTTATTGACCACGCCGTATTCGTGGCAAGTTTTGCTCCATAGAATGTGATCGGCCTCCCGCTGGTCCCGCTCACATTTGGCGTCACAGTTTCGCCGTAGTGGCCCGGGCCAACAATAACTGTGTCCCCTGGGCTCACACGATCGGCTGCATAGTCAATCGTCCGCCATGGATTCTGCAGAAATCCTGCATTTGCATTGTTTCCATTGAGCGCAACGTAATACGTAGCCGCATTCGCAACCATTAAACTGCCTATGAATCCCGCAACGGCCCAGCAGAATCCTCGCAGCGCACGAGACGATTCGAATAGACACATAAGCTTATTTCAAGCAGGTCTCCATTCTCCCACTGCAACAAGCGTGCCATCTTATTGCACAGCCACTAACATTTCGAGGAGGGTCAGCCGATCACAGCAAAGGGCTCTCTCTTCAAGGATTAACTGACTGCCCCGCGCACATACACTGTGCCCACAATTCACGATTGCGCGACTGGGTTGGATGCCCCAACCCATTGCAGCGTTAACTCGCGAGTGCAGGAACCTGGGATGAATTTCGATTAACGACCGTTTCATCATGAGCTCCAATGACTCGGTGTTTGGAAACTGAACGCCACCCTTGAGAATTCATAGTCACAAGCAGTAGCGTAAACCACAGAGGTTCAAGAATGAAAAAGTCCGCCTCCGTGTTGTTGTAGATAAGAGCGATAGCTCAAAACAGCAACGCGATATTATCTCTTTTCAAGGATATACAGCAGGTTGCGATGGTTGACCGACAAAGTCCCAAATGACAGTGTCGCCAAACCCCATAATAGAAGACTTGTGCAAAGCCACAGCCCCAACCCGGGGCGCCGATCCATCCTGTACTCCGCCTTCATTACAAGTTTCTGCTTTATGCAGAAATCATAAATGCCTCGTCGTGAAACAATTTTGTCAAAGTGGACAGGATAAGGATCAAATCCAGGCTTACCGGCGTTCTTTACTTTTTGGATATATCTTTTGTATAGAACATGCACCCAGAACGGGGTAATCCTCGTAACAAATGAGTAGGCCGCATCGCGGTTGGGGAACATTAGTATCATACAGCCTCCGGGCCTCAGCCAGCGCACAAAGTTCTTGAGCACCAACTCCGCATTGTCCACATGCTCGAGCACGTTACAGCTAAAGATTATGTCAAAGCTGTTTTCTTCAAGTGCTACCGATCGCAAATCCCCAACAACAGCAATGTGCAAGTCTTTTTGCTTTTCTCTTCGCAAGTCCAGCGCGTTCTTATCGAAATCGACACCGGTTAAAGTAAACTGGAGGTCCTGCAAGGGAAGGCGACACTTCCTGCCACATCCAGCCTCCAAAATGTTCAAATGCCCATTTCCAGCTTCCTTACGTGGCTGGAGGTACGCATCGAGGATTTTCCTTTCTTCGTCGAGAGTAGCCAGGTTCGTAGCTAAATGAAGTCGCTTGAACATCTTCATGGCACTGATAAGTGTAATGTCGGGTTGAGACCTTTCGAGCAGCCTGGCTTGGAGGAATCCCTCGCGGCAAAGAAGCTACCGGCGGCTTTAAGTCCGGCCCAGGGCAAGACCGGGGAACTGCATGTCACCCACGGCAGCAGATCGTTGCGGGCAAAGCTTCCGCGCGTCAATGATCACGACCAAGAGCATAAACCACAGCGGTTCCAATCTGAAAAAGCTCGTCTCTGAGTTATTATAGATCAAAGCAAGTATCCAAAACGTCATCATCATTCGTCCAAACAACGTCCCCGCAAGCATACTTCGGACAGCTCCTTTCCCTCCGATGAGCAGTAGTGCCACAAGTAAACCCACCCCCAAAAAGCCTCCATCCAAATACATTTCGAGAAATCCGTTGTGCGCAGTGGTCAGCGTACCTAGGTACTTTTCGCTAATTCTCAACGCGCTTTCAGTACTCCAATATGAATAGAATCCGCACCCTACAATGGGATTCGTAGGCGCTTCCTTCACCATCTCCCAGATCTCCGTTCGCCCTGTCAATGTTGCATCTCGTCCTAAAGCCTGAAATATGACCACGGACGGATGAAATGTTCCCTCAATCAACAAGACAATAAGCAGAATCCCCAAGGCACGGAACAACATACGCTGAGGGCTGCGGGTTCGAAGGAGCCGCCCCGTTCCCCACACAATAATGCATCCCAGAATGAAACAAAGCAACGACGTTGCACTATCGCATGTAATTAACAGCCAAAGTCCCATCGCCAGCATCAAGTAACGGATACGTATCTCTTTACGGTGCCGTGTCTTGCCTTGATTTTGTCGAAGCTCTATTAGATCCGCAAGAATTACGAGACCAAAGACAAACACCATAAGTCCCAACGTATTTTTATGCTGTGCCACTCCGCAAAACATCGCGTCTCCACTTCGTGACGCCACTCTTCCAATATCAGGGTAGTATTTAATAAATAAAATGGAGAGCGGGAATAGCAGATACGACAGCCTTACGCAGACAATTTTGATCGCGTCAAATGGTGCTTTTTCCGAGTGCAGCACCAGTGCTACCAAAACACATCCAAAATCCTTGACGGAGCGTTTCAGCGTAGGAAAGCCTTGCTCAGCCCAGGTTGCACTAAGCGCAAGAAACGCATAGGTGAGCACAAGGACTTTGTTTTGAAGGATGAATGCCTGCCAATCAAATTTACGCCGGGTCAGTATTATCGCGGCGGCGATCATTAGCCCAAGAAAGAACGCTAAATCAACTGGATTTCCCTCCTGATTACTTGCTCCCCCAGTTTGCAATCCCGCCAAGCCCAACCAGTAGGAGAGAGGTCTGCATCCAAGAATGCCAAGCCATAGCGCAGGAACCCACAAGGCAGTCGATGGAAGTTTACGCGACTTCATGTCACATCGGAACAGCCACCACATGAATCCAACGCAGAGTAATAGTGCCAATGGGCGAGGCATATCAAAAAGCTATTGTCAGGCGCCTCAGATCGAAAGGAATTGCGACCTTCCTGGAGTATTGACGCAGTTCCAACTGGCTGATCAAGGCTTCAAAGACGATGAAAATGGCATCCACCTTAGAAAGCTCTTCAATCTAGAGAGTTGCTCTTGCCGTCGAAACTCCACGAGCTCTGGTGATACCGAGCGCTGCCCATTTAAGAACATGGCGTAGAAGTATCCAGCGAAGCACAGAATACCTCCCAAAACGTATGGTTTGTTCTTCATCTGGTAGACACAACGGAACATCTGCCATACCGGATGCCCTCCCAGCCGATAATCCTTCTGTCCCCACTTGAAAGGTAGATTCAATCCTGTGTGCATGCCAGAACCCATTTCGCGGTGATGCAAACACACTTTCTCAGGAAACGATCTCGTTTGCCAGCCCTTCATTCTGGCTGTGACCACCGCGACGACGTCAATTCCACCCCCTTTTATAGGCACGTATCCCCCGATCGATTCGAAGCACTCGCGCCTGAAAAGCTGACAAGCGCCGGACACATGATCAATGCTGGAGAAGCGATAGTCATACTGTGAATCGCCCTCGCGAAAAGGCGTTCCGGCAACCCCTAACCGAGGGTTGCGGAGGAATTTGTCCAGCAGGAACCGGAAATAATCAGGATCAATGGAGATATCAGCATCCAGACTTCCAACAATATCGTAATCGATATCTTTTACCCTTTCATAGCCAGCATTGAAGGCCGACACTTTTCCCGCAAAATTGCGAACTCTACGATCCGGCAATCTGACCAACTCTATCCAGTCATGGCTAGCCGCATATTTGAGAACGATATTATCCGTCCCGTCAGTCGATCCGTCGCTGACAATCACCCACTTCAGCGGTCTGACGGATTGTTGAATGACGGAGCCGATTGTCATCTCAATGAAGGCGGCTTCATTGCGCGCGGGAGTGATTAAGACATAGGTTGGACACGTCGAGCTCATATTACTTCTTTGGCTGTCAAAAAACGTAGAGAAAGTCTGCAGCGCCGGCCGCGGTGTAACGTCGCAGGACATAGATGCTCGCACGCGAGCAGCGCCTTAATTCTCTGTCGCGACTGCGGGTACTCGCGTACTCCGAACCGAATCCTTCCCAAGTGCGACAACGAGAGTCGCCAGGGCGGCCAGCATAGTAGCTTGTCCCCAATGAAACGTCGCCGTCCTGTTTGTGATCAAGGGATACTTGCGATAATAAAAGTATCCGGTGCGGTCCTGCATGTGTCTGATCGTCCATGTTGCCACTTTGACAGCGAGATCGAGACTGCGAGCATCGAGATGACGCAGGTTAACGAGAGTTTGGATGCCCTGAGATGCGCACTGAATATCGAGCGGCCGCGTCTTCTGCCGATAATAACGAGGCGTTCCATCGTCGGAGAAGAACGTGTCAACGAAGTAACGGTATCCCTTTTCCAAATGAGGCCTAAACGTCGGGTCGTTAGTGAAACGGCAGTAGCAATAGAGAGCTTCGAGGACATAGCCCGTGTGAAAAGAATCCACCCAGTGGTACTTTGGGCCGACAGCATAGTACCATGCGCCATCGTCCAATTGGTGCCGCGCTGTAAAAGACACTGCGCGACGAGCGATGTCCAGATATCGCTCGTTTGGGGTCAACTTTTGCAGCCGAGCCAGGAAAGCGGCGCCCAGCATGTTTGCATTATGGCAGGAATTCTCTTCTGTCGGAGCCTCGCGCCCTTCTGTTGGAGGAATGTAACTCAGGCAGAGGTCCTGCCCGGCATCATACCAGCCTAACTCATTCACAATAAACTCGGCAATTCGACCGCCGGCTTCCAGATAGCGCTTGTCACCTAAAGCGTCGTATGCATCCAGGAACGCCTGCCCGATGAGCCCAGTCCAGACAACCGTCGGTGTGCCTTGCGGAATGCGCCCGCTGCGAGACTGATAATCGAAATGATTGCCCCAACAGAGACCTTTGAATTTTGGACTTGGATTCTTGAGAAGCCAATCCAGGCAAAAAACCGCTTTTCGAAAGTATTCGTCTTTGCCGAACGCTTTATAAAGCCTCAGGTACCCCTGGGCCATGAAGCCCATGCCCTTACTGCTGGTGGCGGGTTTGATTCCCAATAATGGGCGCAAGTTAATCGGGAAGCGGCGGACACCCTGCTGCCATACCTGCCTTAGGAATGGCTGTCCCAAAGTAAGCACCCCGGAGAATGGAGATGAAAGACCATCGAAGGTATCGTAGGCCTTCCAACCGGAGCCCCCGATCCAATGATCGAGTTTTGCCAAGGCAGCTTCAAATTCATCAACTGGGCCTGCTATATTCATACGCTAATCAAAAGCCAAGACTTCACGTAAACTCATCTAACGCCTAACCGTACCATACCATCGCGAGTAGAACCGGCTACGAAGATCGACGAGGAATTCCGTCAGAGCATCGGGAATCATGCGCCGGCCAGCGGTAACAAACGACTGATGCAAATTGGCGGCCAGCGCAAGTCTGCCCCGGAAGTTCAGCGGAACGAAATACCGTCGGATCTGCATACATTCAAAACCATGGTGCTTCTTGAATTCCCCTAATCCCCGTTGACCCCATTTTCCATACATGAGATAAGGCACCCTTCTCTGTGCACAGATCTCTACCGCTTTCGCGAGCAGTGCATTCGTTGGCGCCTTATCGCGGTGTAAATTCTTCGCGATAATTTGCATCAGCACTGAATAGCCGTTGGCGTGTACCAGCTTCGCAAATCCAATCAGTTCGCCGTCTAATCGCGCCGCAATGAAGTCACTCCGATCCTTGAATGTCGCATTCTCGCGTTCAACCGTCTCTAAATCTTTGCCATAATGTGGAAAAGGACGACCTTGTCGCAACGGAGACTCATCATAGATCTCCTTAATGCCTTTCACCAGGGTTTGATCGAATTCGGTGAGTTCGATTGATACACCCTTTTTGGCGGCTTTCCTGATCATGTTCCGGGTCTTATCATTGATTCGGCTTTTCCACCAATGCTCATAGTTTGCGATTTCGAGCACCGACTTGTAGTCCCATCCCACGGGATAAGGCCCTGCCAGGTCCTTGCCCGGCACGTTTCCCACAAATGTGAAGACGTCTGCCTTCGCTCCGGCGGTTTTAAGAACCGTAAGGAACGTCTCCGGATCGTCCACACTCTCGAAGTACTCTGAACGAAGGCGCGCCATGCGAGGGAGCCAGCCAGAGATAACCACGCGTTTACCGGAGATCGTTAGCGACGCTTGATCCTGTGCTTGAGTCATTGTAATCGATTGGGTCTGAATCTCAGATAGCATGATAGCTTACTCTCGTTAGTTCTCCGAGGGCGTCCTGAAAAGCATTACTCGCAAGCATATGATGCTCGCCAGGAGCAATTGGGTGAGTCATTAGTTCCACTTTCCCGTCAGTCGCGAGTCCGATGATTCGGCGTAGACCATCCAGGTGCAGATTTTGGGACAGCGCGAAAAAGAAGTCGGTAATGCGGTAACGAGACGCCAAACGACGATCGACCATGCGGCGATAGCTTCGATTGAGCGCACTCTTTTCACCGGGCTGGAACGAAAAAGTACGACGAACTCGCGAACCCTGTGGAATCACACGGTCGATCAGCATGTTAGTGCAATTGTGCATGTGACGGTGCCCATCGAAATGAGAGGGCAGCCTGGCATATAGACGCACAAATTCATCAAATTGAGCGCTGAATGCATGACGAAAGGCGCTGCGCAGAAACGGATTATACAAGAGATGGGCGTACTTAGAGCGAGTGAGAAAGCCCACAATTCTCTGATGCTTGCGGCGCAATGTTTCATCACGGATTACACCGGAAAATGGCTCACTGAAGTTAAGGTGAAGGCCTACGGGAATGTTCTTCGCGAGAGCGATTTGGGCGGCACGCTCCGAATCAGCCATAAACACCATGGCTGTTACGGACGTGATCGTACCGCGTTCGTAACACTCAAGGGCTGCATCCGTCTCTTCGCGCGAACGCCCCCAGTCGTCGGCATTAACAATAATCATTTCGAGATCGCGATCTCTTGAGGATCACCATGCTCCGTTCCAGTCGCGATCGAGGGCAGACCACAATCTGGACGGCGCGCGTTAATTCCGCTCAATCAATGACCTGTGTATCAACTCGCTCGTGAGAAGATTGTGGATTTCCATCGTGTAGTTGCCTCGACCGGCAACATGGGCGTCGACCATCTTCCGAATGCGATTGCGATCGAAATAAGGCCTTTCGAGGCTGCGTTGGTCCAGGAGCACTTCTTTAACGTATGGCGCGAGCTTTGTCCGATACCAATAGCGAAAATGATAGTATTTATGTCGCCCAAGAAACATGCGTTCGAGATGGAGCGGGGCAAACGCACGATCCAGCTTTACAAGCCATTGTGGCATTCCGTAGTCATACGCGTAGTCGGCCTTGAAGGTGAACTCCTGAAAGATTTCCCTGGCTTTACCAAAAAGCCCGGCACGTCCCAAAGGTCCACGGTCGGTGGGAAAGCTCGCAAGAGCAGGATTGCCGTCCGCAATGAGACGGGCGGCCAGGCGCTGGTTGACGTCCAGATCAGTCGGAGCCTGATAAGCCAGCGCCACCAAATCGTTATCCAAATATGGCGAGCGGACGGTAAGTTGTGAGCTCTCGAGCGCAAAACGAGGATAATGGTGCCAAGGAACCTGTTTGAATGCTATGAAGGAGATTTCCCGTTCACGCCGCTCAGATTCTAAAGTTTTACGGCCTTCCTGAATCTGCACAGCAAAATCCTTGTCGAAAAAAGGATTCAGGAGTTTGGCTGGCTTGAGAGCAACCATCCCTCGCAACACTTCGCCTCCGTAGTTTCCCGTTATGCGAATTGGCGCGATCTGCTTGCGTGCCATGCCATTGGCATACAAGCCCGGGGCTCCAAGCACATCCATGTTGCCGTCGGTTAGAAAAACTGTGCGCATGGCGAGAGACGGAAAATCGACGAAAAACGGTTCGCCCACGGTTAAGACCTGATGCGATTGTCCGCAGACGCTGGCGACCCGCCGCGCCAACCGGGCATCCGCACATTCTCGAAATATCCCCCGATGGCTATAGCACGGGAGCGTTGATGGAGCCCTTCGTGTCCAGGCCATTATGATTCGGCTGTCGAGACCTCCGGTCAACGACATGGCGACAGACTCGTCTTCGCGGACGTATCGTGGAATCACGCGAGAAAACGTGGCTTTCAATTTCTCGTAATAGTCCGCTTCAGCAAGCTGCGGCTGGTTTTCCCACGCCCCCTTATCAAAATAAACTTCCTTTCGCACAGTGCCACCTGGATGGAAAGTCCAAACAGACCCGGGAGGAAGCAAGGACACTCCTGAAAACAACGTACGATTCTGCAGCGCGCAACCGCAGGCAAAGAATTCAGCAAAACTGCGGAGGTCCAGCTGACGAAGGTGTGGAACGACCTTGAGCAACGCTTTAGCCTCTGAAGCGAAATAAACCTCCTGCGAGTTCTCATGGAAATAGATACGCCCCAACCCAAAACGATCATTGAACAGGATTGCTTTAGATTCCCGGAGATCTACCAGCAAGCCACTAAAGGTGCCATTAAGCTTCTGGAGAAAGGACGTCCCAAATTCCTCGTAAAGGTGAATGATGTAACTGGCGTTACGGGGCTCGAAGGCGTGTCCCCGGGATCGCAGGTGATTCAGGTCCGGCTGATCTATGAAGTTTTCCCCCGCGAACAGGAGACAAATGTCCTTGGTTTCATTCCAAATCGGCAAACAATCGGAGAAGGATTTGCCATGGACAGCCCAACCGGCTGCGACTCCCAGAGACCTTTGGGTAAAAGTACCGGAAGTGTATGTTGGTTCGTGCAGCATGGATTCGATCATCTGGCCGGCGATGCGCTCCAGGTCGGCGCTCCGCTTAAGGGAAACAATTCCGGCTAATCCAGGCATAAACTACAATCTATATTTCGCTTCGAGAAAATGGTGGAGCTGGGAGGAGTCGAACTTCCATCTTTACACCTTGCGGTGCGCTGCTCTGCCAGTTGAGCTACAGCCCCAATATTATTACAAGTGATGAGGTTATTCGAGCAACCTTTGCCGACTACCAGCGGCATGCGATCCTGACAGCAGCCTTTGCAGCGGTTGCACATAACTATCACGAATTTCGGATAAGTAGCGCCGCGCGGCAGTACGGGCCCGATACTTGAAACCCGGAACACTGCACTGGCGCGCGGAAGGCTTACGGTACCGCACCACAACCTTCAAACTTTGGCCAGGCGGTACAGCGCAGGAAAATCGAACGTGGTTTTGTTCCCAGTCAAAGTCGATGGGTTTTTCGTCCACGAACACGCCTCCAACCGACGAACGGTTTCTCTCCTGCTTGCGCACGTCGAAGATCATTGGGTCGTTACCCTCGTTCTCCAAACGAAGCGCATTACCAAACATTCGAACACTCGTCGTATCAGTAGATATGGATCGGCACAAATAACTCATATCAACAACGTTTCCCACGGTCGCCCATGTCAGTTCCGGCATCAATCCATGGAGATTGGCCGCGAGCGTTTTGAGATTGCCCAGACCATCGCGAAAATAGTCATGGTGAGCCACGAAGAAGGCGGGTTTGCCCATGAATAAATCCAGCGCGTAATCAGCAATATCGTTGTGACAGCCGCGACGGGAAAAGAGGGCCAAGTCGTGATAGTCCATCGAGGCCATATCCAACAAGCTGCGAAGAGAAATCCGGCCCTGCTCAGAAGAATGATGGCGAGGCACAACCTCGGTGTTGACGGCGGCAACGAAATCGCGGTGCTTCAAAATGCCCATGGCCTCATGGGAAAAAACGCCCTGGGGAAAAACCATAACGTTTTGATAGCCCACGCCGCTTTTCAAGTAATGCTGGTCCATTCGCTCGACCGCCAATTGCGCGAGAGTGTCGAGCCAGGCCGAATCGGCACTCCCGAACTCGCCTCGCGTATGGTCGCAACCATGCACACACAGAGCGAAACGGTCCGACCGACGAATCATGTCTGCGACAACCCTGCTGGAGCGATTACGATTCCAAGGGATAAAGGCGAGATTCGCAGCCACTCTGGATTGGTCCAGCCACTGCAGCAGTTCCACTACGTTAAGAAAACCGTAACGGGGGCGAAGCAACGGGTCATCGATGATCAAGCAAGCGTGTTGCCGCCTCGGTTTCCAACACATTCCCGGAAACGCTGCCCGCGCAAAGAGAACGTACGGAACGAGCCGATCAAAAGTTGAGCGCGCATCAAAATTCGAGACAAGTTGTTCGTTGAGGTTGACGATATCCGCTGCGGTTGTCAGGAACATCGACGCGCGGCCGTTCGGCATGCGTAGGAGAATCGAATCGGCGGCGGAACGGATGAACGTTTGGCCATCAAATCCAGGAGCCGTCTTCAGTCCGAACCGAACGGTAGAGGAGGTAAACTCCAGCCCAGAGAGAGGGCCGCAGAGTGCCCGATGGCCACCACTGACGGTCAACTGACCACTGGACGGCAATTCAGAATAGTCACGCACACTACCGCCGCTGATGAAGTTTAAATCCTCGCGTGAGAGAGAGGAAGGCGTGAGGCCGTAGATAAGCACGGATTCAAAACTTCCGAGAAATTCAACTACCTCCTGCCGGCTTCTTGATGCCGCCTGGAGAAATTTACGGAGCGTGTCAGCCGCCAGGACAACTCCACTGTTTTGTCCGTTTCCAGATGCCGATGCGGCCGCGAAGAAGTCCGTGCATCCAAGAAGTTGACACGGAACTCCGAGAAATCGCAGGAGTTCCGCCAAACGAGAGTCGACAGAGCCTTCCTCCGAAGAGGTCAAGAGCATCACATCGTTTACAGCCATCTTAGTTAGTCTTTAACGGGTATGGGCCGCAAATGGCGCAAAAACTCCTCATAAGTCGTCTTGCCGCTGAGCGAGACTCCACATGTGGCAATTGGTTTTGCGGGATTGCCATGCGCCATGACAAATGGAGCAATATCAGTGTTCACGACACTGCCGGCGGTAATCACAGCGCCCTTTCCGATCGTGACGTTCGGCAAAACGAAAACTCCTGGACCGATAAACGCATAATCATGGATATTTATCGAGCAGGCGTCTGGCCCACGGTCTGCCATGCCGCGGAAATGACCGATAAGGGTTACGCGCATGCCAATATTGACATTGTCGCCGATACGGAGCAGCCACGGATAGGAGGTTTCGAGTATGCTGTCGTAGCCGATCGAGACTTGTTCGCCAATGCGAACACCCCGCAGCCTGTGAAGCTTTGTCCGCCAAACGTCAGGAGCAAACCTCGCGAATAGTTGGAGTATTCTGTTTTTCGTTCCACGAAAAAAGTTCTCGTGAGCCGGAAACAAGACTCTCGAGTCATTCGGAATAACGTGCGGCGGCGAGGAAGGAGGAGTAACTGCCGAGGTGTGCTGGGCCAATTTGCGTCCCAGGCCAGCGATTGTTTTGCTGGCAAAAATATCCTGCACGGAGAGAGTAACACAAAACGCCTTCTCAATCGCGCAACACACCATGATGGCGCGCAATGAATCCAGCCCGTGCCGCGCAAAGTCATCATCCAGTGACAAAGCGCCGGTCGGACTATGTCGAGCAAAGATAGCGATCAACTCTGACTCTATGCTACGGTTGCCTTCAATTCCTGAAACAGGGCCCTTACGCCGGCCTTCGGTTGCCGCATGGGCTCTGAGCTGATTTAAATCGATCTTTCGATTTGGAGTCAGAGGAAGTGCCTCTATAGACACAACCATGGCAGGCAGCATAAATGCCGGAAGCTTTACTTTTAGTGTCGAATAGACCGAGTCCTCGTTTATATGTCCAGACGCATCAACGACAACGTAAGCGATAATAGCCGGGTCACCCGATGGACGTTCCTCAACGTCCACAAAGTACTCACGAATACCTCCGATGGAAGCGATCGCGCGTTCGATCTCCCCCAACTCGAGGCGCTGCCCGCGAATTTTTAACTGCCTGTCTCTACGGCCAGAGCAGACTACAGCCCCGTCCTCGCAATAATATCCGAAATCGCCCGTGGGATATAACACGTCGCTTGCGTCGGAGCGGAAAGGGTTCTGCTTAAAAACGTCAAGAGCGCGGCCATCTTCTCCGCAGATGCGGGTCGCCAGGTAAGGCGAGCGAATGGCAATCTGACCTTCCTCACCGTAGCCGCAAAGGTTACCGCTGTTGTCCAAAATGAGGAGCTGGGATCCTTCAATCCCCTTCCCGATCGGCACGATCTTCCCTGGCTCAGCATTCGCGGCCTCGCCTTCGGTAACCGCGTGGAAAGCCATTACCTGTGGGGTCTCTGTGGTGCCATAGCAGTTAACTGCTGTCACGCTTGGTGCTGTCTCTTTTAACCTTCTCACGAGCGAGTACCTCAACATCTCGCCGCCAAAAAAGGCAAATCTCAAGGTGTCAAGTTTGGCCGAACCGTTCTGGTGACCAGCCAAAAGCAGTGATCCGAGGCTTGGGGTCAAATGTGCGACCGTAATTCTCGATTCCCTCATCCAATCGAAAAGCCTGTTTGGAACTTCAAAACAATCCTTTGAAGGGAAGCAAACCGTCCCTCCCACCCAAAGGGGCATTAAGATATCCCGTAATAATGGATCGTGAGCGAGTCCACTAAGCACGCTCACTCGATCGTTGCTTTTGAGATTGAAATGTCTTTCCTGCCAATCGAAAAAGTGCATCACCGGGCCATGCGAACCGATAATCGCCTTCGGAAAACCCGTCGAACCCGAGGTAAAAGCAGTGTAAAGAAGATCATCCGGGCCAGGCAAAGACGGTGGCTTGCCATGACCGCAATCCAGAGCAACAGGCGGAGAGAGACGATCCGGCAGCCTGGACCAGTTAAAGAGAATTTTCCCTCCAACGCCCTCCAATGCCTGGGCAACTGCATCTGGCACGTCCGACTCTTCGAGGAGGTTAATTAGACCGATTGGGCGTGCGATGGAAATACATTGCGACAACCGCTCCGCAGGGTAAGCCGCATCGAGGATGAGAAAAGGCAGGCCGGCACGAATGGCAGCCAGCAAAGTCAATAAGAGGGCTGGATCACGACGCGCGTATATGGCGATCGCCCGCTCGCCGGTGCCAACTGACGGCTCTAAAAGCGCCTGGAGTTGCATGCCTACGCACTCCAGTTCGCCGTACGTCCACGATCCTCGCTCCGACTCAATGGCAATCCTATCCGGAGCGTGGGAGCGTAATCGTGCAACGAGGGAGCCGGGCCAGTGGAAAGGCAAAACTTCCGCTGGGTTCGGTAATCCCTCACACATCGCACGCTCGCAACCCGGGAACGTCGCGGCAGGAATAGCTAAACTGGATGGCATGTCGAATGGCCCTAAGGAAAACGCGAACGACGCGTCAACATCAGCACGTGAAACGCCAAAACCGTTGCCCCCATCGTTCCAGGGCCATGTCAGCTCTTACCCCCAGCTTCTTCTCTATGTCCGGATAATCACTATGTGTTTGAAGGACCCGTTCGGAATAGATTATAGTGCACGACCCTGTCCGACACAGACCCTCGCGAATATTCTGCAGCACAGCCATGAGGACATCACCCGAGAACGGCCTGAACAAAAAATAAATATCGTCCGTGGCGGTCGCCGTGTACTCGATTGCATCAATGTTGATAATCTGCACCTTGCCCATGTTGTGCTGCCTGTGTCTAAAGTGCTCAAGATTTCGAACCGCAACGGAACAGAATTCAGGGACCAACTCAACACCTGTGACACGCGAGAACCCGTATTGCGCGGCCAGGATACAGGCACGCCCCAAACCGGAGCCGAGATCGACGAAGGTCTTCGACTTTTGCGGGCACATTGACTTTAGCATGCTTTTGAAGGCCCACGCGTTTACCCCGCGATAGCGATGTAAATGCTTTGTGTCCCCTGATGACACAGACGTTTGTTCAAGGGGAATGTATCCGCTCGTGGTCACGCCGTAGAGGCGGTCAAAGAGGTTCAAATAACGATCCTCCAGCACGGATCCCAGCACCCAGGCCGTTTGGGAAACGCCGTGCGATCGCAGCAGCGAGAACACGCGAATCAACGGAGCCTGACGATTCACTTTGGCAACCGAGGCCGATATTACGGGCGGATTCAGCATTTGGCCCTTATGTTAACAGGAAACGCGAGACATATCCTTCAGCGCCCGAGATGATGCGCTCCCCTTGATGCCAAGGATTTGATATGCGGTCGCGAGATTCTGTCCCACCACCGACCACTGCAGATGTTGTTCAACTCGTCGGCGACCAAATGCGCCCATGGTAAGCCTCTGTTGGGGCTGATCGATCAAAGTAGCAATAGCCTCGGCGAACGCCTTTTCATCATTTGGCGGCACGAAGAGCGCCGCGTCCTGCGCCGAAAACCTCGTCTCCTTGAGATCGAAGGATACGATCGGTTTGCTGTAAGCCATGTATTCCATGATCTTGATCCAGGTCGAAACGTCATTGAGCGGGCTCGAAGGATCGGGATCGACACAAATATCAGCTGCGGCCAAATTTGAGCGCAACTCCTCTTCCGAAACGAAGCCGGTCAACTCGACGCAATCGTTGAGGGCAAGATCGCCCGCCAGCTTTCGCAAATCCTCCAGCGAATCGCCGCTGCCCATTATCACACAATAAAAGTCCGTGCGCTTCATCTCGTGCCGCAGGTGATGGAGCGAGCGCAACAGATAGTCTACGCCGTCCTGGGGATTGAGGCTGCCAATATAGCACAGCATACACTTGTTCAATGCGCGCAGCTTGGGATTCGGCGTGGCAACACTCATCCTGCGTTGATCGGGACCGTTCCGCACAATAAAGATCGAGTTCGGATTCTTGTTCGCGCGCTCAATTTGCGCGGCTTTATACGATTCGTTGGTCGCGATGGTCACATCCGCCAGCTTCAAACTGCACCACTCGGTCACCCTGAGCATGCGCGTAAGAAGGCCCTCTCCAGCTCCATAGCGTGATCGATAAAGCTCGGGCGAAAGGTCGTGGTGATCGAAAACGAATTTTTTCCCCAGGAGCTTAAACGGCAGTGCGACGGCAAAGAGTGTGTCGGGCGGATTGTGGGCGTGAATGACGTCGAATCCACGTTTGATAAATACATAACCAGCCACCAACAAACACGCCGACGTGAAGTACGTGTATTCCACCACGTAACCGATGAAGGATTTTATTTTCAGGAATAGCGTTCCGAGCCAGCCTGGCTGGCCATCCGCAGTTTTCTTCAAAAACTCAAGGCGAGGGATTCGATACACGTGAACACCGTTAATCTCCTCCGTCCGGCGCTCGCCGCGTTTGCGCAAGCAAATCACGGAAACGTCGTAGCCGGCAGAAACCAACAAATTGGCTTCATTTCGTACCCGCGTATCTGCCGGGTACGAGTTCTCCACCAACATCAGAATTCTACCAGCAGATTCCTTCATATTTCTCGAGGGAGCGGATTGTTTCGGGAGAGACACGCACCAAATCGTATACCGTCTTCGCCTTCGCGTAATTGGCAATAGCCTCCTGAATGTGAGCGTTCTTCTTGCTGACGACCACGAGGTCTCCGGCCTCGATGGCTTCTTTCGCGGAAGGAACCATAAGCGACGAGATGTGCGGGATCGTTTGCTCGATGTAACGCTTGTTTGCGCCCACGAGCTTTGCCAACGCTACTTCCTCATCATAGATAGAAATCCTCTAACCTTTGCCTATCACCATCTCAATCAGGCTGACAATTGGACTCTCTCGCAGATCATCCGTTCCCGCCTTGAAACTCAGCCCAAGCACGCCAATACGCTGCTGACCGGTACGGCGAATTTGGTCGAAGACGAGATCGATTTGGTTGCGGTTGCTCGGCAACAGTGCGCTAAGCATTGGCAGCTCCAAATCCAGTTGTTTCGCCCTGTAGAGAATGGCACGAACATCTTTCGGCAAACAGGAACCACCAAACGCGAATCCGGGTTTTAAATAGTAAGGAGAAATGTTGAGCTTCGTGTCCTTGCAGAAAATTTCCATCACCCGATGGCTGTCGATCCCCATGCCCTTACACAGATTCCCGATCTCGTTTGCGAAACAAACTTTAGCCGCGTGAAACGAATTGCACGCGTACTTGAGCATCTCGGCTTCGCGAATCGATGTGCGCTCGATGCTACTGTCCAGGCCAGCATATAAAGCGCTGACGCGCTCAGCGGCCTGTCCGTCATTCGCGCCGATGACGGTAAAGGGCGGCTTAAAGAAGTCCTGGATGGCGGTGGTTTCGCGCATGAACTCGGGGTTCATGGAAACACCAAACCCCTGCCCTGCTTTCTTGCCGGAGGCCTTCTCCAGAATAGGGACGATCACTTCCTCCACGGTGCCTGGCAGCACCGTGCTGCGCACGATGATAACGTGATAATTATCCGTGTTACGCAGTTTCCCCCCAATATCTTCAACGATCTTGATTACCTGGCCCAGACCGAAACTCCCATTGTCATTGCTCGGTGTCCCGACGCAAATCAGCGAAACGTCACCAAGCGTGTCAATGCCTTCGGCGGCACGGAGCCGACCCGACTTGATTTCGGCGGCTATCAGTTCGTCCAACCCAGGCTCGATAATCGGGCTGCGGCCTGAATTAATGAGGTCGACTTTCGCGGACTGCAAGTCGACTCCCGTCACCGAGTGACCCATGCGCGCAAAACATGCGGCGGTGACGCATCCCACATAGCCCATTCCACAGATGGTTACTTTCATAGCGTTCAAAACTCCCGTTTCGACTTATACGGGGACGTCCGAGGCGTGCTTAGCCCGTGAAGCCCACGAGGCAAGGTCACGCGGCAGCGGATGCCAAAATGCTCCGGCATAGTTTTTCTGCACGTATTCCAGAAAATTCATGTATAGCTCCACCTTGAATTCATCGGGCTGGACTTCGCCGCCAAAGCTCATGTAGTCCGGATGCGTATTCATCAGCGCCATCCCGCCGCGCTCGGCGATCCAATCCAGCTTCTGTTTCCAGATACGGTCCGTTCGCTCGCGAAGAACGACGAATAAGGTTGAGTCCTGAGGCAGCGTATATGGAAGTTCCATATAGCCAGCCATGGCCGGTCGAGAGTTGACGGTTGAGGGCCGAGAATTTCCCGACGTGGTGTGCCCGTTACCGTTGGGGGAAACCCGGAAGGGAAAAATAGTTTGAGCGCCGTCGGGTTGGGGCTCAAACGGATCGGTATCAAACGTCGAGCTGTCGTAAAGCATTTCGACATCGCTCAGCCACTCAAGATTCCGCAACATGAACCCTGACCGAAACCCCACAGCACCCCATTCCTTCATGTATCGATTGATGGCCTGAGCGTGCGACCGAAACCTTTTCCGAGACCAGTAAAGCTTCCCATCGTGGTGCAGATCGTGAACACCCACTTCAAAGCCATTGCTTCGCAACCAGATTCGAAGCTGGGCGGGTGTGTCGTATTCGCCTTCCGGGACGAAGTTGAATGAGGAGCGGAAGCCCGCCGCCTGCTCCATCCTGGCCAGCATTTGGCAGCGATCTACTCCGCGCTTGCCCTCAACATCGTGCGTGAGCACGAAGGAAAAGCGTTTGCCGTCGGGCCAACCCGGCCAATTTTCCGGAGACACGCCGGCCGCCGCGTTGATGGGCCAGACATCGCCATGAACTCTCCGCTGGCGCGAAGCCCATGCACGCCGCAAAAGCATTCGCACGGACTCCGGCAGAAACGGCTTGAGAGCGTAGTAAGTGGGTCGAAGAAACAACATTTAGACGAGGTAAGCCCACCGTTCAGAGCTCGCCACTAAGTCGTGCCGGAACATAATTACGGACCTTGTTCAGGACCAGTTGCGTGTCCACCCCCGTAGCTGCGACCAGCGAATACGCCTGCTTCAGTGCCTGCCGCGGAACTTTCTCTGATTCCGCGACCAAAAGCACCAGGTCCATCATCGCGCCCAGCCGAACGCTGACGCTTGTCGGCGAGACGCGCGGCATATCAAAAATAATGAAATCGTAGTCGCTGGCCTTGAACCTGGGCACGAGGCTGGAGAGCTGCTTTGCCAAAGCGCTTATTTTGCGCTCGTGACCATCGGCCTTAGCCACATACAAATTCTCCTGAACCATGGCGGAATCGCGCTTATCCCCCTCGAGCACGTCTCCGATTTCGCTCACATGTTTGCCCAGGAAGAAGGGGTGTGCGGCGCCCTTCGGCTGATGCATGTCCACCAGCAAAACTTTTCCTTCACCCGTTTCGGAGAGCGTCGCGGCCAACCCTGCCGCGAGCGTCGTCGCCCCTGCGTGCTCCGACGATCCGCAAACGCCCACAAGTTTCGGCTTGTGCTCTACCCCCTTGAAATGAAGCAGCATTCGATCGCGCAACGTCTCGAACGTCGGCCGCAGCGGATGGTCGGCAGCCGCCATTGCGGCCGGTCCGACTTTCCCGTTCGGCTCTTCACCGGAAGCAAGACGCATCCGCGCACTCGCCGCCCGCATCGCTCTGCCATTCACATATGGAATCGACATAAACAGCGGCAGGTGCAAACGGCGATCGATGTCATGCGACCGCCGCACCGATTGATCGACCAACATTTCGAGCAGGAAAGCGAGCACCAGGCCAAAACCAAAGCCGCCACCGAGCGCAGCCCCCAAAAGTTTCAGGAGCTTGGAGTCATCTTCCGTTGCCGGCGTGGGGCTTTGAACGACGCTGATATTATTTCGGGTCAACCCGAGGTCCTTGTCAAACCGGGAACGCTCCAAACCGGCAGTGAAATAACGATAGTTTGTCTCTTCAAGATCGCGCTTGCGCTGATGCTGTTGGATTCGCCCTTCTATCGCGTCGAGCTTGCTCACTTCCAGGCGAATGCTTTCCAATTGTGCTCTGAGCGTCTGTGCCTTGGCCTCCAGCGCGGCGACACGTGTCTCGTTGCTTGCGAGCGGGATGCCCGAAGGCGCTGTGGCCGCGCCCGTAAGGATCGTCGGGAGTTTAAGCAATCCAGGATATTGCGCCTCCCAGGCATTTCGCTGTTGCTCCACCTCGGCAACCCGCTCCCGTGCCCGTTTCACCAGCGGGTTTTCATCGCTGAACTGCGATCGCAACTGGAATTCCCGCTCGCGTTCCGCCATTGCCCGAAGCATCGTCGCCTGATACTGCGCTATAACGTCAGTCGGGATCTCCACCCAGGCCGCCTGAGCCCCATTTGTCGAAGCAACAGTATTCGTGTTAACTGGCAAAGCAGCCCTTGTCTCCGCCAAAGCTGCTTCAGTGTTGAACAGTTCGCGCCGAAGAGCCGACATCTCGCCTACCATCGCGATCTTTGTCTCATCAAGGGAAATAACCCCCGCCTCGGCTTTCAGTTTTCTGAGTTCCTCGTCCGTGGTGTTTAACAGCGACCTGAGCTGGTCGGCGTGCTGCGAGAGCAAGACGTCCAACGAGCCAAGACCCCGATGGATCTCGGCATGTCGCGTGAGATACCCGTCGATCAAGCGGTCCAACACGGGCTTGACGAGAGCCGGATTGGAATGCCTGAAGGTTATCTTGATAATATCGCTTCGCAGTGGGACTTCCACCTTTAATCTTTGAGCGATAGCCGCTCCCGCCAGAAACTTGTTAGCCTCTCCGCCGACATTACCGAGAATTTTTGAAGAACCAACCGCTTCGGCCACCTCCCCCAGCAAATCGAGACTTGTCAGGATCTGAATTTCCGAGTTGATAATCGTGATTCCTTCAGAATCAGGAGATCGAACCTGACTGCTGTCACCCGGCATAAGAGGCTTGTCCTCTACAATATAGCGGACGAGGAGTTTGCTGTCGGAGCGATAGACCGGTTTGTGTAGTTTATACAGAACTCCCGCGGCGGCAATACCCAGCAGGGTGAACAATATAATGATCTTCTTACGCCGAAAGAGAACGAAATAAATATCATTCAGGTTCAGCCCGCCTGGGGGAGTCTCATGAGGAGAGTCGACGCTGCTATTCAGTTCGGGCATACGCGTGCAGGTTTGAAAGTATGAGTGGTGCGTGCGCTCAAAAATTGATTGCCTTTTCGGGCACGTAAACGGTGTCGAACGGTTTCAAATAGAACAGGGACGAGTCCCTGCCTTCAAGGGCGTGCTTCAGATTGACGCGGCGGCTCACGCGCTGGCCATTTTCAACCCTAAGGACGGTGACGCCGGAAAGCTTGGCGCGGCTGTTATCCACCCCGCCTGCCTCCATCACTGCGTCCAACACAGTCAGGGGCCGCTCCAGCGGAATTCTGCCGGGGCGCAGCACCGCGCCCGTGACGTAGACCGCGGCAGCATTAGAGATCACGCTCACCGTGATCGGCTCCATCCCGCGAAGATGCGCCTGGTAAAGCTTTTCCAGCGACTGCGCGAATTCAAGCGGCGTTTTGCCCGCCGCCTGGACATTGTTGACAAATTGCAACGAGACGTTGCCATCCATCTGGATACGCTGCGCCGTATTGAGATTCGTCGACGTGGCGAACATGATCTGGATGATGTCCCCTTCGCGCAAGACCCCTGGCATGGAGGGGATACTCGCTTCGAGCGCGTTCAAACTGGAACCGGTGGGGGGCGAAGGCGCCTGGCAGCCAGGAATTACAAACGCAAGCGCCACGAGCGCCAGGGCAGCAACGATACGCGAGGGGCCAACATTTCTTCGGCTCATGACAGCTACTATATTCATAATGCATTCCTGCTAAAGCTATAAGTTACGCGACACAAAGCTCCACCGTTGCCTGCCATCGCTTTAACGAATCGGTAAGAGCCTCGGTAACAGGTCGCATACGAACACCGGCGCCGAGAAGCTTGTCAACTTCCAGAATGCAGTTGGACCGAATAGCCCTTGTCCCTGAATCGTAAAACTCCGCATCATCGGAAAAGAAGGCAAACTCACGCTCGAGTCCGAGCACTCGCTGGATCTCTTGAACAACTTCCCGGGTGCTGATGTAACCTGGATTGGTGAGGTTGTAAATGCCGAAGGGAGCACGCCGTTCCCACAGTTCCAGGCAGGCGCGCACGAAATCGCCACGATGCGAGAGCGAGTTGATACTTTCGTAAAGTTTGACGTACCGTTGCAGTTTCGTCAGGTAATTGCGCGCGTTGTCGCGTTCATCAAACGGCATGCGAAGACGCCAGATATAACAGCCGTTGACTTTGCTGAGAGCCTCCTCCGCAAGCGCCTTGCTGCCGCTATAAAAACTGCAGGGCGGGCGCTTAAAGCTGAAGTTGGGCACGTCGGCTTCATCGAAACCCCGAATGTTTTCGGGATGCTCCCGGCGTAGCTTTCGAAATCCACTGCTGCCCAGATCCGTCTCGATCTCCCATTGACCATCTCGCAAAACTTTGGCGCCATTGTAAATGCAACCCGAGGAAACGTGTGCCCAGGGTGTCCCCGTTATCTCACACGCGTGCGCAATGGTGACAGGCAGCAGAACATTGCCCTGAAACGTTTCGGATCGGGCGACTTCGCACGCGTCCACATTTGGTCTGCCCGCAAACCCGGCGGCGTTAATGAGAAATGCCGGCTTGTTCTCCCGCAAAAATTCGAGCAGGACAGGAAATCGCTCGTAATCGACCTGCGCGCGCGACACCGACAGAAACGGACATCTGCGTTGCTCCAACGCTTCAGCGAAAGCCGAACCGATGTACCCCGAGGCGCCAAGCAGTGCAATCATCTTGCTGATCAGAAACGGTAAGTCACCCCGATCGTAGCGCGGTTCTCCCGATAACTGCGCTCTTCGAGGTCCGAATCTTTAAGGGTGAACGCGTAGCGGCCAAAGAACGAAAAGTGACGCGACACGTGATAGATTGGCCCAATGCTGATACCGAACCTGCGGTATTGCTCCGTTTCCGCATCTCCAACCTCCTCGGCCGCTTCCCCAAAAATTAGCGACCCCAGAATCAGAGAGCGCGTCATTCTCCATTCGATGTCCAGCTCCAGCCGCGTGGTTTCGATATAATCGCTCTCAAGACTGATTCCAGGTTCTATGTTGTGCGTCGCCGAAAAACCATACCTAATGTGATCGGTGAGCCGATGGTCGATATCCACGCCTGCGTAGTACGACGTCAAATCCTCCTCCTCCGAAAACCCATTCGTCCCGGAGAACACAGTATAAGCAACGCCGCCTCGCAACGCAATTACCAGCGCATCCGCCGCGGTCCAGGTGAGATAGGGTCCCGCGCTCACGGTGTAGTAATCGCGCTGAACCTCTGCCTCATAGTCGGCCAAATTGCCCGTCGCTTCGATGCCCAGTACCACGGGATTCTCAAAGTTGTAACCAACTCGCCCGAAAAACTGCTCCTCGGCCCGTTCCAAAAAACTGAAATCCTCCGTCCCACGCCCGGAATCCCCAATCATAAAAACATTCAAGTGGGAGTAGCCAGCCTGGTAGACCCATCTGTCAAAGTTCCAGACGGATCGCAAACCAACCACATTTTCCAACTCTGGAAAACTCCCTACACCGCTCAACGCGCCTCGCTCTGCTACCTCCTGGGAATAATGGAAACGGTCAAAGAAAGTCACTACAGCGTTCCCTACGCGGACGTCCAGAGCGAGTTCAGAACCGGGAATGAAAAACGTGTCTTCAACCGAGTTGTCGATGTAATCCTCGTAGCCAACCCCCGTTCGAAAATCCAAACGCGCCCGCGGCGAAATTTGAACCCGAACTCCCAACGTCAACAGCGGCCGCTGTATCAGGTCCTTGGAACGGTCCGTCTCCACAAAAGTGGAGTTGTCCGTCGCCTCAAGCGAGTAACTCAAGCCGATATCGAAAGTCGCCGCTCCCCAACGCAGGACGTTTGTCGACGGACCAACCACCGGCTCGTTCCGCAAGCGCGCCGCAGCATCTGATTCGAGAGCACTCCGCAAGGCATCCTGGGCAATAGTTTTGTGGCTCCCGATCATCGCAACGGCGCATCCACACGCAAGAGCTCGGGCAAAATAGTGCCAGCTATGCATCGCTGTAAATCAGGCCAGCCGCCGGTAGAGCATCGCCCCAGCCCAGCGGCAGATCGGTCCTGGCAACACATTAAAGACACGCGTGTGCCATCCGGACGCGCGGTCGCAATCTTTCGCGAAGCGATCGCTTCGAAAATCGAACTTGAAATAATCAATACGCGATTCAGCGCTCCCCCACCCCAGCTTGAACCGGCGCAGCCCTTCGTTCCCCACCGATGTGCGACCGAAATCCAACTCGCCAGCTCCACTTTCTGCAAACGCGCGAATCGCCTTCCAAAAAACCAGGTTGTTCGCTCGCAAATGCTGAAAGCGATCATCCGACGCCCCAAACTTGTAAATCGCCCGGTCTCCGAAATGAAAAAACATCGCCGCTGCGATAACACGATCTGCCACTCGCGCCAGCACCACGAACCCCCGCCCTGCCTCAAGCACGTGGCGCTGGATGTTGGCAAAAAATGTGAACGGTTGCGGCGGCACCCCGTGCTTCCGCCGCGTTCTCTCGTGCAACCCGTAAAACGCCCGCACAGCCTCGATCGTATTACTCATCTCGACGGTGACGCCGCCCCTTTCGGCCTTTCGGATGGCGCGCTGCACCGAACTGTCGAACCGTCGCAGAATCTTGTCAACAGATCCCAACTCCAACCGGTGCGTATAAAATGATAACGCGGCAGTGGCCTCAGCGACCGGAGTGCCGCGGAATTCTGCGTAATTCCATGCCCGGCGCCTTCCGCTCTCCATGAC
>Ga0105340_1000258_pt1 | contig 26375 bp, 27 predicted proteins | sample EasRivMeERMLT700_FD_89676 | JGI IMG/M metagenome (GOLD analysis project Ga0105340, IMG submission 89676) | Soil microbial communities from meander-bound floodplain in the East River, Colorado, USA - East River MetaG ERMLT700 | ecosystem: Environmental > Terrestrial > Soil > Floodplain | place...
TCCAATCACCAATGTCTATTACCATTGTAGAAAAGATAGCAGATTCTATCGTAGTGTTATGGGCTGCTACTTCTTCCTTAGTGATTGGGCACCTAGTGTAATCATAGGTTAGTGCCATATCTCCTACTAGTTACTTTCGACTGAGATTACATTCTCTAGATTGGAATGAGTCCAATGTCTGTAACGCTCAGTGGAGTAAGGTTTGTGTTTACCCCAAACTATCTGCTTTAGATATATGGTTTGGGATTCGCGGTCAGCCACTACCTCACATACATTATCGTAACGCTTTACGATATCTGGCTGTGAGCTTTGCCTAATATAAAGAGTCAATAATCCTCCTCAATAGGCTCATCCACATCCGCCTGAGTATAGTAATTCAGGATGACTGGATTATACTTAGCCATTGTTTTCTTGTGGCAATCTTCACAGGTTCTGGTAAGGAATATTCCCCTACCATCATACTGTGCTTCACTATGCTTACCCGAACCACAGTGACATTCGTTCTTCAGATTCATATTATTCTCCAAGTTAATCCTATAAGGCTATGGCTCATCACCATCATTTAATCGGACTTGCTGCCCGAAACCTTACAGGATTAAGAAACAGAATAGCTCCCAGTCTTTCATATTGATTGGGACTGTATTGGGAGACTGGGAAACCAATACAATCTACGTGAGTTTTCTAGTAACACAGTCTCACAACTGCGATATCTTTCTTTATTATCCTCGCGGTTACGAAAGATATGTAATGTCCCGCGATTAGCTCCTATTGCAAGTCCTTATCCTACTGTCCTTGCAATAGCTCCCAAGATTAGGCATCTTAGGTCGGCCATACTTGTATTAAGCAACCGCACTTAATACAACGCACTAGACTTAAATGCTATTTATAGTGGTCTAGTCCACTTCTTCTATCCGCTCTTACTATTGCATCCAACTGATAAGCCTACCAGTTTCAACGTCCTTAACTGCTAGGTTCTCAAACTTCCAACCCATCTTCATTAGTTCCCTAATGGTTCTACGGGTTGCAGAGTAAGTAGGGATGACTGTCGATAGTTCCTTATAGTTACAGTCATCATACGTTCCGACAACTATAAGGTTGCGTTTGCCGTTCAACCTATACATTGCACTCCTTACATTCGGCTAAGCCAATAAAGATATGACTCAGCATATTTCTTAACGTCAGCCTCTGGAGTATACCAAAGACTAAGGTAATCCAAGAACAGTAAAGCTCTATAGTGAGCCTCATTCTTGCAATCCATAGGCCGCGGTCTAACTCTGTATAGCATCCTTTAAGCTCCTTTAATAGCCTAATCAAAGTATATTAGACATTGCCCGGTAAAGTATGGTGCAAGTCTGGTAGAAGTCTGGGTAGAGTATGGTCGAAGTATGGGCAAAGTCTGGGTCTTGACATTGGCGATTGGCCCTGTGTTTATCGAGGTTTTTCGCTACCCCCCTGCCTATCTTATACTTTTTGATAGGCATATGTCAAGTGTCCACTTTTGAGGACATCCAAGGGTTTGGATTTTAGTATATATATTATTGAATATATATATACAAAATATTGACACCCCAAGAACCACCCCCCACCTGTCATAAATCTGACATGTCATAAACCCGCCATATCATAGGGTATGAAATGACGGTATAGGGGGAGGGGTAAGCGAAAAGGCCCGTAAACATTGAGGTTTTCTGCAAAGTCAAGACCCAGTATCGCACCATACTATGTCCATACTTAGGACATACTTTGTGCATACTTTGTGCATACTTATCCCGGTGTTTCCTAATCTACTTTGATTAAGCCACTAAAGCAATTGATATTCTCTTTTAGATAATCTGGGATTCTTATTCCCGTATCCACTATAGAACCCCAAAAGATTCGTGGCGGGTAGTAGTTATAACTTATAGCCTCTCAATTACTTTGCTACTAGTCGTTTCATTGAGTTAGGCTTTACAGTTATCGCTTCATTGTCACACTCCTTTGATTGTCTAAAGGAGAATATCAATTTGTTTGTTAGCTCAATACGTGGGCTAGTCGGGTTTACTTACTGTTAGAACTTGGTGCGCTCATACATCTGAGCCATGCGATTGCAATGGTCAGCTTTGTTACCAATTGAACGACGCAGAGACTTCCTAATCTCAATGATTGGTTCAATGTCATCCAATTTGAGACCATTAGGAAGGGTGACGTTACTGACTTCATTCAATGCAAGCAATGCATTGTGAAGGGTAAGTGCAACCATATCGTAAGTGATTGCCTTAGGGTCAGTAAAGGTTGACGGATTGATATGCTCAACCGTTTCGACTTCTTCGTAAGCTTCGTATGCCATTTGATTAACCTCTCAAATGACTAGCCCACCTATAGAGCCAACAAACAACCTCACGAAGTATGGCAAGGCTCTATTAAACTTATGAGTCCCGGTTAACTACTGTGCGGGGGTAACGGGGATTTCAGGAGCATCCACATTGGGACTCTCCTGATTAGTAACGTCCGTCTCATCCTTAACCAGAGACGGTTCCAAGTGCTTAACAAATGTGGTTTTCCACAATCCAGCACTCTTAAGTCTGGTAATTGCAACCTCACGGGAAGAATGCAAATCTTCCAATGACGGTTCCGGCATACCTGACTTAGTCATGAAAGCAATTGTCTGCTTCCAGATATTCGCCAGATTCTCAGCATCTTGCAAGTCTTGTGAAAGACCATGCTCGATAATGTAATCCAGCAACATGCCAGCCTTGGAATTGGCTTGCATATTAGCACTCTTGAGCATCATATCGAAGCCACGAAAGTGAGCCTCTGATGCATCAATCTTGCCACTAAACCGTGAAGTGATATCGAAACACTTACGGTCAGTTAACCCACGAAGGTGGCTGTAATCCCAATCGGTCGGGACGCCATTTTCATCCATTTTGATAGGTTTGCCAAAAGTCTGGACTGCAACAAATCCCTTTGCACCTTTACCGCGACGCGGCACCATGCAATCATAAACGGGATATTCTTCAGTCTCGACTACCGGCGTATCAATGACTGTCTGATTCTGTTCGCTCATTTTGTCCTACTCTCTTGTAAAGAATGGGACTCATAAGCTTGACAGAACCTTGCCATACCTCAGACTAGATACCCTGTCCCTAATACGTCCGGCTGGATTGATTGTTAGTAAGGATTGTCCGTGATTACCAGATAGGTGTAATCAGGAAGTGCGATGCCAGAACGGATAATCCAGTGTTTAGCTGTAATGTCCGCCCATTGCAGGAGGTATTTCCAATCACGCGAACCGGCAACCTCTATTAGGCTGCCGTTATTCTCTCTCCGCCAAATCTCTATTACATCAGTCGGCTTCATTTGGTTGTCCAAATCTGCCGGACCTATTAGAGACAGGGTATCTAACCTTTGCTAGCACGGTAGATGCTACTCTACTCACGCTAGGAGGTTTTTACGTATTCATTATCTCGGATTACTTCCGCTAGACTTTCGCGGGTGACTCATTACCGGGCGTCTGAGACGCCAAGCAATAGCCCGCTATCCCTAGGGATAACCGGAGACGCCGACAAAGTTTGTCCGCTTACTACGCTTGGACTAGTCGCCTACTGGATTTTTTGTACCTCGCCTTAGGCGGTCAGAATCTACCCGAACTAGGATGGACGTATCTATCCCGTAAGGTCTTGAATGACTCCGCACGTAAGTAACGTGTAGGACGCGACGCCGGGTCTTTTGTCCCGGCTTCGGGGTGGCTGTTAACCGATTCACCCTAGGTCTTGGCTTCGCCTTGGTTAGACTTCCCACGACCAAGAGAATTATAGCACGCGGGCTGGACAATACAAACCGAAGCCCCCCCTACTATACCCCAGTACAGTATGGTTCCATTCGGCCCGAAAACGGGAAACGTAGATACCGATTGTTACTTCTCTAAATACAAAATTAAAAATAAAAATTTCAAAAATAAAAGATACATGGGTCCCATAAAACAAGGAGGTGTTGAGATATTTATATACAAACAAAATTGGAGAATGTCCCTAAGATGTCCAATAGGACGTGAAAATCACAGGGAGAAACCTATTGACATATTGAGCATGATATGGTATGGTTCGTAAGTGCGGGAAGGGTGTAGATAATGTATATCACTAAAGAACAATTAGATGCTCGTCTACATAAGACAGAAGTATCTATTGTTACTAAAACAAAAAAGGAACGATCTGATATTGGAGTTGAAAGATTAACTCATGAGGACAGAGTTATTCTAGGAACGATGGCTGAATTAATGTCATGTGAAGATGTGGCAGAAATGGCCGGAGTATCCAAGCAGACAGTTTCTACAGCCAGCCGCGGAGTGACTACTCTTAATCTTGGAGTTGATACCAAATTAAGAGATGATATTGAACAGAACAAACAGGGCCTTCAGAAAGATGAAAAGGCTCGAATGGATCAGATTAAAGATTCCCTGCTGACTAATCTTGCAGCAGCTATTGGTCACGTTGGCATTAACTTAGCAGGAACAGACGCTACTGAAGCCTCTAAGATTGCCACTGACATGTCTAAGATTCTCAGTCAAGTTACTGGATCACAAGATGGCGGCGGTAAGAACAGAACCGCTATCATTATCAACGTGCCACAAATGAAAAAAGAAGAGTCCTACCAAACGATTAACGTATAGTAAGAGCGGATAACACGTACAAAAACAAGGGTGATTAATGTCAAAGTCAGTTTCGCTTCTAATCGCTCTAGCAATTTCAGTCTCAGGATGTGCATTCTCTAGCTGCACCAAAGTCTACGTTCCTTCTGCTCCAAGTAATACAGACAATCAGAATCAAGGTACTGTAAAGATTCTTCACGATACAATCGAGTTTAGAGTAATTGGTAATGCAACTGGCGCTAAGGTTCGTTACTCTAATACCTTAGATGGCCTGTTACAAATCAACACTACTCTACCCTTCCAGATTGCTATTGATTCTATTAAGGACTCAATCTTCCTATCATTAGAAGCTACACCAACCGGGTTCTCAGGAGCTACCTTTAGTCCATTCATGACTGTGCAAATCTTTGTGAATGGGAATCTCTTTAGAGAAGCTTCTTCCAGTTCCATCTTCCTCGATACCATTTCAGTTTCTGGAACGTATCGTAGGTAATTATGATTATTGGTGACTGGGAAGTTACACTCGTTAAGGATATTGAAATCCCTAATAAACCTGGGGATGATGAAGCAGGCCACCAAAGGCAAATCATTGCTAGGTTCAAGTATATCCCCGGAAGATTTGTTATGGATAGAGAGATTACTTATATTGAGTACTACAACGAGGAGCGCTTCCTGGCTAACCTGACTGAGCACACCGTTCAGTTAAAACAATTCGTTGACTCTCAAGGAGCTTAGAACAATGGCTTACGAACAAAAGGAAGTTGTCAAGGAACCTGTCAAGGCTGAACCTGTTAAGGCTGATAAAGCCCATGCAGTTGGAACAGCTAAGACTCCCCGCGAAGCATTAGAACAGGAAAGGATTCTTCGTCCAATCGTAGGAGTAGCTGCCCATCTTCCTACTGATTTCGACACTCCTTTTCCTGTAGCAGTTCCTCACGTTCCTTCTGATGAAGAAAAGTTAAAGGCTGCTGCTAAGGCAGAAGTTCTTAAGAAGATTGGTGAGATTCTCAAGGCTCACAACAACAACGAATCAGATATTCCTGCTGCTAACGAATACTGGTCCCTGCTGGCTAAGTATCGAGGTATGTAATGTTAGTTAAACTGGTTGGTGAGACAACTGTAATTTCCCATCGAGCAGTTAATACTGACTTTGCTACTGCTTCAGTAGGACAGGATGTTGGTATTGGTCAGGAAGCTGAAGAATCAGGAGATAGAGTTTGGGTTCTTGATTCTATTCAGTACTCCTTCCGGCCACAAGAGGGTGCTACTGCTTTAGCTAAACCAATCAAGTCTGAGTTAACAGTAATGGTTGGTGATAAAGTAAAGTGGAATGCTGACATTCCTGATCCTACTGGCGTTCTTAACCTTTACATTCCCTCGCAGGCAGACAAGACTATCTCTGTCTTACTAAAAGGGACTGATGGTTGGGTTGGTAAGTTAAACGTCCAGTGGCATTTAGAACCAGTCTAAGAACATGCAATTAACACAAGTCCAGAGTGTTGTTGAGAAGGAGTTTTCTCCTACTAAGAAGCAAAGTGACTTCTTAGCAATACCCTGGACTGTTAAGGAAGCATTATACGGTGGAGCGGCTGGAGCAGGTAAGACAGAAGTTGCAGTATGGATGCCACTTATTTATCAGTTCCATGAGCATCCTCTTTACAAAGGTATCATCTTAAGGCGTAACCTTAAGCAACTCGAAACTGAGTTGATAAGTCGAAGTAAAGAAATCTATCCAAGTCTAGGTGGAGTGTTCAATGAAACAAAAAAGAAGTGGACGTTTCCAAGCGGAGCAGTTCAATACTTTGGTGGAGCGGACAAAGAGGACGACATTAGAAAGTTCGACTCCGACCAATACAATCTTATCTCATACGACGAGGCAACCCACTTTACAGAGTTCCAATATTCATACCTTGTTATGTCCAGGTTGCGTAGTAGATGCGCTGACTTACCTGCAATCGCAAGGAGTGGAACTAACCCAGGAAACGTTGGTCACTCTTATTTCAAGAACAGATTCGTTAAACCACATAAGGATGGGTACAAGTTATTAGTAGATAGTAAGACTGGCCTAAAGAGAATGTTCATACCGGCCAGGATTCAGGATAATCCAACTCTCTTAGCAAATAATCCTGAATACATCCAGCAATTAATGTCCCTGAGTGAAGCTGAGAAGAAAGCCAAGCTCTACGGTGACTGGGATACTTACGAAGGACAAGTGTTCAAAGAGTTTAGATTAGAAGCACTAAGTGATGAACCAGACAACGCAAGACATGTTATTGATCCGTTTTCTATACCATCTTGGTGGCCTAGGTTCATCGGTATTGATTGGGGATACGCTGCATATACTGTCATCTACTGGTCAGCTTTATCTCCCACTGGACGGTTATTCGTATACCGTGAATACGCTTTCAAAGAGAAGAAGGTTGTCGATTATCTTACAGACCTTATTAACTTAACTACACCAGAGGAAAGAGAATCATTACTTAAGGTTCTAATCTGTCACTCAGCAGACCAGAATAGAGGAGAACCAAGCACCATATACGAGCAGTTAACTAAGGCTCTAAGAAAAGCAGAGTTCAAATGTCAGATTAACCTGGGAGAAAAGAACAGGTTAAATGGCAAGCTAAACTTACACGAGTTCTTAAGGTGGTCCCCAAAAGAGAATCCAGCTAAGATATACGGTGGGGACTTCGACAAAGAGTACGCCGATAAGATTTACAGACTATACGGTAAGCAGTCATATATAGAATACGTTAAGATGTTTGAAACGGAGAAGGAAGAAACTAATCTCCCCAAGCTCCAGATATTTAATACTTGTCCTCTATTAGTAGAAACTATCCCAGCTTGTGTATATGAAGAAACACCAGAGGATGGTAAGAAGAAAGAGGATGTTAAAGAGTTCGATGGTGACGATCCTTATGATTGTATTAGGATTCTATTAGGCGGAGTAAAGGAACATCAAGTAACACATGCTAAGGAAATGGAACATAATGAAAAGTCTCAAGCTGCTATTACAGAACTGGCTAACGGCAACCAGACATCTTTTTACAGGAAAATGGAACACCTCGAAAGTAAACGAGACAAAGAACAAAACTCAACAACTTTCCGTCGTAGAGGCTTTAGAAGGTACCATTAGAAGTAAAGATGAGTTCATTGTATATTTACAAGATGAGATTAATAGGCTCCATGCACTTAGTAAGCAGGATGCACCCGAGCGTATTAGAAACGAAGTAGAGTTCAAATCTAATCGTGGGTATAAGTCAATTCATACTCGCATGAGAGAACGAGTTGCTATCAACCAGGCTAAGCATAAACCTTATCCTGTTACTCAGGAAGAACAAGACTACGAGAAAGTTGAAGTAGAATGATCCCTATTTCTGGAACAGTCAACAAACCATCTAATCCTGATACTGTAGTGCCAGGCGCTTCGCCAATTGAGCAGACAGATATGCAGGTACTAGATGATGCTTTGTCTACTGATAAGCCCAAGCAAGCTACTGCTGTTCCTGAGGAATGGAAAACGCTACTTTCTACTCTATTATCTTTATGTGAACGAGAAGATGAAGCTGTCCACTATGCCTGGGTTAGAAAAGCAAAGAGATTAGAACTCTATTTCAACAACATCGTAACCTTATTCTGGGATAATCTCACTAACGATTGGGCTATTCCTGATTGGGATGACAAAGAAGCTGAGGGTATTCCTCCACGTATTATTAATATTTATCGTCCTCATGGAGAGAGTATCATCGCCGCACTTACCGTAGGGGTTCCTAGTGTTCTATTCTTTCCTGCTGATGCAGATAATGCAGATGATATTGATAAGGCTGAGAACTTCAGTTCCCTAGCTAAGCTCGTTCAGAAGCATAACAAATCCAAACTTCTCTATATTAAGATTCTTTCTATCTTCTTCAATCAAGGAACACCTTTTGTCTATACCTATTCTAAGACTGATAAGAAGTTCGGATACTATCAGACAGAAGAAACTTCTTTACAGGAACAGACTTCATACGACCACACTTGTCCTATTTGTGGTTATGACTTTGGGGAACTGGAATCTCAGGATTCTATCCCTACTCAATGTATCTCCTGCCAGCAGCAGATTAACACAGAAGTAACTCCGCAAACTATCCAAGTCTCTGTTCCTATTCAAGTTAACAAGGAAAAAGCCAGGGTCGTAATTGATCCCTTTGGAGTCTTAAATGTTAAGGTTCCTTACTCAGCTAGAACCCAAGAGCATTGCGGTTTTCTTATCCTTAAGTTTGATCAGTCTATTGCTTCCCTGCGCAGTATCTTCTGTATACCTGGACCAGCCGGAGAAGAACCTTTAATTGAAAAGATTGAGTCATCTACTGCTGATACTTCTACTGATTCTTCTGTTAGATATCCTTCTGTCTACCTTAATAACCAGCCACAAAATACTGCCGTAGTTAGATGTGTCTGGTATAGACCCTGGCAGTTTGAATTGTTAGTAGGCGGAAGGGATCCTAATCTCAGAGAAGAAGTAGATGCTATTCAGAAGAAATACCCGGCTGGATGTTATGTAATCTATATCAATAATGAACCCGTTGAAATTAACGGGGAAGATATGGATGATCATTGGTCTATGGGATTAGACCCACGTAGTGCCTCTATTCATGGAGAGCCACTGGGAACTAACCTAGCAATGATTCAAGACATTAATGCGGAGATTGACGAACTTGAATTGCAGACAATGGAGCATGGTATCTCTGAGCTGTTTATTGCTTCAGATGCTATTGACTTCAATAAGTATGCAAATAACCAAGCGAAGCCAGGTAATATCACTCAAGCCTTCAAGGAACCCGGCAAGAATATCGGGGACAATTTCTTCGAGACTAGAACAGCGCAGCTTAGTCCTGAAGTTATGGGACTTACTGCTAAGTATAAGAATCTTGCTGAGTTTGTTACTGGAGATTTCCCGACTGTATATGGTGGAAGTGTTCCAGGCACCTCAACTGCGACCGAATACACAAAGTCGCAGAACCAGGCTTTACAAAGGCTTGGTACTATTTCTGCTATTGCTGCTAATCTTTGGGCAGAGATAATTGGTAAAGCCACCAAGGAATATGCTGACGTTCTACAGTATGATGAGAAGTTAACTGAGAAGGGAGCAGGTGGTTATCAGTCAACTACTATTGACCACATGTCTCTCAAGTTAGGAGAGGTTGGTTCCTGTGAACCTGAGTTCTCTGAACTCTTACCAATCTCCTCCGGCCAGATTAAAGATACATTAATGCAGCTTGTCCAGTCGAAGGATGAGATGTTAATGGCTGTTCTTGCCCACCCGCAAAATAACGAGTTGGTAAAGAGAGCCTTAGCAATTCCTGAACTCTACATCCCAGGCATTAATGATCGAACCAAACAGTATCGAGAGATTTCTCTACTGTTACAACAGCAACCACAACCTTCACAAAACTCTCCATTAGGGTTTGAATCTTCTATTGCACCCGAGGAGTTTGATGACCATGCAGTAGAAAAGGAAGTATTAAAAGTTTGGCTCAATAGCTCCAAGGGCCAGAAGGCTAAGACTGAGAACCCAGCAGGGTATCAGAATGTTGTGTTACATTGGAAAGCCCATCAGATGATGGAGCAAATGTCTACTGAAGTTCCCAATGAAACACCGGCAGGTATACCTCCAGACACTCTCTCAACAGGTAAAGGTGGCTAATGTTTAAGTTGCTTTATTCTCCAGAAGATGGATTAGGTATTGGTTCGACTCCTCCTGATTCGTCTAATGAACCTACTGACCGTGATATTCTAAACGGAGACGATGATGCCATTCCCGCGAAGATTCAGCAAAAAGGAAGAGGAAACGGAAAGCTACAACTTCCCCCTGAAGAAGAAGTCGAAGAAGAAGGGGATGAAGAAACCACTGAAGAAGATGAAGATGAAGAAGAAGGCGTTTCCGATGATGAAGAATCTGATGGGTCTGGGGATGACGGACTAGAAGAAGATGATGAAGATGAGGAATCAGATGACTCGGAAGATGATGAGTCATTAGATGCTGACTTAACTAAGGCTGTTAAGAAGGCTGCTCCCCAACTGTTCAAGAAGGTTCCCGGATTACGTGAAGCATTAGAACGGGATAAACAGTTCAGTGAAGTGTTTCCTACTATTGAAGAAGCAAAAACTGCTGCCAGGAATACTAATTACTTAGCAGCAATGTATAGTGATATTGCATCAGGTGATGTAGAGAAAACCGGCAACTTCCTCAAGGCTATTAAGAACACCAATGAGGAAGCTTTTGAAGATTTCTCTCATACACTATTAGATTCTATTGGCAAGATTAATCCACAGCTTTACGGTGAAGTTTTACTTAAGCCGATGAAGCGTGCTATTATGTCTATGTATTCTGATGCTGTCAGAACTGGTAACAAGAATCTGGCGGCAGTTGCTATTCATGCACATAACTATTGGTTTGATACCCAAGATGTTAATGCTCCTTTAGAAGAACGAAAGCCTTCTAAGGCTAAGACTAAGGAGCAGGAAGATTGGGAGAAAGAGAAGGAGCAGTACGAGGGTACTAAAGCTCAAGAGTTCCGGGGCGGTGTTACTGAAGTAGTTAACCACTCCATGAAACTGTCCATTACCAAGGAACTCGATGGAATTAGACTCGATGATTACCAGAAGCGGAACATCATTCGAGATATCTTTTTAGGAGTTGATGAAGTATTAGCTTCCGATCGACGCTATTTAGGTGGGATTAATAGCTTATTCGATCAGGCCAAATCTTCTAAATACTCCTCGGATTGGAAAACAAGGATTGTTAAGGCTTACCTACAACGTGCAAGACAAGCCTTACCAGCAATTCGCAACAAAGTCTTACGTGAAGCTGGAATTAAAGTCAACCCACAGTCAAAGTCTGAGTCACGCAGATTAGTTCCTGCTGGTCTGGGTGGCAACAAAAGTGAAGAAAAAATTGATTTTAGCAGGGTAGATCGTTCTAAAACCACAGATATGGACATCCTAAATGGGCGTCCTAAGTACATCAAATAGGGGATACGACAATGGCTGTTGGTGGGACTCAATTACTTTCCGTTGAAATGGAGAAGGTTCGTAAGAAGCTCTCCATGCTTTACGAGTTGGAATCAGCGAAGTTCTTCTCGACCGTAGAAAAGAAGGATACGGAAGTTATCTCTGAACGAGATATGCGTATTCCTCTGGCTATTGGTCCGGGTGGATACTTCGGTTACTACAATCCCGATGGCGGAGATTTAGGGATTGGTGACGGCCAGACTTACGACAAGGCTGTTATCAATACCGTGAACTTCAAGCACGCCATTCAGTGGAACACTAAAGCTCAGTGGGGAACTGATGACTCCCGCAAGTCAGTCATCAATCTCTTTAAGGAGCTTATGGCTAAGGCAATGCCTGAGTTCCGTCGTCAGACAGAAGCTCAGTGCATGACTAATGGTACTGGTGTTATCGGTACTATTACTTCCTTTGCCACCACCACGTTAACCAATGACACCCTGACCTTCACGACTGATGGTTATGGTGTTAAGTTAATGCGTAAGGGTCAGCGGATTACCGTTTACGATTCTGCATTAGCAGCACCTCGTAACGCTACTCCTGCCAAGATCATTGCGTATGACTTGGTTAACAAGAAGATCGTTCTCGATGCAACAGTTGCTGGCTTAACTGCTGGTGACGTTGTTGTTCCTGAAGGTTTAGCTGGTGCTACTCCTGTTGGATTATTTGGTGTTCCATATCACGTGCAGAATAGCACTGTTGGTTCATGGCTTGGTTTGCCTCGTGCTACCACGCCAGAAGTTCAGGCCAATCGTGTTAATGCTGCTAGTGCCGCTCTTGCTCCTGCGTTTGCCCGTCGTGCTATTAATGCGATTGGCGATCGATTGGGAATGGATAACAAGACTCCGCTTACTGCTTGGATGCATCCTTGTCAGGTGCAGGCTTATGAAGCATTAGGCCAGCTTGTTTCCGTTATCAATAAGGAAGCAAGCGAACAGGGTCTTAACTTGTTCTTCAGCGAAAACATGCGTTTAGCTGGGGCACCTATTAAGCCCAACTTCGTCTGGAATAAGACTCGTATCGATTTCCTGACGAACGATCATTGGGGTCGCGCTGAATTGACTCCTATTGATTACTACACTGTTGAAGGCCGTAAGATTTTCGAGATGCGCGGACCTTCAGGTGGAGTGGCAACGAGCCAGATTTTCTACATTGTGGCTTCATGGAATCTGTTCTGTGATTGCCCGCCGGCTCAGGCTTATATTGATAACCTCCAGGTTCCAACGGGTTATTAATAGCTGTATCTCTCTGTAGGGGGAACGGCAGAGAGAAAAAGGTGAAGGGGGAACTGATTGGGCCTATCCAGTCTTGAATCAGTCTCCCCCACTCACTGAGGATTTATGTACTCACTAGAGCAAGAAATTAACGAAAGATTAGCAAGGCTCCACGGTAATGAACCTATTACCGGGAAACAGAAGTATCGTATTGTCCGCTCAGAGTTTCAGACTGAGAAACGATATGGTTCCTACGATATTATTACTCAAGATACTGGTATTTGGTTAGGTAAGAAAGAGGGACTGGTAGAGATTAAGAAGTATTGGTATATGAAAGATTGCTGGCTCCTCGAAAGAGTTGAGCCTAATACCAATCGACAGGATACTTTGCACGATAAGTTTACCTATGAACCGATTCTTCCGTTTCTGGATAAGGATGATAACGTCCTGCCACTAAACTGGAAAGCAATTGAGTTCTGTATTGGACACTTAGAGAAGGCTGAGAAGAAGTTCTTAACAGAAGAAGATCATAGACAAGTTGAAGAAAAGAAACAGGCTGAAGAAGCAGATGTAGTTTATGGTGAACTTGACAAGCCTGATCCAGTCAATGAGTTACCTACGTTCAAAGTCTCCACGTTAATTCCAAAGGGAAAAGTCAATGCCATCAGCAACCGTTCTTAGCATTTGTCCGTTCGAGACTTTTGAAATTAAACCCATTGCTAGGGGATATTTCCGTATTCCTGCTGCACCTAAGGATGATTTTGTTCTTTTGTATGTAGAAGAATCATCCTATACACAGAGAATGCCGGCCACTGAACACTCAATTATTATTCCTGTAGCTGCACATCACATTGCTAAGTCATTAGTTGATGATTTTGTTAACACTGTTATTGAAGCTGACGATAATGCTGGCCCAGGAATGATGTGGTTTGAAGGAAAGCTTACTCGTGAGCAGATTCTTGCTAACCATAAGCAGGAGTTGATGGCTTTACAGGCCAAGCAACTGCGATGGTTTGAAAATCTCTGTAAGAAAGCTGATGATGACTGGAACCAGTATCACAAACTGGGTCTAATCTCTCAGCATCAGCGTTATGCAGCTAATTATCTTGGTTATAAAGCTGAATGGCTGGCTGAATACAACACTAACGAAGGAATGATGGATTGTCCTGCTTGCTTTTCACAGATTGATGCTCGTGCTGCCATCTGTGTTAACTGCAAAGCCATCATTAATCGTCAGAAAGCTATGGAGTTTGGTTTAATTCCTCCGGATGCTAAACAATTAGCTCCAGCAACTAAGTAGGATTACAATGGCACTACTAGCTACAGAAGTAATGGATCGTGCTAGAGCAGTTTTGAACGATGTTGCTAAAGATTTGTATACTGATACAGTCTTATTGCCATATCTTCAGATTGCTAACGACGATTTGTCAGATGAGCTAGTAGATAATGGGGCTACTGTTCCTAAAGAGATATCAGTAGACCTAATTCTTCCTATTGGTCAGAAGTCTCCTGTATTACCCAACGATTTCATTGTTCCTATTGAAGTCTTTGAGAAGAACTCAGGAGAAACTGACGACTATTACAGATTCATGAAGCAGAAGGATTTCCTGCCTAATGGATTGCCAGCCACTGAGTTGGCAGCTTGGAGTTGGAGAGAGAATACAATCAATACCAATGGCTCCACACAGAATAAATCACTTAGGGTTAGATACTACAGATTAATTGCCCAGGTTGTCGGTGTCAATTCTAATGTAGAACTAACCCACGCTCTTAACTACTTGGCCTACCATACGGCTGCTTTAGCTGCTGAACATATTGGCCAGAATCGTGTAAAAGCTATTGACCTTGAGGCTCAGGCAATGGTTAAACTGGCCAAGCTGTTAAAGAAGGAAGTAAAGCAGAATCAGGCTAGAGTATTCCGTCGTAGGCCGTTCAAGTTAAACCGTTACACAACTTACACGAGGTAATCATGGCTGAAGCTAAGGCGACTCTCACTACTTCTAAGGTTTGGGACGATGGTAAGAAAGTTCATATCATCGGACGATTAGCTGTTACTCCGGCAGCCGATACCTATACTACTGGTGGTATTGCTTTCAACTTGTTAGCCAATACGGTTGATGGTGCTGGATTAGGAATGCCTTTACCTGGTATTCAATCTCAGCCGTTCTGGGGTAATGTGGTCGGTGGTGCTTATTTTGCTCAGTATTTACCGGCCACTGGTAAGTTAAAGATTTCAGTGATTGTTGGTGGAGCAGAAGTAGCCTCTGGTGCAGTTCCGGCTGGATTAAGTAGTGATACGATTACTGCTTACTTCATCTGCGACAAGTTAGTGTAAGTAGTTAAAGCTTGGTGGAGCGGCAATGGCTAAATCGCAGAGTATTAGAGATCATGGACAGCTACCATTCGGTGGCTTTAAGGGTCTTTATGCAAACGGGATGGACGATGCCGTTCCACCAGGATACTTTCTCGATTCACTTAATACCGAATTTGAAACCATTGAAGTAAGAACTAGAGATGGTTTCCGTAAGATTTTCGACTTAGCTAATATTCGACGATTCTTTGTTTATAAGAGATTAAATGAAACGTCTCGTTATCTTATTCTTACTACTAGTGGTGAACTTTGGGATTCTCTATACGCTACACCGCTTACCACTAACGCAGCCTTTGTGGATTTCAGTGCTGTTAATTATCTCAACCGTGCTTATATTACTTTTCATAATCGCATTAGTGGTATCCCTGGGTATAATATTCAGGTATATGAAGGAGCGGGACCGGGAACATTAAGACCTGCTGGTGGTGCACCTCCTGCTGGTTTTACTCTTACTCCTTCAATGTCTGTTAATTCAGGAGACTTAGGATTAGGAACTTATATTATTGCAATGTGCTATGAAACTTCTTCAGGATTTATTACTGCTCCTGGTCCTGAAGTATTTGCTACTATTGATTCTCCCGGTGGATTCAAACTTAATGTAGACAATATCTCTGTTGGTCCAGCTGGAACTATTGCAAGAAGATTACTGATTAGCAAGTCTATTCCTCCAGGATTATATACCGGGAATCAGTATGGCTATGAAATGTTCTTTTGTCCGGGCGGTAGGCTGGGTGATAATACTACCACCTTTATTCATGATATTAATTTTTTCGATGACGATCTCATTGATAGCGCTGACTATCTGTTCGATTCGAGAAATACACTTCCGTGTGGACTAGGATTAACTGTCTATAATAATCGTATGTGTCTCTGGGGAGTTCCAGAGTTTGAACATTACGTATTCTTCTCTACTCCACTCTTTGTAGAAATCTTTGATCAGACTGGTGGTCAATTATATTTAGACCCCTCTGATGCAATCTCTGGTATTAAGAACGTAGTAGACCATGAGACTTCGTTATTCATTCAGACTCAAGACAGAACATACGTTACTGTTGACAATGGTAATGATCCCGACACATGGCGCTGCGATCCACTTGATAAAGCAGTCGGAGCAGAAGTCTTTTCCGTATCAAAGATTCTTGATTCTAGAGGTACTTCAGTTAAGCGATTCTTTCAAGGAGACAAGTCAGGAATCTATACCTACGAAGGTGGTGGTTTCCAAGACCCACCGTTCACGGTAAACATTACTGATCTCTGGGATCGTATTAATAAGAAGCAATTCGATAAGGTAATGTTAGTAGATGATCCTGAAGCTAAGGTTATCTATGCAGCCATTCCCCTTGATAATGCTGTCGAATGTACTCATATTATTGCTGGTGACTATAATAATGCTTTTAATCGTTACGGACAATTAGTAGGTGCTCTGGTTCGTTGGAGTCTGTGGGCATTTCCTTGGTTCGTTTCAACTATTGTATTAGACAGTAACCAGTTTGCTGAGACTAAGTTAAAGCAGTCTGGTTTCGAGGGAAACATCTACGAGTCTGACCCTGACCTGGTATTGGATGACAACACTAGGATTACTTCCTACTTTGAAACATACTTAATGAGTTCTAGAGGTCACAACGTCAACCATTTCTCATTCATTGAAGCGAGAATGGAAGGTGTTGGTGCCTTAAATATCTATCTCTATAACATTAACAAAACTAAGAGTACCAATCCTCCCAAGTTTAATCTATCTCCGCTTCCTAATCTCCATTACCAGAAGCCGATAAACTTCACTGATGCTAAGATGTCTCTGAAGTTAATGTCTAATTTGAACGCAGGTGATAAGTTCAAGGTGTTCGATTTATCAGTAGACATGAAGCCTCTGTGGATGGAAACGCCGAGGACTTAGTAATGATTACATCAGTGCAGATAGCATGGCTGGCTGGTATTTTAGAAGGGGAAGGTTCGTTTAAGTTAAATGATAACAGTGCTAATATTCAATTAAATATGACAGATGAAGATACAGTTAAAAAGGTAGCAAGGTTATTTAATAGACAATATAGTGAGAACAGGTCGCCTGAAAGGGTGGGACATAAGAGGCTGTATTATGTAAATATTATGGGAACTCCTGCTATTGAGTGGATGATGACTATCTACTCTTTAATGAGTTATAGAAGGCAAGAAAAGATTAGAGAGATTATAACTAGCTGGAAAGAAATCAATACCGTAAAGAGGGATGTATTCAAGTGTGGTCATCCTAAAATAGCTAGTAACTTTCGCTATAACGGAAAGTATAAGATATGTCTTATCTGTGCTACAGCAAGAAGTAGCAGGTGGTATTTAAGAAGTAAAGCGGCTGACTCAAATGTCTAATGAGAACGCTGTAAAGAACTTAATACGCATTGACGACAAGGCTAATCCAACCTTGTTTCGTGCGTTACAGCTTTTAGTGGACGATCTTTATAAAGTCCACGAAGAAATCTTTCCATCTAAACCTTTACAGGACGATGACCAGACTTCCTCTGGTGGTAAGATTCTTCCTGGTCCTGCTAATTTTACTGGTATTGCCTATCCAGATAATCTACGTCTTGATTGGGACATTCTTGATGGTGCCTTCCGCTATGCTATACGGATGGGAGAAGTTTGGGAGACTGCTAAACCGGTTATCATTACCGCTTCAGACGTTGCTAATGTTGATCCTGTTTATCTTAATTTGGTATACGGCACTTACACGTTCATATTAAGAGCAGCTAACGTAGACGGTAAGTATGGTGAGGAGTCTAGGACTATCTTAGGTGTTCCTTTAATTGGTCCGCCTAATCTTACCCTAGAAGCTGTTGTCTCTACTGTCTTAATGAGATGGACTACTCCTCCTTCCCTATGGAGAATTGATTACTATATTGTCTATAAGAATGGTATTGAGATTGGAACGATTAGCGGAACCTTCAAACTAATTCAGGAACAGATTGGCGGAACTTATTCTTACTCAGTAAGGGCAGTAGATATCGTTGGTAATATTGGACAAGAATCAGCAGTCCAAACTATCACTCTACATGACCCATCTGAGTTTGCTTTTATTGCACAGTTACCTGCTACTTATAATGGAGTCTATGATAAGACAATCAAGACTACTATTGATAATACTGTAGGTGTTCTTGGTCCTATTGTTATTGGTACGTGGCAGGAGCATTACGAAGTTAATGGATTCCTCTCTCCTCAAGACCAGGTAGATAAAGGCTATCCTCTCTATTACATGCCCTCTGTTAATGGTGAGGGAACCTATACAGAAGTCTGGGACTTTGGTTCTATTCAAAAGAACATTAAGATTGTTGTAGACTTCTCTAAGTTTCAAATCTATGGTTCTACTAATATTTTCACAGATATTTCTTACTCTGACGATGGTATTACCTACTCCGCTCCGGTTACTGGTGATTCTATTCTTGCTGCTAGTTTCCGGTATGTACAAGTAGTTTTCCGTTTTGTTAATGTTGATGACAAGTCTGTAGCATTCATGACGAATGTCTCAGTTTCATTGTCTGTTACATTAACGATGGACTCTGGTGCGATTAATGCTAATGCCGCCGACGTAGGTGGAACATTAGTTACCTACAACAAAGTATTCATTGGAATCAATTCTGTTACTGCAACGCCAGCAATCTCACTTCAACCACTCTATTCTGTTTGTGACGCAGTAAATAAAGATAACTTCCGAGTCTTAGTATTTGATTCATCTGGCAATAGGCGGTCAGCCTCTATTAGCTGGAAAGCTAGAGGTATCGTGTAATGTTTATCCGCTATAATCAAGGAGCACATTACTATGAATACGATACTTCTGCTGCTCAAAATGGTAGCGGACCTTGGTTAATTCTTCCTTTAGACGGACAGTTACCGGGAACCTTACCTCCTAATATTGCTTACTTAGACATAGAGAATCTATTCACTCAAGCTCAACATATTAATGCTCTTAATGCTAGTTTATATTTAATGGATATTTCCCAGCCTGTTAATTTAAGGGTTTGGCGGATAATGAATCAGGGCCAGAGTTTAATATTTTATACTCAGAATGATGGTGAGTCTGGTTATATTAATCAAGCAACACTTGATAGGTCTGGTGGATTGAATGTAAGAGGTGGTATTGGTGCTGCCGGAGTTATTTCTACTCCTCAGCCTATTCGCGGTGGAACTATTGAATCAAGGGGTAATCAGGGATTAATTAACTCATATGATACTAATGGTCCAGTAGATGCTAGAAACTGGGCATTTAATCAACCTAACAATGGAGTATTAAATCTAACTACTTATAATGATGCAGGAGCAGGACAGGCTAATATAGTCATATTCAGTAGAAATGGAGTAACTACATTTAACAACTATACAGAGCATCGTACAGGAGCATACTTTCCGGTTAGATCATCTAATGCTGGTTTATTAGATTGTTATGAAGAAGGAGTATGGGCACCAACACTTTTTTCTACTGGTGGTGGTGGCGGTACAACTTACGCTGTGCAGGAAGGTTATTACGTTAGGATTGGTAAGCTTGTATTTGTTCAGTATTCTGTTCAAGTATCTGCTGCTAATTGGGTAGATGGTTACTTACAGTTAGGTGGGCTGCCGTTTGGTAATGCTGGAACATACGCAACCGGCACTTTGGATTACTGGACTGTTACTGCTAATATTTTGGATGTAAAAACACATCTTGCCCCAGGTGCTACTACTTGTTACTTTATCGGTAGGTCTGTTGCTAATCTTACTGGTCATGATCTAGTATTAACAATTCCTTATTATTCTACTGTTGGTCCGTGGCGTGGGCAATTCTCTTACATAACGGCAACCTAATGCTTACTAAAATTATTGAAGCAGGCTCAGTAGAAATCCTACACGATATGACTATGCAGGTTCGTGAGGATACTGTTGTCTATGAAGATGAAGTAGAACTCTCTAGGACATACAGTAGGTACGTTACTGTTCCTGGAGAAGATGTTTCCAGTAGGTCACAACTTGTTAGAGACTTAGCCAATCTATTATGGACTCCTGAAGTTGTTGCTGCATATAAAGAAAAGCATAAGTCTATCTTTCCTCCGCCACCGAATTTTGGAATGGAATTAAACAATGGCTGACTGGAATAAGCCCACTACTACATCCGGCTACTTAGACTTTGTAGCCGAGATGAATGCAAAGTTTACTGATCTTGCCGTAATGTTTGGATTCGGCGGACCATCGAACTTTCCTGTTGCAACATTAAGATTCAATCGCTCTGGTAACTTATTTGATGAGTGGGATGGTGCTACATTCCAGCCAAAGTTTATTGGATTAGCTGGTGGTGGAACTGGTTCTAATAATGCCGCTGGTGCTAGAGTTAATCTTGGTATTGGTAGCATGGGAGTTCAAAACTCTAATGCTGTTAATATCACAGGTGGTTCTATTACTGGTGTTGCCTATTCTGCCAGTGACATTACTACTGGTATTGTTCCTTTAGCTAGAGGTGGAACTGGAAACTCATTAGCTATTGCTACTCCTGGCGCAATCTTAATGTCCAATGGAGCAGTAGTATATTTCGATACTGGTATTAATATTGCTCAGTTAAATGGTTCTAGTATTGTTACTGGAACAGTTCCATTAGCTAGATTAGGTCCAGTTGCTACTGGTCCGGGTCCTAATGGATTTTCTGGTTCTAATATGTATTATGCTAATGTCCAGCCGGGTGGTCCTATTGAGTTTAGTTCTGATGCTCCAGGTTTTAATCTTACTTGTAATACCGCCCCAGCTGGCAATAGGAGAATGAGAGTATATTATGGACAAGATACTAATTTTAGAATTGAACGATTAGATGACGGTTACACTACATCTGTTAATGTATTTAACGTCACTTGGGCTGGTATTGTAACCTGTTATGGCGGTTCGATTCATAATCTTAATGGCGCTGCTATTTCTCATGGACAAATTGAAGCAGCTAGAATGGGTGCTGGTGTTGCTAACTCCTCTACCTTTCTTAGAGGAGATTTAACTTGGCAGCCAGTATCAGGTGGTGGCGGAACTGTTGAACCTATTCCTTCTGGTTTAATTGCTATCTTCGACACTAATTGTCCTGCTGGTTGGACTAGAGTAGCAGCTTTAGATGGTCGTTTCCCAATGGGCTATCCAGCTTGGGGAGTTCAAGGTGGTTCTACTTCTCACTCTCACGGTATTGGATTAAATACTTCTGATGCTGGTGGACATGACCACGGTGTTGGATTAAGTGGTTCAATTAGTGGTACTGCTTCTGGTAATGTTTCTGGTAGAACAAATGATTCAGGAACTAATGCTTCTGCTGACGCTGGCGGTAGTTTCAATACTATTGCTAATAACCACGGTCACGATGTAAATATTCCTGTCTCATTAGGAGTTAGTGGCTCTGCTAATGTTTCTGGTAGGACTGATGGAGTAGGTAATCATAACCATCAGTTAAACGGTAACACAGGTGCAGCAGATCACTTACCTTCGTACTTAACCGTAGTGTATTGCCGTAGAAACTAGGAGTCAAATGTGCGTAACTTAAAGTTTACCAATGACGAAGTAGGTAAGACAAAGTTCGAGATTGTATTTCACGGAATGATTATCTACGGTAATCAGAATACTAATAAGGGATTGACTGTTCTTAGAACTGAGATTTCCCTGTTAGATAAGATTGAAGGAATCTCTAAGCCCTGCGATTGTGGTAAGAAGATTGGTAATGATGATGATAGAGAGTTAGATTTTTCTGGTCCAGAAGATAAGGGACCTAGTATTCAGATTACTGAAAATGAATTCGACTTACTATATGATTACATTTCTAAGGTTCCTTGGTCCATTGGTAAATCCTCTCGTGACGCACTAAAGACATTAGATTGGCTGAAGAACTCCAATGACAGTCAGGTCAGCTAATCCAGACGATATCCCGGAGATGATTAGGATTAACAAAGGACACTCCTTTCCATTCCCGGAACTGAAACACATCCTTTACATGTTCGTTGTAGAGGACGAAGGTAAAATGGTAGCTTGGGGATACACAAAGAAGTATGTTGAAGTAGTCTTTGTTCCCGATATTGCAACTCCTAAAGCTACCAAGGTTAAGTCATTAAAGTTACTGTCAGAAAAGTCATCGGAGACTGCTAGGGCAATGGGAATCGACCAGCTTCATTCCTATGTAAAGGATGAAGGATTCGCTAAGCTGCTAGTAGAGAGATTCAACTACGGTGTTTGTACAGGGACACCGTTATTCCTAAATCTGGATGACAATGGCTAAAGACGATAAGCAAAAACTATTCGATAAGTCCTATGGATTAGTTGAACAAGCCGGTAAAGACTATGGTAGTGTCCTTAAGACAGATGCTGACCGTAGCAAAACCACTTGGGATAGGGCCACTGAGAATTATAATCCTGCCTTTCAAGGCTATAAAGATTATGCTTCTGGTGGTGGTCTAACCGATGCCGATAAAGATAGGATGCAGAAAGCTGTAGATAATTATGGCTCTGCTTCTGGCGGTGGTGGCGGTGGTGGTGGAGTTTCTTGGAATAATATTAACAATCCAATGGCAGGTAAATCATCTGCCTATGCTAGTGCCTATCGTCCTGATTACGGAGAAGCTGATACTGGCTACCGTAAATTAGCAGGTGCAGAAGGTGGGTTTGATAAGGGTAAGTTAGACCAGATTTATGGCAACGTCGATACCTTAACTGGTATTGGTAAAACTGGCGGTATTACTGACGAAGATAAATCTAATATTAATCGAGAGTCTATCTTAGACAGAGAAAAGACTGGTGGCTTTACTGACCAGGATAAGGCATTAATTCGTGCTAAGTCTGCTGCTAGTTCTCCTGCTTATTTTGATGCATTAAAGGATAACCTACAGAGAACCCGTGGTGCAATGGGTGGCAATATGGCTGGTGCTGGTGCCGTTGATTTTAAGATGGCACGACAGGGAGCACAGCAGCAAGGTGCAGATAGGATTGCTGCTGAACAGGGATTGCAGGATTCAATTAGAGCAGGTAAACAGCAGGCCGGAGATTTCTTATCCAACCAGAATAAAGACCTGGCTGCATTAAGAACATCTAATCAACTAGCCGGTGCTGGTGCTGCTGCTACTCAAGGCACAGGAGTTCAGTCAGCTATTACTGGTAATCAGTTACAAGGATTAGGTGGACTTGCTAGTTCACAAACTAATCTGGGTCAGTGGGGATTGGGTCAGGCTGGTGGATTGGATCAATTCACTAATAACCAGGCTCAGATGGATTACCAGACTCAGGTTGCTAATTCTCAAGGTAATATGCAGGCTGGTGCAGCTAATGCAGCTTCTAGTGCTGCTGGTGCTAGAGATGCTGCACGAGCTAATCTTGAATACCAACAGTGGGTTACTGAATACGGTAATCAACAGAAGCAGTATGGTATTGGTGGTCTTGATGATATGTATAAGACCAACCTTGGTGCTTCACAGAACTACGACCAGATGCAGTATAGTGGATTGAATAACTTGAATGATTCACAGAATGCTATGTTAGGTCAGGCTACTGCCAACCGCGGAACTACTATGATGGAGAATATCCAGACTATTGGTAACGTGGCTGGTGCAGTTGGTGGAGCAATGACAGGTCTAGGTGGATTAAGTGCATTAGGTGGGTTAGGTAAAGGAACTGGCGTTCAACAAGGTTCTGGTGCTGCTGCTGGTTCAGGTTATGAAAGAAGTCCATTTACCTCTGGTGCTGGTAACATGATTAACTTTGGTGTTCCTCAGCAACAGAAACAGCAACAGTCGTATAGCTTTGGACCTCGTGGTTAAGGGAGATAACAATGGCATCTAATAAGTTTCTCCCTTGGAATCCTGTTACTAGCAGGAGAGATACATCCAGGTTTGCTACTAATCCTTTTGGGATTAATTTCGATCCTACTTCTACGGCATCGTATCAGGGTGCAGATATTGCTCCAATCAGTATCCCTGACCGTAGGATTCCTATGGGTGGTGGTATCCCTCAAACCGGTGGAGTTAATCTACAGGCTCCTCCAGCCGATACTACTCCCAGCTTTCTGGATCAATACAATAAGTTGGCTGGTAATAGACCCAATAGAATGGCTTATCAAGAAGCTGTTCAATCTGGGCCACCTGAGATTAAGCGTGGTAAGTGGGCTAAGCTAGGTGCAGCTATTGCTGCTGGTGGTTCTGCATTAGGTGGAATGCCAGCCGATAGAGCTGCTGCCTTTGGTATTAGTTCATATAGACAGCCACAGGAAAGGTCTGACGAAAAGTATAAACAGAGAGTGGCTGGCTTGGCTCAGAGTGCTCAGTTTGAGGATTCTGATTTACAAGATAGAATGTCTGCTTTAGATAAGCAGCATGGATATGATACACAGGATAGAGAATATCGTCGCCAGTTAGATAAGGACTGGGAAGATAAGATTGATAATGTTCAGCGTCGTAAGGTTGGAGAACAACAGCTTAAGGTCGGAGAACAGCAATTAGAGGCTGGTGCTCAAGCTATTGAAGATTCTAAGTGGCTTACATATGAAGATCCAAAAGATGGCATGACTAAACGTATCTCCAAGGACGGGTCTGGTAAATCCCAGGTTCTTGGTCATACTGGCTGGAGTGCTGATGAAGCTACAGCGAATAAGGTTAAGGAAGCAGTAGCTCAGTATCAGGCATTATATCCATTTAAGCAGAAGGAAGATTTCCAGAACTTCTTCCAGAATGTTTATCTTAAGCAGATGGAGATTGATGCTCAGACAGCTAAGACTACTGCTGCATCAGAGGCTAAGAAAGCTGCTGCATTAGCTGCTATTAGAGCTAAAGTTGCAATGATGGACCCGGCTGATAAGATGGGTCATGTCTATAATTTTATCGGCAAGGCTATTGCAGAAAATAAATTAGACCCATCTGCTATGAACTATGTTGGTATTAAGAATAATGTAATTAACTCTGACGCTATGATGTGGGGTGCTGACTCAACAACTAAAGCAGGAGTAGATGAGATCATTGCTAATGTAATGTCTGGCAAAGCATTTACTGGTGAAGCTGGTGGTGGCACTACTCCTGCTGCTGGTGGAGCTGCTACTACTCCTGCTGCTAAACCAGAAGCTAAGCCAGTCGCTAGTCATGAATCAGAGGATCAAGATTTCTCTGATACTCCAACTGCTACACATACTATTAAGATGCAAGACCCAAGTGGTGGTGTATTCTATACTACTCCTACTCATATTGAGGACTGGAAAGGTAAGGGTGCTAAAGTAATTGGAGCGCCTGGAGTTCCTGGTCAAGCTGCTGCTACTCCTGCTGCTAATGTTCCTTCTGTTGGTAAAGGTGGCATGGCAGCTAGTATGTTAGCTGAAGCTGATGCACCCGGTTCAACATTAGGTAGAAGTGCGGCAGTAGTTGGAACTCCTAATACTCCTCCAGCCGCTCCTGTTAAAAGAAGTGATATGGCTTCAAGGATGGCAGCCAATGCAATGGCTCCTAATCCTAATGTAGTTAGCGCACAGCCACCTACTCAGCCGCCTATTGGTAGAGGTAGAGTTATTGCTCCGCCTCCACAAGCTGCTCCAGCTACTAATACTCCTCCTGTTGTTCCAACAGCAGATATGGGTGCAAGATTAGCTGCTAATGCTGCTGCTCCTAATCCAAATGCAGTTAGTGCTGCACCTCCTACTCAAGCTCCAGTAGGTAGAGGTCCGGCTCCTTCTGCTCAACAAGGTGTAACTGGTACTCCTATTCCAAGTCTTAATATTCCTCAACCTCAGCAACAGCAAGCCAGTCCGTTAATGCGTGGACAGCTTGATAATCCTATTAAGTTAGCTCCAGTTAAGCCACCTCAAAGTCATGGTACTCCTGCTCAAGAGTTTGATAGCAAGTTAAGTAAGGTTAGGGAGAGAGTTAAGGCAGAGACAGGATTAGATGTTATTCCCATCTCTAAGGTAAGGAGTGCAGCCGAACAAGCTGCTCTCTATGCTAAGGGCAGGACTACTGGAGCTAAAGGTAAGACCGTTACCAATGCTGATGGAGTTGAAAAGAAGTCTAAGCATCAGGATGGTAGAGCTGCTGACTTAAGATTTGTTGGAGCAGATGGTAAGAAGATTGAAGGTAGTGAGGCCATGTGGAAGGTATTAGGTAGGATTGCTAAAGAAGAA